>Ga0181578_10000111_pt1 | contig 68096 bp, 56 predicted proteins | sample 071ome_21_FD_148659 | JGI IMG/M metagenome (GOLD analysis project Ga0181578, IMG submission 148659) | Coastal salt marsh microbial communities from the Groves Creek Marsh, Skidaway Island, Georgia - 071401CT metaG (spades assembly) | ecosystem: Environmental > Aquatic > Marine > Intertidal zone... | reverse complement strand
AAGTCGGCCACCGCCGAGAGAGGCGCTCAACGCCCTCCAATCTTCGGACAACGGTGTCAGATACGTATTCTGCCCGTCGGCTTTGATGTATTGATTAAACGCCCAGCGCACATCGGCTTTAATGTTGCCCAACCGGGTTTTGCTCACGCCCAATCGTTGGGGGCTAAGATCACTGAGTTTCTTGCGATAGTACCCGGGATGCGCCGGCGCCGCACCCACGTCAATATTGAGGAAGTGACACAAACGCCGGACGGAACAAGCTACGTTGTTCTGACGGGCCGGATCCAAGCTCATGTCTTTCTCAATCATATAGAGGAGATCAGCCATGCTTGGCTGCTCTTCCGACGTAAAAGGATTCCTGTGGTCAGTCATAATGATCCTTTTTATTTTAGTTCATAGGACATAATTGGTCATAATGGGTAAAGAGGCTAATATAATGAATACCGTATACATTATAATGATTCGGACGGAATCAACTCCGCCACTTTGGAATTGGTCTGGCCGAACCCGCGGCCCCGGCGCTGGACCGAGGTGACCTGCTTCCGTGGGCTCATCCCAAGGGCGGACGTTGCCGCCCTCCGCAAGGCCGACGGCAGTCCGCTGGACAACAACCCTGTCGATTCCTTCAGCATGGACCGCTACAAAACCGATACGAGTGCTGTGACCACATATTGGGTACGACGCGGCGAGTTACTCAACGTTTGGATTGCCCATTACGAGCCGGACTCAACAGAATTTGAGCAGGAGGAAGGCGACTGGTTTCCGGTCAGCAGCGCGGAGATTGTGCAACAGGTCAGCGACGCTTTCGCCGAAAGCCCAAACCGGGATGATCTCGTCGCGCTGGCGGGCGCTATCGTCCGCCCCACAAAATGGGGTCTTTACGACAGGGATGCGCTGGACACCTGGATACAGGGCCGTGTAAGTCTGCTGGGAGACGCGGCCCATCCGATGCTCCCCACATTCGGTCAGGGGGCGGCACAGTCTTTCGAGGACGCCGCCGCCCTTTCAAGCGCTTTTGAACTGCATGGAGAAGACGTAGCAACGGCATTGCTGCACTATGAGCGTGTCCGGCACTACCGGGCCACCCGTTTTCAGCTGAGCTCCAAGTTTGCCTTCGATCATTTGCGGGCCAGAGACACCGCGGAACAGAAGGCGTTGCTGGAAGGGCTTAACGAACGTGTAAGCCCCGCATTTGCTCACGATAAAGCGCGGGGCGAAAATGATGACTGGATCTATGCCTACAACGCCCGCGATATCGGGACGGAACTACCATCCAAGAGACTTGGACCCTGGGATTTCCGCAAGGCAGCCAAAGCCGACCTTGTGCCGGCAACGCGGGAACTGTGGACGCCGGCGACCCCGGCCGATGGCGCCCGGCGTGTCACACCAGACGAGGTCGCCCGGCATAATACCGACGATGACTGCTGGGTTATCATCTCCGGGAAAGTCTACGACATTACCGAATGGGCGCCCCATCATACCGGTGGCGCTGGGATCGCCCGAATGTACGCTGGCAAAGATGCAACGGCGGAATTCGGTGACTACCACAGTGCCGAAGCAGTCGCTCATATGGTCCACTTCTGCATCGGAGAACTGGTGCCGGATTAACGTTGCCGGGCGTATGGCGCGTCGATTGTCAATCGAGGATGATTCAGACTCCTAGCGGATATTACTAGAAAGCCTGGCTGAGGTAGGAATGCCGACACTCGTCTCTCGGACGTTTTCAGGCTTAGGAAAAACACCCCCACCCCGGGAAAGTGCGGACCGGCATTTTGCGGTGCCGGATTCGCCCTTGCCTTCCCGGACCTGAGACCGCCTAATTGGTCCTCGCAATACACGTCCAAGGGAGGAGAAAGCTCATGCAATTGCCGTCAAAAATCGTCGATATTTCCATGCCGCTCGACAACGAAACCGTGGTCGATCCGGATATCATGCGGCCGCAAATCCGTTATGTGAATCACGAAGAAAACGCCGAAGCCATGGCCGGGTTCTTCGAAGGCATGAAGCCGGAAGATCTACCGGACGGTCAGGGCTGGGCCTGGGAGATCATCACGCTAACCACTCACAACGGCACCCACATGGATGCGCCGTGGCACTATCACTCCCACGACAAAGACGGCAACCCGATGCAGACCATCGATGAGATGCCGCTGGATTGGTTCTTCCGCCCCGGTGTGAAGCTGGATTTCCGCAACAAGCCGGACGGCTACGTGATCGAACCTGAGGATATTGAGGAAGAGCTGAAGCGCATTGATTATGAGCTAAAGCCCCTGGACATTGTTCTCTTCAACACCAAGGCCAGCGAGTATTACGGCAAGGACGGCTACCTCACCCACGGTGTGGGCATCGGCAAAGAGGCCACCCTCTATATGACCGTGGACCACGGCATCCGTGTCACCGGCATCGACGCCTGGGGCTGGGATGCGCCGTTCCTGCTGGCCAAGGATCAATACGCCAAGGACCATGACGCCATGAAAGTCTGGCAGGGTCATTGGGCGGGGATCGAACAGCCCTATTGCCACATGGAGAAGCTGTTGAACCTGGAGCAACTGCCGCCCCATGGGTTCATGGTGAACTGCTTCCCGTGGAAAATTAAGGGCGCGTCCGGCGGCTATGTCCGCGCGGTCGCGATGTTCGATTAGCCGGAGAGGCTACTCGCCAATTAGTACTTGCTGAGACCCAGCACATTCCACTGGGTCTTCGCATCCGTCGCGCCCACCAGCACCCGGCCGCAGTCCTCCAGGATTTGATCGGCGAGGAAAATGTGCTGGGTACCGGAATGTATATCCCGGTAACAGCGCTGGAGGATGGAGTCGCGGAGCGAAACGCCGCGCGACGTCTTATGGGCGAAGGTGGAAATTTCCGACGCCACGTCATGAAGGTGCCGCATGGCGAGCCGGATGACCGTGATCTGATGGGTGCTGGCCCGCTTGTTGCGGGCGTAGGTCTCGGAGATATCCTCCCAGGCCTCATAAATCCAGGCGCGGGCGGCCCGGTACTTGGCTTCGGCCTGGGCAAATTCCTTCAGAAACCCCGCGCCGTCCTGCATCTTACCGAACGCATCCGCCCGGCTGTTGGCGATTCCAATGATCTCATCCAGGACCCGGCGGCCGACGCCCAAGGCCCAGGCCGTATGCCCCCAGGTCGTGTTCACCGGCAAGCCGTCCGCATACATGATTCCGCCCCGGTATTGGGTCGGATGGTCAAACGGGTAGCAATATTCCTCTCCGACGAAGAGTTCCTTGGTCTTGGTCGTGTAGTCAAAGCTGCCGGTGCCGCGCAGGCCCAAGGTCTTCCAGTTGCCGGTCAGTTTGATCGTGTCCCGTGGATGGTGGGCCAGGATCACCTGCGGCCGGCCTTTCTCATCCAAACGCATGGACTTGCCGTCATCGGAAATGAAACAACCGGTATGGATCCATTCGGCATGGTGAATGGTGCTGCCGTAACCCCACTTGCCGTTGATCATGTAGCCGCCCTTCACCGGCCGAGCGAAGCCGCGGGGCACCCCGTGTCCGGCGACGAGGGTGTCCCGGCCCTTGGGATAGACTTTCCGGACGCCCTTTTCCGGCATGAACGGTCCGGCGGAAGAGCCCTGCACCCCGTGCACCATCAGACACCAGCCGGCGGAAGCGTCGGCATGGCTGACCATCTCGGCGATTTCCAGGCCTTCGAGATACGATATCTCGGACCCGCCCAGCGCCTTCGGCACCATCATGGCCGAGAGCCCGGTGCGGCGCAGCTCCCCCATCAGCTTGTCGGTCATATGATGCAGCTTTTCCGACTCATCGGCCTCTGCTTCCACCAGGGGTAGAAGGTCTTTGGCGGACTTCAGAAGCTGACGATAGGTGGGCGGGCGGCGGTTGGGTTTGCGGTGGTGAGATTTCTTATCTGCCATGATTTATGACTTTGTCCGGTGCGGCCCGTCTCACACCTTCAACGCCACAGCGCCGGTGGTTTTGCGCGCGGCGATGTCGATGTGGGCCTGGGCCGCGTCGGCAAGCGGATACACATGGCTCACGTCCGGCGTTAAGACGCCCTGGCCAACGAGATCAAAGAACTCCTGCGCCCGGGCGCGCCGTTCTTCCGGCGTCTGCATATAGTGGGGCAGCGAGGACTTGTTGAAGAACAGCGACTTCGCATTGATCGCCATGGCGTCGACCGGCGGCAGTGGTCCGGAAGACTGACCGTAATTGACAAGATAGCCCCGCACTGCGAGCGCCGCCAGATTGCCCTCATATGTCGCTTGACCGACCGCGTCATAGACGACCGTCGCGCCCTTCTCATTCGTGAAGGCCAGAACCTCTTTGGCGAAATCCTGGTCGGAATAATTGATCACCAGATCACAGTCGAGGGATTTGACCAGATCGGCCTTGGCGTCGGTGCTGACGGTGCCGATGACCGTCGCCCCCAGGTGCTTGGCCCATTGCACAAGGATCGTGCCGACCCCGCCGGCCGCGGAATGCACCAGCACCACGTCGTCGCCGGTCACCGGATAGGTTGATTTCAACAAATACTGCGCCGTGATGCCCCGCAACAGGCTCGACCCGGCGACCTCGTCACTGACGCCGTCGGGCACCGGAATGACAAAATCGGCCGGCACGCATTTTTTCTCGGCATAGGCGCCCAGGGACATGACGTAGCCGACCCGCTGGCCGACGGAGACGCCGTCCACACCCTCGCCCACCGCCGCGACCGTGCCCGCGCCTTCAAAACCGGGGATGGCGGGCAGGTCGGGTTTTATAAAATACTTTCCCTGCCGCATCATAACATCGGCGAAATTGACGCCGATCATGGCCTGATCGATCAGTACCTCGCCGGCGCCGGGCATCGGATCGGGCGCGTCTCCATAGGACAGGACATCCGTCCCGCCGTATTCGTGCATGGTGATGGCTTTCATATTCACTGTTCCCTTGTTTAATAAATTTGTTGTTTGATCCCCGGCGGGTGTCGCGCCGGATTATTTAGAAACTCTTGGTCTGTTGGGGCCGCCAGCGAGAGAACCGGGCCTCGATGGAGCGCACGATCCCGGTAAGGATCAGCGACATGGCCATAAACAGGATCAGCCCGGCGAACACCACATCCACCTGGAATGACCCCGACGCCCGGACCATGATCACGCCGACGCCGTTGGAGGAGCCACCGAAAAATTCCGCCACCACAACGCCCAGCACGGCACGGCCGATGGCGAGGCGTAGCCCGGCGATGATAAACGGCAGGGAATTGGGGATAACCACCAGTTTGTTGATCTCCCATTCGTTTGCGCCGTAGGACTTCACCACATTGATCAACAGCTTGTCGGCGTTCTTTACCCCCTCATAGGTATTGATCAGCAGGGGAAACAGCGCGCCGATAAACACCACCACGACAACCGACCACATGCCGATGCCGAACCAGATGAGGATAAGCGGCAGGAACACCAGCCGGGGTGTCGCGTTGATCGCCGTGATAAACGGATCGAACATGTCGCTGAGCACTTGAGAGCGGCCCATCACGACACCCAGCGGCAGGGCAACAATGATCGAGAGGCCAAGCCCGAGCCCGAAGGCGCTGGCGCTGAACTGCAGCGCCGGCCACAGCTTACCGCTGGCGATCAGATCGCCGAACGCGCCGACGATCATGGTTGGCGTCGCGAAAAACAGCTTCATGCCTTTCGACAGGGTGAACACCGACGGCACCAGCTGCCAAATAATGATCACCAGGGCGATAAATCCAAAGCCCAAGAACAGGGACTCGTTCTTCTCCCAAAAGCCGGGAGTGTTGATGTCGTCCACAGGCTCAACGGGGGCAAGGCCGGTATCGGGCATATCCATATCGCTCATCGCAGCCGCCCCCTACATGCCGACGCGCCACGGGAAGGCGGTGCGCTCCGCCCAGCGGATGCCTTCGGTGAACAGGATGGCGACCACCATCATCACCAGGATGTAGCCGAACATCCGGTCCAACACATACATGTCCCCATACCAGGCGATCCGGTAACCGACCCCTTCGGAGGCGGCGAAGAACTCGCCCACCAGCACGCCGATCAGGCCGCGGCCGATGGCGTAGCGCGCGCCGGCGATGACGAACGGCAGCACCGTCGGCACGATGACGATCCGATAGAGGTCCATCTCCTTGCCGCCGAAGGACCGCACCGTGTTGATCAGCAGCGGATCAACGGAACGCACCCCGGCAAGGGAATTAAAGACAAACGGAAAGACGCAAAGGACGAAGATCAGGATCGCTTTGCCGGCCACGCCGACGCCGAAGAAAATAATCACCAGGGGAGCGACAGCCACCAGGGGGCTCGCGTACAGCGCAGTCAATAACGGGTCCAGGGAATAGCCGACCCTTTCCCGCCAGCCCATCACCACGCCGACCGGAATCCCGATCAGCACCGCCGCGCCGAAGCCGAATAACAGCGGCCGGCCGCTGACCAATAGATCGCGCCACAGGATGCCGCTTTCCATGTCCCGCGCAATGCCCAGGAAGATCAGGCTGGGCTTGGAAATGACAAACTTATTGAGCGGGATAAACCAGGTGAGCAGCGCTTCCCACACCAGGAAAAACAAAATCACGGCGATGCCGCCGATGATCAGGCGGCGCCAAGTCTGCCAAAAAGTCAGTTTGCCGACTTCTTCTTCCATGATCGCCTAACCTATCACCTCTTAGTCGTTTACCGGGCCGCCCTGGGAGTCGATCTCGTCCTTGAGCTCGTTCCAAATCTGCAGCTTCAGATCGTTGAATTCGGGCGTGACCCGCATTTCGTAGTCGCGGGGTCGGGCCAGCGGAATATCGATCAGCTTCTTTGTTCGGCCGGGCCGCTTGGTCATCACGATCACCCGGTCGGAGAGATACACCGCCTCTTCGATCTGGTGGGTGACAAAAAGAACGGTCTTCTTTGCCTCTTGCCAGATGCGCAACAGCTCCGCCTGCATAATATCCCGTGTCTGGGCGTCCAGCGCGGCGAACGGCTCGTCCATCAACAGCACATCCGGATCAGAGACCAGGGCGCGGGCGATTCCAACACGCTGCTTCATGCCGCCGGAAAGCTCATGCGGATAATGATTTTCAAATCCGGCGAGCCCGACCATCTCGATGAACTTTTGACTGGCGTCCCGCCGCTCGGCCTTGGAAACGCCACGCAGTTCCTGGCCCAGGCCCACATTGTCCATCACCGTCCGCCAGGGTAAGAGGCCGAATTCCTGAAACACCATGGCCCGGTCCTGACCCGGCCCGGAAACGGTCTTGCCGTTGATCGACATCACCCCGGTATTCGGTGGGATGAGGCCGAGCAATACATTGAGAAAGGTGCTTTTACCGCAGCCCGACGGCCCGACGATGGAAACGAATTCCCCTTCGTCCACGGACAAATTGAAATCTTGCAGCGCCGTCACCGGACGCCGGTTCGGCGGTGTGAAGGTCAAATTGATGTTTTCGGCCTTGATGTAGTCGGCCATCTCGTCCCCCCGTCGGCCCCGGCGGATACTCAATATCTACGCCGGACCAGTCCCTGTTTCTCTGGATGCCCTCTGGGCGTCTCTTTGTCTAAAGGTAGGCATGTTTGCCGGGATGGGTCCAGAATTATCTCACACCCTTAAATGCCTCGCTCGAACTTTCAGCTTTCAAAGCCCGGCGCGCCAGGGATAGTATGACGGACTGATACGAATAAATAATTTAATCAGGCTTCAGATCAAACACAGGAAGGTCCACGTCATGCTGAAATCAAAGTTTTTTATAGCCGCGACAGCGCTGGCCGCCATCGCCTTCGCCGGCGTCGCCGAGGCCCAGACCAAAATTAAGGTCGGCCGTACGCTCAGCGGTTCCGGATTCCATATTCCCGTTTATATCGCTTATTCAAAAGGCCTCTTCAAAAAAGAAGGCCTGGATGCGGAAATGGTCTCCATGACCGGTAAGGCGCTGGTCACCGCCGGCGTTTCCGGCAATATCGATTTCCTACCCGTACCGGGCGGCGGATCGCAGGCCTCTCTACAGGGCGCAAACCTGAAGTACGTCGTGGGCGAATCCCTGATTTCCCAATGGGCGCTGGTCGCCGATCCGAAGATCAAGTCGGTCAAGGACCTCAAGGGCAAGACCGTCGGCTATGGCCGGGCGGGCGCCGCCGACTACGATGAAGGCGAAATCGTGCTGAGCCGCTTCTTCGACATGCGGGTGGGTCGGGACTACAAGGTCATCAGCTTCCAGGCTGAATCCGACCGGGTTGCGGGCCTCATCAATGGCGATATTGTCGCCGGTCTGATGTCTTTCCCCACAGCCGCCCGTGCGCAGGTCGCCGGCTTTAAGATGCTGGTGAAAACCGGACAGTATCTTCCCCGCGTCGGCGGCAGCATCTGGACCCGCGCAGAGTATGTTGAGAAAAACCGGGACACAGTGAAAAAATTCATCCGCGCCATCGCGAATTCCATCGAATACCTGCGGAACAATAAGGAAGGTTCGGTCGAGGTCATCATGGCGGAATTTGGCCTCAAGGATAAAAAGCAGGCGGGCATCGTCTGGGATGAAATTCACGATCAATATTCCCCGGACCTGCCGGCTGATCTGTTCAAGAAGCTGTTCGAAGGCCGTCAAAAGCGCATGGTGAAGCGCGGTCTGTGGCCGAAGGACAAGCCGATGCCGGACGTCAACCAGTTCATCGCGCGTGAACTGCTGGACGAAACCCTTCGGGAAATGGGCTATTTCCTACAGCCCCGCCCGAAGCCCGACGCCAGCTAAGCCGCCGCTGGTTAAAATAAATTTGGAGCGGCCCGGTGCAATCCGGGCCGTTTCTTTGAGAATGGCTGAAGAAAAAACCTTTGATTATGTGATTGTCGGCGGTGGTTCTGCCGGCTGTGTTCTCGCCAACCGGCTGAGCGAGGACGCCAGCGTCTCCGTCTGCTTACTGGAAGCGGGAGGGCCAGACAAACACTGGCAGATCCATGTGCCACTGGGCCTGATCTTTGGGATGGTCAATGACAAGATCACCTGGAAGTTTCAGACCACGCCACAAGCCAAGGCAAACGACCGGCAAATATACATCCCGCGGGGCGGCGTGCTGGGCGGGTCGAGCTCCATCAACGGGATGATGTATATCCGGGGCAATCCGAAGGACTACGACGATTGGGCGGCTGCCGGGAACTCGGGGTGGTCCTGGGCAGACGTCAAACCTTACTTCCTCAAATCCGAAAACAACGAACAGTATGCCGGCGACGGGCATCACGCCGCCGGCGGGCCTCTGAATGTCACATATATCCGTGATCCCAACCCGACGATCGACAGTTTCGTCGAAGCCGCCGAGAGCCTCCAGTATCGTGCCAACAAGGATTTCAACGGCGACACCCAGGAAGGCTTCGGGCTCAGCCAGGTGACGCAGAAGAACGGGCGGCGCTGGTCGACCGCCAAGGCGTTTCTGGAACCGGCCAAGAGCCGCAAAAACCTGACCGTGATTACCCATGCGCCGGTGGAGAAAGTGCTGATCGAAAATGGCCGGGCCACAGGGGTGAGCACCGTTGGCGGCGGCATGACTGTCAAGGCGAATAAGGAAGTGGTGCTGTCCGCCGGCGCCATCGTCTCGCCGAAAATCCTCCTGCAGTCGGGGATCGGCGACGGCAGCGAATTGCAGGGGATCGGCATCGAAACGGTCCACAACCTGCCGGGCGTGGGCAAGAACCTCCAGGACCATGCCGCTATTTTGGTATCGACTAAGACCAAACACCGGACACCGGCCGGATTTTCCATTCCCGCCCTGCCCAAACACGCGATTTCTGTTCTGGACTACCTTATCCACCGGCGGGGGCTCTGGTCGTCCAATATGGTGGAAGGCACCGGCTTTATCCGCACCCGGCCCGAGCTTGACCGGCCGGACATCCAGTATATCTGGACGCCAGGCTACCGTACCCCGCCGCCGAAGATGATCGGCTATGGTCACGGCTACGCGCTGTCAACGGTGCTGCTGCATCCGAAAAGCCGCGGCTCTGTTTCCATTTCCAGCGGCAACGGCGCCGACAAACCGCTGATCAATCCGCAGTTCTTCTCCGAAGAGGAAGATCTGGAGGTTCTTCTTAAGGGAATGAAGGAATCTATCCGTATTCTGAAGGCCGACGCCTTCAAGAAATACAAGCTGGTTTCCAGCCGGCCGGACCTGGACGCCGACGATGACGCGCTCCGGGACTTTGTCCTGGCCAACGCCGCCACCATCTTCCACCCTGTCGGCACCTGTAAAATGGGCAACGATGATTTGGCGGTGGTCGATGACAGATTACGCGTAAAAGGTCTGGCGGGGTTACGGGTCGCCGACGCATCCATCATGCCGACCATCGTCAGCGGCAACACCAACGCGCCGACCATCATGATCGGCGAGAAGGCCGCTGATATGATCAAGGAAGACGCCGCTTAACCGGGCTATCTCAGCCGTCATCCGGCGGCGTCAGTTCTTTCCGTTTCCACCACAAAAGATCGCCCTGCAGGAAAGATCGCGCCAAATCGCTTTCCGGTTTCTCGAAGAATTTTTGCGCCGGCGACCGCTCGATCAATCGGCCCCGATACATAAACAGCACGTCTTCGGCCAGGCGTTTCGCCTGCGCCATGTCATGGCTGGACATGATGATGGTCGTGCCCGACGCCCGGATCGCTTGGATGAATTCCTCAATCGCATGGGTGGCGGACGGGTCCAGCGCCGCCGTCGGTTCATCCAGGAACAGGACTTCCGGCTGTAATGTCCAGGCCCGCGCCACGGCAAGGCGCTGCTGCTCTCCGCCCGACAACCGGCGGGCAGAGACGCTCGCCAGCCGGCTTAACCCGGTCCGTTCCAGCATATCCTCGATGCGTCTGGTGCGTTCCGCCTTATCGACATTCCGCTGGCAGAGGGCATGATCCAGATTGGCGTAGACCGAACGGCGCAGCATCACCGGGCGCTGAAACACCATCGCCTGATGAGGTTGCGGGTCTTCTGCCGCCGGACCTTGCCAATCGATGCGGCCCGCTGTCGGTGCGATCAGACCGTGGCACAGGCGCAAGAGCAGACTTTTGCCCGCACCGTTCGGCCCCAGAACAAAACTCAGCGAGCCCGCTTTAAATTCTGTGCTGACATCCTTAATCAGCCGGATACCGTCGGCCTTAAACTCCACGCCCGAGAGCGACAGCGGTAAAATGTTGGAGAGGCTAGCCATACCGCTTCCTCGCCGATTCGTTGATCAGGTAAGCGGCGGCGTTGACGCCGAGCGCCAGCACCAAAAGCACAATGCCGAGACCCAAGGCCAGAGCCAAATCGCCCTTGCTGGTCTCCAAGGCGATGGCCGTGGTCATGACACGGGTCACATGATCAATATTGCCGCCGACGATCATCACGGCGCCTACCTCCGCACTGGCCCGCCCAAAGCCCGCCAGCACCGTCGTGATCAGGCTGAACCGGTTGTCCCACAGAAGCGTCGCGATGATCTGATCCGGTCCAGCGCCGAGGGAGCGTAGATGCTCTTCATATTCCCGCCATAAATCTTCCGTGGTTTGACGGGTCAGCGCCGCAACGATGGGGGTGATCAGACACACCTGGGCGATGATCATAGCTGTTGGGGTGAACAACAGGCCAAGCGTGCCCAGGGGCCCGGCACGTGACAGCAACAAATAGACGATGAGGCCAACCACCACCGGCGGCATGCCCATCAAGGCGTTCAGCAGCACCACAATGATGGTCCGTCCGGGGAACTTGAATACGGCCAAGGCGGCGCCCAACGGCAGACCGATCACGCAGGCGATCAGCACCGCAGTGAGGCTGACCTGAAGCGACAGAAGTACAATTTCCGCCAGGCCGCTTTCCAGGGTAATGATCAGGCCCCAAGCAGCGGCAAAGGCGTCCCCGATATCGGTCATAGTGGTCCGTTCGTTGACTTAGAGTGCTTGGCTAAAGAAGAACACAGCGCCCGCCAGAATGACACCCTCTATCAGCAACGTGTGCAGCCGAACAGATGTGCGCCGCAACAGCCAGCGCCCGACGACCGCGCCCGGCATGGTGCACAGGCCCAACATCAGACCGATGATAATCAACGGAAAGTTCAACAGAGGCGATGCGCCAAAGACCACGGTCTTGGTGGCGTTCAGCACCACACCCAGGGCCGCCGTCATCGCCGCCAGTTGCGCGCCTCTCAATCCCGCGCCCAAAAAGAATGGCGCCAGCATCAGCCCGGCGCCCATCGTCACCCCGCTGACCACGCCGTAGACGGGTCCGACGGCGACAAAACCCCAGGTGCCCATCTTGACGTCTTTTTTCTCCAGATACCGCCGGCCCGGCACAGAGACGGCCATGAACACTCCCAGCAGGATAGCGATGGTGTCCGCCGGCAGATACACGAAGATAAAGGCGCCGGCGATCATGCCGGGGAAACTGGCAATCATAAGCGGCACATAGATGGGCCAATGGATTTCTCGCCAGAAGACGTAGAGCCGGGTGATATTGCTGACCACGATCGCGACAGAGACCACGGGCACCGCCACCTTGATGCCCAGGATCGGCGCGATGGAGATCAACAGCAGCAGCGCGCCCGCAAAGCCAGAAAAACTGTGGAACACCGCGGTCGCGAAGGCGGCTACTGCCATGACATACAGCAGCGGCCAGGTAATGCCGATCTCGGCGAGGATGGAACTTAGCATGATATACTTGGCATGATTTCGGGCCGGACTTTACAGGGAAAAATCGGCTCTGGTAAGCACTTTGGGACGGTCTCGCAGGTGTCTTGGGGGGGGGATTGACGGGCCGGGGTCTGGGCTTTACACCTCGGGTCCATTACATTCTTTACCAGTGGAATGAGGCGCCGGATAGGTTGTTTGGCCGGCGCGAAAATAGGGAGAAACTGAATGTCTGACTCGAATATCGTACGAATTGCGCCCAACAACCCGGTTTTCGACCTGCCGGTTTTGGTTGGTATTGAAGAAGGCCTGTTTGAAAAAGCCGGCCTGGATGTCGCTTTCGCCGCGTCCTATGACGACCGCGAAGCCGACAATGAAAAAATGGAATATCTGTCCCGCCTCAAGGAAAGCATGTTCGAAAAGGGCGACGCGGACAACTACAACGTCTGCGAATGGGCCACCATCGACCGGATCGAGCGTGGTTCCGGTGGCGGCCACATCGCCGCGCTGCGCGCTGCTGTCGGCGCCCAGGCCATCCTGACCTTTGATGACGCCCTGCAAACCCCGCGGGACATGAAAGACGTGCCGGTCGCCGTTCAGGAATACACCGGTTCCCACTTCACCTGCATCCAAATGCTGGAAAGCGCCATCGGTTACGAGCACATCAACATTGTGCAAGGCCGTCTGCCGCAGAAGCGCTATGACGGACTGAAAAGCGGCGAATACCGCGCCGTTACGGTGATGGAACCGTTCATCAGCCTCGGCCTCAAGGAAGGCGCGCACATCATCGCCTCGTCCTTCTATCGCGGCGGCGAAGTGATCGGCCCGAACCTGACGGTCGAACAACGTGAAACGTTCTACAATGCCGAAAACCAGGCGGTGGATATGATCAATGCGGACTTCTACAAGTATGCGCATTATCTGACCGACCGCACCAAGGGCGCCCTGGAGCCGAACGAACTGCTCCGCGCTTTTGTTCACTACAAGCACGTGGATTACTATGCGGAAGACCTGTTCAACCGCGCCTATGACTGGATGAAGGAACGCGACTTCACAGAAGGCCGCAGCGAGCACAACAAGATCGTGTTTGCGTAAGATTAGGTTTTAAAGTTTGGAAAACGCGGGTGCGGCCCAGGCCGGCCCGCGTTTTTCATTGGGCCTGCTTCTTCTTTCTGCGTCGCCCCCGAGCCTGCCTGCGCGAAGCAGGTGCTTCGCTCCGGCGGAGGCAGGTTGCGCAGCAATTCTCGGGGCCATTGATCCTCAAGCAATAGATACCCGAGACTTGGTTCCAACTGACGTTAGTCCCAACTCGGGCATGACGCTGGAAAGGGGTGGGTGACGGGAAACAGGCGGGAAATCACCCCACCTTAAAGATCGCGGCGGCCGTGTCACCCAGGATCATCGTTCGCTCACCGTCGGTGAGATCGGCGTCTTCCACCACCTTGAGCGGATTGGGATCGCCGATGGGGAACGGATAGTCGGAGCCTAGCATCAATTTCTCCGCGCCGACCACGGTCTTCAGGAAATTCAGCGCGTTTGGATCAAACAGCACCGTATCGAAATAGAGCCGCTTCAGCCCATCCACCGGATCCGCATAATCGTGGCCCGGAATGTCGATATTCCGGTTCAGCCGTCCCAGCATGTAGGGCAGCGCGCCGCCGCCGTGGGACAGGATGAACGTCATCCCCGGATACTTGATAAAATGGCCTGAATACAGAAGCCGGGAAATGGCGATGGTCGTGTCCACCCCGCGCCCAACCGCGTTCATCATGCCGAAATCGAGCAAACGCGGATCGCCGCAGCCGAACATGGGATGCAGATACAGAACCGCACCCAGGGACGAGGCCGCTTCCCAGAATGGATCAAGGTCCGGGTCGTCCAGATTGCCGGAGTCCCCATGGGGCTGGGTGCCGATCATCGCGCCGGCGAACCCGGCGTTCAGCGCCTCTTCCAAAACCTCCGCCGCCAGCTTGCCGTTTTGCAGCGGCACGGTGGCCAGCGGCACCAGCGGGTCAATCCCTTCCGTGCCGGAGAGCAGATACTCGTTCAGGAACCGGCTCCAGGCCGCGCCTTCCTCCGGGGGAAGTTCATAGCCAAAACTGTCCATCCAGCCGCCGTTGATCTGGTGCGTGATGCACTGATGATCCATCCATTCCAGCCGCTGATCCGTATCCCGAAGCTTCGGCGAAATAGGCCTGGTCGCCTGGCCGCCGGCAAAGGCGAGCTGGTACTTGTCCCCATCCACCAGCAGTTCCACGTTGGGAAAGCGGCCGATCTCCTTTTGTAAGGCGTCGAGCATCGCCTGGGGTGTGAAATGGGCGTGGGTATCAATGATCATTTGTGTCGTCCTTCATGTAACAAAGCTTCGATATCGGTCATGCGCATGGGCAGCTCTTCCAGGCTGAGACCCAGCGGATAGAGCGCGTCATTGACGGCGCTGGCCATGGCCGCCGGCGCACCGAGATAGCCGCCCTCGCCCGAGCCCTTTTGGCCGTGAGAGGTCAAAGGTGAGGGCGTGCAGTGTTCCACATCCTTCACATAGGGCACTTCGAACGTGGACGGCATGACATAGTCGACGAAAGTGCCGCTCAGGAACTGGCCGTCCTCGCCGTATGAGAATTTCTCATAGAGCGCCGCACCGATCCCGTGGGCCACGCCGCCGATGATCATGCCCCGCACGATATCCGGATTGATCACCGTGCCGCAGTCATGGCCGATGAAATATTCGTGGACAGTCACCTTGCCGGTGCCGGGATCGATCTCGACAAACGGGATGTGCGCTTGGAAAGAGAAGCAGGGGTACAGCTGCACCCGGTTGTTTTCGTCCGGATAGTCGCCGCCGAGCGGCACTTGCATCACATGCAGCGCCTGCAGGCCCGGCTCCATCCCGTCGGGCAGCAGGTCATAGCGCCGATGGGCGATGTTCACCAACTCGGCCCAGGTGAGTTTGCGGGATGGGTCATTGCGGTCGGAAATATCGCCGTTGTTGTATTCAAGCTGCCCGATGGGCACCTCAAGATTATGCGCCGCGATCTCATGCAGTTGCTTCTTCACCTTCTGCGCCGCTCCGTCCGCCGCACCGCCGAGCATCACCGCCATCCGGCTGGCGACTGGGCTCCGGGTCGGCAGGCCGGCCAACGTATCCGCATGGATCACCCGTATCTCGTCCGGGTCCTTTTGGAATTCCTCACCCAGAATGGTGGCGACCAAGGTTTCATGGCCCTGGCCCGACGTGGTGGTCCCCATGGTGCCGATGATGTTGCCGGTGCTGTCGATCCGGACCTGGCAGCCTTCCATGAAAGTGCTGATCTCCAGCTTCGGATTGAGCAGGTATTCGAACATATTATTGCCGCCCGACGGCTCCAGGCACGCGCCGATGCCGATGCCGGCCAGGTTGCCGGCGGCGCGGATTTCGTCCCGGCGCTTCACCAGGTTTTGGAAGTCGGCCAGCTCCAGGGTTTTCTCCAGCACTGTGTGATAGTCACCGGAGTCATATTTGGTGCCCGTCGGGTTGAGATACGGAAACTCGTCATGACGGACGAAATTCCTCTGGCGCACCTCAATCCGGTGCATCTTTAAATGCCGGGCGACCTTGTCAACGGCCAGCTCGATCATAAAGTTGGTCGGGCCTTGGCCCATGCCCCGCACCGGCACCTGACCGGTCTTGTTGGTGCTGACGGAGATCGGGTGATAGTGGACACTATTGATCTTGTAAGGCCCCACCAACGCGGCAATGGGTTTACCGAGCTGAAACGGCCCCCGGCCCGGATAAGCGCCACAATCATCAATCGCCTTGATCTTCATGGATTTAATGACGCCGTCATTGGTAAAGGCGACATCGGTGTAGAAAATCCGGTCGGGCCCGTGGGCGTCGCCGCCCGACATGTTGGTCAGCCGGTCCTCGATAAAGCACACCGGCACGCCGCCCAACTTTTTTGACAGATACGCCACCAGCACCGTGTGCTTGATGCCACGCTTCACACCGTAACTGCCGCCCACATCCACATCCTGATGTACCCGCACGCTGTTCAGCGGCAGACGCATGGCGTTGGCGATCTGCTCCTGATAATTGGGCATCTGGATTGACGCCCAGACCTGCAAGCTTTCCGTACCCCCGTCCCATTGGGCCATGGCGCCAAAGGTCTCGATCGGCACCGTGGATGACCGGCCCCAACGCGCCCGAAACGACAACACATGATCGGCGGCGGCGAAGTCTTCCTCCACCGGTCCCCAGACGAAATCCTTCTCCAGCACCAGGTTGGTGCCCTGGTCCGGGTGGACCAGCGGCGCATCGGGCTTCAGCGCCTCTTCCGGATCGACCACGGGCTCCAGCGGCTCGTACACGACCTCGATCAGCTCCACCGCATCTTCGGCGGCATAGCGGTCTTCGGCGACGACGGCGGCCACCCATTCCCCGGCGTAGCGGGTCAACTGATGAGCCAACGGATACCAGCGCAGGTTAGGCACATCCGGGCCGTGATACAGCGGCGACGTATGCTCCGCCAATTCATCGCCGGTCAAAACGGTCAGAACACCGGGCGCCGCCAGCGCCGCCTCCGCATTGATGGAGAGGATTTTGGCGCGCGGATGGGGGCTCGCCAGCACCGCCACGTGCTTGGTGTCCTGCACCGCCACGTCCTGGATATATTTGCCCTTACCGGTGACGAAGCGCTTGTCTTCCTTCACCCGGCGCTTGCGGGCCACGTAATGATAGTTGGAGCCTGGGGGCGCGCTCATGATCCCTGCTCCTTCATCCGTTCGCCAGCGAGCCGGATCGCATCAATAATCTGGGTATACCCCGTGCAGCGGCAGATGTTCCCGCCGATGGCCTCGCGGATATCCTCGTCGGAGGGCGACAGATTTTCCTGCAGCAGTGCGTGCGCCGACATCAGCATGCCGGGCGTGCAATAGCCGCATTGCATGCCGTGGGCGTCCCGGAATGCATCCTGAAGAAGACCGGGCTCTCCATCTTCCTGACAGAGGCCCTCCACGGTCTGGACCGTGTTACCGTCGGCCTGCACCGCCAGCATCAAACACGACCGGATCGGCTCTCCGTTCACAATCACCGTGCAGGCGCCGCAGACGCCGTGTTCGCAACCCATATGCGTGCCGGAAAGATGCAGCTCGTCTCGCAGGAAATCCAGCAGCGTCATGCGGGGTTCCGCCACGCCAGTCGTCGCTTTGCCGTTAATGGTGAGAGAAATATCACGCCGGCTCATGACAGGCTCCCCCCGGCGTCGGCCACCGCATCCGCCAACGCCCGGCCGATCAGCACCCGGGCCACCCGGCGGCGGTAATCCGCACTGCCATGCAGGTCATCCGCCGGATCCATGTGATCGCCGATCCCCGTAAGCGCTTCGTCAATCAGGTTTTCACTCAGCACATTGCCAATGAGGTTAGCTTCCGCATCACGCAGCCGCGCCGGCGTGCCCGACACTCCGCCGACCGCAATCGCCGCCTTCTGACACACGCCGGCATCATCCAAGAGAACTTGCGCGCCGGCGGACACAACGGCGAAATCGCCATGGCGTTCTGCGACTTCGTGGAAACCCGCACCCGTGCGCCCCGCGTCACGCCAGATGGGAAAATCGATCTCCACCAGGATTTCGTCTTCGTTCCGGTCGCTCATCATCGGGCCTTGGTAAAACGAATCCGCCGCGACGGGCCGCGCAGCCGTTTGGGAATGCAATTTAATCTCCGCCCCCAGCGCCACGGCCACCAGGGGGATTTCGGCCGCCGGATCGCCATGGGCGATGCTGCCGCCGACCGTCCCCCGGTTCCGGGTCTGGTGATGGCCGACCCAAGGCAGCGCCTTTGCCAGCAACGGCAGGTTTTCGGCAATCACGTCCGATTTCAACGCCGCTGTTTGCCGGGTCGCCGTCTTGATCCGCACCGCATCACCGCTCACATCGATCCCGGCCCAGTCCGCGATGCCGTTGATATCAATCAAAACTGATGGCCGCGCCAAACGCATGGCCAGCATGGGCACCAGGGTTTGGCCGCCAGCCAGGACCATGCCGTCATCGCCGGCCTCGCCCAGCAATTGCAGCGCATGTTCCGCCGAGGTGGCGGCGATGTGATCGAAAGGGGCGGCTTTCATTTGACTGACACCAAGACCGGACGATTAGTCCTCGTCCCAGCCGTCCTCGACCTGACGGACCGAGGTTTCCGGCGGGAAGTCTTTGTTCTTTTGCTGACGGGTCAGGGAAACTTCACCGTTCTTTAGATAGTCGCCCTTAGCGGCGTTTTGCGCGGCGGTCTCCCAAATTTGATGCCAGTCGCCCAGGGAATAGCCGTGCCACGGGGATTCAGGACGGAGCGCCGGCAGATCAAGTTTTTCCCACAGCGCTTTGCCTTTCTCCATGAACTCCTTGGTGGGCAGCGCCAGGGGCGGCATGTCGGACTTCATCGTGGCGTCGATCAACAACGTGCTGTCTTCCTCGCCGGTATGTTCCCGCTTGGGCCCGTGGCCCTGGCCTCGGTGGGGAATGGTCTGCACGTCTTCGATCGGGTTCAGCCGGTAAGCCATGGCCCACAGGATGGCGTCCGCGCTGTCCGGATCGATATCCTCGGTCACGGCGATGGTGATCTTGCCCATATCGCCTTTGTAGAAGGCCGCGCCGTTGAGCGCGCGCCAGACTTCGGTCTTGGGCACGCCTTTCTCCATCACGATGATGGTCACCCGTAGAAGCCCGGTCAGCGGTTCGTGCAGCGCCACTTTCTTGACGCCGCGCACGTTCAATTCCTTGGTCAGGTGATTGAGAAACAGGGGCTCGTAAGCCACCCGCTTGATCACACTGGATTCCGACGGGGTCACCTGGCTGATATAAGACGGGATCACCGCATCCTTACGCATGGTGATCGCGGTGACCTCCATGGGCATGTTGAATTCTTCCAAGGCCACGTGGCCATGGGATTCGCCGAACGGCCCTTCCGGTTCCAGCACCGTCGGATCAATCAGGCCTTCGATCACCACTTCGGATTCCGCCGGCACCATCAGGTCCACCGACTTGGCGCGGACCATGTTGATCGGCTCGCCGGCCAGGCCGCCGGCCACGTCAACTTCGTCCATGCCGATGGGCAATTTTTGCGGGCCCATGAAGGCCACATAGGGCGGGCAGCCAAGCACGATGGCGCAGGGCATTTTCTCGCCCTTGGCCTTATATTTTTGCCAGTGGAGATAACCGCCGGCGCCGCCGACACGGGTCGCCATCCGCACCACCAGCCGGTCCGGCGCTTTCAACCCACAACGGTAGGTGCCCATATTGTGGACGCCGGTTTCCGGATCGGCGGTGACGACATTGGTGGCCGATAGGGTCGGCGCGCTGTCGAAACCAGGGGTGGAGACGGGGATCGGCAAGACGTCCAAGCCTTTGCCTTCGCCTTGTAGATCATCCCCTTCCCAAATCACTTCGTGACAGGGCGCAGTATTCACGATCCGGGGTGGTATTGGGTTAGCGATGGCCTTTTGCCATTTCTCGGAGATTTCATCGACCGAGGCATCCATACCGACGCAATAGACGCCCCGGTTACCGGCCATGGCGCCAACGGCCACGGGTATGTCGTACTTCCGCCCCTTGGCGTTGACGATGTTTGTGAACAGAAAGGCCTTGCGGTCGTCTTCGGCGATGCCGCCCCGGTACTGCCAGCGCACCAGGGAATGCATTTCGGAATCCTTGTCCACCGGCGCGTCGATTTCGTACAGCAAATCGGCTTTTCGAAGCGCATCCAGATGCTGGTGCATGTCGCGATATTTATGACTGGTCGTACTCAAGACCCCTGCCCTCCCCAGGCTCTATTGCGGCTGTTTCGCCTAATATGCCCGAGCACATCGGCTTGTTCCAGGCATGAATCCCGGACAATTCTCGCCGGGGTTATTCCTTGTCGAACCCATAGAGCGCGCGGGCATTGTCGTCGAGAATCTTGTCGATCGCGCCCACGGAAATTTCGCCGTTCTCCTTCAGTTTGCGCAGCGCCTCGATCTCGGTCGAGGTGTCGTGATGGCCGTAATCCGTGCCGACGACGAGGTTATCCTCGCCGGCGGAGGCAATCACATAAGGTAAATCGTCAGTCACTTGGCACGCCACATAGACATTGTTGTCGGCCAGGATCGACGGGCCGAATTCCTTACCCTTCTTCTTGAACCGCAGCTTCAGGTCATTGAGCACATATGGAATCCACTGCGCGCTCACCTCGATAAAGCCCCAGCGAACCTTCGGGAATTTCTCCGACAGCCCTTCGAGAATAAGCGAATGTACGGTGCCGACGACCGGCAGTTTGAACTTTGAAAAGCCTGCTTCATCCAAGAACGTGTCGTGGACATCGTAGGAGCCATTGCCGGCGTGATGACAAATGGCCAGATCAAACTCCTCCGCGAATTCAAACAAAGGATAGAAATAGGGATCGACCAACCGTTTTCCATTTTCCAACCCCCGCATAAAAATCCCACAGGCGCCATTTTCCTTGGCGAATTGGATTTCTTCGCGCAGGCCTTCCATACTCATCAGCGGCAGAACCGCGACCCAGCGCAACCGGCCCTTGCCGTGTTTCCAAATCTCGGCGAGCCAACGGTTATAAGACCGGGTCATGGCCCGCTCCACTGCCGCCTTCTTAGTCAGCGGGCGCAGGAACAGGGTCGGATAGAGAACCTGAACATCAATCCCCAACTCGTCCATATGATCGAGTCGTTCTTCGATATCGGCCATCTCCCGCGCGGTTTGAGTGGTGTTGTAGCCCAGATTCTGATCCCGGGAATGCACCCGGTTGTCAATCAGCCAATATTCTTTCATCTCCTTGCCGTGGAGTCCCACATCCGTGTAACCCGATGTTTGATTTACCAGGCGCGGTCGCAACGCCTCTTCCCCGGCTTCCATGAATTCCCAGGTGCGGGGGGATTCGATCACATGTGCATCTGAATCGATGGAGCCCATTTGGCTGTCTCCCTGTTTTTCTTCGCCGATTGTTGCCGGCCGGTTGATTTGCGAAAACTGTAATCAACGGCTGATGCTGCGTAAAGCACACCGCACCAGTCTTGTTCATTGTCTTGTTTCTTGTCTTGTTTCTTGTCCTGTTCCTTATCTTCTTGCTGGTCTTGTTCCCGGCATTCTTCTCCGGCTAAATGGGCGCGTAATCAGGGGATTAGCACGTGCTGGGAATCATCTACGCATTGCTGGCGGCCGCCAGCTTCGGCTTCAACAACGCCAGCGCCCGGCGCGGGGTTCTGACCGGCACAGCGCTGCAGGGCTTGGTGGTCAGCCTGCCCCTGGGCATGCTGATATTCGTCGTCGGCGCGACGCTAACGGATGAGTGGCCGGCCCTGGCCGAAATCAGTTTCACCGGCTACGGGCTATTGGCGCTTGCAGGATTCATGCATTTCGCCTGGGGCCGGTATTTCAATATCCGCTCCCTGGCGGCCATCGGCTCTAACTTGGCCTCGCCGATCCAGCAGTTTCAGCTGCTGTTGTCATTGACCCTGGCCATTGTCTTTCTGGGCGAAACCCTGACGCCGCTGAAAATCCTGGGCATCCTCTTGATTGTCGCGGCGCCCATCTATGTGCTGCGCATGCGGGGCAAAGACAAAGACACAGGCCCGGCTCAAAAGGAAGAAACGAAGGAAGGTTTTAATCCCCGCATGGCGGAGGGATATTTCTGCGCCTCCATGGCGGCGCTGGGGTTCGGCAGCAGCACGGTGCTGATCAAGGCCGGCCTGGGCGAGACAAATTTAAGCTTCATTGGCGGCTTCGTGGCCTATTCCGCCGCCATGATCACCATCGCCTTGGTCCTGGCGGTCCCGGGCCGGCTGTCGGAAGTGCGCACCACCAACAAAGAGTCCCTAAAATGGTTTGTCTATTCCGGCGTCGGCGTCGGCGTGTCCCAGATGTTCCGCTTTCTCGCGCTGGGCATCGCGCCGGTGACGATTGTCCAACCATTGAACAGCCTGTCGGTGATCTTCCGGATGATCTTCGGCTATTTCCTCAACCGGGAACACGAAAGCTTCGACCGCTATGTGATTATCGGGATAGTTCTGTCTTTTTTCGGTGCGTTGTCCCTGGCGCTCTCCAGTGATGTCATCCTGGCGCATGTGAACCTGCCGCCTTGGTTGGCCGAGATCGCCGGCTGGACTTGGCCTTAGGGCCGGACCTCTAGAATAGATTGAGCCAGATATTGGATTTCAATTCGGGAAGCCAAACGCCCATCAGAGATTGAGGCCACGGAACAATCAAAAGGACATGGAACAGGAGGTAAGAAACAATCCACATGGGCACGGCTATGCTCAGTGTCGTCTTCCAACTTTCACCGCCGGCAAAGCGCATATAGCCCGCCAAGAACACGAACATGGACGGGAGCAGGCCGATCACCCCGGCAACGGCAAAGAAAAACAATAGCCAGCCGAAGTAAACCGCAGCACGGCGGAAGATTTCCATCACCGAGAGGTCGCCGTAGTCGGCTTTGATATCGAAATGGACATCCTCGCCATCCACCGCAAAGGCGTCTGCCTTGTTCTTTTCTACTACGCCTGCTGCCGCGTCTGACCCGGCAACCGCCGAAGCTTCGACCGGTTTGGGTACGACGAAAAACCTCAAGAATACGATCCCGCCAGCGAAGAGAATCCCGGCTGTACTCATCACCTGTGGCACCAAGCGCGCCGCCAACTCCCATTCCGCGGAGACAAACAGCACGACGGCAAACAGGACGATGACGACAAACGTGAAATAGGTATCCGGGTTCATTGCCTCCGGCCGGAAGCCGAGGGTCAACCCCCGCGAGACGCCTTGTTTACGCCGCGCGATGTAGCTGCGGATGATTGGGCTCAGCACGCCATACAAAGTGATCGCGAAGATAATGACGACCCAGGGATGGAACTCGCCTTCGCGGACAACCCACAACCACTCCCAGCCGTAGCGCTCTACAGAGATGAACATATAACGTTCAATCAGCGCACCGAGCACAAAGCCCAAAATCAGGGGCGGCCGCGGCCAGTGCATGCGTTTCATAATCCAACCGACAAAGCCCATCGCCAGGAGCGTGACGATATCGCCCCAGGACTTGGCGCCCTGGAACGCACCAATAAAGGTAATCGCCAAGACCACCGGCGCCAGGATGCCGATCCGTACAAGGGCAATCTTGGCAAGCTGGCCAGCAAACAGGAAACAGGTGCCCGCCCCCAGAATATTGGCGATGGCAACTGACCACACCAATGTATAGGTAATATCCAGCCGTTTGTTGAGCATTTCAGGACCCGGCACCAACCCGTGGATCAGGAACGCGCCCAGGATCAACGCCATGGAGGCGGAGCCCGGCACACCAAAGGCAATGGTCGGCAACAACGCGCCGCCTTCCTTCGCGTTGTTCGAGCTTTCCGACGCAATTACGCCCCGGACGTCTCCCTTACCGAAGGTCTTGCCAGAATCCTTGATGGTGCGGACGGCATGACCATAGGCGATCCAGTCGATGACCGAGGCGCCGATCCCCGGAACGGCGCCCAAACCGGCGCCGATGGTGGAGCAGCGGAACATCAGGAACTTATTTCGGAATACGTCCTTCACGCCCTCCCACTGCGCCCAGCGGGACCCCACATCCGAATTGCCGGCAATGGACTTTCGCGAAATGACCATATCGGCAATTTCCGGCACGGCAAAAAGGCCGAGCGCGATGGGCACAACCGGAATGCCGTCCCACAAATACAGTGTATCAAAGGTCCAGCGGAAGGTGCCGGTCTGGGAATCCTCGCCCGTCATGGCCACCAACACGCCGATGCAGGCCGCCGCCAATCCCTTTAGAGGCGTACCGCCGCTCAGCACCGCCACCAGAGACAATCCGAAAATGCAAATGGCGAATAGTTCCGGCGACGCAATATTCAGGATGATCGGCCGGATCACCGGCACGGCAAGGGCGAGCAAAAACGCGCCGTACAGGCCACCCAACACGGAAGCCGTAAACGCCGCACCGAATGCGCGCCCAGCCTCACCTTTTCGCGCCATCGGATAACCGTCCAGGATCGTCGCCGCTGAGCCCACGGTCCCGGGCACACCGAATAGCACGGCCGGGATGGTATCCGAGGTCACCACCACGGCTTGCAGCCCCATCAAGAAGGCCAGCGCCGTGTAGGGATCCATATTGAAAGTGAAGGGCAATAAGAGAGATAGTCCCACAAGGCCGCCCAGGCCGGGGATCACGCCCAGGATCAATCCAAAGAACACGCCCAAGGCCAAAAAAGCCAAACGCATAGGATCGGCCAGCGCCGTCGCCGCCGTAATGGCCATATCCAGCATACTCACATCCATGCCCGGAAACTCTCCCCATGTGGGCGGTCGCTTTTCGAAAACCGCCCATGTCCATTTTCTTGTAGGCCCCTGTGTAGCAGATTAATCCGTTCTAGTTCCATGAAAACTCTTCAATTTTTCGGGAAAATTGCTTAGAACACTTAGGAGTTTTGCCGCAATCCTGATAGGATAGCGGCGAATTTGGTAATACGGCACTATGCCGATCTGCCGGTTGTCGCCACAATTGCGGCACAATTTAACGGTTTAAAGTTTGCCGGTATAATCTCAATATTCCCGGCAATAATCCAAGGGAGGTACTATGTACAAGTTTCTGAAATACTCTGCTGTGGCCGCGGTTGGCGCAGCTCTTCTGGCCGGTGCGCCGGCCAAGGCGCAAAGCGCCGCTGACTTCTTCAAGGGTAAAACCCTGACCATCGTCTATGGCTTTGGTTCGGGCGGCACCTACGGCAGATTCTCTCTGTTGTTTGCCGAGTATATGTCGAAACACATTCCGGGTAATCCTCAGGTTATCGCTCAATCCATGCCGGGCGCCGGTGGTCTGAAGGCCGCCAACTATGCCTACAACGTCATGCCCAAAGACGGCACCGGCCTCTACGTGCCGGTTGATACGCTGATCGTCTCCGAATTGCTTCGGCCGAAAGCGGTGAAGTTTAAGTCAGACAAGTTCACCTGGCTCGGCAATGCGGTTCAAGCGAACGCCGTCATCGTGGTCCGGTCCGATGCCGGCATCAACAAGCTGGAAGACCTCAAAAGCAAGCAGGTCATCATCGCGTCCACTGGCAAGGGGTCGCAGACCTTCCTAATGCCGGCTCTGATGAACGCCGTCTATGGCGCCAAGTTCAAGATCGTTTCCGGCTACAAGGGTTCCCGCAATCTACAGCTGGCGATTGAACAAGGCGAAGCTCAGGGATCTTCCCTGACCTGGCTGGCCTGGTCCACGGCCAAACCCCAGTGGTTCAAACCGGGCGGATTTGCAAAGCCGATCGTTCAAATTGGCTTCGCCAAGGACAAAGAACTGCCAAACGTACCGCTGGCCTCCGAGGTCGTGACTGATCCGGGCGACAAGCAGATTGTGAACTTCATGGCCTCCATGGGTCCGATTGGCCGTGGTCTCACGGTGCCACCAGGCGTGCCCGCTGACCGCGTTGCGGTTTTGCGAAAGGCCTTTTCCGACATGATTGCGGACCCGACGTTTGGACCGGCGGCCAAAAAACGGAAGTTGGCCGTCAACGCCCTTTCCGGCGAGGAAGTCCAAAAGATCGTGAACGAGTCGATGAAAGTGGACGAAGGTTTGTTGAAGCGGGCCCGCGCGGGCATCATGGGCGCCAAGTAAGCCTGACGTTTCATAAAATTTAGACTTGAGAACGGACGGGCGCACCATCGCCCGTCCGTTTCTCGTTTCGGATCAGGGGAATGAGCCATGGCTGACAAAAACGCGTTCGAAGATCATTGTTGGAAAGATGTCATCCCGCAAGAGGATTACGCCACCTATGCGCCCTACCGGCGGGAAACCTTTATCGGCAAACGCCCGGCGGTTTTGGCTATTGATCTCTACAACCTGGTCTTCAAGGGCGGGCCCAAGCCGCCTTCCGAAATCACCGCCGAGTATCCAAGCACCTGTGGCCGGTACGCCTATAATGCCATCGAACCAATCCAAAAATTATTGGCCGGCTGCCGGGCGGCGAATCTGCCGATCTTCTACATCACCGGCCGCTATTCGGAAAACCGGGTGCGCTCTACCCGGCGGAATGTCTCGCCACTCACACGCGAAGACTATGACATCCACGAAGCCTTCACCCCGGAACCCCAAGACGTGGTCTTCCGCAAGGAACGGGCCAGCGCATTCTTCGGCACGCCGCTGATCGCGCACTTAACCCAGGGCGGGTTCGACAGTCTGATCGTCTGCGGCGAAAGCACATCGGGCTGTGTGCGCACCAGCGTGTTGGACGCCTATTCTTATGGTTTTCATATCTCGATCGTCGAGGAATGCGTGTTCGACCGGAGCGAACTGATCCACAAGGTCAACCTGTTCGACATGCACCACAAATACGCGGATGTGATGAAGCTGGACGAGGTCCTGGCCCATCTGGCCGGCCTGACCGAAACCAAGGGTGTCGCTTAAAGCTTTTTCAGCCGATCACAAAGATTGCCGGCCATCCGGTAAACTTGAAAGCCGATGGAAGGTATGCCGTTGACTTCCCCGAAGCGTGCGCGGGTCATCGGCCCGACCACCCGAAGCAGTGGGTCGTTCCGCCCAGCGGCATTGAGCGCGGCGCAACTTGCATCCACCTCTACCCCCATGGCGAAGGGGCTTTCCACCAAAATGCCCCGCGCCACCAGCTCAACCAGAAACGGACTGCCCGATTTGGCCGGGCTGCGGGTCGGTCCTGTGCAATTCACAACGGCATCGAATGTGTGAAACTGTACGTCTTCACTTCCCCGTCGACGAATGCCCACCGCCAGCCCATCGCCGTCGGGCTCGGCAGCGACAATACTGCCCGCCAGAAGCTGCACTTGGCCGTCTTCAATGGCCTGCCCAACCCGCGCTTCCACTTGTGGCGGCAGGCGGAACCGATGGGTTTCGTACCAGGGCGCAAGATGACGGAAGAAGCGGTTCTTTTGGTCATCCGGCAAGTTAGGCCACAGCACATGGGCCGCATCCCGCAGGAAATCAAACGCAACCTGCCATTCGGCCCCCTCGGCTTCCAACTTGCGGATATCGCTTCTCAGCGCCCGCAAGATACCAGTCACTGTCTCCGGCGTGCCGTGACGGGTGACAAAGTCCGGCGGCTCCAGGTTCATTTCCTCCCACAGGGTCCGGGGCGGCGGGGCCACCCTTTGTGACTTGGGGTAAAGGCCGCGGCGGGAGACGGCGGTGATCCGGCTGTCCGGCGACCGGCACATCACCGTCATCGCCACATCCGCCATAGTGAGACCGGTGCCGATGATCAGAACCTCGCCACCGGGCTTGATGGCGTAGAGCCGGCTCAGATCCCAAGGATTGGGCACGAAAGCCGGATGATCGTCCAGTCGCCCGTCGAATGGCCCCGGGATCGCCGGGCGGGAGTTATTGATGCAGAGAACCACGGCGTCCGCGTTCAGGACGGCGCCGGTATCCAAGGAGACCCTGTAGCCTGCGTCACCCGTGGTCATGGATTGGGCGGACGCTTGTACGTGCCGTAGGCTAGAGCCTGACGGGTTGTCCCGGCTGTTCTTGTCGAACTCGAGGCCCAGATAGCGGCCCAGTTCGCTGCGCCGGACAAATATCCTCCCGTCCGGCATCTGGGCGTCCGGGTCATCATCTGCAATCTCGTCCTCCACCACCCAACGGGCGAAGTGGTTGGTGTCCTCCGCGTATATGTGATGCACCACTGCGGGTCCGTTGAGCCGGTGATCCGGGTCCGTGCTGCCATAGGCGACGCCCCGGCCGACCTCGGGCTCGGGTTCGACCACGGTAATGTCCAGGGGAAGGGGGGATTGCTGCGCCAATTGAACAGCGACGCAAACGCCGCTATAGCCGCCGCCGACGATGACCACCCGGGGCTCAGGCATCCGGCAACAGCTCCGACAACTTCACGGACCGGCCCTCGGCGGACGACCTCCCGGCGGCCAGAACGATGGCCAAGGGCGCCAGCGCCTCCCGCCCGCCGATCTCCGGCGGCCGACCCTCGGCGATGGCGTCGGCAAAGTCTTCCAGTTCAGCCGTCAAATGATCAATGGGCGGGTAGTCCACGGGCTTACGTTCCAGCTCACCGGTCTTTTGCACCCGCAAACCGTCCGTGTTCAATTCGAAAAATGCGTTGCCCTTGGTGCCGTGAGTCACCAGATCGAAACGCAAGGGCGAACAATAGTTGGAGCCGACAAAGCCGACTGACCCAGATTCAAACCTCAATAAAACGGCGGTCACGTCCTCGATCTCGGGTTCGGTTTCCAGCCGGTTGAAATAGGCGGAGACCTCGCTGACGGGCCCCATCAGATAGAGCATATTGTCGATCTGATGGATGCCGAGCTGCATCAAACAACCGCCCGGAATCTCCGCCGGATCGGTGCGCCACACGCCGGGTTTCATTTTCATCCCGTTATCATTGCCGAAAAAAGCCTCGGCCATGCTGATCCGGCCGAGCTCACCCGTGTCGATCATGTGGCGCATGTGGCGAAGCGCGCCGTTCCGGCGGTAACAGTGCCCCACCGCCAGGGTAACACCCGCCGCGTCGCAGGCCTCAATCATGGCGCGTCCGTCTTCCAGAGAATTGGAAATCGGCTTTTCCACGAACACATGTTTGCCGGCTTTGGCCGCCTGTTCAGTTCCTTCCCGGTGGGCGGAGTTCGGCGTGGTCAGGATCACCGCATTCAGATCATCCCTGGCCAGCAGGGCCTCGTAGCTGTCCACCGCATCGCAGCCGAACTTCCCGGCGAACTCGGCCCGCTTCTCGGCGCTGCGCGTATAGCCGGCGCGCAAATCAAGCTTATCGCTGGCCTGCATGGTCTCGGCCAGGACATTCGACCACCAGCCGATGCCGACAATTCCGACTCGAAGAGGTGTCATGATCCGCTCCCTAGATCTTGTCTTCCCATTCCGCCAGGAAAGGCTTCACCAACGCGTTCCACTCGTCGGAATGCCGGCGGAATGAATAGTGGCCGCCCTCCTCCACCAGGATCAGTTTGGAGCCTTCGATGGCGGAGTGGAGATCTTCTGAAAAATAGTAAGGCACCGTCGCATCATCCCGCGTGCCGATAATCAAGGACGGGTTTTTGATTTTGGTGAGCTCTTCCAGCCGGTCATGATTCATGGTCATGTCGAGCCGCGCGGCCAGAATCTCCGGCTCCGCAATCGTGTCCAGGGACCGCTTCTCCACTTCCATCACCCGGTCGAGATTATAGCGGAATTGATTGGCCCCATTGGTGAACAGCGAGCTGATCTTCACATAGGCCTCTTGTCCTTCGGCCAGCGCGATCTGCTTGCGCGCCGTCTGCACCCGCATGATGTATTCATCCGCCTTGGTCCAGGTGTTGGAAAAGATGCAACAGCGCAGCCGGTCCGGATGATCGATGGCCAGGTTCTGCAGGATCGCGCCGCCGGTTGATGTGCCGGCGACGTGGGCCTTCTCAATCCCCAGCGTGTCCATCAGCGCGATGACATCCTCGGCGATGTGCTTGGTGGAATATTCACTGAGCGGCGGGCGGTCGCTTTCACCCGCGCCCCGATGATCCAGGGAAATACAGCGGTAGGTCTTGGAGAACTCCTCGATCTGATAACCCCAAGCGGTCAGCAGCCCGACCAAGCCTGGAATAAAGATAAACGGCGGGCCGTCGCCCTTTTCCTCCACATTCAAAGTGATCCGTCCGACATCAATTCTCGCCATGATTTCCTCGATTATTCGCTCGGTTTGATCGTGCCCGCACTCTAGGCAACCCCATCCGCAGGGACAAACGGAATCCCCCAAAGAACGCACCCGGTTGTGCGTTGACACTCCCGATTTTGAACAGCACTTTAGGCATAAATTTGGGAGAGTTCAGTGGATTTCAGTTTTACAGAAGAACAGCAAGTTTTGCGCGATCAGGTCCGCAAATTGGTCCAGGACGTGTGCCCGCCGGAGTATGTGGAGGAATGTGATTCCACCCCGCGTCCGCCGGTGGAAGCCTATAAAGCGATGGCCGAACAGGGCTGGCTCAGTGTCCTGCTGCCGGAAGAGCATGGCGGTGTCGGCGGCTCGCCGACGGATGTCGCCATCGTCTTGGAAGAGGTGGGCCGGCAATACGAGGAGCTCGCCATGTGGATGTTCCGCTCCAGTGTTTGGGGCGGCTATGCAGTCGCCACCCACGGCACGGACGAGATGAAGGCGGAGGTTCTGCCCAGGGTCGCCAGCGGCGATATCAGCATCTGCTTCGGCCTTACGGAACCGGACTCCGGCTCGGATGCAGCGGCGCTCAAGACCTCCGCCAAGCCGGACGGCGACGACTACATCATTAACGGCCAGAAGGTCTTTACCTCGGGCATGGATATCAGCGATTACTGCCTGTTGGTCACGCGAACAAGCCGCGGCGAGAAACAGCAGGAAGGCATCACCCTGTTCCTGGTCGACACTAAACTGCCGGGCATCGACATCAAGAAAATCGACACGCTTGGCCATCGGGGCATCGGCACCACCCAGGTGTTCTATGAGGATGTGCGCGTGCCCAAGACCGCAATCATGGGCGAGTTGGATCAGGGCTGGCGCTGCACCGATCAATATCTGTGGTATGAGCGCCTGTGCCTGTCTGCGGCCCGCTATGGCGCTGCGTCAGCCGCGTTCGAGCATGCGCTGAATTACGCCAAAGAACGGGAACAGTTCGGCCGGCCCATCGGCAAGTTCCAGGCCATCTCTCACAAGCTGGCGGATATGCGGGTGATGCTCGAAGTCTCTCACCTGCTGGTCTATCAATTTGCCTGGAAGATGGAGCGGGGCGAAGCCAGCCGCCACGACGCCGCGATCATCAAGCTCTATTCCGGGGAGGCCTACAAAGCTATTTCGGATTTGGGCCTGCAGATCTTTGGCGGTTATGGCTTCTGTATGGAATATCCCATGCAGCGATTCTTCCGGGATTCCCGCCTGGCCGTGATTGGCGGCGGCACCTCCGAGATTCAACGCAACATCATCGCAAAAAGCCTTGGCCTCTGATCAAAAAATTCACCGGCCACTAGATGGCGTCCGGGTGCTGGAGCTCGGCCAGATCATCGCCGGCACCTATGGCGGCCAGCTTCTGTCCGATCTCGGCGCAGAGGTCATTAAGATCGAGGCCCCGGTGGGCGATCTGGGCCGGCTGCCGTCCGTCGCGCCCTATAAGCATCTGAGCGGCCTGTTCCTCACCTATAACCGCAACAAGAAAAGCGTGGTGATTGATCTTAAGACCGATCAGGGCCGGGAGATTTTCTACGAGTTCGTCAAAACCGCCGACGTGGTGGTGGACAATTTCCGCCCCGGTGTGCTGGAAAAACTGAAGGTCGATTACCCGACGCTGAAAGCCATTAACCCGCGGATCATTCAATGTTCGGTCACCGGTTTCGGTCTGGAAGGTGAGTACAAGGACCTGCCGGCGCTCGACATCATTATCCAGTCCATCAGCGGCATGCTGGCGGTCACCGGCGAAAAAGACGGTCCCCCGGCCCGCGTCGGCATTCCGATCTCGGATCTCGGCGGCGGCTTGTTTTCCAGCCAGGGTATCTTGGCGGCGCTTTATGAGCGGGAACGCACCGGTGTCGGCCGGCGGCTGGAAGTCTCCATGTTCGACGCCATGCTCAGCCTGTTGAGCTATATGGGCACCCAGTGGCTGACCAATGGCGAGTTGCCGGAGCCCATGGGCACGGCCCATGAATATACGGTACCCTGGCAGGCCTTCGAGACAAAAGAAGGTTATCTGGTCGTCGCTACCCGTCAGGATAAGTTCTGGCAGATGTTCTGCGAGGCCATTGAACGGCCTGATCTGGGCGCCGATGAGCGCTTTACCACCAACAACAACCGGGTTGTGCATCGAGAGGTGCTGGTGCCCATTTTGGAAGAGCACCTCCGCACCCGCACGGCCCAAGACTGGTTAACGGTCATGCGGGAATTTGGCGTGCCGGCCGCGCCCGTGAATAACCTGGATGGCGTCTTCGCCGAACCGCCGGTGGCCGAGCGCGAGATGATTGTCGAGTACGATCACCCGGAGGTGGGCAAGGTTCGCATGCCGGGAAATCCGATGAAGATGGAAGGCGTTACCGAGACGTTGTCAAAGCCTGCGCCCATGCTGGGCCAGCATACGGATGAGCTTTTGGAGAAACTGTTGAACAAATCGCCGGACGAGATCGCCGCCTTGCGGGACGCCGGCGCGGTGAAATAGAGGAATGGACTATGGTTGGACTGTATTGGGAAGAGTGGGAAATCGATCAGGAATTTGTGTCGCCGGCGCGGACCGTCACCGAAGCCGACGTGGTGCACTTCGCCGGCATTTCCGGCGACTATAACCCACTGCATGTGAACGAGGAATTCTGCAAGGACACCATCTTCGGCACCCGCATCGCACACGGGCCGCTGATCTATTCCATCGCCGCCGGTCTATTGTTTCAGCTTCATCTCTATGACGACACGCTGATCGCGTTTCTGGGCTTTGACAGCTTGAAATTCACCAAACCGGTGAAGATCGGAGACACCATACACGCCCGCATCAAGGTGATCGTGAAGCGAGAAACCTCGAAACCGGACAGGGGCATCATGAAACGCACGTTGGAAGTTGTGAATCAGCACGGCGACGTGGTGCAGGAAGGCGTGCAGGCGTTTCTGTTAAAACGCAAACCGGCGTAGGGAGACAGATCATGAGTTATCCCCTGATTACCCTCTATACCCCGGGCACCCGGCCGGAACTGGCCCAGAAGGCCGAGAAATACGATATTGATGCGATCATCATTGATCTGGAAGATACCGTCCCGCCGGACATGAAGACAGAGACCAGAGGCATCATCGCCGATTTGATCCCGACCTTGCCCAACAAACCCCTGGTCAGGGTGAACAACGAGCCGGACTTGCTGGAGGACGATTTGCGCGCGGTCATCACGCCGAACACGCTGGGTATCCTGTTTCCCAAGGCGGAGACGGTGGAGGACCTGAAGAGCGTCGACAAGGTGATGGAAGAGGCGGAAGCGGCCGCCGGTCTGGAAACCGGTTCGGTACGTCTGTTGTTACAGATTGAATCGGCGCTCGGCGTGCTCAGGTGTTTTGATCTCTGCATGGCGACGGAACGGATCGACAGTGTCTCCTTCGGTAGCGCCGAGGATGGAGATTTGCAGCGGGACTTGGGTTGCGAGTTCTCGCTGGAAGGCACGGAACTGATGTACGCCCGCTCAAAGGTTCTCTTGGAGGCCCGGGCGGCAAAGATGCCCTATGTCTTGGACGGCGCGTTCAGTGACGTGAGCAACATCGACGCCTTCCGGACCGACAGCATCCTATCCCGCCGATTGGGCTATGACGGGCGCACCTGTGTGCACCCCGCCCAGGTCGAGGCGGCGCGGGAAATATACTCTTTATCCGAAGAACAGACCGCCTATTACCGGAAAGTGGTTGAGGAATTCGAAGCCGCGCTGAAGGACCGCGCGGCCTCCATCAAGGTCGACGGCAAGATGGTCGATAACGCGATGTACGTGCAGGCAAAGTCCGTCCTGGACCGGTTCGGTGGCTAGCCCCTAGGGCTGGATTTCCAACCGCTTGTCGTGGCCGTCCGGCAAACCTTTTTCCAGGACGTCTGAAATCCAATCGGCGATACCCGGATAAATATCTCCGGCGACTTCTCCCATGGGATGGAAGACGTCTTGATACATCCACAATTCCTTGGAGCAGTTCAGCCGGTCAAGCCAGGCGTGGACATCTTCGGGCGGCGTCAACTCGTCCATTTCCCCTGCGACAAGGAGGTAGGGACACGCCAGTTTTTCGCCGGAGGCAAAGAAGTTCGCGTCCATTTCATCGGCGAATTTATCGAACGCATCCTCGTCGTAGATGTTCGTCATATACATATAGATGCGTTTGAAATTGGGCTGGGCCTGATTGAAGATGACATCGGTCGGCCCCACATTCGCCATCTGGCCCACCGCCGCCTTTACGCGGGAATCCGCGGCAGCAATCTCCACACTATACCGGCTGCCCATGGACGTTCCGAATACGGCAATCTTGTCCGCATCGACGTCATCCCTCTCCACCAGCATGTCGATTACGGTCGAACCCGCGCGGGCGTAATTGCCGACGACCTGCCACACCTGATTAATGTTGCATTCCCCCTGTCCCGGTCCATCCATGACGCAAATGTTCATGCCCCGGCGGGTAAATTCGTTGTTATACGGATTGGGGAAATCCTCTTTGATCGCGTCCATACCTGGTTGATAAAGAACGGTCGGCTTAGGCCCGTCGCCGGGCACTTTGTGAAACAGGCAGTAGAGATTTTTCCCATTCTCAAACGGTATGACATGGCGAGTGACCGACCCGTCCAGTAGTTCAATCAGCCGGTCATAGTTCTTCACCGTGCTCGCGTGGTAAGACATTTTCTTGGCGTTGCCGTCCACAGGGATGAGGTGCTGCGCCCGACCGTAATAGATAGCAGCCCGGTGAAAGTGCTGGGCAGCCGTAACCCTATGCCCGGCGGCCAGGGCGTCTTCGGCCATTTCCTCCTGCCGGGCGGCGCCCGCCGCCCAAGCGCGCGGGAAGGCGCGCCGGCCGGTGACATTTCGGAAAATCCGCTCCATATCACCAAACTTGAACCCCCGTTCCAACCGGATGCCCATGATACCCGGATGCAGGATGTCCTCGTTGTCGGTCAGCTGGATGAAATTGTCAAAAATCCAGTTTTGGCTCGCGCGCGGCGCTTGCTTCCGCATAGTTCCCTCCCTGCGATATTATTTTAAGCGGCCGCTTCGTCCTTGCCGCTCATCTGATACAGCAGCGTCGCACCCATCACGATCGCACCAACGACGTAAGTGTAATAGTGCAAGTTCTCTTCGGTGCCGACGACCCAGGCGATAAATTCGCCAGTCGGCATCAGCAGACACAATGCGCAGAACAGCCAGATAAACCGCTCGTACGGCACGTGCCGGCCGATTCCCCAGCCTTCCAAAAATTTCGCCCAACAGTATACGCCGGCCGTAATGGCGATCACCGAAATAACGATATCCAGGATCGGACCCTCCAGCAGTAATGGCGTATAGACAAACAGGAACGGCGTGATCAGGATCATCGACGCCTGTTTCAGCGCTTGGTTGCCCGTCTTCACTGGATCGGACTGTGCAATGGAACTCGCCGCATAGGCTGCCAAGGCCACCGGCGGGGTCACCGCGCTCACCACGGCCACCCAGTAGCTGATCATGTGGGCGGCGATGGGCGGCACACCCAACTCCGCCAGCGCGCCGACGGCAAAGATCGCCAGGATCACGTAGCTCGCCACGATGGGCAGGCCCATGCCGACGATGTAGCCGGCAACGATCACCCAGAAGATGGTCAGCGGCAACAGCCCGAAGCTGGCATCCACCAACAATTGCGAGACCCGGCCAGGCAGATCGGATTGGGTCGCTGCGGACAGCAAAATGCCCAGCACACCGGCGATGCAGCTCACCACCAATGTGTTTCTCGCGCCGGCTTCCAGGGAAATCCAAATGGTGCGGACCAATTCCTTGAACACATCGCCCAGGGATTTGATGTCGAGCCCGGAATTGTCATAGCCGACACCGGCATTGGTGACTTCTCGGATCGCATGTTCGGGATCATCGCTGCGGCCCAAGATCACAATCTCGCCGATCTTAAGGATAATGAAGGTGAGCAGAACCCAGTAGCTGGCGTCGCCGATGCCGATCCCCACATCGGCATAGACAAACCACATGAACGGCGCGCCGACTTTCTCGCCAAACAGATAGACCAGAACGCCGACCACCAGCGAAATAGTCAGATACGGCTTCCACGACGTGCGGGACTTGCGCGTCGGGATGAGAACCAGAAGGTCCGTCAGTTTCAGCATAATGATCAGAATAATGGTCTTGGCCGCCGCCAGGAATGCGGAGTCGCCGATCACCAGGAAGAAAATCATCGCCGGGATCGGCAGCAAAAGGTGCAGCCGGGGCAAAATACCGTCCCAAGACGGCAGTTCGGAAGCGGGCACCCCGTGCAGCTTGTCTCGCCGGGCCCGGAAATACACAATCAGACCCACCGACAGATAATAAAGTATCGCCGGGATGGCGGCGATTTTAACGATATCGAAGTAGCTGGTCTCGGTCAGTTCCGCCAGCAGGAACGCGCCCGCACCCATGATCGGCGGCATGTACGCACCACCGGTCGAGGCCGCAGCTTCAACGCCGCCCGCAAACTCGGACCGATACCCCACCCGCTTCATCAGCGGGATAGTGAACGTGCCCGTCGTCATCACGTTGGCAACGCCACTGCCGGAAATCATGCCGAAGAAGCCGCTACTGATCACCGCCGCCAGACCGGGGCCGCCGGTCTTCTGGCCGGTCAGCCGATAGGTGGTGTTGATGATCAACGCGCCCAAACCGGTTTTTTCCAGGAAGGCGCCGAGGATCACGAAGATCACGATGAAGGTCGCGAACACTTCGACGATCAGGCCCAGCATACCTTCGGTCGACAGCATCAGGAACTCCAGCACCCTTGCCGTCCGGTTGCCGGGGTGTTCCAGAATGCCCGGCAGGTTTTGGGCGATGGGTTCGAACGAATAAATAAAGAACAGGAAACCCAACAGCGGGATCAGCGGACCGACGATGCGCCGGGCCATCTCGAAGCTCACGGCCGCCATCATGGTGCCGAAAATTACCAGCTCCGCCGGCACCCGGCCGCCCATGTTAGTTTGCAGCTCGACCAGATTGACCCCCCACCATGTGACAGACGCAATAGCCGCCAACAGGTAGAGAACATCTGAAATGACCAGCCCATCTCCCCGGCTGCCGCGCCGGGCCTCGAAGTAATAGAGCGCCGCACCGACCACACCGCCAAATATGCCGATGGTCCAAATGGTGTCATTGATATAGCGCCGCCAAAAATACTCTTGGCCGCTCGACGCCCAATGGATCAAAACCGCGATGGAGCCGACCAGCATGACCATCGAGATGAGGGAGAAAAACTCATCCAGCCAAACAAAACCTTCTTTGAGGGATTTCTGCCGGCTTTTGAAGAGCAAGAGCGACATGACGCTCACGCCCATGAAAAAGGTGCCCTTGAATATTTCGGAAACGGGCGGACCGAATACGGCGATATGAAGGAAGAAATAGGAGTAAGCCACCGCCACGACGGAAAATAATATTTTCGCAAGGCCTGAGAGCTGTCTGGGCTGCGTCATTTCCTCACTAATGAAGCCGATCTTCATTAAGACGCCGACGGTTCCGGTAGCCATGGCAGTGTCCCCGTTTACTATATGTACAAATTAATTGTTGGATTACAGCAAGGAACGAACGCGAGGAGATTAAGTCTCCCCGCGTTCAAACCAATTCTCGTGCTAGGCATTCAACGGAATGCCGGGCGGATTAGTACCCTTGAACGAGACCAGCCGGCATTTTGTAGCCGCGGCCAGACCAGTACTTGGACGCTGCCGGGTGAATCGGAATTTTCACCGTGGTCAGGTTGGAGAAATCGCCGTTCAGCGTCTTCCAGTAACCCGCCGTAGCGGCCAGCTTCTTCAGGTTTTCCGGCTTGGCGGCAACCTGAAGCATCGCTTCAATAGCGGCGGCGGAAACTGACTTGTGGGCCAGCCAATACACGTCATAACCGATGGACTTGGCCGGTTCGGTCATGCCGCGCACGTCCTTCTGCACCGGAATCGTCAGTGGAGAATAGAACGGGTTGGCTTTAACGATGGCTGCTTGTTCGGCATCGGTCAGGCTAACGTAACGCACCGGTTTGGTGATTGACAGCTGGGTCACAGCCGGGATCAGGAACGGCGCACCGGCGGAGCAGTACACGTCGATCTGACGGTCGCCCAGCGCACGGGCCGAAGCGGAGAAACCAAGGTTCCGCACCTGGATATCGTTGAAGATACCGGCGCCCTTCATGATGTTGTTACAGTTCACGTTGGAACCGGAACCCTTGTTCAGCAGGTTGACCACCTTGCCCTTCATATCCTGGAAGGACTTGATCGGGCTGTCTGCCAACACAACGATGATCTGCGCCTGTTTACGGACGTTACCGATGATCCGGAAGTCCTTGCTGGCGCCATCGCGTTTGAACAGGCCGATGCCATTCCAGGACTGATAGGCCTGGCCGACATGGCCCCAAGCGGTGTGGAAATCGCCGAGCGAAACGCGGCGCACGTTATCCACTGAACCGTTGGACGGGGAATAGTTGAACTTGAACTTGCCGCTCAGTTCGCTGTTGAGCAATTGTGCACCAGCACTAACGGCAGGGTGCCAGCCGCCGCCAGCGGGGCCGCCACCAATTTTGTAGGATTCCATCGCCTGAGCGGACGTGGCCACAGCCAACGCAGCACCGGCGACCATCATACCTTTGAAAAATTTCATAAATACCTCCCGGGGTTACAAAGTTTATACAATTTTCCTTCCGGAAAATTATCGATATTATTATTGAGAATATTGGGAAAGAGCAACTGAATATCTTATAATTTTTCACGTAATGTACACCGGGAAGTTTGTAGAATGACGGAAATCATCAGAGACGAAATCACCACGGCGGACGCCTGGATGGGCGCGGAAATTCAGCATCAGACAGACTGGACTTGGCATCTGACCGGCGCCGAGATCGAAGAAATCGAGGCAGCGCTACACACCGCCAAGGCCGCCGGCGCGACGATCCCCTTCTCCAAGAACCTGTTTCCCCTGCCCACGGTGCAGAAGCGCCTGGACAAGGCTATCCAAGAGATTTCCCACGGGCGCGGTTGCGTGATGGTGCGTGGCCTGTCCCGAGATAACTTCTCGGATGAAGACTGCGAACTCATCTATTGGGGCATCGGCATTCACCTAGGCACACCCGTTTCTCAGAACAAACGCGGCCATTTGTTAGGCCATGTCACCGACGAAGGCAAAGACCTCAGCGATCCGGACGCTCGCGCCTATCAGACCCGCAACAAGTTGGACTTCCACTGCGATCAACTGCCGGTGGATATCCTCGGACTGATGTGTTTGCGCGGGGCCAAAATTGGCGGGGCCAGCTACCTGGTCAGCGCGCCGATGGTGCACAATGTGGTGCTCCGGGAACGGCCCGATCTACTGGAATACCTCTACCAACCCCTGCATATCGACTGGCGAGGCGATCAGCCGCCGGGTGAACAGCCCTGGTATGACGTGCCCATGTTCTCCGCCAAAGACGGCCGGATCTCGGCCCGGGTGACCAGCCGAGCGTTCATCGAATCCGTAGTCCGCTACGGCGACGAGTTGGCGATCAACGAGAAACAACGCGAAGCCGTGGACGTCGTGCAAGAAATCGCCAACCGGCCCGAGATGCGGCTCTCGATGGAGTTTCAGGAAGGCGATTTCCAGTTCATCAGCAATCACTCTATTATGCACGCTCGGGAAGCCTACGAAGATTTTGACGACCCGGCCTTGAAGCGGCATTTGTTGCGCATGTGGATCGGCCTGCCGGACCATCTGCGCCGCCCCCTTTCACCACTGCTGGACCACCGTTACGACTATGTGAAGATCGGCGGCATCCCCAAACACGCAAACGCCTGAGGCTTTCATGTTTAAATTGCAAAAAATCCAACCCTATGTGGTCAGCATACCCCTGAAATCGCCGATTAAGATGGCCGGCATCGTGGTCGAAACCGCGGACAATCTGATCGTGCGCGCGAAGGATTCCGATGGCAATGTCGGCTGGGGCGAGGCTTCGTCCGCACCGACCATGACCGGTGAAACGCCGGAAAGCATGTTGGCGGCGGCGCGCTTTATTGCGCCACGGATAGAAGGCCTGGAAGTCGAAGACTTGTCCCATATCCACCATCAGGTGGATGCACCCATGTATGGGAACCACGGTGCCAAAGCGGCGATCGAAATTGCGCTGCTGGATATCGCCGGCAAGCGATCCGGCAAGCCGATCTACGAACTATTGGGCGGCGCCCGGCGCGGCGAAGCAAGAATATTGGCCATGATCGCCGGCGGCGATCTGGAAACCGAGAAAGCAAACGCCCGCAAACTGGCGGATGCCGGCTTCGACGCGTTCAAGGTAAAGATCGGCATTCTCGGCGCTGATCTGGACCTCGAAAGATCGGCGGCGGCGAGGTCGGTCCTTGGTGAGGACATGCAGATATCCGCCGACGCCAATCAGGGATACACCCGCGATGACGCCCTGGATTTTGCCCGAGGCGCCCGGCAAGCCGGATTGAACTTTATGGAACAGTTGCTGCCCGGTTCGGATATCGAGGGCATGGCGGCCTGCGCCGAGGAAACCGACGTGCCGCTTGGTGCGGACGAAGGTATTCACAGCCTAAACGATCTGCGCATCCACAAGGATGCGGGCGCCGCAAAGGGCGCCAGTCTGAAACCCATCAAACTGGGTGGGCTGTTCCCGGTGCTCGAGGCGGCAAACTGGATGAACGCCAACGGCATGCATATCAATCTGGCCGGAAAGGTGGCCGAATCGACCATCGCCAGCGCGGCCGTGGCGCATGTTGCGCTGGCTTTGCCGCAGCTCGACTGGGACACGTCGATCACCCATCAGTATCTGGCCGAAGACCTGACCGATGATCCGTTGAAGATTGAAAACGGCGTGGTTCGGCTGGACGACCGGCCCGGCTTGGGCTGGGAGCCGTCCGAAGAACGGCTCCAGCGCTACCAAATCCTGCAGTAGCGCTTAGTCGATTTTAAACAACCGCTTGGCGGTGCCGCTGAGGATACTTTCGATGTCCTCGTCACTGAGACCCTTCGCGCTGAGCAAATGGGCGACGGGATTTCGGTTGGTCATGCCAAAGTCATGGTCCGTGCCCAGCATCAACTGAGACACGCCGACTTCCTTGATCAGGTGTTCCAAGTTTTCGGTGCCGTAGACCAGCGTGTCGAAATAGAGCTGGCGGATATACTCGCTGGGCTTCTTCGCCTCCAGGCCCCGGCCACCCCGGTCGGCGCTGTTATGGCCGTGGTCAAAGCGGCCGATATAGGATGGCAGGAAGCCGCCGCCATGGGCTGCGGCGATCTTAAGTCCCGGGAACCGGTCCAGCGTACCTTCATAGATAAGGTGCGCCAGCGCCGTCGCGGTTTCCAATGGGTTGCCAATCATGTTGGTGAGAAAGCCTCGGCCGTGCAATCGCGGCTGCAGGTTCGGCTCAATCCGGGGATGGATAAACACCACCACGTCCAGTTCTTCGGCCTTTTGCCAGAAGGGATGAAACTTGGTGTTGGAAAGTTCCTCGCCCAGGATGCTGCCCATGATCATGCACCCGCGATGGCCGAGCTCCTTTACCGAATGCTCCAACTGCTTGGCCGCCAGATACGGATGCTGCAGAGACACCACACCGATGGGAACAAACCGGTCCGGGTGGGTGGCGCAGACGTCGCTTAGAAGCTCGTTCTGCTTAAGCGCAATTTCTTCGGCCAGTTCATATTCGGCCCAAGGGAAATGATTTTCGGTGGCGATGCTCAACACCTCGATATCCGTGCCCATGGCGTCCATTTGCTGCAGCCGGACGTCAATATTTTCCACTTTCTTCAGTTGGCCTTCGTACGGATTTTGGCCACCCAGTTCCTCCCGGCCTTCGACCATGGGCCAAATTTGCGAAAACTGGCAATGGGCGTGCATGTCGATTACCAAAGAGCGTTTGCCGTTGATCGAGATGGGCCGAGGCGTCTGTGATTCAATGGTGGACGGGTTCCGGTCAAAGGCCGGCTTTTCCGGATGGTAATGCAATTGGCAGCCGACGAATTCCACGCCGCTCGAATCTTGATCAGACATTGAGTTCCCCCTGGGTTACGCACGTTGAGATAAGTGCAACTGTACTGAATTGGGTTTGCTCGTAAAAGACCAAGGAGATAAATAGGAAGACAAGAAACCGGGGAGGAGAATCAGGTGCCTGACGGGGCTTCACGAGGACGGCAATCGGTCGGCGTCGATATCGGCGGCACGTTTACCGATCTTGTCGCCATCCGAGACGGCGGGATCGTTGTCAGCAAGTCCTCCACCATCGTGGACGACCCGACCAAGGGCGTTGCCGACTGCGTCGAAATTGCCGGCATTTCCACCGCCGAAATCAACGAATTTCTCCATGGCTCCACCATCGCCATCAATACGGTGCTTGAACGGAAGGGTGCGACCACGGCGCTGCTCACCACCGAAGGGTTCCGGGACGTCTATGCTATTGGCCGCTCCAACCGGCCGGAAGGGTTTAATTTGAATTTTGCCCGTCCAAAGCCGCTGATCCGGCGGGAACTGACCTTCGAGGCGTCCGAACGATTAAACGCCAATGGCGAGGTGTTAGAGGCCTTGGACGAAGATGCAGTTCGCGTCGTCGGGGAAAAGCTCTCGGCATTGGGCGTCGACGCCATCGCCGTTTGTTTCCTGCATTCCTATGCCAACCCGGCGCACGAAAATCGAGCCGGCGACATTCTGAAAGAGACCTGCCCGGATATATATGTGACTCTCTCTAACGACATTCTGCGGGAATACCGGGAATACGAACGCACTTCGACCACGGCGCTGAACGCCTATGTGGGTCCGCGGGTGAGCCGCTATCTAGACAGGCTGGACACGTATCTGAACGAGGGCCAGTTTGGCGGCACGATCCAGATCATGCGCTCCAACGGCGGCACCATGTCCTTGAACCAGGCCCACCGCCAGCCGGTGACCATGATGGAGTCCGGCCCCGTCGCTGGCATGATCGGCGCCGGCCACCTGGCCAATCAATTGGGCTTTGATCAGTGCATCGGCTTCGACATGGGCGGCACCACGGCGAAAGCCAGCATGTTCCGGAACGGTGAGCCGGCCGTGCATGAAGAATATTTCATCGGCGGCTATGCCAGCGGCCAGCCCATGCAGATGCCGGTGGTCGATATTATCGAGATCGGCGCGGGCGGCGGCAGCATCGCCTGGTGCGACACCCACGGCGGGCTTCATGTGGGACCGGAAAGCGCCGGCGCGCAGCCCGGCCCGGCCTGTTACGGCCAGGGCGGTGACAATCCGGTAATTACTGATGCGGATTTGATATTGGGCAGACTGAACGCCGGGCGGTTTCTGTCGGGCAAGATGGCGCTGGACCCGGCGCTCAGTGAAAAAGCCATCCGGGAAAAAGTCGCCGGTCCTTTGGGACTGAGCGTCATTGATGCAGCGCTCGGCATCGCCAAGATCGCGGATTCCGCCATGTCCCTGGCGGTGCGCGCCGTCTCGGTGGAACGGGGCAGCGACCCCCGCGACTGCGCCATGATCGCCTTCGGTGGCGCGGGCCCCTTGCATGCGCTTTCCATCGCCCGGGATATTTCCATCCCGACGGTGATCATCCCCCGCTTCCCCGGTAATTTCTCGGCGCTCGGCATGCTGATGGCGCCCTGGCGGCAAGACCTGGTGCAGACCTTCGTGGTCGATCTGTCCCACGCCGATCCCGCCGCCGCGCAAGCCGCCATGAATAGTCTGGCGGACCAGGGAAAAGCGCTTCTGGATGCGGACGGGCTGGACGCGAATGACGCTGCCTTCGCCTTTGCCGCCGATCTGCGCTATGTGGGTCAGGAACACGCGATCCCGGTGCCGATGACCGACGCCCAGGATTTGGCCGACGGCGGCTCCCCCACCCTTCGGGAAGCATTCGACCGGCTGCATCAATACCGCTATGGCCACGCCGCGCCGGAGGAACGTATTCAGGTCGCCAAAATCCGGCTCACCGTCACAGTGGTGCGCGGCGACAATTCGGCGTTGAATTGGCTGTCGGCGTCCTACACGCCGGAAGATGAACAGGCCGACAGTGAACGCCCGGTCTATTTCGAGGATGCGGAAGCACCCCTCACAGCAAGAATCGTCTGGCGCCCCGGCCTGACGCCGGGGACCGAGATCATCGGCCCGGCGGTGGTGGAGGAACCAAATTCAACCACACTTTTATACCCTGGCGATGTCGGCCGGATCGACGAGCACGGTCATCTGATCGTCACTGTAGGAGGCGGCTGAGGCTATGGAGAGAGACATGACCGTTCACCCCATCACCCTGGAAGTCGTCCGCAACGCCTTCGTCGCCTATTCCGAGGAAATGGCGACAGCACTCTGCCGCTCCGCCCACAATATGATGATCTATGAGGTGCGGGATTTTTGCTGTGGTCTGATCGATACAGACGGCAATCTGATCAGTCAGAATTCCGGCGGGTTGCCGATTTTCCTGGCCGATCTTGGGGTCGCCGTGAAAGACGGTATTGAGCGGTATGGCCTGGACGGGTTTGCGCCCGGCGACGTGATCATCATGAACCATGCCGGCGTCTGCGGGCAGCATCTCAACAATATTGTCATCTACACGCCGTGCTTCCACGAAGGCGAACTGGTGGCCTTCGCCGCCAACCGGGCCCACTGGGTGGATGTGGGCGGCTCCCGCATCGGGTTCGGTTCCTACGATTCCTTCGAGATTTTTCAAGAAGGGGTGCAGTTCCGCTCCCTCAAAATCTATGAGGCGGGCAAGCGCAATGACGCGCTCTGGCAAATCATTCACGACAATCTGCGCTTCCCGGAATCCTCTCTCGGCGATCTCCGCGCGCAGATCGCCGCCTGCAATATTGCCGAACGCCGGCTGGGAGAGCTTTACCAGCGCTACGACACCGAGACCATCGCCGCCTGCATGCAGCGCATCTGGGATCAGTCGGAAGCCGAAGCCCGCGATGTGGTCGAAGGCTTCCCAGATGGCGTTTACGAAGCCGAGGGATTTTTGGACAATGACGGCGTCGTCGTCGACAAGCCGCTGATCATCAAGGTCAAGGTGACCGTGAACGGCGGTGAGATGACCATCGACTATACCGGCACCAATCCGCAGGTGCGTTCGCCGCTAAATTCTGGTTCCGGCGACCTTGCGGCGGCGCGGATTGCGTTCAAGGCGCTAACGCTGCCCAACGCGCCGGTCAACGAAGGCTGCTTCCGGCCCCTCAAACTGATCTCGCCGGAAGGGACCATCCTCCGCGCCAAGCCGCCGGCGGCCATCGGCTTGTGGAGTGTGGGACTGCCGACAGTGATCGATGTCATCCTGAAAGCCCTGGCCCCGGCGCTGCCCGACCGCATCCCGGCCGCCCACAAGGGCGATATGGGCGGCTGTTCTTTCTATGGCTACCGGGAAGACGACGGGCGGCGGTTCCTATTGATGAATATCATGGGTGGCGGCTGGGGCGGCCGGCCCCACGGCGACGGGGAAAGCGCCGCCATGTCGGTCTGCCAGGGCGATGTCCGCAACGCGCCTGTCGAAGTGCAGGAAATGAATTACCCGTTTATCATTGAATGCCACAAACTGCGGACGGATTCCGGAGGCGCCGGAAAGTACCGGGGCGGCCTGGGCGTGGAAATCCGCTATCGTTGCCTGCAGAGAACGGTGGCGAACATCAATTTTGACCGTACCTATGATGCGCCCTGGGGCTTGCACGGTGGACTTGAGGGGGCCGTGAATGAGGCGGTGATCTACCGCACCGACGGCAGTGAGGAACGGGTCCTCAAGCAAACCAATATCCAGTTGGAACCGGGCGACCGGGTGTCCTTCTTCACCGGCGGCGGCGGCGGCTACGGCCCTCCGGCCGAACGCCCCCATGACGAGATCATCCAGGACGTGAAAACCGGCCTGGTGTCTGCCACTGCGGCCAAGCGAGACTACGGCATTGATATCACCGTCGAGGCCGCCGAATGAACGCCATCCACAAGGAACGCCGCGACCGGCTTCTCGCCGCCATGAAGGCGGAAGAGATCGACGTTGTCCTGTCCTGGGGCAATGCCTGGCAGGGGGACTATCTGCGCTATGTCTCCGACTATTCGGTTCTGGAAGGCGACGGCATCGCCATCGTTCTATCGGATGGGGAGACCCGCCTGATCGTCGAGGGCGAGACCGAGGCCGAGCGCGCCCGCGCCAAATGCCCGGACGTCATTGTCGAGGCCACAGACGACCTTGTCGAGTCCGCCCGCGCCGTCCTCAAGCAAATGGGCAACCGGCGGCTGGTCACCGCGCCCGCCGTCTACCTGCCGTTTGGTCTGGCCCCGGAGAACCTGGATCGGCCGGCAGAAGACGGCACGGCGTTCCTGGATAAGCTTCTGATGACCAAGACGCCGGCGGAGATCGACGCGATGCGCCGGGCCACCAAGATGGCGGACGAAGGCTATCAGGTATTCCGGGACGCGGCCCGAGTTGGCGTCGCAGAATATGAACTGGTCGCTGAGATCGAGGGATATTTCCGCGCCGCCGGTAGCCCGGAGAATTTTATGATCATCGGCACCGGCGGCCAGGAAGTTCGCGGCATGCACCCCGCTGGGGAACGCCGGGTGCAGGAAGGCGATCTGGTCACAACCGAGCTCAGCCCCTGCGTGGACGGTTATTTCTCGCAAATCTGCCGCACTCTGGTGATCGGGGAACCCCGCCAGGCGCAGATTGATGCGTTCCAGGTCTATATCGACGCGATGAACGCCGGTTTCGGTGTCTTGAAGGCCGGCGTCACAGCGTCCGAGGTGGCCAAGGCGGAAAACGATGTTTTCCGCGAACGGGGCCTGGGCGAGTACTGCACCAGCGAATACACCCGCGTGCGCGGCCATGGGCTGGGCCTGTTCCTAGACACGAAACCGCACATTCTGGAAGACGTGGATACGGTCCTGGAAGACGGCGCGTTCTGTATCGTGCATCCCAACACTTACCATCCCGAAGTGGGCTATATGGTGTTGGGCGACGCGGCATTGGTGACCAAGGACGGGTATCAGACGTTCAGCAATACCCCGTGCGAACTTCTCTCGACGGCGGGCTGAGGTCATGCGGCGCGGTCTTTTATCCTGGTCTGAAGAGGAAGTTCCCCGGAGTATCCTGGACGCCCGTCAGACAAAATGCTTTGCCGCGATGGCGGACAACAATCTGGATGCGCTGCTGGTCTATACCAACTTCCCCCGGCCCTCGGCGGTCTCTTTTCTGACCAACTTTGTTCCCTACTGGTCACAAGGCGTTCTCCTGGTGCTGCCAGGCCAAGCGCCGGTGTTCACGGTCAGCCTGTCTAAGAGGGTCGCCAACTGGATCGAAGAGACCGCCCATGTGGGCGAGATCGCCAGCACCCCCAATCCGGGCAAGGAACTGGGCGCGCGCCTAGCCGCAGCCGGCGCAAAACGGGTCGGCGTGCTGGAACTTAATAAACTACCGGGCACGATCATCCACAATTTGCGGGACGAGATGGGCGGTATCGACATCGTGGATGCGACGGCGATGTATGCATCCATTCGCCATCCGGCGGACGAGACGGAGATCATGCTGAGCCGGCGCGCGACGGAAATTGCCCTTACCGCGCTGGCGTTGGCCAGGCCAGGGAAAGAGCCGGTGACGGCAAGCATTCTCTCCGACATCGAACGATCCGCCCGCATGCAGGGCTGCGAGGAAATCCTCATCGATATCGCCGAGGACCTTTGCGCTTCTCCCGCTTATCGCCGGCTGGACGGAGAAAGCAAATTTGCCAACCGTTATGCGGTTCGGCTTTCCGTGGCCTATAAGGGCCACTGGGTCCGGGTCGGCAGGACGTTCGAACAGGATAATGGCGGCATGGATCGCATGGCAGCCGTCGAGGCTTATTTGTCAGACGCGTTGCCCACATTATGTGAAGCCCCGCCCGACGGGTTCGCCACGCATGACCGGGTGCTCGAAGCCTGCATCGGCTCGGCGCCCTTGCAGACCGTGCCCGGCCAGATCAATGGCGCTGTGATGAATCTGACCGCGCGCTGGCGGGATGAGGCCGGCTATTGGCTGATCAGTGAACCGGCGATTATTCCGGCTGACGGCGGCCCGGCCGAGACTCTCAGATAAAAGACCCTCACCTAAAAGAAAAGACCGGCGCGTTGCCGGCCGGCCTTTCCCCAATTTTCTAGAAAGAGATCTGATTACATGACCATCTTTGTGGCTTTGTCGTTCCCCTTCATGGCGTTGTCCGTCCACAGGCCCTGGGCCTTGTAGAACTCAACGGCAGCCGGGTGATACGGCACCATCGGCACAGAGGTCACCGCGTTCTTCTGAGAGAAGCCCCGGAAAATCGGGCTGGCCTTGGTGAACGCTGCGGTGCCTTTCCACAATGCTTCAGTAATTTTCTTAGCCGTCGCATTGTCCAGGTCCTTATGAGTCATCAGATATGTATCATAAGTAATCAGATTGGTCGGACCCATGATTCCCAGCGGCGGGATTGCTTTTGGGAAGTGGGCGAGCTGCAGACCCGGGAACATCATTTCCCGCATCTTAGCCAAGGCCGCCGGAGAATTGTCGAAGCTCAGGAACCGTACTTTTTCCTTGGCATGAATTTCCCGAATGATCGGCATGCCAACGGCGCCCCAGCTGGAATCCACTCGCCCGGCGCCGAAGGTTTTGACGCCGTCAACGACGCCGGTGACCGGCACCTTCACCACGTCGTCCCAGGTGATGCCACCATTGGCCAGACCCGTCGCGATGGAGTGCGGTAACGTGGAGTGACCGCCAAAGTCGGACGCCAGTTTCTTGCCCTTCAACTCGCCGATCACTTTGACGGGCGAGTCATTCTTCACCATCAGACCCAGACGCAGCACATTGGGGCCGGACCGCAGGATGCGATAGTTGGTGCGCTTTTTCTTGGCTTTGTTGCCGCCCGTGACTTCCAGAAAAATGGAGCTGGCGGTAATCACCGAGAGTTTGATCTCGCCATTATTATGCGCGTCGAGATAGGCATCCGGACCGGCGAACGGCCGGACCACAAAACGCATATCGGAATTGTCGGTCAGTGTCTTGGCCATGGCGGTACCGACCCGGTTCATCAGACTACCCTGACGGTCAGTGGCGATGACCATGGTCTGCGCCTGGGCCACGCCCGCCGCAAACGTCATCAAACCGGCGCCAAGCGCCAGTGCTGTAAACTTCTTAGATACGTTCATTGATAACCTCCCAATGGTTAAAAGCCGTGTATACGCGTAAAGTTTATTAGTGAATCATTATCCGTCACTCTGATATCCATATCAATAGAACAAATAAGGCGGATGGACGATTTGGACCTACCCAGTCTCGCCAGTCGGCTGAGAGCGCGCTTTTAATTGCAAGGCCGTGATGCCGATGGTGACAATCGCTGCGCCGCCGATCATCGGCCACGAAAGGCCCATCCCCAGCGGGATCACCATAATGATGACGCCGCAAAGCCCAATCAGAATTTGCTCAACGATCGACATATTCCTGAACATGTAGCCGGCCATGCCCACCGCCAATAGCGCCACGCCGATACTGGTCTTGATCGCGGCGATCACGATCTCCCCGGCGGAACCTTCGAAAATCAGGCCCGGCTGGAAGACAAACACGAACGGCACCACATAAGCGGCGATCCCCAAGCGCACCCCGGCCAGCCCTGTCTTCCAAAAATCCGTGTTAGCCACCGCACATGCGGCAAAAGTGGCGATACAGATGGGTGGGGTAATCATCGACAGCATGCCGAAGTAGAAGATGAACAGATGCGCTGCCATTTTCGGGATGCCCACCTGTTCCAACGCGGGCGCGATCAACAGGGCCAGCATCAGGTAAATCACGCCCGACGGCATGCCCATCCCGAGGATAATGCAGACCAATGCCGTCATCAAAAGAAGACTCAGCGCACTGTCGCCCGCCATTTCGGTCAGCAGCAGGGAGAAGTTAAAGCCCAGGGTGGAAATCTGGATCGAACCGATAATCATACCCGCCAGTGCCGTGATGATCACCAGTTCCAACACGGTCTGCCCGGTCTCCCGCACCGCGAGCCAAAGCTTGTTCAACGACGGCCGCGTCGCAGGATTGAAGAACGCTACGACGATGGTCACTCCGACCGCCAGCATGGCCGACTCGCCGGGTTCCCACGCCTCGACCAAAAGCGTCCAGATCAACAGGAAAATCGGGATGATGAAAATCCAGCCTCGCGCCAGGATATTCCCCACCGAGGGCGCATCGGACGTGTCGACGGGTTTAAGGTTTCGCTTCGCCGCTTCCAGATCCACCTGCATAAACAGCGCCAGATAGTACATCAGGGCCGGCAAGGCGGCTGCAATAATGACCTCTCCATAGGTCACCCCCATCACGTCAACCATCAGGAACGCGACAATGCCCATCACGGGCGGCATGATCTGCCCGCCCGTGGACGCCACAGCCTCAATGGCGGCGGCCACATGGCCCCGATAACCGGACTTGCGCATCATTGGGATGGTGATCGGACCGTCCATCACCACGTTGGAAACAGCGCTGCCGGAGATCGTGCCGAACAAGCTGGACGCCACCACGGCGACCTTGGCCGGTCCGCCCCGGTACTTGCCCATTGTGGTCAGCGCAAAGTCGTTCAGGAACTTATCCCCGTTGGCCGCAAACAGCACCCTGCCGAACAAGATGAAGGCGACGATAATGCTGGTGGTCACATCCAGGGGCGTGCCCAGCAGCGCATTGTTGTCGAGGTAAAGATACGTGGCGATGCGGTTCAATGATGTGCTCGGCACATTCAACAGGCCCGGCGCCAAATGGGACAAGGCGGAGTAACTGATGAACACCGCTCCCATCACAACCAGCGCCCAGCCGGTCGCCCGGCGGGTGGCTTCGAACACCAGTAAGACAGCCGCATAGCCCAGGATAACCCGTTCCGGACGCAACTCGCCGATGGTCTCGACAATATCCCGATAAGACGCCACGACAAAAAGACCGCAGATCAAACAGGCGAGCGCAAACATCCAATCATACCACGGTACATCATTATTGGGATTCTCACGGTTCGCCTTCAATCCGATGAAGATCGCCGCCATGGCGAGGGCGAAGATCAGTGCCAGAAACTGTTCCTTGAATACGGCAAAGCCAATGATGTGGTGCAAGTTGATGGACCAGCCGGCGCAGAGGATGGTAATCGCCGCCACCAGAAAATTCTGGACGTAGAGCGGCCCACCGCTGAGCTGACGCCACTTACGGGTGCCCATCAGGTCTTCCACCTGTTCGGGGTTCTCTGCGGCCGCAGCCGGATTTTCAGTACTCATGCGCCTACCTGTAAATGCCGCCGGATTTTGGACCGGCTTAAATTTATGGGAGCACACTATTATGTATTTGGGTTCGAGAAAAGCGTATGCTGATGGCGATCGATGGAAACTCTTGGAAAGCACACGGGAACGCAATAAGCTTCGGAAAGATCAATAATCACATCGATGGGGATGGCAAATGGACCAAACGACACCCAAATCGGACGTTCGCAAGGAGCCCTTGCTTGATCTGGACTTTCTCTCCCACGGCACCGTGGAATGCTATGACCTGGACGCCACCCGCCGCTTCTATGAAGAGGTCCTGGGCATGGAGGTGGTGCAGACCAGCGCGCGTTCCATCATGGTCCGGCTCAACAGCACGACAACCATCGCCGCCGTCGCCAGCAAAGGCGGGACCAGCGCCGGGCTCTATAATCATTTCGGTTTCGATGTCGAAACCAAGGAACAGGTGGATGAGGCCTATCAGAAAGTCCTGAAGGTCAAAGACGAATACGGCATCAAGAAAATCACCAAACCCGTCGGTCAGCACGGGACCTATTCCTTTTACATTGTCGATTTGGATGAGAACTGGTGGGAAATCTTGGAGAACCCCAAGGGCGGCTATACGTACGTCTTTGACGTGGATGAGAACGCCGCCGACTGGCGGGATCAGAACCACGGCCAGGGCCGCCGGGAAAAATGGGAAGAAAAGAACTCATGAGCGGTACAGCGACCCTTTCCGCCGAGGTCAAACCTTTCGACAACGGCGCCGGTGCGGAAATCGCCGGGATCGATCTCTCCCAGCCCTTGCGGGAAGAAGATTTCAAAGTCTGGCGGGATGCGTTCCTGAAATACGGCACCATTGTTTTTCATGATCAGGATTTCACCCCGGCCCAGCATGTGGCGGCCAGCGAATGGTTCGGCCCGCTGGAAGTGTTTCCCGACCCCAAGGACCAGGCGGTCGGCTTCGATACGATATTGCGGGTCACCAATGTGGAGAAAGACACCGGCGGCATCCGGTCCTACGCCAATGATGTCGGCTTCAAGTCTTTCATCCTGGGCACCGGCGACTGGCACATTGACAGTTCTTACCGGGCCAATCCCGGAAAGGCGTCGCTGCTCTATGCCATCGAAATTCCCAACGAAGGGGGCGACACCAAGTTCGCCAATACCCGCCTCGCCTATGAGGCCATGCCGGAAAAACGGAAGAAAGAACTGGCGGATGTCTATGTCATTCACGACTTCAACGCCATCCGCCGGCGCAAGGGCCTGCCGCTGCGCCCGGCCCATGTGGCCAAGATCACGCCGCCCGTACGCCACAAGCTGGTAACGCCGCTGCCCGATGGCACCCATGTCCTGATGATCGGCAATCACGCCGAATGCATTGAAGACATTCCCCGCGACGAGAGCGAAGCGATGCTGGAAGAGCTCAAGCAATGGTGCATCAAGCCGGAGTTCGTCTATCACCACAAATGGAAGGTGGGCGACATGGTGATGTGGGACAATAAATCAATCATGCACCGGGCCATGCCGTACGATATGGAGAACGAGCGCCGGCTCCTGCACCGTACCACCATCGCCGGCGAGCCCACGGTCATCTAGCCGGATTTCAAGGACCACTGCGTGACCCCATCAACCTCTTCCTCCAACGGTCTGCGTCTGGCCGCCGATATCGGCGGCACGTTTACCGATACTGCCGCCTTCGACGAAACAACCGGACAGCTCTATTGGGGCAAAGCCCTCTCTACGCCGTCAGCCCTGGTCCAAGGCATCAGCAACGGAGTCGAAAAAACCGGCCTCGCCATGAAAGATGCGACGCTCTTTCTGCATGGCTCCACCATCGCCATCAACACGATCCTGGAACGCACCGGCGCGGAAACGGCTTTGGTCATTACCGAAGGCTTCCGCGACGTGTACGAGATCGGCCGGGTGAACAGGCCTGACGCCTATAACCTGTTCTTCAAAAAACATGTGCCACTGATCGATCGGGCGCACCGGTTCGAAGTGCCGGAACGTATGTATGCCGAAGGCGATATCCGCACGCCCTTGGACGAGGCCAAAATGACCGCCTTGGCCAAGAACCTCAAAAACGTGGAGAGCGTCGCGGTGCTGTTCCTCCACGCCTATGCCAATCCGGTCCATGAAATTCGCGCCAAAGAAATCCTGGAACAGGAATGCCCCGGCCTTTTTGTCAGCGTGTCCCACGAATTGTCCCAAGAGTACCGGGAATACGAACGATGCTCCACGGTCTCGGCCAATGCTTATATCGGACCGAAGGTCCGGGACTATCTGGCCGGGATCGAGGACCATATCCGCGAGGAGGGGTTCGACGGGCCGTTCCTGGTGGTGCAATCCACCGGCGGGCTGTATGAGGCCGAGCAGGCCAAGTCCGAATGCATACGCATGCTGGAATCGGGTCCGGCGGCGGGCGTGATCGGCACCAAAGCGCTCTGCGAGATCATCGGCCTGGAAGACGCCATTTCTTTTGATATGGGCGGCACCACCGCCAAGTCCGGCGTGATCTACAAGGGCGAAGTGCTGACCACCGGCAACACATTGGTCGGCGGCTATGACCAGGGCCTGCCCATTCAAATCTCCATGATGGATATTTTCGAGGTCGGCACCGGCGGCGGCAGCCTTGCCTATTTGGATGAAGCCGGCGCGCTTCACGTGGGCCCGCAAAGCGCTGGCGCCGATCCCGGCCCGGCCTGCTATGGATTGGGTGGCGACCGGCCCACGGTGACCGACGCCAATCTGGCGCTGGGCCGCTTGGACGGCGGCAAGTTCTTAGGCGGCGAGATGGCCCTTGATAAAGCGGCCGCCGAGAAAGCCATCGAAACCCATATCGGCAAGCCGTTGAACCTGGACGTGACCCAGGCCGCGGACGGCATTTTGCGGATTGCCTCGACCGCCATGTCCTATGCGGTGAAAGGTGTTTCGACGGAGCGTGGGTTGGACGCCGCGGCCTTCGCCATGGTCGCCTATGGGGGCGCCGGTCCGCTGCACGCCACCCAGGTTGCCCGCGAAATCGGCATGAAGCAGATCATCATCCCCCTGTCGCCCGGCAATTATTCCTCCTTCGGCATGCTGTTCTCCGATCTCAGGTATGACTATGTGCGGACCGCCCCTGGCCGCCTCACCGATATAGATTTCGACCATGTCGAGAAACTCTACGCCGAAATGGTGGAGCAAGGCCGCGCCGCCATCGAGCGCACCTCCATCGCGCCGGAAGATATTGTCATCAGCCGCGCCGCCGACATGCGTTATGTGGGACAAGAACACCCGGTCGCCGTCCCCCTGCCCGACGTTTTGTTCGAGGGACCGGATAGAGACGGCATGAAGCAAGCGTTCGATGACGTGCACAAAATCCGCTACGGCACCAACGCCCCGGCGGAGCCCGCAGAGATCGTCAGCCTGCGCTGTTCGGTCACCGGCGCGATGCCCGTCCCGGAACTGGCCAGACACGACATCGGTCCGGTGGAACCGGCATCGGACGCTATCACCGGCACACGACCTGTGTTCTTCCACCGGGACCAGGGCTTTGTCGAGACCACGTGCTATGATCGGGCGAAGCTGACCGCCGGCAATGTGATCACCGGCCCGGCGGTGATCGAAGAACATGCCTCCACCACATTGCTGCCGCCCGGCGATACGCTCGAGGTGGATGCCTACCTCAATCTGGTGATCAACGTGGGAGGGGCGTAAGCCATGACAACCGACAGAACCTATCCCGCGACCGATCCAATCACCACGGAGATCGTGCGCAACGGCGTGCTGGCGGTGACCGAGGAAATGAAGACCAACCTCATGCGCACCGCCTACAACACTATTATTTACGAGGCGCTGGATTTCACCGTCGGCCTGTTCACACCGGCAGGCGAGACCGTCTCCATCGGCATCGGCCTGCCCATGTTCATCCGGGGCATGGCGGAAACCGTGAAGGCCAAGATCAATCATTTCGGCCGGGAGAACATCTTGCCGGGTGATATCTATGTGACCAACGACGCCTATATCACCGGCAGCCACTTGAACCATGTGACCTTTACCCTGCCGATCTTTGATGAAGAGGAACTGGTCGGCTTTTCCTGCTGCATGGCGCACTGGGTGGATATCGGCGGCGTCATCGGCGGCATGACCATGGATATCTGGTCCGAGGGATTGCAATTGCCGATCCTCAAGTATCAGAGCGAGGGCGTGGTCAACACGGATCTGGAAGAAATCATCAAGATGAACGTCCGCATCCCGGCCCGCGCCATGGGCGATCTGCGCGCCCAGATCACGGCGGTCAAAACCGGGGAGCGGCGGTTTTTGGAACTGGTCCGGCGCTATGGCAAGGACGCCGTTCACGACAGCATCGCCGCCATCATGGATCACGCCGAGGCGGCGGCCCGTAAACGGACCCTCGCCATCCCCGATGGAGTCTACGAGGCTGAAAGTTTCCTGGATGACGACGGCGTCGATGTTGGTAAAAAAATTCCCATCCGCATCAAGATTACTATTGAAGGCGATGAGGCGACCATCGATCTCTCGGATGTCTCTGAACAGGTGCGGGGGTTCTTTAATTCCGGTGTGACCACCGGCCATGCCTGCGCGCAAGTGGCGTTCAAGTGCATCACCTCCCCCACCGATTACCCGATCAACGACGGGGCATTCCGTAATCTCAAAACCATCGTCCCGATGGGCAAGGTGATCAGCGCGGTCCGGCCCGCGCCCATGCGCTGGTGGATGACCTTCCCCATGACCGTTATCGACACCGTATTCAAGGCGCTGGAACCCTGCATTCCCGACCAAGTCATCGCCGGACACCACGCGGACCTGGTGGTCGTGATGTTCCACGGCATTGATCCGCGCAGCCGGGAATTCTTCATCGGTAGCTTCGGCCCGCTGGGGGGCGGCTGGGGCGCAAAGATGACCGAGGACGGGATGAACGGCGTGGTCTGCATCAATGACGGGGACACCCACAACAGTCCCGTCGAACAGAGCGAGGTCAAATCGCCCGTCCTGGTGGAAAGCAATTCCCTGATCCAGGATTCCGGGGGCGCCGGGCGCCAGCGCGGCGGACTCGGCATCGAACGGGTCACCCGGGTGCGCGGCAACGTGAACCTCAACACCCAAATCGAACGGATGAACTGCCGCCCCTGGGGCCTGGACGGCGGATTGGAAGCCACCGGCAATGAGGTGGCTCTCGAACTCGAAGGCGAGTGGAAGGAAGATTTCCCAAACGCCAAGGTCCTTACCGCCAGCCTCAAGGACGGGGAAGCCTTCCGGCTTCGCTCCGGCGGCGGCGGCGGATTCGGCAACCCCCTGGACCGGCCGGCCGAAATCGTCGCCGAAGATGTGCGCCAGGGTTATGTCTCGCTGACGGCCGCACTCGACCTTTACGGCGTGATCGTCGATCCGGACACGTTCGCCGTGGACGAGGCCGCCACCGACAAACGCCGGGCTGAAATTCGCGGCGGCGCTTAGTCCTTTAGTTTGATGTTGAGGGACGAGGCGCTGCCCCCGCAACAGGGGCAGCTCATGTTGGTCATAATCGTTTGCCGCTCTTCGTCGGTGAGGTCTTCTTCGGCCAGCATATCCTGCACCTGGCGGACAAAATTATCATGGAGGGAGCCGCCGAGGCTCACCCGTTCATGAGGCTGGAATTTATCGCCGCCCATCTCACCCTTAATTAAACTTCGGCATGACATGTTCCCGGAACCGGGCGAGCGACGCCATCGCATCTTCGTGGGCCATATCGCCGAAATAAAACTGACAGACCATATAGTTGAGTCCAAGTTCCTCGACCTGTTTGGAGATTTGTTCGCCCACCGAATCCGCATCGCCGACAATGTCGGAACCGGCTTCCATGGCGACTTCAACATCATCAACCATGAGCCGTGCGAAGGCTGGCCCCTGCACGTTGTTTTCCCGCCACAGCTTTGTCAGGCTGGCGTGCCATTTCTTGTAGGCCGGCTTGGCAATCCGCATAGCGTCTTCGTGGTCCTTGCCGATGATCACGTGTCGGCTCACGCCGATGGCGACCCCCCCCTCGAAGTCGTCGGAGGGCACGTGGTGGTCGCCGCTGCCGGTAAAGTTTTCCCGATACGCGCCGATGCAGGCCTTGGCCGCTTCCATCGCGCCCAGGGTCACAAAGTGATAGCCGCCCTTGCCGATATAAGCGGAGCTTTCCGGGCTGGACGACGGATACCAAATCGGCGGATGGGGAGTCTGGTAGGGTTTGATCTCTATCGGCACGTCCTTGTAGCTGAAGTGCTTGCCCTCGTGAGTAAAGCTCTCGTGGGTCAGCCCGTTGACCACCGCGTCCAAGGCTTCCAAGAATATCTCGCGGGAGGTTTCCGGATCGACCTTGTGATAGTTCAACTCGAACGGCGACACGCCCCGGCCCACACCGACATCCAGCCGGCCATGACACAAATGATCCAGAATGCCGATCTCCTCGATCAGGCGCAGCGGTGAATACAGCGGCAGCAAATAGCAAAGCGGTCCCAGCCGCAGTTTGGTCGTCGCATTCGCTACCGCGCCGAGATACACGCCGGGCACCGGCACCAGGTTCAGCGGCGTCGCGTGATGTTCCGCCACGTGGTAGCCGTAGAAGCCAGCGTCCTCGACGGCTTTTACATATTCCAGGCGCTTATCCAGGATTTCCGAGAGCGGCAGCCCGTTGGTATCGACGTGATCGAAGATTCCGAATTTCATTGTGTCTTCTCCTTGTTCTCAGCGCCTCTTCCTAATGTCCGTCACCGCCCTGTCGGGAAGAGACCGGTTCTGCATCAATCAGGATAAACGCGATGCGGCAGGGTTCGGCGCCTCGGTTTGACCAGGCATGGTTGTTGCCCCGCTGGACCACCACGTCACCGGCTTTCAGATGTACTTCATCGTCATCCACCAACATATAGATTTCGCCGGTCATGATCACCGCATAGTCGATGGAGTTGGTGGCGTGCATACCGGGATGGCGCGCGCCTTCCTGCTGTTCTGCGCCGACCGAGCCGATATACGCGGCGGATTCGGCATCGCCGGCGCTGCCTTCCGGCGCAAATTCAACGATCCGGAAAATAGAGCCGTTGGGCGGCGGCGGAATGCCGATGGTGCGGTCCGTGGTGTCCGCGTCGCCCTCGTTGCTGGCCGGTGTTTCTTCGGTCACCCAAAGCAGGGTGCTGGTGATTTCCTTGGTGGGCTGACGCACATTCGGCGCGTCCCCGTCGAATAGAATGATCGCCTTGCCTTTCTCATCGTGCCCGGCAACAACCCGTCTGATCCCCATATTTCCGCCTCCCCATTTAGGTTCTCAATATCAGTAAATTAAGCGTTCTCCGCCAGCCATCGTCCAACGGCCAACAGATCGGCGTCCTGCCGGTAAAAGCCGGTCACTTGGACACCCAATGGCATGCCGTCATCGGCGAGCAACGGTAGGTTCAGCGCCGGCGCCCCGATGACCGAGTTTGCATCCCCGAAGACCGGATCGCCGGTGCCCATGCCTTCCGGCGCGGATCCGGGGGCGTTCAACGTGACGCAAACCTGGGCGATATCTTGCAGCGCGGCGTAGCGCTCGCGCAAGGCCAAACACGCGGCGTGCGCCTCTTTATATTCTTCCAACGTCACCTGTGGCGTTTTCTCCAGCCGTTCCCGCGTCGTGGGGCGCAGTTTGTCCGCGTTATAATCCAGGTAGTGATACGAAGGATAGCGGTTCTCCCAACCCCGCAGCGTGTTGGAGAGCTGGACGATAGTTGAGATGGCGTCCTCGAACGCCGCCACCGGTTCACTGTTGGACTTATCCAGCACAATGATGCTGGTGTTCACCAGTCTTTCGGTCCAGTCGATCAGTTCGGTCTTTGACGAATCCGGCGCCTGTCCCCAGCCCGGCGTTTCCAGGCGTATGACCGTTACCGGCTTTTGCGCACCGGGCAGGTCCGCCGGCCCGTCGATCGGCAATTGCCCAGGCTCGCCCCCTGCCGTGACCGAGAGATGCCGGGTGATGATCCAGGCGTCGGCCAGACTGCCGGCGAGAATGCCAAGATGGTTAATGCTCCGAGAAATCGGTGAAACCCCCTCAAGATTAATCGTGCCGAGAGAAGGCTTCACGGCATAGACCCCGCAATAGGCCGCGGGGCGCAGAACGGAGCCCCGGACCTGCGTCCCTGTCGCCGCCGGCAATATCCGCGCCGCAACGGCCGCTGCCGAGCCGCTGGACGAACCGCCGGGCGTCCGGTTCAGGTCCCACGGATTACGGGTTGGGCCGGGCGGATCGGCCGCGAACTCCGTAGTCACCGTCTTGCCGAACACATAAGCGCCGGATTTTTTCAGCCAGTAGACGATGGCCGCATCCATCGGCGCCATCCAGCCATTGAATATCTCGCTGCCAAATTCCGTGGGCAGGTCTTCGGTCTCGACCACGTCTTTCATCCCGATGGGCAGTCCGTCGAGAACCGACAGGACCTCACCTTTCCGGAATCGTTCGGTGGACGCATCTGCCGCCGCGCGGGCGCCCTCCAGGTCCAGATGAACGAAGGCTTTGATCTGATCTTCCAGTGCCAGACGCTCAATGCAGCGTTCCAGATACGCCCTGGGGGTGTCCTCTCCGGAGAGAAACCTCTGCCGCTGATCATGGAACGTCAGAAAGGCTGCCGTGTGCGGATCGTATGGTCCCGGCAGTGTTACATTGCTCGATGTCATAGTGCGCCCTCCCCTGGTCCAGTTTCGTTGACGAACGCCGGGTAAGCATGATGAACTAAGCCCGGTTCCGCAAACACAGAAGAGACTCGCGGAATGGGGAGGGCTATATGAAACCGAGCGATATCGACGCGTTGATCATCGACGATCCGGCAAACCATGTGTTCAAAGTCCACGCCGATGTCTATCGTTCCGAGGAAATCTTTGAACTTGAGATGAAGTACATTTTCGAGGGCAACTGGATGTTCGTCGGACTCGAGGCGCAGGTCCCCAAACCCCACGATTTTATTACCACCACGATCGGCCGGCAGAACGTCATTGTCTCCCGGGATAAAGATGGCCAGGTGCATGGGCTGATCAACGCCTGCCGCCACCGCGGCGCGCTGATTTGTCATACCAGCGTCGGCAACGCCAAAACACATGTCTGCCCCTATCACGCCTGGGCCTATGACAGCGCCGGCAAGAATGTGGGGATCACGACCCGAGAACAGGGCCATTATACGGAAGAGTTCGACGCCGACGATCATGGTCTTCGTCCGATTCCCCGGTTCGAAAGCTATCGCGGATTCCTGTTCGGCAGCCTGAACCCAGATGTCCAGCCTCTGGAAGACTTCTTGGGCGACATGAAGGTGATGATCGATTTGGTCGTGGACCAAAGCGCCGAAGGCATCGAGATGATCCCTGGCACAGTCAATTATACCTACAACGGCAATTGGAAGATGCAGATCGAAAACTCGGCCGATCTCTATCACTTCATGCCAACCCACTCGACCTTCGTGCAGATTTTGAACAACCGTTCCTCCAACGACGATGTCACCGACTCGCCCTATCGCAATCGGGCGGAAAGCGGGGTGACGCGGGGCTCTATGTGCTTCAAGAACGGCCACAATCTGATGTTCGGCGGCGGCGACAAGGTGGAGGCGCGGCCCCTCTATATTGACCGGGACAAGGTCGAAAGCCGGGTCGGCGAAACGCAGTATAAGTGGATGCTGTATACACGGAACGCCATGTTCTTCCCCAACATGCAGCTCTTGGAGAACGCGTCGCTGCAGATCCGCATTAACCGCGCAGTCAGCGCCAATCGCACCGATATCACGACACTGTGCATTGCCCCAAAAGGCGAGTCCGCCGAGGCCCGCGAAGTGCGTATCCGGCAATACGAGGAGTTCTTTAACCCGAGCGGCCTGGCGACACCGGACGACACCTCCATCTTCGAAGACATGCAGGATGGTCAGCGTGCCGGCATGATCGACTTCAACCACGGCTATCTGCGCGGCATGCAGGATGTGAACACGGAACCAATCCCGGAAGCCAAGGAACTGGGCATGAGCCCTGACCTCTCTATCGTCGGGCCCTTGGGGCTAGGTGATGAAACCATTCTGCACGGGCCGTTGCGGGAATGGCGGGACCGGCTCATGCAGTGCCTGGCCAAGGATCAGGACAGCGCTGGCGGCCGGCAGGTGGCCGCCCAATGAGTTCATCAGATACGACAGCGGAAATCACCGAACTTCTGGTCCGGGAGGGGATGCTTCTGGACGAACAGCGCTGGGAAGACTGGCTCGCGCTTTACACAGATCAGACTGAATACTGGGTCCCGTCCTGGAAAAGCGAATACGAGCCCACCGATGACCCTCATGGGGAAATCTCGCTGATCTATCTGACTTCCAAAACCAGGTTGGCGGAGCGCATCCAGCGCATCCGCTCCGGCAAGTCGGCGGCGTCCCTTGTCATCCCGCGGACGGTGCACACGATCTCAAATATTCTGGTCGAGGACGCTAAGGACGATGAGGCAATCGTCCGTTGTTCCGCCGTCACTCACATGTTCGATCCGAAACGGCGGCAGGAACAGCAGTCCTTCTGCCGGTATCAAATGAAACTGGTGAAGGAGAGCGGCGGCTGGAAGATCGCCGCGAAGAAGATCATCCTGATCAATGACAATTTGCCCACCAAACTTGAATTCTACATGCTCTAAGGAACACACATTATGAAAGGCAGCGACGTCATCGCCGCAATCCTCAAGCAGGAAGGAACCGAGTTTTTGTCCTGCTATCCACGAAATCCGGTGATCGAAGCCTGCGCGGAACTCGGCATCCGGCCGATCCTCTGCCGCCAGGAACGGGTCGGTGTCGGTATCGCTGACGGCTACACACGGGTCAAACGGGGCAAGATCAACGGCGTATTCGCCGCCCAGCAGGGCCCCGGCATCGAAAATGCTTTCGCCGGCGTCGCCCAGGCCTTTGCCGAAAACGTGCCCATGCTGATCCTGCCCGGCGGTTCGGCCCTGGCCCGCCAGTACCGCCATCCGGTGTTTGATTCCGTCGATGTGTTCGGCCCGGTAACCAAATGGGCGGCCCGCGCCCATCATGTTTCTGAAATTCCGGGTCTGATGCGTCAGGCCTATCACGCCATGCGCACCGGCCGGGGCGGCCCTGTCCTGCTGGAGGTCCCACAAGAGGTCTGGGACCAGGAATTGGACGGCGAGATTGACTATTCGCGCGTTGACGCACTGCCCCTGGCGGCGGAAAAAGAGGCCGTTTCCCGCGCCGCTGATGCCTTGCTGGCCGCCGAAAATCCGGTGATTTGGGCGGGCCAGGGCGTGCTCTACGCGGACGCGACCGACGAGTTGGTGGCGCTGGCGGAAATGCTGCCGGCCCCGGTGATGACCACCAATCCCGGTAAGAGCGCCTTCCCTGAGAACCATGCCTTGTCGCTGGGCGCCAGCACCCGATCCCGGCCCCGGCAGTTGGTCGAGATGATGAAGCGATGCGATGTACTGTTCGCCATCGGCTCCAGCCTCACCAAGACGCCTTTCGGGCCGATGGTGCCGCCGGGCAAACGGATTATTCATTCCACCAATGACGCCAGCGACATCAACAAAGACTATGCTGCTGAACTCGGCGTCCTCGGTGATTCCAAATTGGTCCTGCAAGCCCTCATCGACGCCATCGCAGAAAAGCGCGGTAAGGCGCCGGCGGACGGCGCGCTTCAAAGCCTCACCCAGGAGATTACCGGCATCCGGGACGCCTGGCTGGCCGATTGGGAAGATCAACTGACCTCCGGCGAAACACCCATCAACCAGTATCGGATCATCCAGGACCTGATGAACTCGGTCGATCCCGACAAGGTGATCATTACTCATGATTCCGGCAGCCCGCGGGAACAGCTCCTGCCGTTCTGGCAGGCGACGCAGCCCCTTTCCTATCTGGGATGGGGCAAATCGACGCAATTGGGTTATGGACTCGGGCTTAACATGGGAGCCAAACTCGCCGCGCCGGACAAGCTGTGCATTAATGTGATGGGCGACGCCGCCATTGGCATGACCGGCATGGATCTGGAAACGGCGGCCCGCAACGGTATCGGCTCGCTCACCATTGTCTTTAATAACGGCGTGATGGCGGCGGAACGGGATGTGCTGGTGACCTCTACCGAGAAATACGGCGCGCTGACGGTCAGCGGCAACTACACCTTGGTGGCCCAGGGGCTGAATGTGGGGGCGATCCGGGTGGAGCATCCGGACGACTTCATTCCGGCGCTGGAACAGGCGAAGGAAGTGACCGCGGCCGGCAAACCGTATCTGATCGAATGCGTGGTGAAGGAAGGCTACGATTTCGCGCGGGATGGATTACCCGGGCTCTGACACGGCAAAGCCTCTTGTGCCCGAAATGCAAGTGGCCTAGCTTTCAGTTCAACACCGCTCTGACTTAAAGGAGACCGGCTATGGCCATTGATATGCACTCCCACTGGCGACCGCCAGTGATCATCGACATGCTGCGGGCCCGTACCGAGGCGCCGTGCATCACCACCGAAGACGGCGTCGAGGTGATGAAAACCGCACGCGGTACGACCCCGGTGGACGGCGCCTTCGACGACATCGAAGTGCGCATGAAAGAGATGGACGAGTGTGGCATCACCACGGCGGTACTCTCCACCTTCGGACCCTATCAGTGGGCGGAACGGATGCCGGTGGACATTGGTTTGCCCTTTTTGCAGGCCATTAATGATGCTTATGCGGAATACGCGACGCAGTATCCCGGCCGGATCGCTTTTTATGCGTCATTGCCGCTCGCCGACATGGACGCGGCGGTGGCCGAATTCAAGCGCGCCATGGCGTTGGAGGGCTGCATCGGTGTCATTCTTCCCGGCAATGCCTTTGTTACGCGAGAGGAAGCCGAGAAATATGCACCCTTGATGGAGGCCGCCAACGAATTGAAGGCCATGATCATGGTCCATTGGAACCCGCGCCCACAAGATGAATGGCCGCGGGTCAAACCGCAGAACGATAACTTTTCCTACCGGCTGGGCACCTTGGATATGCAGGCCAGCCTGTCGGCCAACATGATGACCTTTTGCTTCACCGACTTCCTGGACGCCTATCCCGACCTGACGGTCCATGTGCATAATCTGGGCGGCAACATGCCCTACGAGATTGAGCGCTTGGATCACCGGAATTATATGGATTCGCCAGACCGGCCTTTGCCGTCCACCCAATTGCGCCGGGACAATCTTATTGTCGATTGCAATTCCTTCGGCGCACGGGCGATCGAGGCAGGCGTCGCGGTCTATGGCGCGGACAAAATCGTTATGGGCACCGACGGCACAACCTTCAGCGCGGATTGGACCTTCAAGGCCTTGGACGAAGCCAGAATTAGTGACGACGATCGCCAAGCCATTTTGCAGGGAACCGCCGCCAAATTGCTGACGCCCCTGACCAAACTGGCGGATCAGTCGGCGGCGCAGGCGGCTGAGTAAATCCGCCTACGTCCTCTCCAGCTCTATTCGCAGATCAAAGTCCCCCGCCAAGTCGGGGTCTTGCAGGGACCAGATCAGGCCCTGGTCCTGACGGTGTTCACGCACACCATGGATGACGTCCCGCTGGGTCGCCCTGTCCAGCTCAGAAATGCCGTTATCGATGATCAGCCACGTGGTTCGTTTCATCAGGCCCCGCGCCAGAGCGAGTTTCTCCCGCTGGGAGGGGGACAATCGGCTGCCGCTAACCCCAACGGGAAACAGAAGCCCAATCCGGCGCAGGTCTTCGATCATGCCGAGTTCGGCAATGACGTCTTCCAACAACGCCTCAAAATTCCGGCCGGCGGCGCTGCCGTTGGAAGCAACCTTACCAAACACGATATTCTCTCCGATCGTAAGGGCCGGATTAAATGTCTCTGGATCATAGAGTTCGATCACCGCCGCCAAATCCGGCGTCATATGTTCGCCGAACTCTTGCCGGGCGATCAGCACTCTGTCTTTCAGCTCCCCATCCAAGCTGATTTGATCATGGGCCACGGCATCCACCTTAAGCACGAGATGCTGAAGAAAATGCCGGTTTTGCCGGGACAGGGATAATGCTTTATCCCTAGGCCGGTCGGCCACAATCGTCCGGCAGGCCGCCAGCTCATCCGGTTCAACCACGTAATCTCCGATCGCGGCGCTGACCTCGTCCGCCTGAAGATCCAGCCCGGCAATCTCCTTGGCCAAATCGTAACCCATATAGGTCAGGCCGGTATCGAGCTTGGATTGAGAAAGCGCGCGCCGGAAACTTTTGCTGGCCACCAGGCGATCATCCGCGATGGCATTCTCTCTCGCCGACCCAAACACGATATTCTCGATGATTGTCGCATTGTCGTTATAGAGCGCCGGGTCCAACGGTTCGATCATCTCGCTGGCGGCAAACTGGGCGAACTTCTCTTTCACCGCCGTTCGGATGCCAAGGATCCGCTGCGCGACATCGGACCGTGCTACCGGGTCCAAGTACGTCTTTAGACCCAACTCCAAAAGATCATGATCCATCTTCACGCTGGCCAGCACCGATATCTGCTGGTCATCACTCACGGCGGCGCCATCCGGGCGGCGGACTCCGTAGAGTAGGTTCTCGGAGACCGTGCCTTCGAAAAAGGCGGGCTCGTTACTGACAAAAGCCACCTCTCGGGCCCGCTCGGACAGAGGCATTTCCATAACCGAACTGCCGTCAAGATGCAGGCTACCTTCTGTTGGCCGCATCAACCCCGCCATTGCACGAACGAGCAAACGTTTGCCGGCCCCGATGGGCCCGGTAACCGCCACATGCTGGCCCGGTGGAATTGCGAACGAGACGCTGCTGAGCATTTCGTCCGAGCCGTCGCGCACATGCAGACCACCGGCGCTGAAGCCTGACCGCTTCTCCTCGGACCGTTCCTGGTTCTCCCGCGCGCGCACCGGGAACTGTTCCTGGGGCACGTCAAACCGGATGACGATTTGTTCGTACTTAATCCGGGCGTCTTGTTGTTGCTGGTAATAGTCGATCAGTTCCTTCCACGGCGGCGCCAGATCCTTATAGGCTGCCAAAACCGCCACCAGCGCCCCCAAAGACAGTTCATCGGTCAGAACCAGATACCCGCCGATGGAGAAGAAAAAGAACGGCGTGAGCTGCGCAATGAAGTTGTTCAGGAATTTGATGAAGAACTTCTTTTTGTAGATTTGATAGCGGATATCGAAGATGCGTCCCAGCCGGGTCTCAAACCTCCCACGCTCCAGTTCTGCGGTGTTGCTCACCCGGATCTCGTAAGCCATGTCGATTTCTTCGGCGAGTTGGTTCGACATGTGCCGGACCTCACGCACCCGCGCGCGGCCCAGGTCATTCACCTTGGCCTGCAATCGTGGGATAATAGCAAGCTGTACCGGATACAACGCGACCACGGCCACGCCCATCAGAACGTCTTGGGCAAAAATAAACACCAGCGCGGTCAGCAATAGCCCGCCCTGGTAAAAAGGCAGGGCCAGCGCATCGCCGATAAACCCGCCTAAGGGCTCAACCTCGGCGGAGACAATCGAGACCATCTCGCCTTTGGTTACATTTCGGTAGTGCGAGGCCGGAAAATCCAGCAGCCGCTGAAACAACTGGCCCCGCAGCCGCCGCAGCATGCGTTCGCCCAACAGGCCTTTGTAGACATTAATTGTGTACTTGAAGGCGCCGTTAAACAGCACGAACAGTAGAAACAGACCACACAGGGTGGCGAGCAATTCCATCTGGGTAAACCGGCCGAACCCGATGCTGAAGATGGTGACCTCTCCCGGCACTTCTTGTGGTGCGGTGTCGAACACCTTGTTGACGATCTGTTTCGGGATGTCGAGAGACACGTAATAGAACGGCAAGGATGCAACCGTCAGCGCCAGCACCACAACCTGCTGGGGCAAACTGTTCTTGATGATGTAGCTGAATATGCCGCGTTCCATGTGTGTTCCCACTTATTCACCAAAAGTGATCAGATATCCAGCGAATCCATATTGTCGCCCGGTCTGACTTGTGCCTCTACTGCCTGAAAGTCCCCGAGATATGACAAACAAATACGGGGGACTTCTAAGCGGTCGTTTTTAAACAGGGAGGCTGCTGAACCGTGTGGCGTAAGCTCAACGTCCGTGCGTTCAAATTCCGGCCTTCTCAAACTTGTTGCAAGGGAGGTCGCGCATGACCGAATACATCGCTCCTGACGAACGATTCCTGCCTGAGGACTTCGATTTCGAAGCCGCCCAGGCATTGGATGAAAAGCCGAAAAATCCCATTACAGAATTGGCCCGGGCGGAAACATCCCGCCGGACCTTTATCAAGGGCGCCATCGCGTCCGGCGCTGCTGTCTCAGCCGCCGGGTTTGTGTTCCGCGGCGCCAAGACGGCCTCCGCACAGACAGCGCAGCCGAAGCTTCTCAGCCTGTCGATCAACGGCAAGACCCGCCGTGTTGATGTGGAGCCTCAGGAGACCCTGGCCTTCACGCTGCGATATAAGCTGGGCCTTACCGGCACCAAGCTGGGCTGCGACCGCGGCGAATGCGGCGCGTGCACCGTGCTGGTCGATGGCGTGCCGACCTATGTCCGTCATCAAAACATTTGGGACTGTTGAGTCTGTAATCTAACGGAGGATCTGGCTCATCTGGGTTTGATGTTATGCCGCTCGGCGTTGGTGGTTCAAGCGGCGGTTTTGGATGGTCAGGTTCTT
>Ga0181578_10000110_pt1 | contig 68119 bp, 61 predicted proteins | sample 071ome_21_FD_148659 | JGI IMG/M metagenome (GOLD analysis project Ga0181578, IMG submission 148659) | Coastal salt marsh microbial communities from the Groves Creek Marsh, Skidaway Island, Georgia - 071401CT metaG (spades assembly) | ecosystem: Environmental > Aquatic > Marine > Intertidal zone... | reverse complement strand
GATCCGGCTAGCGGCAGGCGAGCGTTGGTTCGGGTTGCATCCCTTTGCCCATCACGCTGCGCTCGGCGCGGTCGACGTCTTGCAGCCGGACGCGCTGTGGGTCGGCGGGGCGACGGCAACAGTCCGCATCGCCGAGCTGGCCCGGCAGCATGGCCTCGACCTCGCCATCCACTGTGCAGTCAATGATGCGTTTGGCCAGCATCTTGCGTTTGCCTTGCCGGAGAACGTCGTCGGCGAGATGTACGTCGGTGGGGCACGGAAGCTGGCCGACTCGTATCGGTCGACGCCCGGGATGGCGCTGCCCGTCGAGGGTCGTGTCGTTCCAACCGACGCCCCCGGCTTCGGCATCGAGATCACGCTCGATGGGATCGAGAACGCGAGCCGCTGACGCCTACGCAACGTCAGGTATCAGCAGCAGCGATCGCTTCGGCAAGCGCAGTGACCGAGCGAAGGCAGTGGCCCTCGAGAAACTCGTCGATGTGGGGGAGGGCGGCAGCCATGCCCTGCGCCGTTGGTTCGTAGCCGGGGCCGGCTTTGAGCGGATTGACCCAGATGAGCTTGTGCGCAAGTCGGTGGAGACGTTCCATCGACGTCGACATGGTTTCTGGATCACCTCGGTCCCATCCGTCGGAGAGCACCACGACGATTGCCCCTCGGGCCATACCTCTGATGCCCCACTGGCGCACGAAGCCGTCGATCGAATCGCCGAGTCGGGTCCCGCCCGACCAGTCCTCGACCACCCCGGCTGCGGCGGCGACAGCCACCTCGGGGTCGCGAGACGCCAGCTGGCGGGTGATGCGGGTGAGGCGGGTGCCGAGCGCGAACACCTCCACAGATCCGCGACCGGCAACTGCGGTGTGAGCAAATCGGATCAGGACCCTGGCATAGCGTTCCATCGAACCGCTGATGTCGAGCAGCAGCACGAGCCGACGGGTCTTGTCACCGGGTTCGGTTGTGGCGAGCTCGATTGGTTCGCCGGCACGACGCATGGCGGCACGGACCGTGCGACGCAGATCGGGGGTGTCGCCTCGGCGTGATCGGCGGCGCCGGTTGGATCGGCGGCGGGCCGGACGAACCTGCAGCGCCGCCATCACATGCTCGGCTTCGGCCAACTCGGCGTCGTCGAAGTCTCCGAAGTCCTTGTCGTGAAGCCGCTCGGAACGGGAGAACTGCAGTGCCGGCTCGTCATCATCGTTTCCGTCACTGTCGGCGTCGGTGTCGCCGTCGAAGGAGTCGGAAAGCATCTGCACGACGTCGTCGAATCGCATCTGAAAACCAGACGTGTTGTGGTGAAAGAAGGCAAGGAACATCGCGTCGTACATGGCGACATGTTCCTGTTTGGTCACGAGCGTCGATCGACCCGACCAGTACACGTCGAGACCGTTCCCGAGTCCGAGAACTTCGAGCGCTTCTCGGAACAGCGCGCTTTGACTGACGGTGACCTCGAGACCGCCCCGTCGCAGTGTGTGAACAAACCCGGCAACCAGCCGATCGGTGTCGATGGCGGGTGCAGCAGACGCCACGGGTCAGGCGCTCAGCGCCGCAGCGAGAATGTTGGTGAGACCTTCGCGTCGTACCCGCTCTTGATCCTCGCGGTATTTCAGCAGCGTGCCGAGGGTGGCATCGACCGACTCCTCGGTCAGCGTCGTCTCCCCGAGCAGATGCACGGCATTGGCCCAGTCGAGGGTCTCTGCGACACCCGGAGGCTTGTACATGCCGAGCTCGCGGACGGCGCCAGTGGCTCGGGCGATCTGGTGTGCGAGTTGCTCGGGCACGGCGGGCGCCTTGGCCCGCAGGATGGCGACCTCGCGTTCGAAGTCGGGATGTTCGACCCAGTGGTGCAGCGCTCGACGCTTGAGGGCATCGTGAACGTCTCGGGTCCGGTTCGACGTGATGATCACGATCGGCGGAATCTCGGCCTGGAACGTCCCAAGTTCGGGCACGGTCACAGTGAAATCCGAGAGCGCCTCGAGCAGGAACGCCTCGAACTCGTCGTCGGCTCGGTCGACCTCGTCGATCAGCAGCACAGGTGGAACGTCGCTTCGATGATCGATGGCACGCAAGATCGGTCGTCGGACGAGGAAGCGTTCGGTGAACAGTTCCTCCTCGAGCGCATCAGCAGTTGCAGCGCTTGCGGTTCCTGCTGCTTCGGCGGTGCGAAGGTGCAGGAGCTGATGGGTGTAGTTCCACTCGTAGAGGGCTTGGCCAGCGTCGATTCCCTCGTAGCACTGGAGGCGGATCAGTTCGCCACCGGTGATGGCGGCAAGCACCTTGGCGACCTCGGTCTTCCCTACGCCCGCTTCGCCCTCGAGCAGCAGTGGCCGCTGCAGCGACGCAGCAAGAAAGATCGTGGTGGCGAGGCCTCGGTCTGCGAAATACCCCTGTTCGGCGAGCGCGACACTGACCGCATCGACCGACGACAACGAAGGGTGCGGACTCGACATGTCGTTCACCCTACGGCCCGCCGCCCGATCGCGGATACCGTGATCAGCATGAAGATCGAGAACGACTTCCGGGTGGCTGCGCCGATCGAGCAGGCGTGGGCACTGCTCACCGACATTCCCGCCATCGCCCCGTGTCTTCCGGGGGCAGAGCTCACCGGCCAGGAGGGCGACGACTTCCACGGCCAGATGAAGGTGAAGGTCGGACCGGTCACCGCCGAATACGCCGGCACTGCCACCGTCGTCGAGATGAATGAGACCGACCGAATCGTCGTCCTCAAGGCATCGGGCCGTGACAAACGGGGCGCCGGTAATGCGTCGGCCGACATCACTGCGACCATGACCGAGGACGGCGATGGCACGGTGGTTGCGATCTCGACCGATCTCAAGGTGTCGGGCAAGGTTGCGCAGTTCGGTCGTGGTGTCATGGCCGATGTGTCGAAGAAGCTGCTCGGACAGTTCGCCGAGTGCATCGAAGGCAAACTCGATCGCCCCGAGGGTGGGGATGGATCCGCAGCTGAGGAGTCTGCTGCGATCGATGACGATGCAGCCGCTGACACCTCCGATCCTGGTGATGGCAAGGACGAGGATGTCCTCGATCTGCTCGAGGTTGCAGGTGGCGCGGTTGCGAAGCGACTGATCCCGGTGGCGATCGCCGTGATTGCGGTCGTCGTTGTCGTGATCCTCGTTCTCAGCTGAGCAGATATCGGTCGGCGAGTTGTGCGCAGCGTGCCGATGATGTGCGGCCCGCACAGGCTGTAGCACTGCCGAAACCAGGCTGTTCGCAGGGCCGCGCAGGCGAAAAACGGACCCGGGCATGTGACGTGACTGAAGTCACATGCTAGACACGCGCCATCGCAAGCGAGTAAAGGAGCGCGCACGTGGAAGTCTCCGTCACCGTCAACGGGGAGCGTCGGTCAGCCGACGTCGAGCCAAGAACCCTGCTGGTTCATTTCCTGAGAGAAACACTCGGACTCACCGGCACCAACGTCGGCTGTGACACGTCGTCGTGCGGTGCCTGCACCATTCACGTCAATGGTGAATCTGCCAAGAGCTGCACCATGTTCGCAGTGCAAGCCGACGGTGCCGAGATCACCACGATCGAGGGTCTCGCCAGCGAGAACGGCGAGCTGCATCCCATGCAGGAGGCCTTCATGGAATGCCATGGCCTCCAGTGCGGCTACTGCACCCCAGGCATGGTCATGGCAGCCACATCGCTTGTCGCCGAGAACCCCGGAGGGCTCGACGAAGCGGGCGTGCGCGAGGGCCTCGAGGGCAACCTCTGCCGCTGCACCGGGTACCACAACATCGTGAAAGCGGTGCTCTCGGTAGGAGGTGCGGCATGACCGCAGTTGAAGATCCGATCATGTCGACCGCCATCGGTACACCGATGAAGCGCCGCGAGGATCCGAAACTCCTCGCCGGCGAAGGCAAGTACGTCGACGACATCCACGTCGTCGGCCAACTCTGGATGGGAATGGTGCGCAGTCCGCTGGCGCATGCCCGCATCACCTCGATCGACACGTCTGCAGCGGAGGCGGCAGAGGGTGTCCATTCGGTGCTCACCGGCCCGCAACTCCAGGAGATGGGGTTGTGGATCGCCCCACTGCCCTGTGCGTGGCCAGTCACCGAAGACATGGTGAACCCACCACACTACCCAGCGGCGATCGACGAGGTTCACCACGTCGGCGAGATCGTCGCGGTGGTGCTCGCCGACTCGCGTTACGGCGCAGCCGATGCGGCCGAACAGGTCATCGTCGACTACGAGCCGCTCGATGCCGTCGCATCGATTGCGGCTGCCCGTGACGGTTCCGCCACGGCGCACTCCGAGCACGAGACGAACAAAGCGTTCCACTGGCCCCTCGTACCCGACCCCGACGCCCTCGATGCCGCATTCGCCAACGCCACCCACACGGTGAAGGCAGATTTCGTGCAGCAGCGACTCATTCCTGCAGCGATGGAGCCACGCGGCGTGTTGGCCGTCCCGTCGCCGATGGGCGGTGATGTCACCGTGTACAGCGCTACACAGGTGCCGCACATTCTCAAGGTGATGATCGCTGCGACGACCGGCATTCCGGAGAGCAAGATCCGGGTGGTCGCTCCGGCGGTTGGAGGTGGCTTCGGTGCGAAGCTCAACATCAACCCCGACGAGATCCTTGCGGTCACCCTCGCCAACAGGCTGGGGCGAGCAGTGCGTTGGACCGAGTCGCGAAGCGAAGCCGCCTTCTCGACGCATCAGGGCCGTGGCCAGCTGCAGACGATCGAACTCGCCGCCGATGCCGACGGCAAGCTGCAAGGCGTCCGAGTCCATGTCGATGCCGACATGGGGGCCTACATGATGCTGATCACGCCGGGTGTTCCGCTTCTCGGCAGTTTCCTCTACACGGGGGTGTACGACGTTCCCGCCTTCGGGTTCACCTGTGACGGCTATTTCACCAACTTGACCCCGACGGATGCCTATCGCGGTGCAGGTCGGCCCGAGGCCAGCTACGCAATCGAGCGGGCCATGGACATCCTCGCTGCCCAGATCGGTATCGGCCCGGATGAGATCCGGCGTCGCAACTACCTTGGCGGTGGCGAGTACTTCGAAAACCTCGAAGTGCCGTCAACGCTGGTGTTCGACTCTGGCCACTATGGTCCGAACCTCGACCGAGCCCTCGAACTTGCCGACTATGACGGCCTGCGGGCCGAACAGGCTCGTCGTCGTGCGGCCGGCGAGTCGAAGCAGCTCGGGATCGGGATGGTCACCTATGTCGAGATCTGTGGCTTGGCCCCGAGCCGTGCGCTCGGTGGTCTGAGCTACGGCGCTGGTGGATGGGAGCACGCCACGGTGAGGCTCTTGCCGACAGGCAAGGCCGAGGTCGTGTCGGGTTCCACCCCCCACGGGCAGGGCCACGAGACCACCTGGTCCCAGATCGTCGCCGACAAGCTCGGTATCCCACCCGAAGATGTCACCGTGTTGCACTCCGACACCGCGATCAGTCCGCTCGGGCTCGACACCTACGGCTCGCGGTCACTTGCCGTTGGCGGTGTTGCCATTGCGGCAGCGTGCGACAAGGTCGTCGAGAAGGCCAAGCAGATCGCAGCGCACCAGATGGAGGCATCGGCCGACGACCTCGAATTCGCGGGCGGCATGTTCTCGGTGTCGGGATCGCCGGACCAGGCCATGCCGATCCAGGCGATCGCCTTCGGAGCGTTCACTGCGCACGATCTCCCCGACGGCATGGAGCCGAATCTGCAGGAGCAGGTCACGTTCGATCCGACCAACTTCGTCTTCCCGTTCGGCACCCACGTGTGTGCGGTCGAGATCGACGAAGACACCGGAGCGGTCGAGCTGCTCAGCTACGTGGCTGTCGACGATTGCGGCAACCAGATCAACCCGATGATCGTCGAGGGCCAACTTCACGGCGGCATCGTGCAAGGCGTTGCGCAAGCGCTCTTCGAAGAAGCTTGCTACGACGAGGACGGCAATCTCACCAACCCATCGATGATGGACTATCTGGTCCCGTCGGCGGCCGATGTGCCGAGCATGGTCACCGACTACACCGTCACCCCGAGCACCAGCAACCCACTCGGGGTGAAGGGTGCTGGTGAGGCCGGCACGATCAGTTCGGCTGCTGCGGTGATGAACGCAGTTGTCGATGCGCTCAGCCCGTTCGGCGTGGTCGACATGGACATGCCTGCCACGCCCCAACGCGTGTGGCGAACCATCAACGAGGCGAAGGGAGGCCAGGCATGATCCCGGCCGCATTCGAGTACCAGGTGGCCGATTCGGCCGACGCTGCGATCGCTGCGTTGGCCGAGCACGGCGACGACGCGAAGTTGTTGGCCGGTGGCCACAGCCTCATCCCACTGATGCGGTTCCGGCTCGCGACACCCGGTGTCGTGGTCGACATCGGTCGGATCAGCGACCTCAGTTACATCAACGACGGCGGCGACCATGTCGCCATCGGCGCAATGACCACGCATCGGGCGATCGAGACCAGCGAATTGTTGGCCACCGAGGCACCGTTGCTTCGTCATGTGGCCGGTCAGGTCGGCGACCCCCAGGTTCGTCACCGGGGCACCCTGGGTGGTTCGCTCGCCCATGGAGACCCAGCATCAGACCTGCCCGCTGCGCTGCTTGCCCACGGAGGCGTCGTCGTCGCCAGGGGACCGGGCGGTGAACGCGAGATCGCAGCGAACGATTTCTTCACCGGCTTTCTCGAGACCGCCCTCGGCGGCGACGAGATCATCACCGAGATTCGGATTCCCAAAGCGGCTGGCGTGGGCTGGAGTTACCAGAAGTTCAACCGTCGTGCGCAGGACTGGGCGATCGTTGGTGCAGCCGTGATGCTCGGTGATGCGCCGAAGGTTGCGTTGGTCAACATGGGCTCCGCTCCGATGCGTCACAGCGGTGTCGAGGCGGGCCTCGCCGGTGGCGGTGGCGCCGACGCGGCTTCGGTTGCCGGTGACGACACCGACCCGCCCGAGGATCTCAACGCCGACGCCGAGTACCGCAAGCACCTCGCTCGCGTGCTCGTCGGCCGGGGCATCACCGAGGCATCGGGCTGACCCGACCTGCCCACAACACGTTGACAAGCTGACCGGGAGTGCACATCCACCCCGGTCAGCTTGCGTCTCCGTGACTCCTTCGGCCAAGACGTTCGTGTCGAGCCGATGGCGGTGACAAGGACTGTCGAGACCCGAGCAGCGCTACGGCGCGAGCGGGCGCCCGAACGGCAACGTGTCCTGCCAGGTCGAAAGGAATGACTCGGCGGCGTAGCACGCAGCGAGGAATGGACCCTCGTCGTGGTTTCGGTGCTCATTGCAGAGTTCGGTCACGGTCGCGGTGATCTCGTTGGTGACCTCGGAGTCGGCACGGGCTGGGTCACCCCATGCCGCGATGGTCCCGCCGGCGAGCGAGATGAAATCAGCTGGCACGGCGACATCGGCGGCGCGCAGCACGGCCAAGGCTCGAGCGGTCAGCGGGAGGCGACCCGAGGCAACGAGGGCAACCGAGCCGGCCAACTGACCAGCGACCGTGTGATCGACGATGCCGGTCTTCGAACCGGTGAATGTGATATCTGCGCCACTTCCGAAGATGGCCATCGGATGGCCGACATCGCCGAACCGTTGGACCGAGTCGGCGCCCTCGGCAGCGAAGGCCTCGGTGAGGGCATCGGTCTCGATACCGGTGTTGTCGGTCACGGTTCCAACGGAGGTGGAGACAGCGATGAGCTTCCCTCCACAGGTGGCAATTGCGGCTGCAAGGTCAGGACCAGCTTCACCGAAGCCCTCGATGGCGACGGTACGACCGTCGAGGCCGACGATGGCATCGGCGGTGACGGCTGCTGACAGCGAGTCGAATGTGGTCGCGGCTACGTCGAGGCGGGCCGAGTCTCGGGGGTCATCGGCACGCAGGACGGCGAGGTCGTCGATGCTGACACCCTTGGCGGCATCGGGCAGGTAGGTGCTGTCGGCGACGAGGGCGGCAACCTCGGCGACGAACGCTTCGACGGCCGGACCACGAGCATCGGGAGCCGCCGAGATCCCCGCGGAAGCGCCACCCCGGCGCATCTCGAGTGCGGCGTAGGTATAGGTCTGTGATCTGGCCAAGTCCTTGGCCCCACCCTGCAGCACTTTTGGTGCCCATCTCACCGGGCCGGACGACGCGTCGGCGCCGTCGAGGTCGAGTGCGATGAAGGCCTCGGTCGATTCGAATTTGAGGATCCGCATGGCGCGGGTCCTACTCCTCGATTTCGATGGCGAACTCGGGGCAGTTGTCGGCTGCGAGTTGCGCTTTTTCCTCGAGGTCGGCGGGCACGTCACCTTCGACGAGCAAGACGGCGTAGCCCTCGTCGTCGGTGTCGAACAGCTCAGGGGCGAGCATGTAGCACCGGTTGTGGCCCTGGCACGCGGAACGGTCGTACTTGATCTTCACGGATGGCACCTTAGGTCACGCGGGGAAGCGCATGGGAAGCTGACGGGGTCCGCGGACCTGGCCGGTCGACCAGGTGACGGCGTCGGGATCGGCGAGTTCGAACTCCGGGAACGCCTGCATCCATTCCTCCATGGCAACGCGCAGTTCCATTCGGGCGAGGTTCGAACCGATGCAGCGATGGATGCCCAGCCCGAAGGCCGCGTGCCGGTTCCGGGCGCGGTCCATGACGAACTCGTCGGCTCGGTCGAAGAACGCAGGGTCTCGGTTGGCTGCGGGGAACGGGAGCAGTGTCCACTCTCCGGCTTTCATCGGGCACCCCTCGAACTCGATGTCTTTGGCCAGGAGTCGTGCCATCGTCACCGGCGCGTAGAAGCGGAGGAACTCCTCCAGGGCGAAGGGCCGCACGTCGGGTTCGTTGATCCATCGAGCCCGGTGGTCGGGATGCTGGGCCATGTGCCATATGGACGCACCGATCGCCGACCAGGTGGTGTCGATGCCGGCGATGATGAGCAGGGCGATTGTGCCGCGCACGTGCTCGTCGAGCAGGGCCATTCCTTCGATGTCGGCTTGGCAGAGATAGGAGATCAGATCCTCACCGAGGTTGGTTCGTCGCGCCGCAACGTGACTGTCGAGATAGAAGTCGATCGTGTCCTCGTACGGCAGTTCCTCACCACCACCCCCCTGCTCCATGATGTTGTGGATGAAGCGACGGAAAAGGTCGCCGTCCTCGCGAGGCAGGCCGAGCATGTCGGCCATGATCATCACCGGGATGTGCTGGCTGTAGCTCTGCGCACAATCAATGACGTCTTCACCGTTGGCGATCCGGTCCTGAATATCGGCGATGAGTCGGCGACAGGTTTCTCGAGCTACCGGTTCCCAGCCGTCGATAGCTTTGGGTGAGAAGAACTTCAGCAGAATGCTGCGGGCGATCTGGTGGAACGGTGGATCGCTTGTGATCGGCGGCGCGTATCCCATCGGTGCGGGGATGTCAGGCCGCCACTCGGTGACGACGACCCCCTGGCTCGAGAAATGTTCGTAGTCCTTGCTGATCGTCGCAACATCGTCATGACGGGTGGGCAGCCAGGTACCGCCGTAGCGCTCGGAGTGAGCGATAGGACAGCCGCTGGTTCGGATCTGTTCCCAGATCGTTGGTGCTGCAGCGGCGTAGTCGGGATGTTGATGATCGAAGTCGGTTTGCCAGTCCCGCACCGGCGGGCGCACGTGATCGCCGCCGCTGTCGTGCATCGGGCCAGGTCCGTTGGCGTCGGACGGAGTGGATTGCGTGTCGGTCACGATCTTCCAATCATTCGGTTGGAGCTACCGGATTCGGTGCAGATGATCCTAGGGAGAACGGGTCGAACGCTCCGGGCGATCGCGCTGTCGGACGCGATGCCCAAACTCGGCGAGCTATGAGCCGGCACTGTTCGATGTGCGCTGCGACAGGACCAGTTCCTGGAACTGTCTCGGTGGCATGGGACGGTAGAAGAAGTAGCCCTGGGCTGCGTCGATGCCTGCCTGTTGGAGTGCGAGTCGCTGGTCGTCGTTCTCGATTCCTTCTGCGATGCAGCCCAGTGCAAACGTGTCTGCGACACCGGCGATGATTCTCACGAACTTGGCGTCTGTCGAGACGTCGCGCTCGTTGCGAGCGTCAGCGGCCGTGAGGTTCGAGACGAACGATCGATCGATTTTGATCGCGTCAACCGGGAGGTCACGCAGGTAGGAAATTGCGTTGTAGCCCGTTCCGAAGTCATCCAACAGGATCGATACGCCAAAGTCCCGAAGGTGTTGCAGGGTCGTCTTCGCTTCTGTGATGTCTCTGATGATCGAACGCTCGGTGACTTCCACCTTGAGTCGGCCGGGGGGCAGACCGGTTTCTTTCAACACGCGACGAATGAAGTCTGGTGTGCCCTCCGAGCGTTCGAGCTGCCGGGCTGCCAGATTCACACTCACGTAGGGTCCATCCCAGCTGAGGCATTCCCGGGCCGCCTGTTGGAGCACGACGTTGCTGATTTCTTGGGCCAGGCCGACCTGTTCGGCCAATTCGATGAAGGCACCCGGGCCCGTCAGTCCATCGCGTGGATGCTGCCAGCGAACGAGCGCCTCGGCACCGAGGATCTCGCCGGTTGCCATCGACACGATCGGTTGGAAGAACGCCCGGAGTTCGTCGTTGTGCAACGCCCGACGAAGTTCCGTCTCCAGCGTCAGGCGAGCTGCGGAGGAACTTGTTGCACGTTCCTCGTACCAGTCGAGACTTCGGCCCCCGTGTTCTTTGGCTTTCTGTGCCGCATCCGTCGCCTTGCTCAGAGCCGTCTTCAGTTCATGACCCAGGCGGTCGTCGATGTCGTGACCGCTGGTCACGTTCACGAGGCCGATGCTCACCGATGGTTCGAGTGTTGCACCCCAGGGTGTTTGCAGTTCTGGCGGCAGATCGATCGACCGACCGCTCTCCTCGATCAAGTGGCGGGCAAAGTGCTCAGACTGGTGTCGTGCGAGTGGTCCTTGGACGGCGATTGCAAACGTGTCCGGCCCGATCCTCCCGCTGCGAACTTCGCGTTCATCGAAGAAGGACGCAGCACCGTGTGACAGACGCTCGGCGATCGTGCAGAGCACAGAGTCGCCGACCGCAACGTCGAAGTCCTCGTTGATGTGTCGAAAACGATCGATGTCAACAACAGCGATCAAGAGTCCGTGGGCGCGTTGGTACAGCTTTCCCACCTCGTCGAGGAAACCGAACCGATTCAGCAGGTGAGTGAGCGGATCCGTGACGGCCAGCGAGTGCGCCTCCTTCAGTGCAGTGGCAGATTCGGTCTCGTCGAAGATGAAATTGATGATCTCGCCGGAATCGAGCGGCGCAGTGCAGAAGGTGAGCGTGAGACGTGGCGGCCCTGCTTCGGTTCGATAGACGCGCTCGACGCCCGGATTGTGTTCGAACGCGTTGTACTCCTCGGCGTGTTCGAACATCCATGCGGACTCGTCTCGCAGCTCATTCGGAACCTCGAGAACCGAGGGGTAGAGAACATGTTCTGGACCGGTGCCAAACAGTTCCTCCGCCCGCATTCCGACGAGTTCACTGAACGCGTCGTTGCAGTCGACCAAGCTGAGATCGCTTTGTCTCCGTACCACGACCGGGATCGAGGATCGGTCGACGACCGCATCGAGTCGACTCGTCTGTGAAAGCGAGACCAATCCCAAGTGGATCAGGTTCGACACGGTTTGCAGGCGAATCGTCAACGACGGGTCCCAGGCTTCCGAACTCTCTCGTGCTGCGAGCAAGAACCCGCTGGGCTTGGAGTTGGTGACAGGAACCACGCCGATCATGCTCGGGTTCAGCGGTGTCGGCTTGTCAGGGATGATCCAACTTGTTCCTTCCAACCTGACCCGATCCAAGAACGGACGCGTTCCGAAGGCAGCTGCGGGCACAATCGGGCGGCCGCCGTACGCTTCCTCGACAACGGTGAAGAGACGACGGTAGTGCTCGTTCTGCTCGTCGATCTCCCACCAGACAAGGGCATTGACGTTCTCGACTTCTGCGAACGCCTCGAGGGCGTCCTCGATGACGCCTTCTGCGGAGGCGTCATCGATGGATTCGAGTTTTTGCATGCAGTGAACAACGGTCTCCAAAAAGTGATGATCACCAGCTGCCCGCTCTGCAGCCCTGTCGGCCGAGAGCTTGTCCATGAGGACGTAGTTCATTTCCGCCATGGTGTAGACGCAGACAACCTCACGAAGACCCCTGTTCTGGTCGCCTTCGCTGACACACACCACGATGTGCTCGGTGCCGTCGCTCTCGAGTGCCAAACCGAACGAGACCCACAGGTCATCGAGCACTCGTGAGTCGAGGAGGTCTTGATCGGTGACAAGGTCTGCGAGTGCACGGGAGGTGACCGTGTTGGAACGACAGCGATCGGAGATCTGTTCGAGATCGACCGATCGGCTGATGTCGAGCGCACGATCTCCTTCCTGAAGACCGTTGGAGCCGATGACGTAGTCGAAGCCGGTCGCAGTGGAGCCCTCGAACAACGCCACACCCCACAGGCCGCACTGGTGTCGGAGTCGCTCGATGCTTTCGCCGGCGGAGTTCAACGGCTTCCCACCAAGCTGCTGCAGGTCGAGTGTGAAGTTCCAAAGCGCCGTGCCCACGTCCGTGCCGTCGGTACCGGCGGACCAACCGACCAGTGCCGTGGAGAGTTGCCTCTGCAGGGAGTCTCGTTCTTCCGTGATGGACGCAATGTCGTCGAGCAACGTCGAGACTCGTCCAATCGCCTGCTCCTCTGCCAGGCGCAAACGTTCCTGTTCGCGCTCGAGTCGTCGCCTGAGCGCCTCGATCTCTGGCGCGAACCTGCCAGAACCGACGCCGTCAGCGTCGTTGTGAGCGGCTGAGGCGTTGTCGCTCATGATCAGCCCGAACGCAACGGATCAGTGGGGCGAATGAAAAACGCTGTGGTCGTGCCTTCGGTTCCCATGATCTCGACGTCACACGACGTACCGAAATGGGCGAAGGCGCCTTTCAGGAGTCCTTGGCAGAAGGGTATGAGTCCGCGTGGAGAGGTGTAGCTCACCATGTAGCCATCGTCCCTCGGCTCGATGTCGAACGTGGGGGGATCGGAATGAGGAGCCCACGTTCTGACCTCGGCGTGGATGACCAGATCCAAGTCACCGATCAGGCTCGCTGCGTCTGTGTAGGAAGTGCGTTTGTCGGGCCAGCGGCGAAAGAGGTGGGGAAAGGCCTTTTCTCCCCCGATCGCCATTGCCTCATCCATGCTGACGGAGAGCGTGTTCGCGACCGCCTCGACAATGGCCAGGAAATCAGAGCTCGGATAGCGGTCGAACCTGCTGTAGACCGCAGAGACTCCTGCTTCCTCTGTGACGTGATCCCACAGGCCATCGCCCCCGATGTCGATCACGGTTTCCTCGAGGACCTGCAAGATCATCCCCATCACCATCGGCGGGACGATATCGGCTTCTCGTCGGTTGGCTACAACGAACGAGGAAGACGCCGTGGATTGCAGCTGCGCAGCATGAGCGACCCGATGATCGCAGAGAACTGGACGCTTCGTTCAGATGATTCGGAAGAAGATGGTGACCATCGCACCCCAACTGACGAAGAATGCCGCCGTGCGAAGGTACGGCACTCCAGCGATGTGCACGATCGCATGGGCAATACGCGCCCAGAAAAACACGGCTGCGGGGCCCGCCACAGCCACGTCGGTGAGGTTGGCGATGAGCACGAGCGCTGCGAAAGGAGGAAGATTCTCGAGAAGATTCAGGTGGGCGCGATGGGAGCGCCGCGCCCACGTTGCGGGTTCGACGTCGCTCTCTTCGTAACGAAGGACGGTCAGCAGCCCCCGCCGGCCGATGTTTTCGAAAACGTAGGGAATCCAAAGCACCAGGCAGAGCGCAGACGTCCAAGCCAGATACGTGAGCGATGAAGTCAACTCCATGGCGTCAAGACTCCCATCTCGTCGCGACGGGTTCGCGGATGGGTACGGCCCACTGGTCGGTCCGGTTGCACCGCTTCGGGCTCAGCCCTTTCGCTTGCGGAAGAGGTAGGCACCGAGCACCGCAGCAAATCCGACAATCACGAATCCGATGACGGCTACGGCCCCCGAGCCGGTAGCGACGTCGTTGCCAATGTCGGTTGTCGACTGGGCGATCACGATCGGGACGAACAGCACGACAGGATCGTAGGCGAACGGCAGCGGGTTCGACCCACTTGCGCGGTCGATCAGGAGCCCTCGGCAATCAGCTTCGCAAGGGTCAATTCGGGCTGATCCATCTCGAGGCGTTGCAGCCAATACGGCGACTCGAACAGGGCCAACAGCTCCCCGTCAGACCGGGCCGCAACCGTGACCCCCGACATGCCTCGGAGCTTTTCTGCCGACGGAGCATCGGTGATTCGAGCTGTGGTCCACGAGCAAGGCACGAGTTCGACCGGCGCGCCGAATTCGTTCTCCAGTCGATGCTGGACGACCTCGAATTGCAGCGGACCGACCGCAGCCAAGATCGGGGCCTGATCTCCGATGTCGGGCTCGCGAAGGACCTGCACCACCCCTTCCTCGTCGAGTTGTGTGATCCCGCTGCGGAATTGCTTGGCTTTCGACGTGTCCAGTGTGCGGGCGATGCGGAAGTGGGCCGGTGCAAATGCCGGGACCAGCGGCCACTGAACGGCCTCGTCGACGTAGACGGCATCGCCGACCCGGAAGTCGGTTGCGTTGACCAGCCCGACGACGTCGCCGGGAAACGCCTGCTCGACGGTCTCCCTGGCCTGACCGCTGACCGATTGGGCGTACTTGGTGGCAAACGGCTTGCCGCTCGGCTCGTGGGTGACGACCATGCCCCGATCGAACCGCCCGGAACACACCCGGAGAAATGCGACGCGGTCGCGATGGGCTTTGTCCATGTTCGCCTGAACCTTGAACACGATCCCCGAGAAGGGGGCGTCGAGTGGTCGCGGATCACCCTTGCGATCGACGCGGGGCGACGGTGACGGAACGAGATCGACCATCGCATCGAGGATGAGTCGCACCCCGAAGTTGGTCAGCGCCGATCCGAAGAACACGGGAGAGAGTTCGCCCGACTCGAACCGCTTGGCATCGAAGTCGCGCTCCATGACATCGAGGAGTTCGATGCCCTCCTGCGCCTCGAGCCAGCGATCGCCCTCTTCGGCTGCGGCTTGCTCGGCGTCGAGCAGCTCCTCGGGCGCCTCGGTCGACCCGCCGGCGGTGCGGGTGTAGCGAATGAAGTCTCCGGTGCGGCGGTCGATCAGACCCCGAAAACGGTCCCCGTCTCCGACCGGCCAGGAGATCGGCACCGGCTCGAGGATCAACTGTTCTTCGATCTCGTCGAGCAACTCGAGTGCATCACGCCCCGGACGGTCCCACTTGTTGATGAACGTGACGATCGGGATCTCGCGGTCGCGGCAGACCTCGAAGAGTTTGCGAGTCTGCGCCTCGATGCCCTTCGATCCGTCGAGCACCATGATTGCGGCATCGGTCGCTGCGAGCACCCGGTAGGTGTCCTCGGAGAAGTCACGGTGACCCGGTGTGTCGAGCAGGTTGAGCACATTGCCGCGGTACGGAAATTGCAGGACGGTCGACGTGATCGAAATGCCACGCTGTTGCTCGAGTTCCATCCAGTCCGACGTTGCGCTGCGACGATCCCCCTTCGCCTTCACCGAACCGGCTCCGGATGTCAGTGCGCCGCCGTACAGGAGGAATTTCTCGGTCAGGGTGGTCTTGCCCGCGTCGGGATGCGAGATGATTGCGAACGTTCGACGGCGGGAGGCTTCGGCCTTCGGTTCAGCCACTCCCTCACGCTAGGGCCGGTGTGCCGGAACACGTCGGCGGCGAGGCGGTCGTCGTATGCCGTTTGGGGTCAGCCGTCACGACTGACGACGAAGTCGGCGAGCGCGGCGAGTGCGTCCCGGCTCCCGTTGACGTCAGGTATGAGATCGAGTGCTGCGGTTGCTTGTTCGAGGAGTTCTGCGATCTCCCGCTCACACGCCTCGACCGCCCCTGTCTCGATCATCACTGTTTGGATCGATGCCACCTCGTCGTCGGTGATGTCGGGGCCAACCCGGTCAAGCACCTCGAGTTGCTCGGGAGAGGCGGTGGCTCGGGCTCGGGCCAGCAGGACGGTGGGTTTCGCCTCCCGGAGGTCGTCCCCGACCGGTTTTCCCGTCTTCGCCTCGTCGCCGAATGCGCCGAGCATGTCGTCGCGGAGCTGGAACGCAACGCCGAGCGGCATGCCGTGCGCATCGAGCCACGGGTGGAGATGTGCTGCGTCGGCGACTGCGGCACCAAGCTGCAACGGGCGGACGATGGTGTAGCCGGCTGTCTTGTTCCGCATGATCGTCCGAGCACCCTCGACCGACACATGGCCTCGGGCGGTGCCGAGCACGTCGAGGAATTGGCCGAAGTTGAGCTCGGTTCGGAGGAGATCCCAGATTCGCCGTGCGTGATCGGCGTACGCCGACATCTGGCGATCAGCCATGACCATGGCGATGTCACCAATGAGGATCGCGGCGGCTTCACCGAAACGTCGGGCCTCGCCCTGCCAGGCCCCGTCCTGGTGACGTTCGATGTAGCGAGCCCAGACGGTCGGACTGCCGCGTCGGGTCGGAGAGCCGTCCATCACGTCGTCGTGGACCAGTGCGAATGCCTGCAGCATCTCGACTGCGCAGCAGGCGGCAAGGGCGTCGTCCCCGGACGGGTCACCACCTCCGGCGACGAAGCCCCAGTGGCAGTAGGCGGGACGAATGCGCTTCCCGCCGCCCGAAATGAACGTCGCAAGATCCGACAGCGGCATCTCGATCGAGGGGTCGAGATCGGACCAGGTCGTGATCTCGGCCGCAACGATCGTGTCCAAGGCATCGGACGTGCGCTGCGCAACCTCCGTGAGCTGCCAGGGAGCTGCGGTCATGTCAGTCGTCGCCGTCGAACAAGGTTTCCCCGTCCTCTGTATCCTCGGTTCCCGGCCCGGCGTCGTCGAGTGACGCGACGACTCGTTCGACCTGCACTCGTGCTGCGCCGATGCGATCGCGACAGATCTGAATCAGGTCACTGGCGCGTTCGACTTTGGTGGCGAGGACGTCCACGTCGAGTGCGTCGTCTTCGAGGTCGTCGAGAATGGCTTCGAGTTCGGACATTGCGTCGGCGTAACCGATGTCGTCGGCGGCCCCGTCGTCAGTCATCGTGGTGTGCTCCTGCCGGCTCGGTCGCTGTGATCGTACTGGTGATGAATCCATCGGCGAGTGTGGTGGTCACCGCATCCCCGTTTGCGACGTCGCTCGTCGAACGGAGCACCGAGCCGTCGGGCCCCCGGGTGATCGACCATCCGCGGGCGAGGGCCAACGCCGGGTCGAGGACCCGTCGTCGCGATGCCGCAGCGTCGAGGCGAAGGTCGGCGGCTCGCAGGCCATGGCGACTTGCGAGTGCCAGCCGAGCAGCGGCGCGGTCGAGTTGGGTGTGGGCGCTCGACTCGGCCCGCATCGTGGCGCGACGGATTCGGGCTGATGCCTGAACCAGCCGGTCATCGGCTCGTCCGATCGCCGTCGAGGCAGCCCGGGCGATGTGTTGGCGGTGGCCGGTCACTCGGTGGGTGGCGCGATCGACGGCCCGGCGGGCCGAGTGGGCGACGTCGGCTTCGATCAGGGCGAGTCGGCCGAGCCACTCGTCGACGAGGGCAACGATCGCTTGGGCTGCGGCGGTTGGCGTGGTGTGGGCGGTATGGGCCACCTCGTCGGCAACCGAACGATCGATGTCGTGACCGATACCGGTGAACACCGGCACCGGCGCGCCAGCGATCGCAGTGGCCACCACTTCGTGATCGAAGACCGCGAGATCGGTCTTCGAGCCACCACCTCGAGCGATGAGGAGGATGTCGACGTCGGCAGCGCCTGCGGCGCGCACTGCGGCGGCGATCTGCATCTCCGCTCCTGCTCCCTGCACGGCAGTGTCGACCTCGACGAGGGTGAAGCTGTGCGGTGATTGCTCGAAGACGGTGGTGATGTCGGCATGGGCAGCAGATCCAAGCGACGTCACCACCCCGATCCGCAATGGCACCGGAGCGAGGGCGTGGCGAGCGTTGGCTCGCAGGAGGCCAGCGTCGGCCAGCTTGCGCATGAGCGCTTCGCGTTCAGCGGCGATGACCCCCAGCGTGTAGGTCGGATCGATGCCCGACATCCGGAGTTGGAGACGGCCCGCCGGTGCGTAGAAGTCGACCATGCCCTGGATTCGTACCGCCACGCCATCAGTCATCCGGATCGGGTCGCCGTGGCGTCTGAGGAGTTTGTTGACCCGTTCGCGGGCCTCGCGGAACAGCACGACCGGAATGGCGGCGACAGGCGGCGCACCCGGGGTCTCGGACGACTCGATCAGCTCGAAATAGACGTGCCCGCTTCGGCTGCGGGAGATGTCCTGAATCTCACCTTCGACCCAGACACCGAACGGCACCGCGTGTTCGAGTGCAGCGCGGATGACGACTCCCAACTCCGAGACAGTGAGGGTCTGGTCGCTCATCGCAAGCGACGGTAGCCGCGTTTACCGTGCGCCGTTTCCGCGGGTGTCTGCACCGAAGCGGGCCTGGTCGGCCCGGAAGTCGAGCGGGAGGTTCTCGGGTTCGTCGGGCTGGAGCAGTTCGACCGGGACCTCCCACATGATCTCGAATTCGATGCCGTCAGGGTCGTGGCAGTAGAGGCTGCGGCTGACGCCGTGGTTGTTCTCGCCGATGAGCGCGCCCATGGCCGACAGGCGGGCCTTTGCCAGTTCGAGGTCGGCGAGCGTCGGGACCTCCCACGCAAGGTGGTACAACCCGATTTGGCGGGATGCAGGCGCTTGCGGCACGGCAGCTCGGAACAAGCCGAGGTCGTGATCGGTGGTACTGGCCGGCGAGGTGAGAAAGACGGCATCGCCCATGTCGTTCTTCACGACGAGTCCGAGGGCGTGCTCGTAGAACCGAGCACTCGCATGCGGATCGGAGACCCACAGGACGGCGTGGCGAAGCCCGACGGTCGGGGCGAAGGAAGGATCGGGCATCACGGTTGCTCCGGTTTGTGGGCGAGGACAGAGAACTGGAGTGGTACGTGGCCGCGTCGCGCTTCGGGAAGTACGAACCGATCACCGTCCTGCTCCATCCACGAAAAGAACCGCCAGTCGAGATGCTGGTATTCCCGGAGATGATCGAGCACCAGGCCGGCGTCGAGCAGGGCGGTCACGACATCCCCGATCGAATGCGGCCATTCGAAGTTGACGATGTTGGTGAGTTTGGCGCTGCCCGCATAGCTCTCGTCCGACTCCCACCGCAGGGGGACACCCGGGTTGAAGTAGGGGTAGGAGACGACCAGTTGGTCGTCGTCGCGTTCGTCGTCGAGCGCCCCGAGCATGGGATGGGTGTCACGGAGGTAGAGCTGGCCCCCCGGATGCAGAAAATCGGCGAGGATCGTGGCCCACGCCGTCATGTCGGGCAGCCAGTTGATCGCACCAACGCTCGTGTAGACGAGGTCGAATCGATCGTGGATGTGGCGTGGGGCGTCGTAGAACTCGGTCTCCACGAAGGTTGCGTCCCAGCCCCCGTCGGCGGCGAGTGCTCGGGCCACCGCCAACGCTTCGGACGAGAAATCGAACCCCGTAACCTGCGCACCGAGTTTGGCCCACGACAGGGTGTCGGTACCGATGTGGCACTGGGCGTGCAACAGCGTCTTGCCGGTGACGTCGCCGAACACGTTGCGGTCGAAGTCGACAACCCCGGAGAGGTAGGACGGGTCGTCCATCAGGTCGACGAGGTTGTAGCCCCCGGGTCCGGTGTGGCCCGCAACCCGCTCGTTCCAGTTCGCAAGGTTGGCCGCTCGGTAGTCGTCGAGGTTCACCGCCGACCGACCTCGAGTTCGCGAAGCTCGTCGAGCGTCTCGCAACCAAGCTGGTGCATGACCGTGACAAGTTCGCGTCCCAGCAGGGTGGCCACGTGCGCCGGACCGGCCGCACCCATCGCCCCGAGGCCGAACATGAACGACCGGCCCGAGAACGCCATGTCGGCGCCGAGGGCGATCGCCCGAGCAACGTCGAGACCGGTCCGGATTCCGGAGTCGAAGAGCACTGCTCCTCGACCACCGATACGGTCGACGATGGCGGGAAGTGCGGTGATCGGGGCCGGTGCCGAGTCGAGTTGGCGGCCGCCATGGTTCGACACCACGATGCCGGCGCCCCCATTGTCGATCGTCAATTCGGCATCGTCGGGGTGAAGTACACCTTTCAAGACGACGGGTCCGTCCCACTGCTCGCAGACTTCCCGGAAATACGCCCAGTCGAGCGTGCCGCCGAGACTTGCTCCGACGAAACCGGCAGAGGCACGCATCGATGACTCGTCGTGGTACTTCCCGAGCGTCCGGAACCGGGGGAGGCCATGACGCAGGGTGCCGAGCGCCCAGGCCGGACGGCGCAGGGTCTGCCCGATCAGCTTCGGAGTGATGCGCGGCGGGATCGCGATCCGGGCCCGCGTCTGTCGAGCTCGCCGAGATGGGGCCGGGACGTCGGCGGTGACAACGATCGTCGTGAACCCGGATGCAGCCACCCGCTGCAGGAGGTCGTCGCGCTGGTCCTTGTCGCGCGGCGGGTACAGCTGGAACCAGCCTCGGCCGTCGGCGATCGGGCCGATCTCCTCCGCCAAACCGGTGCTGACCGTCGATGCGACGTAGGGGATGTTCGCGTTGGCTCCACACGCCGCGAGCGCCTGGTCGGCGCCGGGCCAGATGAGACCGGTGAGACCGACCGGGGCAATGCCGATCGGAGCGTCATAGCAGTGTCCGAAGAGCTCGGTCTCGACGACCGGAGTCATCAGCCCCTTCATGAAGCGCGGTGTCAGCGTGACCCGCTGGAGGGCGTCGATGTTGTCGTCGCGAGTCGCTTCGGCCATTTCGCCGCTGTCGAGGTACTCCCAGGCGAAGTGCGGGATTCGCTTGCGTGCATGTTCTTGCAGGTGAGCGACGCTCGGAAACCGGATGGCAGGATCCATGCGGCAAGTATCGCCCACGGTGTTGCTGTGGGCTCAGATCAACAGACCGAGCTGACGTCCCTGGGCAACCAGTGCACCGCTCGAGTCCCAGAGACGACACGACTCGATCAGCTTGCCGTTGTGGAGATCGTCGGTCCATACCTGGCAGGCGAGCCACCCTGGGGTTGGACGTCGACGCACGTGCACGGTCAACTCGAGGGTTGGGACCCAGCCGATCGGACCGAGTCTGGTGAACACCGTCGGTGGGAACGAATCAGCGAAGAACGGCAATGCCATCGCCGATGGTTCGCTGCCATCGCGGAACCGTGCCCAGCCTCGCATCTCGGTCGGGGAGCCGTCGTGGACGGCGTCGAAGCATGCGGGGTCGACCCGGATCTCATTGCGATCGTTGAGGGCGACCGTGATGCCCTGGGCAATCGTGCTTCGGTCGACACAGTCGTCGGGAGGCGGCATGTCGGGCATCTCGATCGACCACGCCGCATCATGTTGCGTGGTGGCGTCGACATCGCCGAAGCCGGCGATCACGTGGATTCGAGGCTTGCCTTCCTGCGAGAGCGTCGCCGAGGCGGTCGAGAGGGTGCGACCGGACTTGAGGATCTCGGCGCTGATCTCGGCGGGTTGGTCACCTCGGCCGGGGCGAAAGAAGTGTGTGGTGACCGTGAGCGGATCCGGGTGGCCCGTCAGCTCTTGGATGGCTCGGAGTGCGGGGGTGAGGAGGTAGCCGCCGTTTGCGTTGTCGTTGATGTTCCATGCCGACGAGATCTGGGCGGTCCAACGGCCGGAGCCTGCGGGTTCGATCTCGGTCTCGGTCTCGAAGAAGCCCGGCATGTCGGGGCACGCTATCGGCGCACGATGGCCTTCACCGCCGAGCCCGGCTTCGTCCTCGGTGGCGTCTTCGAAGGTCTGAACGAAGAATCAGGCGTCGGCTGCTTCGATGTCTTCGCGGCGGATCCCGAGAAAGAAAAGCACGGCGTCGAGACCGAGGTCGTCGCAGAGTCGATCGGTGAATGCGGTGAAACCACCCGAAACGACAGCGACGTGATAGCCGAGCCGGTGCAGCGTGCGAAGGAACGTGGCCGCACCGGGCGTATAGCGCAGGTGCTGCCATGCACGGTCGACTGCGCCGACGTCGAGTCCGGCGAGCAGGCGCACCCGCTCTCGCAGTGAGTGTTCGAACTCGACCTCGCCTGCCATGGCGGCCTCGGTCATCGTCCGGACCTCGTCGGCGCAGCCTGCTTCGGCTGCGAGCAACTCGATGACCTCGTCTTGGACACGGGTCGAATCGACGTCGAGCACGATCAATCGTTTCGCTCGCCGACCCAGACCCTCACGCTGTACTGCGATGTCGATCCCGGGCTGCGATGCTGCAACCAAGAGCAGCGCCCGTCGCAGCTTGGTTTCCTCGCTGGCACGAACCAGGAGTTCGTAGCTCATGAACGGGTATTTCGAGAGTCGCACGATCCGGTCGATGTTTGCGCCGACATCTGCGATCGCACGGGTGACCGTCTCGAACTCGGCCGGGGTGACGTTCGGGCCGAGGACGGTGACCACCAGTCCCTGATGTCGAGGGTGTCGGCACGGTCGACACGACATCGAAGTCGACCTCGATGCCTTCCTCCCATCCCCACAGCAGCACCTCGCGCAGCATGTCTCGACCCTTGGGAACCGTCACGACCACGCCGAGTGCGATCTGTCCACGGATCACGATCTGCTCGATGTCTTGCACCGACGCATCGCAGCGAGCCAGAACCGCCATGAGCCCGGCGTTGATTCCCGGACGACCGGGACCGTTGACGCGTAGGAGAACCTTTTGCACGGCCGCCTCGGTCACGGCGCAGTTCGGTCCCGTGTCAGGTGGAGGGTTCGTTGCTCGGAACGTCAGCCAGGAGTGTCGGTGTCAGCCGATCGCGTTGAGATTGGCGACGGTGGCGACGGCTGCGTCGGCGGCCTCACGACCCTTCTTCACCAGGTGATCGAAGAAAAAGGCGTGGTGTACGTCGTGCTCGTGGAACTGTTGCGGCGTGAGAACGGCCGACATGATCGGCACCCCCGTCTCGAGCATCACGTTCATCATTCCCTGCAGGACTGCGTGGGCGACGAACTCGTGGCGGTAGATCCCGCCGTCGACCACGAGCGCAGCGGTGACGATGACGTCGTAGCGCCCAGTCTCGGCGAGCTTTTTGCAGTGGAGCGGAAATTCGAGAGCGCCCGGCAACTTGTGCACATCGATGACGTCCTCGCCGTGGCCGAGTTCGGCCATTCGCTCGAAGAAGCCCAGCTTGGTCCGGTCGACCAGGTCGTCGTGCCAGGTCGCCATCACGAAAGCCACACGAATGTCACTCATGCCGGCACGTTATCGGTCCGACCGGCGGCCAACGAGCGCGAACCGCGCAGCTCGCGTCGAGCCGGAAGACTCGACGCCTCGACGAGGGGTTACTGCCAGGCGAACACGGGCTGTTCGTATTCGTCGACCCGCTCGGCGGTGCCGTCGTAGGCCACGGCGCGGAACTGGTACATCAACGCACCGGTCGGAGCATGGATGAGATCACCGCCGACCGGTACCTGGATCACCGGCCGAGGGCTCTCCGGAATCGACACGAACCGCGGTGAGTCCGCTCGGAGGAGCTCGGTGATAGCGATGCGGTGGACCGACTGGACTTCACCGGGTTCGGCAACAGGTTCGGCGTTGGTGCCGGCCCAGAAGACGAAGGGAGTGATGACGTAGCCCGAACGAGTGGGGTAGTCGTCGAGTTGACCGAGCAACTCGAGATCGGTCAGCCCCACTTCCTCGCCGACCTCGCGCCGCGCTGCCTCCTCCGGCGTCTCGCCTGTGTCGAGCCGGCCACCGGGGAGTGCCCATTGGCCGGGGTGATCTTTCATGCGGGCTCCCCGCCGGGTCAACAGCACGGCGGCGCCGCCCGCGGTACCGCTCACCGAGCCATCGAAGCCCGGATCGTCTTCGATGCCGGGAACACCCTGCATCAGCTGGCGACGCGCCGCCGGACCGAGTTGCTCATAGATGTGGTCGGTCCCATGGATCTGCTGGTCACTGTCGAGCACGATCACACTCACCGCCGCATGCCGTCGGCCTTCGAGTGGGTGACGGCGGATGTCATGAGCCGCCAGGTTGACGCGCAAGCGATCGCGCAGCGTGTCGTCGTACGGAATCATCGATCACTCGATATCTGCGAGTCGTGCGTGGAGCTTCGATGCTGCTTCTGCGGCCTTGGCGCGAATCTCGTCCCCGTCGACCAGCGTCGGCTCACCGTCCCAGACGACTTCACCGTCACGGAGCACCTCGAGTGGTGAGACGCCGGTGGTGAAGGCGAGGTGCCACGGATCATCGGACTCGGCCGCCCAGCAGACCTCGTCGTCGAGTGCAGCAGGCATGAGATCCCACCCGGTCCGGAGCCACTTCCAGGCGAGCTCGGGATCAACGGTGACGTCATCGGCTCGGGCGGCCACGTACGCCAGTCGGAACTCTTCGAGCATGTCGGCACCGATCCCGTCGGTCCCGAGGGCAACCTCGAGACCGAGCCGGCGGGGCCGGGCGTAGCCGACCGAGTTGTTCATGTTGGATCGCGGGTTGTGGACGAGGGTGCCTCGCAGGCCGTGTTCGTCGGGGAGATGGACACCGTGCACGATCAGCCAGTCATCCTCACTGTGCTCGACGAGGCGGTCCCAGGTGTCGTCGGCGCCCTCGGCGACATGGACGTGGACGCCGACGCCGTGCTTGTCGGCCAGCTCGGCTGCGGCGGCGATCGTCTCGTCGGAGCACGTGAATGCAGCGTGGAGGCCGACGTAGCCCTCTCGCTCCCCGTCGCCGAGGAACCGGTCGTTCTCCGTCAATCCGGCTGCTGCTCCGTCGTCGCCGTGGCGATTGGTGATGCCGTAGGAGCACGACACGCGGACACCGACCTCCTCGCATGCGTCGGCGATGACGGTGAGGGAACCCTCGATGGCGTTCGGTGACTCGTGGTGATCGATGATGGCGGTGGTGCCGCGTTCGAGCGCCTCCAGGGCCCCGAGCTTTGCCGACCACTCGATCGTCTCGAGGTCGAGCGCCCGGTCGAGGCGCCACCACACGAGCTCGAGGACCTCCCGGAAGCCACCCGGTGTGCGTGGTGGAGCTGGCATCCCCCGCGCCAGCGAACTGTAGAGGTGGTGGTGGGCGCAGACCATGCCCGGCGTCGTGATCGTCACGGCGCGATCATCTCACCTCGGGGCGGCTGCGTGCTCGGTCGTCACGCCCGCTGGGGAGGTTGCCGGGTGGTCACTGCCAGGCACTGACCCGTTCGCGGTTCTTCTCGGTTCGCATGGGTAGCTCGCAGCGCCACTCGCCGTCATGGGACTGGAGAGCAGCTGCGACAGCGCCTGCGGTGGGAACAAGGCCGATCTCACCGACACCCTTGATCCCGTACGGCGAGTTGGGATCGGGTGACTCGACGAGGATGACCTCTGTCGGGGGCATGTCTTTCGGGCGAATGATGTCGAGTGACCGAAGCGTCTCGTTGAGCGGTTTACCGTTCTCGTCGCACGGGAAACCCTCGCTGAGGGCATAGCCAAGACCCATGTGGACAGCCCCTTCGATTTGGCCCTCGCACAGCAGTGGGTTGACGGCTCGGCCGACGTCGTGGGCTGCAACCACCTTCACGATGTCGCCGGATTCGGGGTCGAGTTCGACGAGTTGGGCTGCGTAGCCGAACGTGGAATGGATGATCGGATGCTCGAGCCCGTCGTTGATCGAGTTGGTCCAGTCGACGACATAGACACCCTCGTACTCGACCCCGATCTCGCAGCCACCGGTGACGGCGTTGCGGCACGCATCGGCGACCGAGCCTGCGCCCATGACCGTGCCGCGAGATCCGGTGGTCTGGCCGGCACCGAGTTCACGGGTGGTGTCGACGATGACCTTGATGCGGTCGGCATCGATACCGAGCTCTTCGACGGCGACCTGGCGAGCGACGGTGTGGATTCCCTGTCCCATCTCCGTCCAGCAGTGGCGGACTTCGACGGTGCCGTCGGGCTCGAAGCGGACGGTCGAACGACTGACCTCGTGTGCGCCGTTGCCGAGCCCGGAGTTCTTCAGCCCCAGACCCACGCCCACAGGGTTGCCCACCGCTTCGGCTGCGTCCCAGGCGGGTTTGACCGCATCGAGGCAGGCGCGGGCACCGAGGCAACCCTCATCCATGATCTGCCCGGGACCCCACACGGCTCCGGGCTCGACGACGTTGCGGCTGCGGATCTCCCATCCCGAAATGCCGACCATGGCTGCGAGGCGATCCATCATGCCTTCCATGGCGAACTGCGCCTGGTTGGCGCCGAACCCGCGAAACGCTCCACAGACCGAGTTGTTGGTCCGTACTGCGATCGCCTCGATGTCGATGGTCTCGGTCACGTACGGACCGCTGGCGTGACCCGCAGCCCGCTCCAGCACCTTCATGCCGACCGAGGCGTAGGGCCCGGAGTCACCGATCATTTTCGCGCGAACGGCCAGGAGCCTGCCGTCGGCATCGCAGCCGACCTCGTACTGCATGCGGATCGGGTGCCGTTTCGTGTGCACGAGAAACGATTCTTCGCGGGAGAAGGTGGTTTTCACCGGCCGCCCGAGCAGCCAGGCCGCGAGTGCGGTCTGCCCCTGGTTCGACATGTCCTCCTTGCCGCCGAAGGCGCCACCGTTCGAGACGAGTTCGACCGTGACCTGTTCGGTGGGGACGTCGAGCATGCGGGCAATGTCGTTGCGGTCGTCCCACACGCCCTGTCCACCCGAGTAGACGTACAACGATTCGGTGGCGCCGTCGGGCCCGATGGTGGGTACGGCCAGGGTCGACTCGGGTTCGAGGAAGGCGTGATCGATGCGCTGGGTCTGGAAGGTGGCGCGTGCGATATGGGTGGCTCGCTCGAAGGCATCGTCGATGTCGCCGCGGGCGTATGCCGAGCGGCTGAGCATGTTGCCCTCGAGTGTCCACACGGCGTCCTCGTCGGCGCCGAGCGCGTCGGCCGGGTTGGTGAACGGCTGCAGGACGCCGTACTCGACAGCCACCGCCGATGTCGCAGCGCGAGCTTGGGCGCGGGTCTCGGCCACCACGAGCGCAATCACGTCGCCCAGATACGACGTTCGGCCGCCGACCGGGATGAATGCCGGCCAATCCTTGTGGATCAGCCCACTGCGAAGCTCACCGGGAACGTCGGCTGCAGTCAGGACTGCGACCACGCCGGGCATGGCCAGCGCAGCTGAGGAATCGATGGCGTGGACGTCGGCCCGTGCGTGCCCGCTCAGAACAACCGCCCCGTGCAGACACCCGTTCGGCTCCATGTCGTCGATGAAGTCGCGATCGCCGAGCGTGAGGGACTGTCCCTCGTACTTCGTGCCGCGGTCGCCGACGCCACCAGCACTGATCGCCACCGGTGTCTCGCCCTGGGCCAGCGATTCGACCGCATCGAGGATCTTCACATAGCCGGTGCAGCGACACAGGTGGGCTCCCAGGTGGCGGGCAGCGTCGTCACGGGTGGTTTCCTTGTCGCGCCCGAGCAGGGCGACCGTGCGCATGACGATGCCCGGAGTGCAGAACCCGCACTGGAGCGCGCCATGCGCGGCGAATGCGTCAGCCATGCGAGCCCGCTCGGCTTCGGGAACGCCCTCGAGTGTGGTGATCTCGGCGCCGCTGGCCTTGTCGAGTGAGGTCTGGCACGAGATTCGGGCCTTGCCGTCGATCAGTACGGTGCAGCATCCGCACTGCCCCGACGGGGAGCAGCCGTCCTTGGGGGACGTGATGCGGAGTTCGTCGCGCAGTGCGGCGAGCAAATGCTCGTGATGCTCGCCGACCTCGACGGCCTGCCCGTTGACGGTGAAGCCAGTCATCATTGGTCCTCTGGTGGGGTTGCGCCCCGCTGGGCGGTGATCGGTCCGTACACCTCAGGGCGTCGGTACCGCTCGAAGTCGAAGAGTGTTTCTTTGTATTTGGCCGTCTCGGCGAGGTCGACCTCGACCGTGATGACCTCGTCGGCTTCGGTGTGACATTCGGCCAGGGTCATCCCACTCGGCCCGATGATGCAGCTCTCGGCGAGGGAGTCGACCCCCTCTTCGCAGCCACCCTTGGCGACGCCGATCACGTAACAGCCGTTCTGGTACGCACCCGCCTGCATCACGAGTCGGTTGTGGAAGCCCTGCAGCGGATTCTGGCTCGGATCGGGGGCGTAGTGCTTCGGCGTGTTGTAGCCGATGAGGATGAGCTCGGCTCCCTGCAGCGCAAGGACTCGGTAGGTTTCCGGCCACCGTCGATCGTTGCAGGTCGCCATGCCGACGACACCGCCGAAGGCGTTCCAGGTCACGAAGCCGGGGCCAGGTTCGAAGTATCGCCGCTCGAGGTGTTGGAACTCGCGCCAGGGCTCGTGCTCGCGATGCCCGGGCAGATGGACCTTGCGGTAGTGGCCCACGATCGAGCCGTCGCGCTCGACGAGGATCTGGGTGTTGTATCGGTGTCCGTCCGGGGTGAGTTCGGCATAGCCGAGAGCGAACCCGATCCCGAGTTCTGCCGCTCGATCGAACAGCGGCTGGGTTTCGGGCCCTGGCATCTCGGTCTCGTAGAACGAGTCGAGATTCAGAGCCGGGTCGCCTTCGACGTACCAGCGCGGAAAGAACGTGGTGAGCGCGAGTTCGGGAAAGGCAATGAGTTCGGCCCCGTTGCGGTGGGCTTGCTCGAGCAGATCGATCAAGCGGTCGACGACCGATGTGCGTGGTTCGGAAGCGCTGATCGGTCCGAGTTGGCCGGCAGCAACGGTGAGGTGGCGCGGTGGTCGATCCTGGTGGGCGGTGGGGGCCGCGGCGTCGTGGTCGATCGGGGCAGAGGTCATGTCGCCGCCAAATCGAGCATCACGTGGAGCAGCACGTTTGCACCGGCCTCCAGATCTTCGGGCGAGGTGTATTCGGCAGGGTTGTGGCTGACACCGCCGACGCTCGGAACGAACACCATGCCGGTCGGGCAGACCCGGGCCAGCATCTGGGCGTCGTGGCCGGCCCCCGACGGCATGCGGCGTACGGTATGACCCTGCGCGGTGGCGACGTCCTCGACAGCGCAGATGACGGTCTCGTCGAAGATCACCGGGTCGAATCGAGCGAGGCTGCGCTGCTCGATCGTGCAGTTCTCGGCCGCCGCCGTCGCCGCAAGGAAGTCGCTGGTGCGGCCCTCGGCCTCGAGGAGAACGTCGTTGTCGGTGTGCCGCAGATCGATGGTGAAGGTGGCCGATGCGGGGACCACGTTGACGAGGTTGGGGTGCATCTCGATCCTGCCGACGGTGGCGACCTGGGGTGCCCCGAGTTCGTGGGCGAGTTCGTGCACGAACGAACCGACCTTGAACGCGACGACGCCAGGATCTCTTCGAAGATCCATCGGTGTCGTGCCGGCGTGGTTGGATTGTCCGGTCACGGTGACCTCGGTCCAACTGATGCCCTGGACCCCGGTGACGGCACCGATCGTGAGGCCCTCCGTTTCGAGAACCGGACCCTGCTCGACGTGCAGTTCGACGAATGCATGCGGAGTGGCACCGGGCAGTGGTGCGGGACCGAGGTAGCCGATTCGGTCGAGTTCACCGCCGACCGTGGCCCCGTCGATGCCCGTGATGGCGTGTGCTTCCTCCACTCCCATTCCGCCGACGTAGACGAGACTGCCGAGCATGTCGGGCGGGAAGCGGGCTCCCTCCTCGTCGGTGAAGAAGGCAACGGCGAGGGGACGGTCGGGGATCACGTTCGCGATGCGAAGGGTCTCGATCACCTCGAGGCCTGCGAGCACCCCCAGGTTGCCGTCATAACGGCCACCGGTACGGACGGTGTCGATGTGCGAACCGGTCATGACCGGTGCCCCCTCGGTGCTGCCGGCCATCACGCCGACGACGTTGCCGATGCCGTCGATCGTGACGTCGAGTTCGAGATCGTGCATCCACGAGACGACCAGGTCGCGGCCGGCCCGATCCTCATCGGTGAGCGCCAAGCGAGCGCACCCCTCGGTGCCCGCAATCGCGCCGATCTCGGCCAGCGCCGCGAGGCGCTCGATCAATCGATCGATGTCGATGTGAAGATCGGTCATCGGGGAAAACTTAACAAATTGTCAAAGGTGCGGCTACGGTGGATCTGTGGCCGTGGATGCCGTTCGTGCCGAGTTCTTGGTCGAGCCGTTCGTCGAGGGTCTTCCGGGACCGCACGTGTCGGCTGCGCTCGAAGCGTGTCGGGCCAACGGACTCGAACCGGACGTCGGTCCGTTCGCCACCACCATCGTCGGATCGGTCGATGCGGTCACCACAGCGGTGCACGACATGAGCCGAGCTGCACTCGCCAGTGGAGCGACTGCGGTCCAGATCCGCTTCGGTGAGTCGCCCACGGCGACCCGGTTCGGAGATCTCCACGATGCCCTCGCCCAGATGGTGGCAGCAGTGGAAGAACAGCTCGGCGGATCACTCTCGGAACTTTCTCGCAAGGACAAGCAGGCCGCGGTTCGGCTGCTCGACGAACGCGGTGCGTTCCTCCTGCGCAAGGCCGTCGAGTCGGTGGGGGAATTGATGGGTGTGAGCCGCATCACGATCTACAACTATCTGAATGCCCTCGCTCGCCCCGAGCCGGGCGAGGCTGATCCCCGATGACCGACCTTCTGATTCGGAACGCAGCGCTGGTCGCCACCGTCGATGCTGAACGTCGTGAACTCCCCGGTGGATGGGTGGCGATCACCGACGGGCTGATCTCCGGAGTCGGTTCGTCCCTCGATGCCGAGCCCATGGCCGACCGGCGGATCGATGCCGACGGCTGTCTGGTGACACCGGGACTGGTCAACACCCACCATCACCTCTTTCAGAATCTGACGCGGGCGTATTCGCCGATGACCTCGGCCCCGTTGTTCGGCTGGCTCCAGTCGTTGTACCCCCTGTGGACCGCAGCAATCGACGAAGAAGCCGAGTATCTGGCCGCCTGGATCGGGTTGGCCGAACTGGCGCTGAGCGGCTGTACGACGTCGTCGGATCACCACTATCTCCATCCTGTTCGGGCCGGTGATCTCCTCGGTGCCGAGATCCGCGCCGCCGTCGATCTCGGGATGCGATTCCACCCGACGTACGCCTCGATGTCGCTCGGGGAGTCGAAGGGTGGGCTTCCGCCCGACGATGCCGTGCGGGACGAGGACGACATTCTCGCCGAGTCGCAGCGCGCAGTGGAACGCCACCATGACCCGTCACACGGCTCGATGCTGCAGGTGGCGCTCGCACCGTGCTCGCCGTTCACGGTGTCGACCGACCTCATGATCCGGTCCGCCGAACTTGCCGAGCGACTCGACGTGCGACTGCACACACACCTGGCCGAGAACGCCGAGGACGACGACTTCGCCATCGCCACCTTCGGCATGCGTCCCGTCGACTATCTCGAGCACTGCGGGTGGATGTCGAGCCGGTCCTGGGGTGCCCACGTCGTGACACCCGATCCCGGGGAGATCGAGCGCCTCGGTGCCGCCGGTGTCGGGGTTGCTCACTGCCCCAGTTCCAACATGATTCTCGCGTCGGGTATTGCCCCGATCACCGCCCTTCGCCGAGCCGGGTGTCCGGTTGGTCTGGGCTGTGACGGTTCGTCGTCTGCCGATTCGGCGTCGCTCTGGCAGGAGGCTCGGCTCGCACTGTTGCAGGGGAAGTTGACGTCAGGGCCTGGGGCAATGGATGCCCGCACCGTGCTCGAGATCTCGACCCGGGGCGGCGCTGCTTGCCTCGGTCGCGAAGGTGAACTCGGTGAATTGTCGGTCGGTGCCGTCGGCGACGTCGCGATCTGGAAGCTCGACGGGCCGATCTTCGCAGGCGTGCTCGACGATCTGGTCGAGGGATGGCTGCGGACCGGTCCCCATGCTGCGTGGCACACCATCGTGAGTGGCACGTCGGTTGTCGAGGCCGGCATCCTCCTCGCCCCTGATCTCGACGAGAAGTTGGCTGCTCACACCGCTGCTGCTCGACGGTTCCAGCCCACCGCCTGACCGGTCGGTCCGATTCGGCCGCCAGCGCCCGATGTCACGACCTGCGCGCTCCCCGGGCCCCGGACTACGTTCGCGACCATGCGTACTCCACCGACGACCCTCGTCGAACTGATCGACCATGGCGCGGCCAACTGGCCGGACCTGCCGATGCTGTTGGCCCGGCAGGGCGACACAGCCACGTACGGCGAGTATCGGCATCGGGTCGAGGAGATGGCGGCCGGCTTCGCCGATCTGGGGATCGGCGAAGGCGATGTGGTCAGTTGGATCTTGCCGACCTGGGTCGACACGGTGGTCCTCGCAGGTGCGCTGGCCCGGGTGGGTGCCGTGCAGAACCCGATCATCACGATCTATCGCGATCGTGAGGTCGGCTTTTGTTGCCGGCAGGCCGATACGACGTTGCTCATCACCCCCGGTGTCTTCGGTGGCTTCGACTTCGGTGCGATGGCAGAACGGATCGCTGCGGCGCAGCCCGGTCTCCGCACGCTGGTCTTCACGCCCGGCAACGTTCCGACCGGTGACGCATCGTCGCTGCCTGCGCCTGTGCCACCGGCCCCCGACACCGTGCGTTGGCTCACCTACACCTCCGGCACCACGGCTGATCCGAAGGGCGCTCGTCACACCGATCAGACCGTCGCTGCCTTTCCCTACGCGCTCGGCCAGCGCCTCGATGTGCAGGCCGGCGATCGGTATTCGCTGACCTTCCCCTTCCCCCACATCGGTGGGCTCGGGTTGTTGTTCATGGCACTGCAGACGGGGTGCCTGCACCTGCTCGACGAGACGGTCGATCCGGTCGCCACCATCGATTTCCTGTCGGAACACGACTGCACCCATGCCGGGACGGGCACTCCCTTCTTCCTCATGTACCTCGCTGCGCAAGCGCGTCGGACCGAGGCCGGTCAGGGTCCGCTCTTTCCGACGCTCAAGGTCTGTCCGGGCGGTGGTGCACCGATCCCGCCCGCACTGCACCATCGGGTCGTGAACGAACTTGGTGGAGTCGGGGTGTGCTCTGGTTGGGGTCTCACCGAGGCTCCAGTGCTCACCAATCTCGACGTGACCGACCCCGACGAGAAGATCGCAGTGTCAGAGGGCCGAGCGATGCCGGGTGTCGATCTGATCGCAGTGGCCGACGACGAGTCGCTCTGCGCTCCCGGCGTCGAAGGCGAGCTGCGGGCAAAGGGCCCACAGGTCATGCTGGGGTACGTCGATTCGTCACTCGATGCCGAGGCCTTCGATGCGAACGGGTATTTCCGAACCGGCGATCTCGGCGTGATCGACGAGGACGGCTACGTCACGATCACCGGTCGCCTCAAAGACATCATCATTCGTCACGGCGAGAACATCTCGGCGAAGGAGGTCGAAGACCTCCTCTACACGTGCGCCGAGATCGCCGATGTCGCCGTGTTCGGTGTGCCCGACGAACAGACCGGAGAGCGGGTGGTGGCTGCCGTCGTGCCGACCGCCGGTGCGTCACCGACGGTCGAATCGATCGGGGCGTTCCTGAGGGCTGCTGGACTCCGGAACCAGGCACTACCCGAACGGGTCGACGTGATCGATGCGCTGCCGAGAAATCCGGCCGGCAAAGTGCTCAAGCGAGAACTCCAAAAGAACGGTTGACACCGACGTGCCGGTCACGCTGGAGCGCAGGGACGGTGTCGTCGTGGTCCAGCTCGACCGCGACGAGAAACGCAACGCGATCAATGCCGAGATGACCGAGGCGATCGACTCGGCACTCAACGAGATCGAGGACGATCCGACCGCACGGGCTGCGGTGCTTGCCGGTGGCCAGCAGGTCTTTTGCGCAGGCACCGATATCGCCGAGGGGTCTGGCGAGCCCACGGCCCGAGGTGGCGAGTACGGAATCATCCGACGCCGATCGTCCAAACCGATCGTGGCCGCGGTGGAAGGCGCAGCGCTCGGAGGAGGTTTCGAGATCGCCCTTGCGTGTCACATGATCGTCGCATCGACGACGGCCACCTTTGGATTGCCCGAAGTGCGGCGCGGCCTTGTCGCCACCAGCGCCGGTCTGTTCCGGGTCCCGCGAGCGCTCCCACTCAACGTCGCTCGTGAGATGTTGCTGACCGGTGACCCGATCTCGGTCGAACGACTGGAACGACTCGGTGTCGTCAACCAGATCGTTGCACCGGGCCTCGCCGTCGATGCTGCCGTCGGCCTTGCCGCTCGGACTGCGATGAACGCCCCCACCTCCGTCCGAGCAACGCTCACTGCGCTCGACACCGTGTTCGCCGCCGATGACGAAGCCGGTTGGGCAGCCACAACCGTGGCAAAGGACACGATCATGGCCAGCGAAGATCGCAGCGAAGGTCTCGCGGCCTTCTTCGAGCGTCGAGCCCCGGACTGGCCGGGCCGCTAACCGACGAGCGCGCCGATGGTCGAGGTCAACCGTTGGCCCGCAGGCCGGCCAGCACCCGACTTGGGGTGAGGGGGAACCGATCGAACCAGACGCCGGTGGCGTCGTACACGGCTGCGGTGAGCGCTGGTGCGTAGGTGATGAACGGCATCTCAGCCACGCCGCGCGCGCCGAACGGCCCGAGAGGATCTGCGAGTTCCAGGATCTGACTGTCGACGACGGTCGGGATGTCGCCGATGCCGGGAATGAGGTACCCGGAGAAGCGAGGGTTGGTGATCATGCCGTCACGAAGTTGGAGATCTTCGGACAGTGCATAGCCGTGGGCCTGGACGACGGCACCCTCGATCTGGCCGCGCACGAGCCTCGGGTTGATCGCCTTGCCGACGTCGTGCGTACTGGTGACTCGGTCGACGCGGATGTGGCCGGTCTCGATGTCGACGGTGACCTCGATGCACTGCGCCATGTAGCCGTAGCAGAAGTTCGGGGTTCCTCGGCCGGTTTCGGGATCGAGTTGCTCGGTGGGTGGAGGGGTGTAGCGGAATCGACCGACAGCTGGGCGAGCCCCGTCGCGCCATGCCTTCTCGGCCTCCTCGGCTGCACCGAGGATCGAGTTGCCGGACATGAAGGTGAGCCTGCTCGCCGATGCCGATCCCGGGTCGCCCGAGGTTGCCGTGTCGGAAAAATGGCCGGTGACTGCATCCAGTGGGAGACCGGTGGCATCGGCTGCCATCTGTCGCATGGCGAGGTGGGCACCCTGGCCAACCTCGGCACCCCCGTGGAAAAGGTCGGCGTGTGTCGGCTCGGTGTCGTCGTCGGAACCGTGGAGGTGGATCTCTGCTTCGCATCGTTCGGGAAAGCCGAACGAGAAGCCGACGTTCTTGAATCCGGACGCGAACCCTCGGCCACGACGCAGCGATGACGATTCCGACGGCAACGAGGCCACCGGCGAAAAGGGAGTTGGGTCGCGCAGCGGCGCACCGTGGCCAGCGCGTTGCGCGCAGGCGGTGATGACCTCGGCAACGGTCACTCCTTCCGGCATCGTGGTCTGGGTGATGCTGTCGTCGCCATCGACCAGTGCATTGCGCAGGCGGAGTTCGACCGGATCGATCTCGAGTTCACACGCCAGCTTGTTCATTGCTGATTCGATGGCAAAGTGACCCTGGGGGCCACCGAACCCCCGGAAGGCGCCACCGGGCACGGTCGTGGTGTAGATCGCTCGACTGTCGATGCGGGCGTTCGGGATCCGGTAGGCCCCTCCGACCGACAGGTGCACGTTCCCGAGGACCTTGTTCGACGTGTAGTTGTAGGCGCCTGCATCAAGATCGACGTCGGCTTCGAGTGCAGTGATGTGACCGGTGGCGGTGGCGCCGAGTCGGAGCCGGATCCGGCCGCGATGTCGTTTGTGGTGGCCGACGATCGACTCTTCGCGTGACCACTGGCAGTGGACCGGCCGTCGTTCGCCGCGTTCGGCCAATCGCATGGCCGCCAACCCGAGCACGATCTGGATCGACATGTCCTCCTTGCCGCCGAACGCTCCGCCGATCGCTCGGTAGATGATCCTGACCTGCTCCCTGTCGAGTCCGAGCGCATGGGCGACCTGCGCCTGATCCTCGGAGGTCCACTGGCCGCCGACCTCGATCGTGATCCGGCCCTGGTCGTCGACGTACGACGTGCCCGCTTCCGGTTGGAGGAACGCATGTTCTTGGTGGGGTACCTCGTAGATGCTGTCGACGACCACGTCCGCCTCGTCCCAGCCCGCATCGAGATCGCCCTTGCGGATCTTGAGGTGGTGATAGGCGTTGGAGTCGAGGCCGTCCTCGGGATGAATGATCGGTGCGCCGGCGGCGAGCGCAGCGTCGATGTCCTCGACGAGGGGCAGGTCCTCCCACTCGATCTCGAGCGCAGCGGCTCCGGCGCTGGCGGCCGCTGCGGTCTCGGCGACGACGACGGCGACGTGGTCTGCTTCCCAGCGCGAGACATCGCTCGGTGTCGCTGCTTCGCCACTGTCCTCCACGCCGATGAGGACCGGTTGGTCGAACTTGGTGAGGCCGTACTCGTTCACCGGCACGTCGGCTGCGGTCAAGACGGCGACGACCCCGTCGGTCGCTTCGGCTGCTGCGGTCGACATCGACACCATACGGGCGTGCGGTTTGCCCGAGAAGACTGCTGTGGCATGGAGCGCACCGGACGGTACGGCATCGCCGGCGTAGCGGGCCGAGCCGTCCACCTTGGCCGCAGCGTCGTCGCGACGTGGGGAGTCACCGACGCTCATCGGTCCTCCGCTGCTGCACTGCGGATGGCTTGCTCGATCGGGTAGTAGCCGGTGCAGCGGCAAAGGTTGCCCGACAGTCCCAGATGGATCTGCTCATCGGTCGGCTCGGGAATCTCGTCGAGCAATGCGGATCCGGCGACGATGAAACCAGGGATACAGAACCCGCATTGGACAGCGAACTCGTCGATGAACGCTTCTTGCAGACGCGTGGGCCCGTCGTTGCCGATCCCCTCGGCGGTAACGATCGTGCCGCCCTCGGCCTGTGCTGCGTTCACAAGGCAGCTCATGACGGCTTGGCCGTCGAGGGTGACGGTGCATGCTCCGCATTCACCTTCACCGCATCCCTCTTTGGCACCGGTCATGCCGGCTTCGTCCCGAAGCCAGGTCAGCAGCGATCGGTTCTGAGCGCGCGTCGATCGGTACGTCTCGCCGTTGACGACGACGGCGATCTCGGTGGGTTCGTCGATCACCGGACCAGTCGGGGTCGTCTGTTGCCTGCGGCCGAGGCAGGGCGGATCACTCGGCCACCGGCTGGCCCCGTTGTCATCTCGCAGCGTGGTGAGCGTCCGACGCACCAGCGTTGGGATCGTCTCGGTGCGGTAGGCACCCGTTGCTCGGACGTCGTCGATCGGTGACACTGCTGCGGTGGCAGCCAACCCGGCGGCAGCGATCGATTGGTCGCTGAGTCGGTCGCCGACGAGTGCAGCTTCGGCTTGGGGGAGGCGGACGACCCGGGCGGCCACGGAACCAATGGCCAACCTGGCGTCGACGACGATGCCCTCGTCGTTGCGGGTGATGCGCGCAGCAAGGTGAACCACCGAGATTGCCTGGGCAGCGCGATTCCCGAGCTTCACCCACATCCCGACGGTTGCGGGTCCCATCGGGGGGAACTCGATCGCCGTGATCAATTCGCCGGGCCGCAGATCGGTCGACCGAAAGCCGGTGAAGAACTCGTCGAGGTCGACCCGGCGCGAACCGGTCGCGGAGCGCAGTACCACTGTGGCGTCGAGGGCCAGCAGGGCAGAGATCGTGTCGTTGGCGGGGCTGGCGGTTGCGACATTGCCGGCGACGGTGGCTCGGTTTCGGAGCTGGGGTGAACCGATCTCGAGACATGCCTGTGCCAGGGGAAGCGCCACACGGCGCAGGTGGGGGTGGGCGACGACGTCGTTGTGGGTGGTGAGGGCACCGAGGGTGACACGATCGGCGGAGACCGTGACACGCCGGAGTTCCTCGATCCCATTGAGATCGAGGAGTTCGACGTCGGGTCCGGGGCCACCGCGTTCGAGGTCGAGCAGGAGATCGGTCCCACCGGCAATCGGGTGTACCGACGGATTGCTCAGTTGCGAGAGTGCCTCGTCGAGGGTGTCGGGCCGCAGGACCTGCGACACCGAGCGACCCGGTCGTTGCACCTGGTGGAGGGACCAGGACGCGCTCGGCGTCGACGATGCTGACATTTACAAAGTGTAAAGCAACTGCCGGGCTGGTTGGAAGCGGCACGACTAGGTTCTGAGCATGGTGTTGACCGTAGACCCGGATCCGATTTCGTGCTGGCGGTCCGATGAACTTGGCGGACCGGCTGCAGTGACCGTCGAGATCGACCTTGCCCACCTCGTCGAGGCCGCAGCGGACCTGCTCGCCTCGGGACGTACCTACCTCGACCTTGCCCGAGAAGACCTGCCGCTCGGTCCTGCCGCCGATGCCATCGCCCAGCTGCATCACGACGTCATGTACGGCCAAGGCATCCGCATCGTCCGAGGGTTCCCGGTCGACGACCTTGCCATTGCCGAACTGATCTTCTGGAGAGTTGGACTCGAACTCGGCGAACCGGTGAGCCAGAGTGTGATGGGTGACCGACTCGGCCATGTGATCGACATGACCGACGTCGATCCGAACGCCCGTGCGTATCGGCGCAACGAGGAACTGTCACCTCACACCGACCCTGGCGATGTGTTGTCGTTCCTGTGCATCCGGCCTGCATCACAGGGCGGGGCGAATCACTTCGTCAGCTCGATGACGATCTACGAGACGCTGCGCAGAGAGCACCCTCGCCTGCTCGAACGTCATGTCCGCGGTTGGCGATACCACCGCTTCGGCGAGCAGCCCGACACCCACGAACCCATCACCGAGTATCTCGTGCCGACCTATTCCGAAGTCGATGGGGTGCTGTCGAATCGCTATCTCCGGCAGTACATCGAGATTGCCCATGCCGAAGATCCTGAGCAGTGTCCGCTCGACGACATCGATCGACAGGCGCTCGAGACGATCGACACCCTCGGTCGCGATCCCGCCATGGCCCTCACGTTCACCCTGCAATCGGGTGAAGCCGTCTTCGCCAACAACTACACCGTGATGCACAGTCGCGACGGATTCTCCGATCCTCCGGGCGCCGCCAAGCGACTGTTGCTCCGACTCTGGATCGAGGCCCATCAGCCTCGCCCCGTCCGGCCCGAGACGTTCCTGTATCCGGGGGGCGCCGGCATCCAGGCGTTGCCCGGACGGCAGCCGAGCTTCGCAACCGACGTCGAGATCATCTGAATGTCCTCGATGCGACGACGTTTCTCTTTGCTGACCGTCCTCGCCCTGGCCGCCGTGTCGTGCGGCGGCAGTGGTGAGCAGACCGCCGTGTCGGTGACGACGACAACCACGATCGCGTCGACCACCTCCACGCTCACCTCGGCGTCGACGACCTCCTCGCCTGCTGCAGAGACGACCACGACGACGACCACCGTCGCACCCCTGGAGCCGGTCGAGTACGTGGGCAACGGTGACTACCGGGTCGGGGTCGCCACGATCACCGTCACCGACGAGACCCGGGCCCGTCCCCTGACCGTCGAGATCTGGTTCCCGGTCGGTCGAGTTGACGACGAGGCCGCCCCCCATCGCTACTCGTTCATCACCGGCGACTACTACGAATCGCCCCGTGCCGTCTCCGCCTCGGCGGCCGATGCAGCACCGGGCCGCTTCCCCCTTGTCGTGTACTCCCACGGCTCTGGGGGACTTCGTTTCAACCATTCCGATTTCACCGAGACGCTGGCTGGTCACGGCTATGTGGTGGTCGCCCCCGACCACACCGGCAATACCGCGGTCGAACAGGTGCTGGGCACCCAGGACGGGCTCGAGACGATCGCTCTCAACCGACCGCTGGACGTGATCGCCGTGATCGACGCGATGACGGCAGCCGATGACCCGGAGACAAAGGGCTGGGTCGACATCGTCGATCCGGAGTCGGTCGCGGTCGCCGGCCACAGCTTCGGCGGCTACACCACACTTGCGGTCGCAGCAGGGATCGAACTCGAGGGTGGCACCGTGGCGGCCGACGAGCGGGTCGATGCGATCATCCCGCTTGCGCCGGCGTCACGCTTCTTCTCCGACGAGGACTTCGCTCGCATCGACCACCCCATGCTGATCCTGGTCGGCACGGCCGACCAATCGACCCCGATCGACCCGAACGTGACTGCATTGTGGGACGCAAGCGTCTCGACAACGGCTTACCGGGCCGAGTTCGTCGATGCCGCCCATGCGTCGTTCAGTGACGTGTGCGACTACCTCGATGAGGTCGCCGAGCGCCCGGATGCAAACGAACTGGTCGTCGAGTTTTTACGGGCGTGGGCCGACACAACCTGTTCTCCACCGACGATGAGCCCCGAGCGGGTCAAGGAACTGACCAACACGCTCGCAGTGCGGTTCCTCGATTCGGTGTTCGGACGTGACGACATGATCTCGTCGCAGACCCACGCGCTTCCCGGGGATCTGATCTGGTTCGAGCGCTAGGGCAGTGGACTGCGCCGCCGCGCCCGGTCGGCGAACCGACCGTTCGGCTCAGCGGGTCAACAGTTCGGCGATGACACGAAGCCCATCGATGTCGTGAATGTCGTCGGCCAACATGGGCACCGTGGCAAGCACCGCGTTCGGTGCGGCCCTGGCGAGATCAGCGACCCGATCGTCGTCCGCTTCACCTGCAGTGGTGAGGTCGAGCAAGGCCTGCGCGGCACCGCCTCCACCGGAGTCGGCCAACGAGGTGTGAAGGGTCTGCGCCTGCGTCACCGACAGCCCGGTCCTCGGGAGCATCCGGTTGACGATCACGGCGGCCGCATCGAGATCGGCGCGACGGATTCGGTCCAGGAAATAGCGGGCCTCGTCGAGCGTGTCGCGACGCGGTGACGCCACCAGAACGAATGCGGTGCGCTCGTCACCCATGAGGGCGAGGGTTGCCTCGGCTCGTTCCTTGAACCCCCGTTCCATCCCGTCGAACGATTGAAAGAACGCAACTGCCTCGTCGACCACGTGAGCCCCGACGACACGGGCGAGTTGGCGCACAACCGTCTGCGCCGCTCTGTTCGCCACCCCGAGTACACCGCGGTTGCCGGCGGTGATCAGCTTGTAGATCGGATTGTCGAGCAGCCGCGAGAGCATCTGGGGAGCCTCGAGAAATGCAAGGGCATCGCGGGTCGGTGGCGTGTCGACCACCACCAGATCCCAGTCGCCGTCGGCGTGCAGCTCGGCGAGCTTTTCGACCGCCATGTAGTCCTGTGTCCCCGAAAGCGTGCCTGCGACGTTTCGGTAGAAGCGGCTCGACAAGATCCGCTCGGCCTGGTCGTCGTCGGTTGCATTTCGCCGAACGACCTCGTCGAACGTCGACTTGGTGTCGAGCATGAGTGCACCGAGCACGCCTGGCCACGTTCCGTCGATGACCGTCGGGGTGTTGTCGAGGCGGCTGACTCCGAGTGCATCGGCCAAGCGCTTCGCCGGGTCGATCGTGACGACCACGGCGCGTCGGCCGGCCTCGGCCGCGGCAAGAGCGATGGCAGCCGAGGTGGTGGTCTTGCCGACGCCACCGGTCCCGCAGACGATGACGACCTGTCGTTGCGCAAGCAGTTCGGCGCATGTGGGAGCGTTCACGGGTCGACCTCCGGCAGCGCCTCGATCTCCGCAAGCAACGCATCGGTGAGGACCGCCAGCTCGTTGGGACCGACGGTGGTGCTGAACAACTGCGGCAGTCGGAGCTGGTCGAGGGGAAGTTCGGAGCCGAGCCGAGTGAGTTGTTCGTCTTGCAGCGCGGCCCGCCCAACTCGAAAGGTGACCGCCATCTGTAAGGCATTCCGTTCCGTGTCGGAGACGTCGAGCGATGCAAGATCGACGTCGAGCCCATCGACGGTGGGGAGCACGCTGTTCACCACGACCGGCCCGAGGCGCACGCCCATCTCGTCTTCGATCGCAAAGGACGTCTCGATGAGTTCGTTCACCGGCGTCTCCTCAGGGATCGTGACCAGGACCACCTGGCATCGAGCCGGATCGGAGATCAGCTCGAGCACCTCGACCGCTTGACGATGGATCGTCCCGGTGCGGGCCGCATCCCGCACGCCTGCGGGGGAACGGAGAAAGCCGAGCGCATGACCCGCAGCAGGGGCATCGACGACGATGAGGTCGAACGCTCCCTCGCTCTCGAGCGCCTTGATGCGACCGAGGACGAGCAGATCCTTGATTCCGGGCGTGGCCGTGGCGACCACCTCGAGGATGCCGGATGACGCCATGCGGGTCACGATGCCCTTGAAACCGTGGGTGGTGAGCCACTCCACCAGCGCCTGATCGGGCGTGATCGACCGAAGCATGATCCGGCCGCTCGGCGGATCACCGTGCTCCGCCTCGTCGACTGCGGTGACTTGCTCGTAGCCTTGAGGTTCGACTCCGAAGATCGGAGCCGACGCCGAGCGACCTGCAACCTCCACGAGGAGAACGGAACGCCCGGACCTCGACGCAGCCGAGGCGATTGTCGCCGCGGTCACCGTCTTGCCCACTCCACCTTTCCCCGCCACGATCAGGACTCGCGACGATGCGAAGAAACGACCGGGATCCATCTGCCTCCTCGGGCCCGTCAGTCGGCTCGGGGGCCCGTTCGCCGTTGCGGCGGCGTCGTCTCACCCTATCGGCCGCCTTTGTGGCAATTCTGATCGGGCTGTTGTCGCTGATGAACCCGGCGCGGGCACACTCAGCCCCGATCGGGTTGGCGCAGGACTCCCTCGATCCGAGCGTGTTCGACGTCTTTCAGATGTCGGGTCTGCTCGACGACATCGTCGCCGACTACCTCGAGCGGCTCATCGACGAGACGGAACGGGCCGGCTCCGCCGGCCTCGTCCTTCAGGTCAACAGCACCGACGCCGTGATCAGCGATGAACGCCTCGACGCGCTCGCCCGGCGCATTCACGATGCTGAACTCCCGATCTATGCCTGGGTCGGCCCGTCAGGTGCAGCAGCTCACGGCAGGGTCGCCCAACTGCTGGCAACGACCGATGAGCTCGCCGTGTCGGTCGGCTCGAGTTACGGCAACATCGGCGAACTGGTGATCGACGAGGAACTGCTCTCCGATGAGTTTCTGGCAGTCGCCGAAACGCTTCGTGATCGCACGGTCGACGAGAACTCGGTCCGTGAGTTCGGTCTCGCCGATCGTGACTCGCCGACCCTTGCCTTCTTCGTGCTCGATCTGCCTGGTTTCGAGTCGGAGGTCGACAACTCCGGTGACGAAGCAGTTCGAGTGCCCGTCTCCAGTATCCGCTTTTGGAAGCTGCCGCTCTTCGATGGCTGGATGCACACCTTCGCCAGCCCACCCATGGCTTACCTGTTGTTTCTCATCGGGGCCGGCCTGTTGATCTTCGAGCTCTACACGGCAGGCGTCGGTATCGCCGGTGTGCTCGGGGCGGGTTGCTTCATTCTTGGCTGCTACGGCCTCGACGTGCTCCCAACCCGTCCGTGGGCCGTTGCGCTGCTGGTGATCGCGATGCTCGGATATGCGGTCGACGTCCAGACGGGGGTTTCCCAGGCGTGGTCGGTGATCGCCACGATCTGCCTGATCATCGGTTCGCTGTATCTCTTCGATGGCTTGGGGATTTCGATCATCACCCTGCTCGCCGGCATCGTAGGGATGTCGGTGTCGATGATCTCTGGCATGCCAGCCATGATTCGCACCCGATTCGGGACCCCGACCATCGGGCGCGAGTGGATGGTCGGGTCGATGGGTGAAGCGGCCGAGGACATCAAGAAGGAAGGCGTCGTGCTGGTCGACGGCGCTCCGTGGAGAGCCAGGGTCAACCGCACGACCCCCATCGCCGCTGGTGACCCTGTTCGGGTCGTGGCCATCGAGGGGTTGTACCTCGAGATCGAGCCCGAAGAGGGTGGCGCCCGCGACTATCGAGAACACCGTAACCGCAACGACGAGAACGACCCTGTGCCAGAGAGCTGAACAGGGCGCCGTCTTCGTGCCGTTCATGCCGGTGCTGCCATCGGGATTGTGACAACCCAACTGCCACCGGATTCGTTTGTGGTCCGAGCACGGCGTCTGCTATCTAGTTGCTCAGTACTCGGGAGTTTCCATGGCGAGCAGCACCAATCAGGTGGAGTGGCAGTTTCGGGCAGCCTGTCGGGGCCCGCAAGCCTCGGTGTTCTTCCCTCCGCCTGCACCCGAACGGCGTGACGAAAAGCGCTTTCGTGAAGCCTCCGCGAAGGCCATCTGCAAAACGTGCCCGGTCCAGTCGGAATGCCTCGAGTACGCCTTGCAGATCCGTGAGCAGCACGGGATCTGGGGTGGGCTCTCCGAAGCCGAGCGCCGCAGCCTCAGCACTGTCTGAACGGTTCTGTCTGAACGGTTCTGTCTGAACGGATCTGTCCAGCGTTTCGTCAGACCTGGGGGAGCCGTGGGCCAGCGATGCGAAGGTCGTCGCGACGGCGGGTCACCCCTGTCTCGTCGAGTCGGGTGATCAGGGGAATGGCGAACTTGCGGGTCGTGCCCCACGCATCTCGAGCCTCGGCCACCGTGATGCCATCGGGCTGATCGGCAAGCAGTCGAGCAACGACCCGTGCGGCCTCATCGACGGCGGACGCTGCGAAGACGACGCCGGACTGGGAAATCAAGTCGCCGCGTCGGACGAGTTCGCGGATCTCTGCCGCCTCACGGGGTGCAGGGTCAGGTGGATTGAAGGGATCGGCTGCGAAGCGGGCGACGAGATCGCTTTCGGCAAGCGCATCACCCGTGGCTGCTGAACGAACATGGCCCCCGTCGATCACCAGATCGGCGAGCGTTTCCAAGACCGCTCGTCCGAAGTTGTCGACCCGAGCGAGGTCGAGTCCGAGTGGGCCTGCGTCGGCGACCTCGGTTCGGAGCCGATCCGTTTCGACCGCAAGGAGGTCAGGGTCCACCACCCACTTCCCGACCGTCGGCTCGCGGTGCTCGCCAGTGAGGCGGTGGAGATGCTCGACGTCCACTTTGCCGCGCTCTCGGACCACGCGGTCGACATCTCGGTCGGGTGTGGCTCTCGCCGCCGCCACCAAGGGATCAACGTCGAGGATCTCGCCACCACCCAGGGTCACACCCTGCCCGGACTCGCGGAGGATGAAGCGGTCGCCGGGTACGAGCGGCAGGTCGATCGGGAGATGGAGGCGAATTGCGCCCGTGGCTCCCGGGTCGATCGCATCAGGACCGAGCACACGGACCCGAACAGGATGTTCCCCCGAGCCGATGTAGGCGAGGTGGGCTCCTCGTCTGGTGACCGGCCGGTCGAGCGAGTCGAGCACGTGGAGTGAGGCATCGACCCGTCGAGTCACGTGCCAGTCGCCGCGCCGCACGAGCACGTCACCCCTCGAGAGGAGATCGTACGAGACCCCTGACAGGTTCGCGGCAACACGATTTCCAGGACCAACCTTGGTGCGATCGGCGTAGTGGCTCTGCAGCGCACGAATTCGGACCGCATGGCCGTGAGGGAGCACGATCAGTTCGTCGTCGACCCGGAGCATGCCGCCGGCGAGTGTCCCGGTCACCACGGTCCCCGCCCCTTTGGCGGCGAACACCCGGTCGACCCAGAGTCGAGGTTGTTTGCGGTCGGCTGCGGTCGGCGTGACGTCGAGCAACCGGTCGATCGCCTCCGTCAGGTCGCGCAGACCCATGCCATCGACCGCGTCGACTGGCACGACTTCGGCATCGGCCAGAAAGGTGCCCTCGGTCCGCTCTGCGATCTCCATCTCGGCCAGTTCGACGAGATCATCGTCGGCCTGACCGATTTTGGTGAGTGCGATCACGCCGCGCTGGATCCCGAGCAGACTCAGGATCCGGAGGTGCTCCTCGGACTGCGGTTTCCAACCCTCGGTGGCGGCAACGACGAACAGGCACGCATCGACTCCGCCGACACCTGCGAGCATGTTCTTGAGGAAGCGAACGTGGCCCGGTACGTCGATGAACGAGATGCCACGACCCGACGGCAGCGTTGCACCGGCGAACCCGAGATCGATCGTGAGGCCTCGGACCTTCTCCTCCTCGAGTCGGTCGGGGTCTGTCCCGGTGAGGGCGGTGACGAGGGTTGACTTGCCGTGGTCGACATGTCCGGCGGTGGCGACGACATGCATCAGTCGAGCGAACGCAACGCCTCGATGACGTTGCCGTCATCGTCGGGGTGCACGGTGCGCAGGTCGATGTACGTCGTGTCGTCGTCGACTCGGGCGATCACCGGCCGGGAACGATTGCGCAGCGCGTCGCGATGGTCGCCGACCCGAGCGATGCCGATCGAGTCGATCTCCACGCCGGGAAGGGTGCCACCACCCGGAGTCGACGTGACGTCGACGATGTCACCGACACCTGCGGCCTCGAAGGCGTTCGCACGAACGCGCAGTTCGGCGACAGTGAGTGTGGCCATTCGCCAGAACGGGATGGCATCACCGTCTTCGCGCAGGTAGGCGAGAGCGGTGTCCTGGAGTGCACCAAGGACGAGATCTCCGGGTCGGAGGGCTCGCGCCAGGGGATGCTTGGCGCAGCGGTCGACCAGTTCGGCATCGCCGGCGATGATGCCGGCCTGCGGTCCGCCGAAGAGTTTGTCACCGGAAAAGACAACGAGGCCGGCCCCGGCGGCGAGTGTCTGGCGGGCGGCGGGTTCCTCGGCGAGCCAACCCGGTGGTCCGCCCTTCAGCCAGGGGCAACGGCTGTCGAGAAGTCCGGAACCGATATCGGCCACGAGCGGCGCATCGAGCCCGGCGAGTTCGGCGATGGTCGGGGCCTCGGTGAAACCGACGATCTTGTAGTTCGACTGGTGGACGTGCAACACCACGCCGACATTGGTTGCGGGGTCATCCACGGCCCCGGCGAAGTCGGCCACTCGGGTCCGGTTGGTCGTGCCGACCTCGATCAGGTTCGCTCCACTGCGGGCCATGACATCGGGGATCCGAAAGCCACCTCCGATCTCGACCAGTTCACTGCGGCTGACGACGACGTCGCGTCCGTCGGCCAAGCCGCTGAGCACGAGAAGAACGGCAGCTGCGCAGTTGTTCACGATGATCGCCTTCTCGGCGCCACACGCCTTGGCGATGAGGTCACCTGCCGTAGCCATTCGGCTCCCGCGCTCACCGTTGGTCAGGTCGAGCTCGAGGTTGGTGTAGCGCTCGTCCTGGTGGACGGCCAGCGGCGCCCGGCCAAGGTTGGTGTGCAGGATCGTGCCGGTTGCGTTGATCACGGGTCGCAACATCCGACGACGTGCAGCGATTGCGAGGGCACGGGCCGACTCGGGGTCCCCGTTCGCGATGGCAGTCCGGGCCGCATCGACCAGCATCGGGTGCGGCAGGCCGACGTCGGCGATCGAGCGGGCAAGCGTGTCGACAGAGGGTGGACGGTCGGCTGGACCGGGGGTAGGCACGTCGGCAGCTTAGAAGTCGCGTCGCCCATCTCACCGTTCGCGATGCGCCCTACGCTGATGGGCGCATGTTTCGCATCTTGGCGGTTTCGTTCATCGTTGTCCCGATCCTCGAAATCTGGGTGCTGACCGAGGTTGCAGGCGAAATCGGGTGGCTGAACGCCATCTCTCTCGTCATCGTCGTTTCCGTCGTCGGTGCATGGATGGTGAAGCAGCAGGGCCTCGGAACCATTCGTCGTGTCGAACAGCGCCTGGCTGAGGGGTCGCTTCCCAGCAAGGAACTCGTCGACGGTGTTCTCATCGCCGTCGGGGGTGCCCTGATGCTCACTCCCGGCTTCATCACCGACGCCGTGAGTCTGCTCCTGCTGTTTCCACCGACTCGTGTTATTGCGCGTTCCTGGTTGATGGCGCGCTACGGCAATCGGATTCGGACGACAACGACGGGGGGAACTGCAACGGGATCGTTCGGCTTCGGCCCCGGTTTCAACCCCGGTGGTGGGTTCCGCAGCGGCGAAGTGATCGATATCGGCGAGGCGACCTACGACGCCCGAGACGACGAACAGCCGGGATCCAGCGCCGCCGCCGACTGACGGGCTCTCGCTGCGCAGTGCTGCCGGCGGTGCAGGCCGATGCAGCGATCAGGAGGCGGCTGTATCGACGTCGCGTTCGTCGAGCGCGTCGAGGGCTGCCATTGCGGCGTCGAGCATGCGGGCGCTACAACCCGCCATCTCGACAGGCGGCACGTATTCCTCGGCGATGAGGGTTGCGATCGCGCGGAGGGACTCGGCAGCCGGACCGTCACCGAGTACAGCGGGTTCGCCCCTGTCACCGCCCTCGCTCACCGCCGACTCGATCGGCACGCTGCCGAGCATTGGCGCACCGACATCGGCGGCGAGTTGTGCACCACCACCGGCGCCGAAGATCGGATGGCGGCTGCCGTCGGGAGCGACGAACTCCGACATGTTCTCGATCACTCCGACGATACGGAGATAGTTCTTGCGTCCCATGTCGGCCACGCGGGCGGCGACCTTCTGGGCGTTGAGCGCAGGCGTGGTGACGATGATCATCTCGGCTCTCGGCAACATCTTGGCCAGCCCCATCTGGACATCGCCGGTCCCGGGTGGCATGTCGATCAGGAGATAGTCGAGGTCAGCGGGCCAGTCGACGTCCTGACAGAAGTGCTGCACAGCGCGGTTGAGCATCAAGCCCCGCCACATCAGTGCGGTGTCTTCCTGGGCGACCAAGAAGCCCATCGAGACGACCTCGAGGCGGCCCGTACCGATCGTGCGCACCAGGGGCTGGATCTTGCCGCCCTTGCTGAGCAGTTCACCGTCGACTCCCAGCATGCGGGGCACGGAGAAGCCCCAGATGTCGGCGTCCATGACGCCGACCGCATGACCGTTCTCGGCGAGTGCGGCTGCGAGGTTGGTGGTGATCGACGACTTGCCGACCCCACCCTTGCCCGAGGCGACCATGATGACCTTGGTGGTCGACGGAATCGAGGTGTCGGGGGCGTTCTGGCTGACGTTGAAACGAGCTTTTGCCATCGCTTCGGCGCGCTCGTCCTGGGAGAGTTCCCCCCAATTGATCTTCACTCGGGTGACGCCGGGCAGGTTGGTGAGTCGACTTCGGATGTCTTTTTGGATCTGGGCCCGAAGAGGACACCCCGACGTCGTCAGTGCGATCTCGAGGGTGATGACGCCGTCGTCGGAGACGTCTGCGCTCTTGGCCATCCCGAGTTCGACGATGTCGGAGCCGAGCTCGGGATCGATCACGCCGCTCATCAGACCCATGACATGATCTGCGGTGGGGGGCGCGGTGGTCACGCTCTCAGGATAGGTCTCACCGTGGCCAAAGAACTGGCTGGCTACCGCCGAAGGAATATCGACCGGTACACTCGGGTTCGTTCCGGTTGACGCCCATCTCTGGAGGCCCCGACATGATCACGCTCACCGACAACGCAGCGTCGAAGGTCAGTGAACTCATCACTGCCGAAGGTGAGGTAGGCCTGGCCTTGCGCGTTGCAGTTCGCCCCGGTGGATGCTCGGGCTTCTCGTACGAGATGTACTTCGACACCGACAGGGCCGCCGACGACATCACCAAAGATTTCTCGGGAGTCGACGTGGTCGTCGACCCGCAGTCGGCCCAACTCCTCGAGGGCGCCACGCTCGACTACAAGGACGGTCTGCAAGACGCCGGGTTCTCGATCGACAACCCGAATGCGCAGCGCACCTGCGGTTGCGGCCAGTCCTTCAGCTGACGGGCACCCGCTCCGACCAACTCGACGACGCCGGCCTTCGGTCGGCGTCGTTTCGCGTTCCGGGTCATGCCAGCGCGAGTGCTTCGGCCAGTTCGGAGCGATCGAATGTCGTGTCGACGCGTGCCAGCACGACACCATCGCCGTCGAGGACGAACAGCACCGGTTCGAACGGCAGATTGGTGGCCTGCACGATCGAGGTCAGCTCTGGGAAGCTGCCTGATGCGAAGTCGGAGGGGTCGACGTACACCTCGGCGTGGATGACATCGACATCGTCGCGGTCGGCTGCTGCATCGATCAAAAGATCGACGACCGGTCCGCAGATGTCGGTCTGACAAAAGCCCGGCGTCGCAATCAGAAGGACTGTTGGCCGACCGTTGGTGGCGACGTCGGCGTGGGAACGGTCGTGGAACGGGCATGGGATCGCCCGGGTACAGATCGGACTCACACCCCGGTCGTCGTCGTTGGTCGGTGTGGCGGTTGGTGCAATGGTGTCGCCCACCTGTGGAAGTGCCACCTGGTCGGCATCGACGACAGTGAAGGGAACCGCGGCGACCTCGGGGTGACCGGGGAGCGACGCCGAGTACTCGCCCGGCTCGCCGAATTCGACCGTCAGCGCAAAGTAGGGCGTGATGATGCCGTCGGCCCGCCGATCGACCTGTGCATCGATGACGAGCTCACCGGCCTGTTCGATCCGGATGTCGAGGGTCGCAGGGGCCTGCTCGCGCAGGTTGTCGATCTCGTCGGCGACGATGAACGGCAGCCGTTGTGGCGTGTTGGCAACGACCGTCGGGTCCTGTCGGGTCCCGGTCGCGAAGACCGGGATCAAGAACGCGATCTCGCCGGTCCCGCCCTCGCCGAAGACCGAAACGTCGTCGTTGCCGCCGCATGCAGTGGTGAGGGCCAGAGTGGAGGTGCCGAGCAGGAAGGTACGCCGGTCGAACTGAGCCATTGCTGCTGACCGTAACCTGCGACCGATGGACATCATCGTCAACGGTGAGGCTCGGACGGTCGCCGACGAGACGTCGACGCTGCTCGACGTTCTTCGTGGGGAGTGTGGCATCACCTCGGTCAAGGACGGCTGCTCACCGCAGGGTCAGTGTGGTTGCTGCACGGTGCTCGTCGACGGCCAGGCCCGAGTGTCGTGTGTCACGCCGGTTCGTCGGGTCAGAGGCCGCGCCATCACCACGGTGGAGGGGCTCGACCACCGAACCCGAACCGCGTGGGGTGAGGCGTTCACATCGACCGGTGGGAGTCAGTGCGGGTTCTGCACACCGGGCATCGTGTGTCGTTTCGAGAGCTTGCGAGCGAAGGGTGGGCAGCACAACGACCGCAGCACAGCCGAAGACGCCCTTCTCGCTCATCTCTGTCGATGCACTGGCTGGCAGCCGATCGTCGATGCGTGGGTGGCATTTCCGGCTGCGCCGTCGGTCTCGGTGACGGACGCCGCCATCCGACGAGCCGAGATCGAGGGCGGCGAAGCCCAAGGTGTCGGCTCGCACATCGCGCTCGGCGAGGGTGGATTCGCCGACGACACGGCTCCGGCGGAGGCGCTGGTCGCCGTGCCGCACCCGAACCTGGCCGGGGAGTGGATCGTTGCGGCATCCCGCACCGATGCCGTGCGCGCCGCCGGCAAGGTGCAGGGTCGGCGCACCACCGCGACCTTTGGCCCGCCCATCGACCTTCCGGAGGGGGACTGGGCCATCACGCTGCAGACATCCTGGGTCGAGCCGGGGTATCTCGAGACCGATGCCTCGTGGTGTGCTCCGGGTGGTACCCCCGTGTCAGCGCTGGCCAACGGGGGCGCGTTCGGGGGAAAGGCCAACACCGAGGTGGTCGCCGCGGCTCGCCGGTTGGCCGATGAGCACGATCGACCGGTTCGCGTGCTCTACGCCCGAGAGGATGTGGTCCGGCTCGGCGCCAAGCGTCCCCCGCTCGCAGCGGGACTCAGGTTGGACGGCACGGGTGTGATTCGCGTTGCCCGAACCGCAGGCATCGTCGATGCGATCGTGCGGGTGCTTCCCGAGGTCACCGTCGAGGAGGTCGACATCCCCGGCCCGGCGACCGATGCGGTGGTGCGCGGCGCAGGGTGGTTGGAAGCCTCGGTGCTGGCGGCGGCGATTCGCGGTGAGGTCGGTTGGATCGAGTCACCCGGAGGTGGATCCGCAACGGCTGCCATTACCGACGATGGCAGTGTCGATGTCAGGGTCCGGGCCGGCGCCGTGGCCGACGACGTGGAGGCGACCGTCCTGCGGTCCTACTGCACCGGTGCAGCACACATGGGACTCGGGCTGGTTCGCAGCGAGCATCTTGCCGTCGATCCCGACGATGGTTCGATCCACGACCTCACCATTCGTTCGTTCGGCATCCTGCGGGCCGTCGACACCCCCACCATCGACGTGACGTTGGAGCCGAGCGATGGCGAACCGGTCAATGCAAGCGACGCCGCCATGGCTGCTGTTGCCGCAGCAGCCTGGCTGCAGGCGGCGCTGCCTTCGTCGTGGCCGATGCAAACCACGTAGGCTGACGGGCCATGAGCAAACCTGTCGGTCCGTACACGCCGATCGTCCGAGGTGGCGATCTTCTTTTCACCGCCGGCCAGGTCGGTATCGCCGACGGCGCAATCGTCGAAGGTGGCCTCGAAGCCGAACTTCGGCAGGTGTTCGTCAACCTCCGCAGCGTGCTCTCGTCGGCCAACGCATCACTCGCCGACGTCGTGAAGACCACGGTGTTCTTGGTCGATATGGATGACTACGCCACGATGAACGAGATCTACATGGAGGAGTTCGGCGACCATCGCCCTGCTCGATCCGCCGTGGCGGTTGCCAAGCTGCCGCTCGGTGCCCAGATCGAGATCGAAGCGATTGCGACGGTCTGACCCGATATCGGGTTAACTATCGCCATGGATGTGGGAACCATCATCTTCATCGTGGTCTTGCTCGTGGTCATGCCCGTGGGCGTGCTCATGAGCATGCTGCCTCTGGCTGGCTTCCTCGGTTCACTGATCGGGCGCAACAGCGACCGGGAGAACATGACCGACGATGGCGAGCCCAACGAATACCTCGCGCTCTCGGATTCGAACCCCTACGACGACTGACTGCCAGCTGGCCTCAGACCCAGCGACTGGTGCCGAAGCTGTAGCCGACCGACCGAACGGTCTGGATCAGGTTCGCGTGTTCTTCACCCAGCTTCGAGCGAAGACGGCGCACATGGACGTCGACGGTGCGAGCACCGCCGTAGTAGTCGTAGCCCCAGACGCGGCTCAGCAGCGTCTCCCGGGTGAACACCTTGCCCGGATGCTGGGCCAGGAACCGCAAGAGCTCGTACTCCATGTAGGTGAGGTCGAGCGGCTTCCCCTCGATGACGGCCTGGTAGGTCTCGAGGTTCATGCCGAGGGGGCCGTACTCGATGATCTCGGCGCGTTCGGCTTGACCGGTGCGGCGGAACAGATGCTTGAGGCGCGCCTCGAGTTCGACGGGGTGGAACGGGTACAAACAGAAGTCGTCGAAGAGGTCCTCGCGAAAGTCGAGAGACGCGAGCCGGCCTCCACCGATCAGCAACAGCACCGATCCCACGTGGACGTCACCGCTGCGGATCGACCGACAGAGCCGGAAGGCGTCGTCGGTTTCGGTGCCGGCCACGATCAACGCGCCGACCCAGCCGTCGGGGGGTTGATCGCTTCGGGCCTGGTCGAGGTCAACCGCGGCCTTCCACGCCCAGCCACCGAGATCGAGGGCTTGAGCCAGTTCCGGCGGTGCCGGGGACGGAAAGACGAGCAGTGGGTCCATTTCGGTGCGACCTACCAGGTGGAGAGGTACCGGTCGAGTTCGAACGGGGTCACCTGAGCTTGAAACTCGGCCCACTCGGTCCGCTTGTTGCGCAGGAACCACTCGAAGACATGTTCCCCCAGGGTGTCGCGAGCAAGCTTCGACTCTTCCATGATGTCGAGCGCCTCGTCGAGGGACCGGGGGAGTGGTTCGATACCGATCTCGCGGCGTTGCTGGTCGTTCATCTCGAACAGGTTGACATCGATTTCGGTGGGGAGGTCGTAGCGCTCGGTGATGCCCCGAAGGCCAGCGGCGAGGATCAACGAGAAGGCGAGGTAGGGGTTCGTTGCACCGTCGAGGCCCCGGTACTCGATTCGGGCCGATTCGGGCTTGCCGGCTTTGCGAACCGGGACCCGTACGAGCGCCGATCGATTGTTTCGGGCCCAGGCCACGAACGGTGGCGCTTCCGACTTCTCGGCGAAACGCTTGTAGCTGTTGACCAACTGATTGGTGACCGCAGTGATCTCCCGCGCGTGATGCAGCACGCCAGCGGTGAACTGTCGCCCGGTCGCCGACAGGCCGTACTCGTCGTCGGGGTCGTGGAACACGTTCTGCTCACCCTCGAACAGCGACAGGTGGGTGTGCATTCCCGAGCCCTGCACACCGTTGAGCGGCTTGGGCATGAACGTGGCATAGCAACCGCGATCCATGGCGATCTTCTTCACGACGAGACGCAGCGTCATGATGTTGTCGGCCATGTCGAGTGCTTCGGTGTACCGGAGATCGATTTCGTGCTGGCTCGGCGAGTCTTCGTGGAACGAGTACTCGACGGGAATCCCCATCGCCTCGAGCATGTGAATCGTGGTCTTGCGCAGATCGCTCGACACGTCAGAGGTGGTGAGATCGAAATAGCTGGCTCGATCGAGCGGCGTGGGACGACCACTTGCCGGATCGCCCGACTCGAAATAGAAGAACTCTGCTTCGGGAGCGGCGAAGAACGTGTACCCGTGGCCCCGCGCCAGTTGCAGATTCCGCTGCAGAATCTGGCGTGGGTCGCCTTCGAACGCGGTGCCGTCGAGATTCTCGATGTTGCAGAACATTCGCCCGGACGGTTCGTCGGCCTTGGCCCACGGCAACAACTCGAACGTGGTTGCGTCGGGTCGGGCGAGAACGTCGGACTCGTGCACCCGGCTGAACCCGTCGATTGCCGTGCCATCGAACTGCACACCTTCGTCGAACACAGCATCGAGCTCGGCTGGTGAAATCGCGACCGACTTGAGCTGGCCGAGGACGTCGGTGAACCACAGCCGGATGAGGCGCACGCCGCGCTCTTCGACCGTGCGAAGGACGTATTCCTGTTCTCTCGACATGACAACTCCTGCTGGTGAGGTTCAGCTTGCCGGAACGGCGAGCCATTTCACAGCGTGGCGGGCGCAGACGTATTGCGGAAGGCCTGCGGGGGCTCGTTCACACTCCGTTCACAATCGAGCAACAGCGTTGAAAACGACGGCTGCGAACCTGCCCGTCGAAGCGGTTGTTCGCCGCTCGACATCATGTGCGCCGAACGGGCGCCCACAACCACCGACAGAGGAATGCACCATGGCCTACAGGGCTGAATATCTCTGGATCGACGGGTCGGAGCCGACTCGTGAAATCCGTTCCAAGACCAAGATCCTCGCTGACGGCGATACGCCCGGCATCTGGGGCTACGACGGTTCCAGCACCAATCAGGCGACCGGTGACAATTCCGATGTCGTGTTGCAGCCGGTCTTCGAATGTCCCGACCCGATTCGCGGTGGCGACAACATCCTGGTGCTGTGCGAGACACTGCTCACCGGTGACCTGTCCCCGCACCCGACCAACACTCGTGCTGCGGCTCGCGCGGCGATGGAGCAGTTCGGCGATCAGCAGCCCTGGTTCGGCCTCGAGCAGGAGTACACGCTCATCAACCCTGCAACCGGCTGGCCTGCCGGCTTCCCGAACAATGGGTTCCCGGCGCCGCAGGGCCCCTACTACTGCGGCGTAGGTGCACTGAAGATCCACGGTCGTGATCTCATCGAAGAGCACACCAGCGCCTGCATCGCAGCCGGCCTCAAGATCTCTGGTACCAACGCCGAGGTGATGCCGGGTCAGTGGGAGTTCCAGATCGGCCCCGCCGACACCGTCGAGGTGGGCGACCATCTGTGGGTTGCCCGCTACCTGCTGTTCCGCCTCGCCGAAAACTACAACGTCGAGGTCAGCATCGAGGCGAAGCCGATGAAGGGCGACTGGAACGGTGCCGGCATGCACACCAACTTCTCGACCGCAGCGATGCGTGAGAGCTACGACGCAATCGAGGCTGCCTGCGAAGCGATGGGCGCACCGGGCAAGCCCGAGGAGCACCTGGCCGGCTACGGCGTCGGCATCGAGGATCGGCTCACCGGCGCCCACGAGACCCAGCGCTACGACCAGTTCAGCTACGGCGTTTCGGACCGCGGTGCCTCGATCCGGATCCCGTGGCAGGTTGCAAAGGACGGCAAGGGCTACATCGAGGACCGTCGTCCCAATGCCAACGCCGACCCGTATGTGGTGAGCACCCTGCTCACCAATACGATCTGCGCTGCGTTGGCCTGATCCCCCCGTCAGTCCGTCGCAAGCGAAGAAGCGGTGCCTTCGGGCGCCGCTTCTTCGCGTTGTCGGCACCGCTCCGTAGACTGTGGCGGTGGCCGACACGCTTCGCCTCGCCATCGCTCAGCTGAACCCGACCGTCGGTGACCTCGACGGCAACGTCGCACTGGCACTCGACGCGCTCGGCGCGGCGACCGATGGGGGCGCTGATGTCGTTGTTCTCCCCGAGATGATGATCACCGGCTACCCGCCCGAAGACCTTGTGTTCAAGCCCGGTTTTCTCGCCGATGTGCGAGCTGCGCTCGAAAAGTTCGCCGCCGGCAGCGGGCGGACTGCGGCAGTCATCGGATTTGCCGATGGGGGTGATCCGAGCAGCGGAGATGTCTGGAACGCGGTTGCTGTGTGTGCCGGCGGAAAGATCTTCGGCACGTATCACAAGCGACATCTGCCCAACTACGACGTGTTCGACGAGGTCCGCCATTTCCGAGCCGGTCAGGACCCGCTGCATCTCTTCGAGATCGCCGGCATCGCGCTCGGCGTCACGATCTGTGAAGACTCGTGGATTGCGGGTGGGCCGGTGGCGCAGCTCGCCCACGGCGGTGCCCGTCTCGTCATCAATGTCAACGGCTCTCCCTTCGCGACCGGCAAGCAACAGCTCCGTGAGGCGGTCATCGGCCGTCGAGTCGAGGAGGCCGGAGTGCCGGTCGTCTACGCCAACCTCGTCGGCGGACAGGACGAGCTCGTGTTCGACGGCGGTTCGTTCGTGATGAGTCCGTCGAAGGAGGGCCCGATCGTGACGGCTCGGTGCAGGTCGTTTCGCGAGTCGCTCGACATCTTCGACGTCACCGTCGCTCTGCCGCCCGATGTCGGGGACGCGAGCTCTGGGGGCGGGCGCTCGTATCCGTGCATTCAGGTCACCCCACCGGCGACGATCGAACGGGTACCCATCGTGCCACCGCTGGTCGAGCCGCTCGGTGAGCTCGCCGAAACGTGGGAGACCCTCGTGGTCGGCACCCGTGATTATGTGACGAAGTCGGGGTTCTCGAAGGTCGCAATCGCGCTGTCGGGTGGTGTCGACTCGTCGATCGTCGCCGCGATCGCGGTCGACGCCCTCGGTGCCGACAACGTCCACGGAATCCTCATGCCGTCCCGGTACTCGAGCGATCACTCGGTCACCGATGCCGAACACCTGGCGGCCAACCTGGGCATCGAAACGTCGATCGTTCCCATCGAGCCCGCTCATGCTGCATTCACCGACATGCTCGTGCCGGTCGTGAGCGACGAAAAGATCGAGGTGGGCGACCTCACCGACCAGAACCTGCAGTCGCGAATCCGTGGCATGGTTCTCATGGCGATGGCCAACGAGCACGACTGGCTCGTGCTCACCACTGGCAACAAGTCCGAGGCGGCAGTCGGCTACTCCACGCTCTATGGCGACACCGCCGGCGCGTTCGCCGTGATTCGCGATGTTTGGAAGCTCACCGTCTACGAGCTGTGTCACTGGCGCAACGCTCAGGAGGGTCGAGATCTCATCCCGCGCCATGTGCTCACCAAGGCACCGTCGGCCGAACTTCGGCCAGGTCAGCGAGACGATCAGTCGTTGCCGCCCTACGACATTCTCGACCCGGTACTGCGGGCGTATGTCGAGGGCGACAAGACCGTGGCAGAGATCATCGCACTGGAGATCGACGGTGCCGACGCCGAGATGGTTCGTCGGGTGTGCCGATTGGTCGATGTCGCCGAGTTCAAGCGGCGGCAGACACCACTCGGAACCCGCGTCACCCACAAGGCCTTTGGTCGCGATCGGCGAATCCCGATTGTCAACCGGTACCGCGGTTGAGTTTCTTCTCGCACCGGCTGTGCGGCGGACCGATTCCTGTCCGGCGAGATCGCGCGGTGGGTAGCAACCGCGCGATGGATACAGTTCCACGAACGAGCTGATCGAAGGAGGGTCTTCCGTGGCGAAGGAGCGAGTCGAGCGGGACGAAGAAGACCTTGTTCGGCTGTATCTGACCGATATTGGTCAATACCCGCTGCTCACCAAGGAAGATGAGGTCCGACTCGCGCAGGCAATCGAGGCCGGTGCCGAGGCTCGAACCGAGTTCGAGTCCGTCGAGACCGAACTCACCCCGGCCAAGAAGCGTGAACTTCGGCGGGCCATACAAAAGGGTGAGCAGGCCGAGCGAACGTTCGTACAGTCCAACCTGCGACTGGTCGTCTCCATCGCAAAGAAGTACCAGGCTTCGGGACTGCCGTTGCTCGACCTCATTCAAGAGGGCAACCTCGGCCTGATGCACGCAGTCGAGAAGTTCGACTGGCGCAAGGGATTCAAGTTTTCGACCTACGCCACGTGGTGGATTCGTCAGGCGATCACCCGGGGTATTGCCAATACTGGCCGGACCATCCGCCTCCCGGTGCACGCCGGTGACACACTCGCTCGCCTGCAGAAGGCGCGTGCCCGTCTCGAACTGAAGTACGGCCGTCCGGCCACGCTCTCGGAGTTGGCGATCGAAGTCGAGATGCCCGAGGACAAGGTCACCGAGGCGCTGCGCTTCGCAGCAGAGCCGCTGTCACTGTCCGAACCACTCCGGGAGGACGGTGATGCCGAACTCGGTGACGTCGTCGAAGACCGTGGTGCCGACTCGCCGTTCGAAGTTGCAGCTACGGCACTGCTGCCCGAGGAGATTGCTAGGTTGCTCGGGCCGCTCGACGAACGAGAACGCGAGATTCTCAAACTCCGGTTCGGTCTCGATCGCGGTGAGCCACGCACCCTCGAAGAGGTTGGAGAACATTTCAATCTGACTCGCGAGCGCATTCGGCAGATCGAAGCTCGAGCCATGTCGAAACTGCGGCACCCGTCGTCGGACACGGGTGCCCGCGACCTCCTGAGCGTCTGACCTGCAGCGTCGACGGCACGAGGGTAGGCGCGTCGACGCCTATGCGAGTCCAGCCACGATGGCGGCGAAGAGCGCGTCGTTTGCGCCCTCCATGTCGGCCTCCTCGGTGGTCGCCGTTCCGTAGGTGCGATTGGCGGACAGCTTCACGATCACCGATTCCGTCAAGGGATCGACGTGGATGTATTGGTTGTAGATGCCAATCGCCTGGTAGGCGCCGCGGTCACCGGGTGGCAGCCACCACTGGTAGCCGTAACCGGTGGGAAGGGTTCCACCTGCGATGACGGGCTTACCGGGCTGGGTGTGCGGCTTGTCGGCGCGAGTCGCAGCCGCCACCCAGTCGGAAGGCACGAGTTGTTCGCCCATCCAGTCACCGTTGCGGCGGAACAGTTCTCCGAGCTTGGCGAAGTCGTGTGGCGTGAGCATCAGTCCACCGGCAGTCATCTCGACACCCGCCGTGTCGGTGATCCAGTAGCCCTCAGCCGTGAACCCCAACGGGTCGACGAGCTTGTCCTTCATGTACTCGGCGACCGAGCGGCCGACCGCTCCGGCGAGCATCATGCCGAGGGCCTGGGTGTCGGCGGAGTTGTAACGACAGAGTGTGCCTGGTGGGTACTCCGTCTCCGTACCGTGCACGAACTCGTCGAGCGTGAGCCGACCGGTCATGGCAGCGCCGAAGCGGTGGATGTCGGAGTCGGGGTCGGCGTAATCCTCGTTCCACCGAGCACCGGACGACATCTGGAGGACATCTTCGATCGAGACACCCTCGTAGGCGGAACCGACGAGTTTGGGGTGGTAGTCGCTGATTGTGTCGCTGATGTGTCGGATGTGTCCCTCTTCGACTGCGATACCGACAAGGGTCGAGATGAAACTCTTGGCGACCGACCAGGAGATCCAGTGGACGTCGGCGCCGCCGGTGAGGCGGTACTCCTCGTGGCGGATCTCGCCACCTTGCAAGACCAGCAGGGCGACCGTGTCGGTTCGGACGAGGCAATCTTTGACGGATCGTTCGGCACCGTCGAACCACATCGTCTCGGGCAGCTCGAAGAACTCCCCGGTTGCGAAGGTGTGCGGCTCGGGCGAAGCATCCATGCGCTTCGACGGCTGCGCCTTCATCATGATCGGGAAGTAGTCGTGCATCGGCGCACCACGAAACAGCGGCCGCGGACCGAAGGACTCGTCGTCACCCATGACCCGATGATGCTCTGCGGCGAAACCGCGGTTCCAGTTTGAGTTCAACTGGCGCTCGTCGAGCGAAGCCAGACATCGGGATCGGGATCGCTGTCGGTCGAGGTCGGACCGAACGAGTCGACGTTGGCCTGGAGGGCCTCGAGGCGCACGCGGGCATCGACGTAGGTTCGATAGGCGGCAGCGGCAGTGGCATCGGCCGCCTGCACCGCAGGATCGTCGGGGTCGTCTGACTCGAGTCGCTGTTCCTCGGCGGCGACGAGCAGTCGGGCGGCCTCGCGATCGAGGTCGGCAACCCACCGCGACGTGGTCGCCACTTGATCGGTGAGCCGAGCCAACTCGGCCTGGTCGGATTCATCCGGCTCTGCATCGAGGTCGACCTCCTCGGACACGAGGGTCATGACTGCGAGCGGCAAGCTCTCGACCAACATGCCGAGGGGTGTCCCGAACGGTCCCAGAGCCGCCCCTCGCCGGATGCGCAACGGTGCGAGGGCCATCGTGGCGCTCGACATCGCCGTGGTGAATGCAGCGGGGGTCGGATCGACAGGCACGACCCTGGCTGTGATACGAGCGGCGGCGAGGAGCGCTTCGACTCGGCCCGGATCGGTGTCGTCGTCGTGCGGCACGTAAACGACGATCGTCGAGTGTGACCAGTCCGGGTGTCGGGTGCACAGCCAACCCAGGAGGGTCGTGAGTTGGCCGGTCTGCTCGTCGGACCACCACAGCGCGATCGACCGCTTCTTCGGATCGGTCGACGCAAACCGTTTCCAGGCGTCGGAACGCACATTCACGACGGCGACGTTCGTTCCGAATCGAACACACGTCTGCAGCATCGAGCCGTAGGCGACGCGGTCGATCTCGGAACCGCGCAGATCGCGCACGCCGAAGACCGTGAGGTTTGGGCGGACCCGTCCGATGCCATGGGCCTGGAGCAACGTCTGTACGCCAGCTTCGGCGTCGCCGACTGCCAGCACGCGCGCAAAGGCACCCGGCGCAATCACCGAGAGTTCGCCGGCGAGGTCTGCCTGGACCTCACGGGACTGTCGACGATGCTGTGGACCGGCTCCGTCGAGCAGTCGGACGGCGGTCAGGTAGCCGGAATCGCCTTCGAGCCAGGAGGCCACGGTGAGCATGCGCTGTCGATTGTCGGGATCGCGAGGGACGAAGGCGAGGATGCAGGGTCGCCAGTCGCGCGGCGTCGACGGTGCGTCGGCCAACGCTCTCAGATGACTGCGCGCCCGGGTGAAGTGGTGAGCACCGCTGCTGTCGACCCAGCGGTCGGGTGCATCCCGATTTCGCAGGTAGGTGTAGAGCGCAAGCAGCACGACCGCGGCCAACGCACCGGCGAGCGGGTTGATGGCGATGATCGCCCCACCGCACAGCACGGTCCCCGCAAGGCTGGCACGGTGGTCTCCCCACCGGAACCGCGGACGAAAGGACGTGCTGCCGGCCCGGAACTCGAAATAGGTGGCGTAGTTGATCATTCCGTAACTGGCCAAGAAGAACATGGAGATGATCGGCGCAATGAGGTTGAGGTCACCGGCGACGACGGTCGCCAGTGCGATCACCACCGACACGGCGAGGGCTCGACGCGGATTGTTGGCCGGTCCTGCGCCCACGGCGAACGTTTCGAGGCGAGGGAGGATGCGGTCTTCTCCAAGGCGCTGCAGCACTCTCGGGGCACCGAGCGTCGACGCGAGTGCCGACGACAGCGTCGCAGCGAGCACGCCCGCGAGCATTGTCCAACCGGCCAACGAGAGATCACCCATGATCGTCGTGGTGTCGTCGACGAGTGTGCGAGCCGATGTGGTACCGGCAAGGAGGATGATCACACTGAGGTAGACGACGGTCGACAGGCCGACTGCCGCAAACGTTCCTCGCGTGATGGAACGGCCGGGATCTTTGAGATCGCCTGACATCGCGACGCCCTGGCTGAAACCGGTCACTGCGGGAAAGAAGATGGCGAACGCTTCCCAGAAGCCGACACTGTCGGCGCCCCCGGCGAAATTGTTGCGGAACTGGCCGCCGTCGAAGTCTCCGGAGGCGCCCAGGAAGAACGAGCCCAGCGCCAGCACGAGGAGGACCATCACGATGTACTGGAGTCGGGTCGCCAGATCGGCACCGACGAATCCGATGAGCGCCAGTGCAAGGACGACTGCAGCGGCCACGAGGCGAATCCACAAGGTGCTGGAGCTTCCGGTTGCAACCACGGCCGCTTCTGCAAACCCGATTGCGTAGAAGGCGATCGACACCGAGATGGCCAGGTAGAGCACGAGCCCGACGGCACCCCCGAACTCGACCCCAAGGGTGCGTGAGATCAGGTAGTACTCGCCGCCGCCACCGACCCGCATGTTCGTTGCGACGACCGCCAACGAGATGCTCGTGAGGACCGAGACCGATGTCGCCAGCACGAGAATGACGAGGGCTCGGCCAAGACCGACCGATCCCACCACGTACGCAACACGGAGGAAGAGCACCAGGCCGAGGATGGTGAGGATGCTCGGCGTGAAGACGCCGCCGAACGTTCCCAGCGTGCCGGTTGCGCCGCCGCGATCGGTCGTGGTCATCGGGTGGAGAGTAGTCGTGCGAACCGCTGGCAGCAGCTGCGCAGCGGTGGCGGAGGTGGACGGGAATCGAACCCGCCGGACAGGGATCACCCATCCCACCCGCTTTGAAGGCGGGGGAGCCCACCAGGCGCTCGGACACCTCCGTCGAGGACCATAGCTGCGGGCGACCGGAAATCTCGCAGCGAGGTCGCTACGGTCGGGCGATGTCGAAGAACCGTGCCCTCCTTCTGGTTGTTCTCGCCGCTCTCGTGGTGGTTCTCTCCAAGAAGGTCAAGGATGTCTGACCGGGCCTCCGGGCGACACGGCTAGTCGAACTCGTCATCCTCGGGAGCGAAGTCCTCCCACCGAGGCGGTTGCGCTGTGTTGGGAGGTGAGCCTGCCGGGGGCGCCGGATCATCGTCGATGGGAGCCTGCGCAGGGAGCCCGTGGGTCAGGGTCCCACTGGTGGCGACGGCGGCAAGCACTGTGGTGAGCGGCACCGCCGCGACCAGGCCGATCGACCCGCACAGTGTGCGAACGATCTCCACGGCGATCAGCTCGGCGTTGGCGACCATGTCGAGGGATTGGTCGGAGATGCTGAAGAGCAGGAGCAGCGGCATCGACGCACCGGCGTACGCCAGCAGCAGGGTGTTCACCGTGGCCGCGATGTGCTCCCGCCCGACTGCGATGCCCGAGGTGATGAGGCTGCCGGTGGAGGCGGTCGGCTCCCGGCGTCGCATCTCGGTGATCGTTGCTGCCTGCGTCACCGTCACGTCGTCGAGCGCGCCGAGCGCGCCGATGACTGCGCCGCCCAGGAGCAACTTGGAGAGGTCGAGTTCGGCACTGAGGTACGGGATCAGGAGCGCTTCGTCGGTTCCGAGGCCGGTGATGGAGGCGAGCTCCCAGAACACGTACGACAGGCCGAGGGTGAGCACGAGTGCAGTGAGCGTTCCGGCGAGGGCAACCGTGGTGGAGGGCGAGAGCCCGTGAGTGAGGGTGAGGCTGGTGATTGCGATGGCGGCCGCAGCGACGATGCACACGAGTAGCGGGTCGTTGCCGTCGAGCACCGAAGGCGCGACGAAGCCGAGCAGCACGACGATCGTGGTCACCATCGACACCAGCGCCAGCACTCCGCGAACTCGGCTGAGTGCGATGACGAACACCGCAAAGATCACTGCGAGCCAAGCCAGCGAACCTCGCCGGTCGAAATCGGCGAAGAAGTAGTTGTTGGTGCTTGCCTCGAATCCGAGGATCACCTCGTCACCGGGCTCGAGTGGCGGGATCGAGCTGTCGAATCGAGCATTGATCGGCGGGATGGCGACGAGGGCGCCTGCTTCAGGGCCCTCGTTGACGATGAAGGTGATCTGCCGACAGAACTGGATGTCGTCGGGGGTCGAATAGCTGCACTCGACAAGGGATTCGTCGTCGACGGTGGCGGAGAGCCGTTCGGCGACGATGCCGAGCTGTCGACCGGCGGCGATCGCTTCGTCTCGACCCTCCCCGGTGGGCCAGAGGAGGATCACACCAAGGAGGGTGAACAGGGTGGCGATGCCAACGCCGATCACGGTGGCTCGCATCGTGGTGTCATGCGACAGTCGGGCCCATCCGTCGATGAGCTTGTCCTCCCCGGTGCCGTGCACGTGACCCGCTCCCATCAGCGCTGCCACCCACGAGACGCCACGGGTTTGCGGCTCTTCCACCAGTACGCGGTGCCGAAGGCGAGTGCTGCGCCGATCGCTCCGAGTGTTCCGGGGTGCGGCACTCGAACCGTTCGACCCTCGAGCAGCAGTTGTGGATTGTCGAAGACCCGGATTTCCCAGCCTCGTTGTGTCGCTTCGCGAAGCAGGGCTCGGTCCGGGTTGACAGCCACCGGATGACCGACGGCCTCGAGCATCGGAAGATCGGTGATGGAGTCGGAGTACGCAAACGACTGGTGAAGGTCGAGACCGTGTTTCTTCGCTTCGTCGTTGATGGCGGTGACTTTGTTCTCGCCTGCCGAGTAGAACTCGACCTCGCCGGTGTAGCGGCCGGTGGCGTCGGTGCGGGCCCGGGTGGCGATGGCGTGGTCGACGCCGAGATGACGAGCGAGCGGGAGCACGATTTCTTCCGGCGACGCCGAGACCAGATAGACCCGGCGGCCCGCCGTGTGGTGGGAATCGATCAACTCGATGGCCTCGGCGTACACCAGGGGATCGATGATCTCGGTGAGCGCCGAATCGACGAGCTCTGCGATCCGCTGTCTCTCCCAGCCGACCGCGACCTTGAGGGCGGTCTCTCGCATCTTCTCCATGCGACCCTCGTCGGCGCCGAGGTATCGAAACACCATCTGCCCCCAGAGCGCGCGTGCCATGAGACGCCTGGTGAGCATGCCCTCCTGATGGAGCCGTGGCCCGAGGGCGAGCATCGCCGCCTTCGCGATGACCGTCTTGTCGAGGTCGAAGAATGCTGCTGCCACCACGTTGGCATCGTAGGTGGCTCTCCGTAGTGTCGAAGGGCGGTTGTCGAGCCGACGATCTGCCGCCATGCCGCCGACTTCCCCGTCGAGTGTCTCTCCGGGAGAATGTCGTGCTCGTCGTGTGTTGGTCGCCGAAGGGTGGCGTTGGGACGTCGGTCGTTTCGTGTGCGTTGGCCCTGCGATCCGCGGCCGATGGCATGCCGACGCTGTTGGTCGACTTGGCCGGTGATCAGCCGGCGATTCTCGGCGTCGACGTTGGATCGTGCGAGGGTGTCGGTGATTGGCTCGGTGCTGGCGACGATGTCCCGATCGATGCTTTGGCTGCGCTCGAGGTCCCGGTGGCCGAGCGTCTCCACCTGCTGCCGCAGGGTGAACTCCGAGCCACGGATCGGCTGCCTGTCTTCGGTGGGCTGATCACAGCACGCGGTCGTTGCGTCGTTGTCGATGCCGGGAACGCGTGCGGCTCGTCATGGGCCCCGCCGGGGCACCGGTCGGTGCTGGTGCTTCGCACCTGCTATCTGGCGGCCCGGCGCGCGGGTGTCGTCGACCCGTCGACCCATCTGGTCGTCATCGATGAGCCCGGCCGAGCACTGCGACCCTCCGACATCGGCGCTGCGGTTGGTGTTGCCCCGTGGGTCCGTTTGTCGTCAGACCCTGCCGTTGCGCGAGCGGTCGACGCCGGACTGTTGGCGGCGAGGCTTCCTCGGTCGCTCAGGCCACTGACGGTGCCGTCATGATCGAGGCTGATCTGGTCGACGCTGTTCATCGGCTCCTGCTCGAACACCCTGATGCTGACCCGGCAGATCTGCTCGTCGACCTTGCTCCGCTGGTGACTGCCGACCGACGCGTCGCCATCATTGGGGAGGTAGAGGCCCGACGTAGCGGTCTCGGCGCGCTCGATCGGTTCTTTGCCGACCCGACGGTCAGCGAGGTCATGATCAATGGTCCGGGTCCGGTCTGGATCGAACGTCACGGCCGGATCGAGTCGACGGAGACCGAACTCGACCGGGCCGAGATCGACCGGTTGGTCGAGCGGCTCGTCACGCCGATCGGACGTCGGGTCGACCAACGCTCGCCGTGTGTTGATGCTCGGCTCGACGACGGTAGTCGGGTCCACGTCGTGATCCCTCCGATCGCACTCGACGGGCCGTACGTGACGATTCGTCGTTTCGTGCTCCGCACGGTCGAACTCGAAGCGTTCGTCGACGGTGCCGGCGTGGGAATCCTCCGCGACGCGATCGCAACGCGACGGTCGGTGGTCGTCAGCGGAGGTACCGGGTCCGGCAAGACCACGCTGCTCAATGCGATCGCAGCCCACATCTGTGTGAACGAACGACTCGTGACGGTCGAGGATGCCGCCGAACTCCAGCTTCGCCACCCCCATGTCGTCCGTCTCGAGAGTCGCCCCGAGTCAGCCGAAGGGGTTGGTCTCCTCACCATCCGCGATCTCGTCCGAAACGCCCTGCGGATGCGGCCCGACCGACTCATCGTCGGTGAGGTACGGGGCGAGGAGGCGTTCGATCTGATGCACGCCCTCAACACCGGTCACCGCGGCTGTCTGTGCACGGTCCATGCGAACTCGCCGATCGATGCGTTGCGAAGGCTCGAGGGACTGGCGGTCATGGGCGGTGACGGGCTTCCGCTCGACGCCGTTCGCGCCCAACTCTGGTCGGCGATCGATGTGGTCGTTCATGTCGAGCGCGGATCGGACGGGAGTCGCAAGGTCACCTCGATCGCTGAAGTTGGCGACGAATGCCTCCAGGAGCGGTGGCCTCGAGTTGCGACCTGAGTCACTGCTCGTGTTCACCACCCTGTGCGGAGCCGGTCTCCCGGCGACCCGAGCTCCCCGTCGCATGAACGAACCCGGGATGTCAACGTCGTCCAGTACCGATCGGGCCGGTTGGCTCCACCCGTGGCTCGATCGGCATCGACGCCGACGTGCGAGACGCGAGGCGCTCCCGTTGGCTCTCGAACTTTTGGCTCGCGAACTTCGATCGGGCGTGTCGATCGTGCGCGCGTTCGAGCATGTCGCTCCCATCGTCGATCCTGTGCTCGAGATGCCGGTGGTGGTCGAACGACTTCGTCAGGGGTCGATGCTCGCCCCTGCGATCGATTGGTGGGTCGATCGCTTCGACGCCGAGGACGGCTTGGTCGTCGCCGCCGTGTTCCACCTGGGAACCGAGACGGGAACGGCGATCGCCGGTGCGCTCGATCGCGCCGCAGCGAGCATTCGAGCGCGAAGCGAGCTTTCGGCCGAAGTCGCTGCGCTGACGGCACAAAGTCGAGCCTCGGCGATCCTGGTCGGAGCTGCGCCGGTCGGGTTCGGCCTCCTGCTCACCGTTGCGGAGCCATCAGCGATCTCGTTTCTCTTCGGATCTGTATCGGGTCTGGCATGCCTGGTGATCGGCCTCGGCCTCGATGCGCTCGGCTTCTGGTGGATGCGTCGACTCGTGGCCCGGGTCGCGCCATGACGCTCATGGTTGGGTCGCTGCTGAGCATCGCCGGGTTGGTGTGCCTCTCGCTCCTCGATCCCCCGCCTCGCCGTCGCCGGAAACGGATTCGCAGCACGGATCCTGTTGCCCGGCTCGGCGCCCTGATCCGCAAGCACACCGGCGAGTGGCTGCCCTCGCTCGACGCGGTGCAAGAACGTGTCGTCGGTTCGTCGGCGATCCTTGGTGTTGTCATGGGTGGGTTCATCCTTCCGCTGACGCCGATACCACTCCTGGTTGTCGCTGCGGTCGGTATCACCCGAACCCGGACCGATCGAGTTCGGTATCGAACGACGATCGACGGGGGCATGGTGCAGCTTGTCGATCTGCTCTCGCTGGCGGTGGCAGCTGGGCTCTCCCTGCGCCGTGCGTTCGCAGCAGTGGCTCCGAGGCTGCCTCGAGAACACGGGATTCTCGTCGAGGCCCTGCTCGAGCGGGTTCAGCATGGCGAACGCTTGGTGACGGCGCTGCAGCAGTACGGCGATGAACTCGGAAGATCGGGCCATGAACTGGTTGCGATCCTGATCGCATCGGAGCGCGACGGGGCCCCGCTCGCAGGTGGGCTGGAACGGGCGGCCGATGCGGTGCGGCGGGCACAACGGCGTGATCTGGAGCGGCGGGCGCGGCGGCTTCCGGTGACGTTGCTGGTGCCGCTGGTCTGCTGCGTGTTGCCGGCCTTCGTGGTGTTGACCGTTGTGCCGCTCCTTGCCGGCTCGCTCGGTGACCTGCGGTTCCCGACATGAGCAC
>Ga0181578_10000108_pt1 | contig 68546 bp, 61 predicted proteins | sample 071ome_21_FD_148659 | JGI IMG/M metagenome (GOLD analysis project Ga0181578, IMG submission 148659) | Coastal salt marsh microbial communities from the Groves Creek Marsh, Skidaway Island, Georgia - 071401CT metaG (spades assembly) | ecosystem: Environmental > Aquatic > Marine > Intertidal zone... | reverse complement strand
CGCGCGCTGGACCGACAAGTATTTTACCCGCTCCCGCAAGGCCGTCGAAAAATTCGGCGACGTCCGGGTCACATACGCAGTGTTCATGCGCCGCCCGGTCATTTCCGCTCCAAGGATCGCGATCGACTGGCTGAAGACTGTCGCAAGGAAGCGCCAGACCGAAGTCGAAATCGACCTGCAATACGGCGAAGGAGAATGGGTCGGCGCAGGCGAACCGCTAATGTATGTCACCGGCCGGTTGGTACAGCTTGCCGAGCTCGAAACGCTGCTCCTGCAGAAACTCGGCCCGCCCTGCGTCGCCGCCTATAACGCCTACACGATGTGCTGCGACCTGCCGAATGTATCGTTCCTGGCGATGGATGCCCGGCACTGCGCCGGAACGGACATGGCGGAACTGATGGCCTATGCGGCGTCAGTGGGATCGGAACGGGCAAAGAAGGAATGCGATGCGGTTGGTTTTATCGGGAACGCCACCGATGCCACGGCCCATTTCTTCGGGCTCGAAAACGGGCTCGGAACCATGCCGCACGCCTTTATCGGCTACGCCGGCACGACTCTCCGCGCCGCGGAGATGTTCGATGAAGCGTTTCCCGACACCCCCATGACGGTTCTGGTCGATTATTTCGGACAGGAAATTTCCGACTCTCTGGCCGTCTGCCAGAGATTTCCGGAACGCGCTGCGAACGGGACGCTCTCTGTCAGGCTGGATACGCCTGGAAGCCGCTACGTCGAGAGCCTCGACCCGACCGTGTCCTATGCAGTTCTCGAACGGAACGTGCCGGAAGTGGTGCGCGGATATCGCTCGGCTGAAGAACTCGGTTTCCTGGTCGGCGCCGGGGTTTCCGCTGCGGCCATCTGGCGGCTCCGCGAAGTCCTCAACGACAACGGTTTTCCCGATGTGCAGCTCGTCGGGTCTTCAGGGTTCAACCCTGCCAAATGCCATATGTTCGCCGCCGCCCATACGCCCGTAAACGTCATTGGTACCGGAAGCTACCTGCCGAATACATGGTCGGAGACCTATGCTACCGCCGATATCGTCGAATATGACGGAACGCCCCGGGTAAAGCTGGGCCGCGAATTCCTGCTCAGGAAGTAGTTTTCCGGCTGCGCCGCCAGTAAGCGCCCGCCACGCCCAGTACGCCAGCAGCAAGCCCGAACCACGTAATGGCATAACCGAGATGGTTATTGGGCGGCAGGATCAGTCTGGCGTCCGCTGTAGGATACCGGCCATCACCCGACATTGGCATCGCGTTTATCCAGAAGGGCGCGCTCTGCTGCCACGGTATTCCGAGCCTCCCTACCATGGGTAACGGATCGATGGCGATCCACTCATCTCCTTGAGGCGGGGCGACCGGGGTGAACGGTCCCGGCGGCGCCGGATAACGGACAATACCCTTGATGCTGACGACGCCTTCGGGACGGAAGATTTCTGCCTTGGACCGGCTGTAGGGCGACCAGCCTCGGTCGACCAGAACGTTGCCCCCGGACGCCAGTTCGAATCCGGTAACAAGCCGCCAGTGAGGAACTCCTCGCCATGACCGTGGACCGACGAACAGTGATTTACCGTGGAGAAAATGGCCTGTCAGTCGCACACGGCTCCACTCAGCCAGTTTCTGGGTAATATCCGTCAGTTCGATGCTTCCCACGGAAAACGCCAACCTGCGCTCCGCAATCAACGCTTCCTTCCAGGTCAGCCTGTGGAGCTGCCAGACGCCGAGCGACGACAGGAATATCGCGGAAACCACTGCCAGCGTCAGGAACCCCGCGGGTGAGCGCCGTGAGGCGTCGTCACTCATCATAGACGTGGCGAAGATTCCGGAAATGATACGCTATCAGAACCGCCTTCATCAGCCGCAGGCAGATCACCGCGAGGACGATGATGACGGGCGGCCAGATCGCGACATGGACCCACATCGGCGGTGCAGCCACAACCTCAAGCCACAGCGCCAGGGGCACAACCAGAAAGCCGAGAAAGAAGATAGCGAATACCGCCGGGCCGTCGCCGGAATCGTGGGGGGTCAGATCGAGGCTGCAGACGCCGCAGTTTTCGGCGACTGACAGGACACCGTCATAGAGAGCGCCCTGCCCGCATCTTGGACAGCGACAGGCGATGCCGGCGCGGAAAGGCGAAACTGTGGGCCATTTCGCGTCCGGTCCGTCAGGCATGGAGCGTCTCGATGAGGTGATCCTAGTGCACAGGCGCGTTTCCGGCGCCCCACCAGTAGATGCAGCAGAACAGGAACAGCCAGACGACATCGACGAAATGCCAGTACCATGCCGCCGCCTCGAACCCGAAATGGTGGTCAGGCCTGAAATGCCCTGCCCGTGTCCGGAAATAACATACGATCAGGAAGATCGTACCGACGATGACATGGAAACCATGGAAGCCCGTCGCCATGAAGAATACGGTCGGGTAGATGCCCCCACGGCCGGCAACGCCCTCCTCGAAGGCGAAGCTGAAAGCCGCATGACCGTACTCGTATGCCTGGACACCGGTAAAGACCAGCCCAAGCAGGATTGTCAGGGCCAGCCCTCGCACCGCCTGATCCTGTTTGCCCTCGATCAGGCCGTGATGCGCCCAGGTAAGGGTGATACCCGACGCCAGCAGGATCAGCGTATTGAGAAAAGGCAGCCCCCAGGGGTCGAATGGAAAAATGCCGGGTGGCGGCCAGACGCCAGCTATGGAAGCGGGAGGAAACAGGCTTGCATTGAAAAACGACCAGAACCAGGCAGCGAAGAACATCACCTCGGATGCGATGAACAGCACCATGCCGTAGCGCATCGATATCTGCACCGGTCCGGTGTGATGGCCCTGATGAGTCGCCTCACGAACGACATCCCGGAACCAGAAGAACATGGTCGCCAGAACGCCCAGGAGGCCGAGGATAAGGACCAGGCTGCCGTTGCCATGCATGTACATCACGGCGCCGACCGCGAGCACTCCACCGGTAAGTGCGCCCGTCAGCGGCCAGGGGCTTGGATCCACCATATGCCACGGATGCTTGTTTTCGGAGCCGTTCGCGCCGGTATCGGCTGGTGCGGTCATTTCAGTTTCCGTTTCTCGTTCGGATTCCGGCTGGCGTCTCAAGAGCGGCGCGCAAACCGGGTTCTTCATCCCCTTCCTTACGGAAGAACATATAGGACAGCGTTATCGTCTGAACGTCGTCAAGATTGCGGTCGGCGGCAATCTCCGGATCGACGAAGAACTGCACAGGCATCTCGATGGTCTCACCCGGACGAACGGCCTGTTCCGTGAAACAGAAGCAGTCCATCTTGCTGAAATACTGGCCCGCCTTGGCAGGAGTTACATTGAATGTCGCCGTGCCTGTCGTTCTGAAATCGACCTTCGAACGGACCGTGTAGTAAGCAAGCGCCGGTTCCCCGACACGCAGTCGCATCGAATCCTGTTTCGGTTCGAAACGCCAGGGCAGCGAAGGATGCGTATCTGCGTTGAAGCGGATGGTAATAACCCGGTTGATGGTCGTCTCCGCAGGCCGGTCGGCAACCTGTGTGGTGCCGCCGAATCCGGTCGTCCGGCAGAACAGGTCGTACAGCGGCACGGCAAACGCGGTCAGCGTTCCCATCGTGCCCAGAACGCAAAGCAGTCCAATCAGGGTGACGTAGCGCCGGTCCATCATGCGCCTCCTACATCGTCCCGCCGACGCGAACCATCGAAATTGCGTAAAACAGCCCGACAAGCGACAGCAGCACCGCCAGCATGGCCAGATTCCGCCGACGAATCCTGCGATCTCTCTCTTCCCGCGGTTCCATGCACTCAGCCCAGATCTAGCCCGAGAATCCTGCTGCCCGATCGACGATCAGCATCGCAAACAGGAGAAACAGATAAAGGATGGAGAAGGCGAATGTTCTTTTCGCGTATTTTTCGCCGCGATCGCGAAGGACGCAGACCGCGAAACCGAGAAAGACCGCGCCGAGAACCGTCGCAACGCCCCCGTAAACCCAGCTCGCCATGCCGATCAGGCTGGGAACGACGCCGAGCGGAACAAGCAGGACGGTATAGATCAGGATCTGACGCCGCGTTTCGGCGTCGCCGGCCACCACCGGCAGCATGGGGACGCCTGCCTTTTCGTAGTCGCCGCTGCGATAGAGCGATAGCGCCCAGAAGTGCGGCGGCGTCCACATGAAGATGATTGCGAACAGCAGGAGCGACCCAAGCGACACATCGCCCGTTACGGCGGCCCAGCCAACCATCGGCGGGAAGGCGCCCGCCGCACCGCCAATTACGATGTTCTGCGGTGTCCGGCGTTTCAGCCAGACCGTGTAGATGAAGACATAGAACCCGATCGTTCCCGCCAGAAGCGCCGCCGCGGCCCAGTTGACCGCGAGTCCCATGACCGTCACGGAGCCGATGGCGAGCACCACGCCGAACCCGAGCGCTTCCCCCGCGGTCATTCTGCCGGCGGGAATCGGGCGCGAACTGGTGCGTTCCATGACGGCGTCGATATCCCGGTCGTACCACATGTTTATGGCGCCCGAAGCGCCCGCGCCCACGGCAATGCACAGCACCGCGACAAAGCCGATGAAGGGATGAATCGTGCCCGGCGCGAGATAGAGACCGGCGAAAGCCGTAAAGACCACGAGCGACATGACGCGCGGCTTCAGAAGCGCCACGAAATCGGGCACGTCCGCGCCGGTGAATGCCGGCCCGTGTTCCGGCTGGAGATCCATCTGAGCCGCCTGTTCCGTCACCTTGCTTTCACCTTGTCGTCTTCCATGAATTCGGTCGGCAGTTCCTCAAAGGAATGGAACGGGGGCGGCGACGACAGCTTCCATTCGAGCGTCGTCGCGCCTTCACCCCACGGGTTGTCGCCGACCTTTTCTCCGGCGGTGAGCGTCCGCCACACCAGCACGAGGAAGATCAACGCGCCAAACGCGGAAATCCACGAGCCGACAGAAGAGACCATATTCCAGCCGGCGTAAGCATCGGGATAATCGGGGATCCGGCGCGGCATGCCCGCCAAACCGAGAAAATGCTGCGGGAAGAAGGTAACGTTGACGCCGATAAACATTACCCAGAAATGGATTTTTCCAAGCAGTTCGGGATATTGCCGGCCGCTCATCTTGCCGATCCAGTAATAGAAGCCGGCGAACATCGTGAAGAGCGCGCCCATCGACATGGTGTAGTGGAAATGCGCCACCACGTAGTAGGTATCGTGCAGCGCCGTGTCGACCCCGGAGTTCGCCAGCACCACGCCGGTCACGCCGCCGATCGTGAACAGGAAGATCATGCCGACGGCGAAAAGCATCGGCGTTTTCAATTCTATCGAGCCGCCCCACATGGTGGCGATCCAGCTAAAGATCTTGATGCCTGTCGGGACCGCGATCACCATCGTCGCCGCCGTGAAATACGCCTCCGTGTCGACGTTAAGGCCCGCCGTGTACATGTGATGCGCCCACACGATGAACCCGACGAAGCCGATCGCAACCATCGCATACGCCATCCCGAGATAGCCGAAAATCGGCTTCTTCGAGAAAGTCGCCACAATATGGCTGATGATGCCGAAACCTGGCAAAATCAGGATATAGACCTCCGGATGACCGAAGAACCAGAACAGGTGCTGATAAAGGACAGGATCGCCGCCGCCTGCCGCATTGAAAAAGGTCGTTCCGAAATTGCGATCGGTCAGCAGCATCGTAATTGCGCCGGCCAGTACCGGAAGCGACAGCAGCAGCAGGAATGCCGTAATCAGCACCGACCAGACGAACAGCGGCATCTTGTGCATAGTCATGCCGGGCGCGCGCATGTTGAGGATGGTCGTAATGAAGTTGATGGCGCCGAGGATCGACGACGCGCCTGCCAGATGCAGGCTGAAAATAGCCATATCGACTGCCGCGGACGGTTGCCCCGAGGTACTGAGCGGCGCGTAAACCGTCCAGCCGGTGCCAGCTCCCCCATCCACGAAAACCGATGCAGCCAGCAGCAGCAATGACGGCACCAGAAGCCAGAAACTGATATTGTTCATACGCGGAAACGCCATGTCGGGCGCCCCGATCATCAACGGCACGAACCAGTTGCCGAAACCGCCGATGAGGGCCGGCATAACCATGAAAAAGACCATGATCAGCCCGTGGCCGGTGATCAGCACGTTGAAAAGCTGATGGTCTCCACCCAGAACCTGCGCACCGGGTTCGGCCAGTTCCATCCTGAAAATGATCGACATGGCGCCGCCGATTAACCCGGCGGCTATCGCGAAAATCAGGTAGAGCGTGCCGATATCCTTGTGGTTCGTCGAAAACAGATAACGACGCCACCCGGTAGGATGATGATCGTGCGCGTGTGCTGCGGTACTCATTTATCTACGGCTTTCCGGCTTAACGATTGTCAGTTGCGGCGATGGTTCGATCAGAGGGCCTTGGCTCGATGCCCGCGGCCTGTTTTTTCGCCGCGACCCAGGCGCCGAATTTTTCTCTCGACACGACCTCGACCTTGATCGGCATGAATGCGTGCTCGACGCCGCACAACTCGGAACACTGACCGTAATAGGTTCCTTCCTGCGTGGCCCTGAACCAGGTCTCGTTGAGACGACCTGGTACTGCATCGATCTTGACGCCAAACGCAGGGATCGCCCAGGCGTGTATCACGTTGACAGCGGTCACCTGCACGCGGACGGTCGTGTTGACGGGAACCACAACGGACGTATCCGTTTCCAGCAGATAGGGCTGGCCCGGCTTGAGGTCTTTTCTGTCCCTGATCATCCGGGATTCGAAAGTGAACTTCCCGTGATCGGGATATTCGTAAACCCAGTACCACTGATTACCGATTGCCTTGACGGTAATATCAGCGTTCGGAACTTTTTCGGCAAAATAAAGCAGCTTGAACGAAGGTACCGCGATCAGGACAAGAATTATTACCGGAACCACCGTCCAGATCATCTCGATCAGCGTGTTGTGAGTGGTTTGCGATGGGGTCGGATTCCGCGAAGCGCTGAAACGCCAGAGGGTGTAGCCAAGGAGCCCCGTGACGAAAATCACGATGGCGATCGTTACCCAAAGCAGAATATCGTGCAGGCCGGTAATGCGTTCCATCACAGGCGTTGCGGCAGCCTGCATACCGAGCTGCCATTCGTCAGGCGCCCCGGCGACAGCGCGCGCGCTGGCAGCGGTAACGGCGCTTCCGGCCGCCAGCGTTATCCAGTTCCGTAAATTCATCCTGGTCTTTCGTTTTCCAACCCACGGAGCGTCATCCACGCCCGCAACAGGAATCCTTCTCCCGCGGCTGGCTTTTCGACCGTGACACCCGAAAGTCGAAAACGAGCGGCTGGAGAACTCATATGCAGGGATAGTACGCAATTCACGGCGGAATGTGTAGCGTAACGTTCCCGATTTATGGCCATTTTTATGCCTTCCAGCCTGAATCGACCCGGCTCCCGGAAAATGCATGACTTCGGACGGGGACCGCTCCATATTCGTTGGGAGATCGATTGAACCCGGCGCGTCGAACGGGCGCGCGGAATGGAAAATGTGCAGGAGACTGATGTGACTGACCTGGCAGCAACCGACACCCTGTTTTTCGAGAAGGCCGGGATGGACCGGGACAGAGTAACCGGGATCGTCGCCGACGCCCTCGATGGCGCCGACGATGGCGAGCTTTTCCTCGAATATTGCCAGTCGGAAAGCCTGGCCTTCGATGATGGACGGCTGCGCAACGCCTCGTTCGATACGGCTCAGGGATTTGGTCTTCGCGCCATCGCCGGAGAAGCTGTTGGATACGCCCACGCGTCTGAACTGAGCGATGCCGCGATTCGCCGCGCTGCGGAAACCGTCAAGGCCGTCCGTGCCGGCCATTGCGGCACGCTGGCGGAAGCGCCGTCGCCAACCAACCGGTCGCTCTACACGGATGTAAACCCGCTCGGCGAAATGAGCTTCGAGGACAAGGTCGCGCTTCTGACCGAAATCGATGCCTATGCGAGAAGCAAGGACCCGAGGGTCAAACAGGTATCGGCCTCGATCTCGGGCGAATGGCAGATGGTCCAGATTCTCCGCGCCGACGGCGAGCGCCTTGCAGATATTCGTCCCCTTGTCCGGGTCAATGTCTCGGTCGTTGTGGCGGACGGCGACCGGATGGAGGCTGGCGGTCATGGAACCGGCGGCCGAACCGGCTACGCCGCCTATGTTACGCCGGATGCCTGGCAGTCGCAGGTCGACGAGGCGCTCCGGCAGGCGCTGGTCAACCTGGATTCGGTGGCGACACCAGCAGGCGAAATGCCGGTGGTGCTGGGACCGGGCTGGCCGGGCATTCTGTTGCACGAAGCCATCGGTCACGGGCTGGAAGGCGACTTCAACCGAAAGAAGACGTCGGCGTTTTCCGGCCTCATGGGTGAACGTGTTGCGGCGGACGGGGTCACCGTGATTGACGACGGAACCATGGACGACCGGCGCGGCTCGCTCACCATCGACGATGAGGGAACGCCGACCGAGAAGACGGTGCTGATCGAGAACGGAATCCTCACCGGATACATGCAGGACAGGCAGAACGCTCGCATGATGGGCATGAAGCCGACCGGCAATGGACGCCGCGAAAGCTTCGCGCACGCCCCCATGCCGCGCATGACCAATACCTACATGCTGGCAGGGGAACACGACCCCGAGGAAATTCTGCAATCGGTCGAAAACGGGCTATATGCCGTCAATTTCGGCGGCGGCCAGGTCGACATTACGTCCGGCAAATTCGTCTTTACCGCGTCCGAAGCCTACAGGATCGAAAACGGAAAAATCGGCGCGCCGGTCAAGGGGGCGACGCTGATCGGCAATGGCCCGGATGCGCTGACGCGCGTCAAGATGATCGGGAACGACATGAAACTCGATCCGGGCGTCGGCACCTGCGGCAAGGACGGTCAGGGCGTACCGGTGGGCGTCGGCCAGCCGACCATGCTGCTCGACAATCTGACGGTGGGCGGGACCGCAACCTAGTTATAGAAAAACTAGAATCGCGCGCCGGAGACTCCCTGAAGCTCCTCAGGGCTTACCTGCCCGTCGCCATTCTGATCGGCGAATCCGAACCGGGAGCGCAACTTTTCCCGATATTGCTGTTGCGCCCGTCCGGAGACGGCTCCGCCGCTCGTTGCTGAGCGATTCCGGCCGCGCACATATTCGTCGAGGCTGACGGACCCATCATTGTTCCGGTCGAGACGCGCAACGCCGGGATCGAATACGGGCGCCGGCGGCGCCGAATTTGCAGGGGCCTGAGGCAGTTTCGGATGGTTTCCGAAACCGTATTTCAGCAGCGGATCCCGGTTCATTTTTGCCAGCGGGTCCTTTTCCGCCAGCGGATCGCGATAAAGCTTGCGCAGCGCCTTCGCCTCATCGGCCTTGAACGTCGAGGAACGCTGCCGGCCATAGAAACGTCTCAGCCCCAGCTCCCACCGCTCAACCTGGCGCGCATTGGGATTAGCGACGCCCTGCTTGAACTCGCTGGCTGGGGGCTCTTTTTCGGCAGGCGCAGCGGAAGACTGCGCATACACGGTTGATATCGGGAAAACAGTAAAAATTGCGCCACCGACCAGCGCGGCCAGCCCGAAGCGCCGCAGGTCAGTAAGCGTATTCCTGGAACAGGCGGTCGATATCGCCATTCCATTCTCCATGGAATTTCCCGAGTTTTTCCTCGGCGAGTGTTCGCCCGCTATCCACAATATTGTAGAGCGTGCCGAGAAATCCAGTCTCATCGGCACCCTTGCTGTCAATCCGTTTGCGTTGCCGGAGCCCCGCGGTTGAGATTTCAAGCATGTCAAACGCAATGTCGCGCAGGGTACCGTCCCGGAACGGGGTCGCCAGAGCCCTTTTCGGCACCTCTCGGCGCAGATAGTCATGTTCGTCCGGCGTCCAGTCCTTCACCAGATCCCAGGCGGCGTCGAGCGCCGTCGTGTCATAAAGAAGCCCCGTCCAAAGCGCCGGCAGGGCGCACAGCCGGCGCCACGGCCCGCCGTCCGCGCCGCGCATTTCGATAAATTTCTTGAGTCGCACCTCAGGAAACACGGTCGTCGTGTGATCCGACCAGTCGCCCATTGTAGGCAGTTCGCCCGGCCGGCCGGGCAATTTGCCGTCGAGGAAATCGCGGAACGACCGTCCCGCGACGTCGATATATTCGCCACCGCGATAGATGAAATACATCGGCACGTCGAGCAGGTAATCGACATAGCGTTCGAACCCCATCCCGTCCTCGAATACGAACGGCAGGATGCCGCACCGGTCCGGGTCGGTGTCTTCCCAGACATGGCTGCGTAGCGAGAGGTACTCAGTCGCCTTGCCGTCGCGAAACGGGGAATTGGCGAACATCGCCGTCGCCAGGGGCTGCAGCGCCAGCGACGTGCGGAATTTTTTGACCATGTCCGCTTCGGAGGAAAAATCGAGATTCACCTGAACGGTGGTGGTCCGCAGCATCATGTCGAGCCCCATCGACCCGACCTTCGGCATGTAGGCGCCCATGATCCGGTAGCGCCCCTTGGGCATCCAGGGAATATCCTCACGCGCCCATTTTGGATTGAAACCGATACCGAGAAGCCCGACGCCGAGCTCTCCCGCAATCTCCTTGACCTCTCGCAGATGGGTGTGCACTTCGTTGCAGGTCTGGTGGATGGTTTCCAGCAGGGCACCGGCCAGTTCGAGCTGTCCTCCCGGTTCGAGCGTAATCGAGCAGCCGTTTTCATGACGCAGGGCGATCGGGTTGCCTGCCTCCAGCACGGGTTCCCAGCCGAACCGGGTCAGTCCTTCGAGCAGAGCCCTTATGCCCCACTCGCCCTCGTACGGAGCGGGCCGGTTGGTTTCGAGCTGGAACACGAATTTTTCGTGCTCAGTGCCGATCCGCCAGGCCTCCTTGGGCTTGCAGCCGGATTCCAGCGATTCGATGAGCTGGGCCTTGCTTTCGATCGGGTCGCCGCCTTCTGAGGGGGGTGCCGCCATTCTGCTGTCCTGATACCGCTACTTGAGTACTCACTACGCCTTATTGCGCCAGTCTCCAACCGTCGACTGCCAGCAGGCAAGAGCCGCTATCGCCGCTGTGTCCGCTCTCAGAATCCTCGGCCCGAGGCTGATCCGCGTAACAATGGAATTTTCCGCGAGCCGGTCAAGCTCTGCAGGCGAAAAACCGCCCTCGGGTCCGCACAGGATCGCCCATGGGTCCGCCCCGTTCGCATGACCGGCAAGCGCGTCGTAAACGGGCGCGCCGTTCCCGGTTTCGTCGCACAGCATAATCCTGCGATCGCCTGGCCAGTCGTCGAGACGCTGGACAAGCCGCGCCGCAGGCTGAATATCCGGAACCGAAAGCCGACCGCACTGTTCGGCGGCCTCGATGGCGTTGGTCCGCAGCCGTTCTTCGTTGACGCGGCTGACGGCGGTGTTATCGGTAAAGACCGGTGCAATTGCCGAGACGCCCAGTTCAGTGGCTTTTTCCGCGATGAAATCGATCCGCGCCCGTTTGACCGGCGCAAAGAGCAGCCAGAGGTCGGGACCGTTCTCCTGCGCTCGAAGCTGTTCTGTCGGCGATGCCGCCCCCCCTTTTTTCCGCAGTTCAGCGATTGAAGCGCGCCACTCCCCGTCCCGGCCATTGAACAGAACGACCGAGTCGCCGATCTTCATCCGCATCACGTTGCCGAGATAATGCGCCTGCCCGGCGGTGAGCGGCACCGTCAGACCGGTCGCAAGATCGCTTTCGGTGTATAGTCGGACCGCGCCCATGAAATACAGAATATACCATGGCAGAGTCGTTCAAAGCCGATATTGACCGCCCTTCACAAAGGGATCCGCAAAGCGATCCCGAAGGGGCCAGCGACATTCCCGTCGATGGCTGGGTCGACCGCTACATGCCGCGCTGGAGCCGGCCCTACATCCGGCTCGCCCGCTACGACCGGCCGATCGGCACCTGGCTGCTGCTGTTTCCCTGCTGGTGGTCGATCGGCATGGCGATCGTTGCAGGCGGAGAGTGGCATAACGCCTGGCTGTTCGTGGCGTTCGGGGTCGGTGCGCTGACCATGCGCGGCGCAGGCTGCACCTATAACGACATCATGGACCGCGATTTCGATGCCCAGGTCGCCCGGACCGCCAACCGGCCCCTGCCGGCCGGCGAGGTAACGGTGCGGCAGGCGCTCGCCTTCCTGGTGCTTCAGCTTTTCGTCGGCCTGGCGATCCTTCTGACCCTCAACCCGTTCGCAATACTGGTCGGCGCGGCGTCGCTGGTGCTGGTTTTCACCTATCCGCTGATGAAACGGGTGACATTCTGGCCGCAGTTCTTTCTCGGGCTCGCCTTCAACTGGGGTGCCCTGCTCGGCTGGGCGGCTGTAAGCGGCACGCTGCCCCTGCCCGCGATTCTGCTTTATGTCGGCGGTATCTTCTGGACGCTGGGCTACGACACCATCTACGCCCACCAGGACCGGCGCGACGATGTCGGCGCAGGCGTCAAATCGTCCGCCCGCGCGCTCGGGCTCGGCAGCAAGCCGTGGCTCTATACGTTTTACGTATTTGCGACCGTGTTCTTCGCCTGGGCAGGGATCCAGGGCGGCTTTTCCTGGCCGTATTTCGCTGGTCTGGCGGCGGGATTCCTGCAGCTTGTCTGGCAGGTCTGGGACGTCGACATCAATGACCCGAAGGACTGTCTCGCCAAATTCAAGTCCAACCGGCTCTATTCCTGGCTGTTCCTGGCCGGCATTCTGTTGTCCGGCGTGAATTAAAGCTCCAGCAGCGCGCGTCGCTGGTAGAGCGCTGGAATCGCCCTCTCGCCGAGCGCCTTCGACCGCGCGTCGCGGACCAGATCGTCATCGATATGATCGCGAATGAACTCGTCCAGCGGTTTGCCCGGTTCAAGCCGGTCGCGGATCATCTCCAGCGCGCCGGTCTGGCGCTTCGCGACGAATACCCGGTTCTCAGCCGCGATCTCGGCAAGGGCAATGCACTGACCGTCCTGCGAATAGCACCCGACCTTCGAGCTATAGGCAAAGGCTTCATCCGCGGTCGCGCCGGAGTCGAAATCAACCCGGATACCGGTCAGGTGGTCGTAGCTGTAATTGCCTTCGGTCTCGTGCATGCGGGCAAGCTGCGCGGCGGTCATCCACAGCACGAAGACCCGGACGATGGTCCCCGGCGAACGCTGAAACGTCGCCGGTAGCGACCCATATCCCGCCAGGTGCGCGGCATAGACCACGTCGAAATCGTGCAGCATCCCGCGCTCGGCCGGAATCGGACCGATTTCGCGCAGATGCCCGTACTTGCGGATCAGCTGTTCGGGCGACTGGTTCGATCCGGCAGCAAGCACCGGCGTGCGGCCCGTGCGCTCGAACCCGTAATCGTCGAGCTTCCGCCACGCGCCCGCTTCATAGACGAAGCAGTGATCGGGTGCCGGAAAGGGATAGGATTTGGCGTGCGCAACGGGGTCGGTCATGGCGCTCAATCTGATACAGAAGGCCGGTCCTGAAAAGTGGCGTTTGCCTGACACAAGGCGCTACAGGTAAACAGAAGCCAGTTTGAACACGGAACCCTGCCCATGGCCTTTGCCAGCCTGAGAGATTTTATCGCCAAGCTCGAAGCGGATGGCGAACTTGTGCGCGTCGCCGCGCCGGTTTCGACCGTGCTGGAGATGACGGAAATCCAGACGCGCCTTCTGGCCGAGGGCGGGCCGGCGGTCCTGTTCGAAAACCCGGTCCGCGCCGATGGAACCCCGTCGCCGCACCCTGTTCTGGTCAATCTGTTCGGCACGGTCGGGCGCGTCGCTGCCGGGATGGGCCGCAAGCCCGAGGAACTGCGCTCGTTCGGCGAACAGCTCGCTTTCCTGCGTCAGCCCGAACCGCCGGGCGGCTGGCGCGAGGCGCTCGAAATGCTGCCGATGGTGAAATCGGTCTTCGCGATGAAGCCGAAGACTGTGTCTTCTGCACCCTGTCAGGAAGTCGTCATCGAGGGCGACGATATCGATCTCGCCGCCCTGCCGATCCAGAGCTGCTGGCCGGGTGAGCCCGCGCCGCTGATTACCTGGCCGCTTGTCGTCACCGACGGGCCGAAAGGCGTCAATCTCGGCATCTACCGCATGCAGGTGACGGGCAGGAACACCACGCTGATGCGCTGGCTCGCCCATCGCGGCGGGGCGGAGGCGCATGCCGCCGGAAACGGCGAATCGATCCCCGCCGCCGTCGTCATCGGCGCCGACCCGGGAACCATCGTTGCCGCCGTCGCGCCGGTGCCGGAGACGCTCTCGGAATACCAGTTTGCCGGGCTGCTGCGCGGCGAGAAGGTCGCGCTCACCGACTGCAAAACCGTGCCGCTGCAGGTGCCGGCCAATGCCGAGATCGTCATCGAGGGTCATGTGTCGCTGACCGAGTTCGGCGACGAAGGCCCGTTCGGCGATCACACCGGTTATTACAACGCGACAGAGAAATTCCCCGTCTTCACCGCCAGCGCGATCACCATGCGGCGCGACGCGATTTACCTCTCGACCTTCACCGGCCGTCCGCCGGACGAACCGTCGGTGCTGGGCGAAGCGCTCAACGACGTATTCACCCCGCTGCTGATCCAGCAGTTTCCCGAGATCGCGGATTTCTGGCTGCCGCCGGAGGCATGCTCCTACCGCATCGCCGTTGTGTCGATCCGCAAGGCCTATCCCGGCCATGCGCGGCGCATCATGATGGCGGTCTGGTCCTATCTGCGGCAGTTCATGTACACCAAGTTCGTGATCGTGGTGGACGAGGATATCGACGCGCGCGACTGGAAAGACGTGATGTGGGCGATCTCCACCAATGTCGACCCGGCCCGCGACACGATGATCGTCGAGAACACGCCGATCGATTACCTGGATTTCGCGTCCCCCCTGCCGGGCCTCGGCTCCAAGATGGGCATCGACGCCACGGCCAAGCTGCCGCCCGAAACCGACCGCGAATGGGGCAGAAAACTCCGTATGTCGGACGAGGTCATTGAACGGGTCGACGCGATATGGGATGAGCTAGGCCTGCCGACCAGCGGAAAATCGATCTGGAAGTAACAGCACCGGACCAACGGGAGTCATAATGTCGTCTCCATCGAACCATCTGAACACCCTCGACAATCTGCTCACGGCGGCGAAGAAGGCCGGCGCGGAGTCGGCCGACGCGCTGGTCTACGACGCGACGTCGCTGGAGATCGCGCAGCGGCTCGGCAATCCGGAAAAGCTGGAGAGGGCGGAATCCGCCGATCTGGGCCTGCGCGTCATGATTGGCAGGCAGCAGGCCGTGGTGTCCTCGACCGATCATTCGGATGAGGCCATCGCCGAGATGGTCGAGCGCGCGGTGGCCATGGCGAAGGCCGCGCCGGAGGATAAATACTGCGGCATCGCAGATCCGGGACAGCTCGCCACCGAATTTCCCGATCTCGATATCTGCGATCCGGTCGAGCCCGACCCGGAAAGGATGAAGGAGATGGCGGCGGAGGCGGAAGACGCCGCCCGCGCGGTCGCCGGCGTCACCAATTCCGAGGGCGCGGAGGCCGGCTGGTCGATCGCCAATGTCGCGGTCGCCGCCACCAACGGGTTCGCGCGCGGCTATTCGATGTCGTCTCACAGCCTGTCGGTGTCGGTGCTGGCCGGCGAAGGCACGGCGATGGAGCGCGACTACGACTACACCACCGCGGTGCATTTCGAGGATCTGTCGTCGCCTGCCGAGATCGGCCGCAACGCGGGCGAGCGCGCGGTGCGCCGCCTCAACCCGCGCAAGGTGGGCACCCAGGCCGTGCCGGTGATCTATGACTGGCGCGTCTCGGGCGGCATGGTCCGGCATTTGTTTTCGGCGATCAACGGCACGTCCATCGCGCGCGGCACGTCCTTCCTGAAGGACATGATGGAAAAGCAGGTCTTTGCCGACGGCATCACCCTGGTCGACGACCCGCTGCGCCCGCGCGGGATGCGCTCCAAGCCGTTCGACGCCGAAGGCCTGCCAACGCGGAAGAAGAGCGTGATCGATAACGGGCGGCTGACCACCTGGATCCTCGACCTCGCCTCCGCGCGCCAGCTCGGGCTGCAAAGCACCGGCAACGCCTCGCGCGGCACCGGCGGTCCGCCCGGACCGTCATCGACCAACGTCTATATGGAAGCCGGTTCGATCTCGCCCGAAGACATGATCGCGGAAATCGAAAACGGCTTCTTCGTCACCGAGATGATCGGCATGGGGGTCAACGGCATCACCGGCGATTACAGCCGGGGCGCCAGCGGGTTCTGGATCGAGAACGGCGAGCTTGCCTATCCCGTCAGCGAGATGACGGTGGCAGGCAATCTGAAAGACATGTTCATGGCGGTCACACCGGCCAACGACCTGGTGTTCCGTACCGGAACGGACGCTCCGACGCTCCGCATCGACGGGATGACGGTCGCCGGGGTCTGACCGCGGCCCACTCAGGAACAGACCCTCACGCCATTTGTTTGGCCGTGATTCAGCGCCCATGTTATGGTCTTCGGCCAAAACATGAACAGTTCCGCACCCTCGACCGCGCCGGACGCGACGCCCCCTGCCCGTATCTCGACCCGTATTCTGGTCGACCGGCTGGTGCGTCAGTATGTGCGCCCGCATTTCGGGCGGATCGCGTTCGCCGTGTTCTGCATGATCCTGGTCGCCGGCGCGACCGCCGCCAATGCCTGGCTGATGCAGCCGGTGCTCGACGATGTGTTTCTCAACCGCAACCGCGAGATGCTTTATCTGGTGCCGACGGCGATCCTTGTCATCGCACTGATCAAGGGCAGCGCCACCTACGGTCAGTCGGTGACGATGAACCATATCGGCCAGCGCATCATCTCGGGCGTGCAACTGCAGATGTTCGCCCACCTGATGCGCTCCGATATCGCGTTTTTCCAGTCGAACGCGACCGGCAACCTGATTTCGCGCTTCAACAACGACGCCAACATGCTGCGCGCCGCCGTCTCGACCGCGCTGACCGGTATCGCCAAGGATTCGCTGACGCTGGCCTTTCTCGTCGCCCTGATGTTCTACCAGGACTGGCTGCTGGCGCTGATCTCGTTTTTCGTGTTCCCTGCCGCCGTGTTTCCCATCGTCCGGATCGGGCGGCGGATGCGCAAGGTGTCCGCCAACACCCAGACCCAGATGGGCGAGTTGACCACCATTCTCGACGAGACATTCCAGGGCGCGCGCCATGTCCGCGCCTACGGCATGGAGGATTACGAGATAAGCCGCGCCGGCGGCGTGATCGAAAACATCTTCCAGCTCGTCCAGAAGGCCGCCCGGGTCCGCTCGCTCACCCACCCGATCATGGAAACGCTGGGCGGCGTCGCCATCGCCGTGGTCATCCTGTATGGCGGCGCGCGGGTGATCGATGGAACGACCACGCCGGGGACGTTCTTTTCCTTCATCACAGCGCTGCTTCTCGCCTATCAGCCGATGAAGAGCCTCGCCAATCTCAACGCATCGCTCCAGGAAGGGCTCGCCGCGGCTCAGCGGATCTTCGCCCTGATTGATGTCGAACCCAAGATCCAGGACAGACCCGACGCAACAGACCTGGAGAACGTCAAAGGCGGCATCCGGTTCGACGCTGTCGGGTTCGCCTACGATGAAGGCCGGGCGGCGCTTGATGGAATCACGATCGATATTCCGCCGGGCAGGACCGTGGCGCTGGTTGGCCCGTCGGGCGCCGGAAAATCGACCATCCTCAATCTGATACCGCGTTTCTACGACTGCGATACGGGCAGCATCGCCATCGACGGCCATGACATTCGCGACGTCACGCTGGCGTCGCTGCGCGCCAATATCGCGCTGGTCGCGCAGGACATCACCCTGTTCGACGATACGGTCCGCGCCAACATCGCCTACGGACGTCCCGACGCCTCGGACGAGGACATTCGGGCTGCGGCGAAAGCAGCCGATGCGCACGACTTCATCGAAACCCTGGTGGATGGGTACGACACCCATGTCGGCGGGCGGGGGCTGCGCATGTCGGGCGGCCAGCGCCAGCGTATCGCCATCGCCCGCGCGATGCTCAAGAACGCACCCATCCTGCTTCTCGACGAGGCCACCTCCGCTCTCGATTCCGAAACCGAACGACAGGTCCAGGCTGCACTCGATACGCTGACCCGCGGCCGCACCACCGTCGTCATCGCGCATCGGCTATCGACCGTCACCGCCGCCGACATCATCTACGTGATGGACGGTGGACGCGTTGTCGAACAGGGGACGCACCGTTCGCTGCTGGAAGCCGGCGGCGCCTATGCGCGGCTTTACGCGGTCCAGTTTGCGGAACAGGCCGCTTCCGATTCCGGCGCGCCTGTCGCGGCCGCAACCGCCTGACCATGGCTTTCAAGTCCCTGTCGCGGAGTCCTGTCCTCCGCGCCGCCGCCTGCTGGCTTGGCGCGCAGTATATTCGTTTCGTGTGGCTGACCGGCCGATGGCGGGTCGACGGCGCGAACCATCCCGAAAAACTGCTCGCCGAAGGCCGACCGTTCATCGTCGCGTTCTGGCACGGCAGGCTGCTGATGCTGCCGAAGGCCTGGCCCTACCCTGCCCGGTTCCAGATGGTCATTTCGCAGCATGCAGACGGCGAACTGATCTCACGCACCGTCGGTATTCTGGGTATCGGAACGCTGGCCGGATCGACCAGCCGCGGGGCAGCGTCGGTGCTGCGCGGTATGGTGCGGACGCTGCTCGACGGCGGTTGCGTGGGCATAACGCCGGACGGGCCGCGCGGCCCGCGCATGCGCGCCGCCCCTGGGGCCGTGCAGGCGGCAAGGCTGGCGGGCGCGCCCATCCTGCCGCTGGCCTACGCATGCCGCCCAATCCGGCTGGCCGGAAGCTGGGACCGGATGTTGATCCCCCTGCCTTTCGGGCGGGGCATCGTCCGCTGGGGGGAGCCTTTGGACATCCCGCGCGACGCCGATGTCGACGCCGAAACGCGAAAGCTGGAGGACCGGCTGAACGCGCTTGCCGCCGCGCTCGACGATGAACTCGGCCTTCCGCAGATAAAGCCGGGCGCGCCCGACATGGCTAAGGGCCGCGCCTGATGCTGGGGCTGTATCGTTGCCTGTCGACAGTGCTCGGCCCCGCGATCAGACTCTATCTCGGACGACGACAGGCGCACGGCAAGGAAGACCCGGCGCGCGCGCGCGAACGGCAGGGCATCGCCAGCCGCGCAAGGCCCGACGGACCGCTTATCTGGCTACACGCCGCCAGCGTCGGCGAATCCATTTCGGCCCTGTGCCTGATCGACCGTCTCTCCGCCGACTGTCCCGACGCTTCGATCCTCGTCACAACCGGGACGGTTACATCGGCGGCGATCATGGCGGAACGGCTGCCGGAAAGCGCGTTTCACCAGTACGTTCCGGTCGACCGTCCGGCATGGGTGGGGCGGTTTCTCGATCACTGGAAACCGGATGTCGCGCTCTGGATGGAATCGGAATTCTGGCCGAACCTTCTGCGCGGCATCTCGGCGCGGGGCATTCCGCTTGCCCTGATCAATGGCAGGATTTCGCCGTCCTCCTTCAAGGGCTGGCGCCGGGCGCCGAGAACGATCAGGCGGTTGCTTGAATGCTTCTCGCTCTGCCTGGCGCAATCCGGACTGGACGCCGGGCGCCTGAAAGAGCTGGGCGCAAATCCGGTCGCGGTGCCGGGAAACTTGAAGTTCGCCGCCGCTCCCCTGCCGGTCAACCAGGGCGATCTGGCGAAGACGATGGAAGCGGTCGGGCGGCGGCCGCTCTGGCTCGCCGCCTGTACCCATGCAGGCGAAGACGATACAGTCATCGCAACACACCTGACGCTCGCGCAACGCTTTCCCCGCCTGCTTACGATCATCGTGCCGCGCCATCCCGCGCGGGGGCTGGATGTCGAAAGACTCGCTGCTGAGCAGGGGCTCAAGGTGGCGCGGCGGGCGAATGACCCTGCGATCCGTTCCGATACCGAGATCTATATCGCCGACACGGTCGGCGAGCTTGGGCTGTTCTATCGCCTGACGCCAGTCGCCTTCATCGGCGGCACGCTGATCCCGCATGGCGGGCAGAACCTGCTCGAAGCCGCGAAACTCGGCTGCGCGGTGATCCACGGCCCGCATATGACCAATTTCCTGGCCATCTCCGCGGAAATGGCACAGGCCGGTGCGACGGAAGAAATCGCTGACGGAAGCGGGCTTGCCCCGGCCGTCGGCCGGTTGATAAGCAATTCCGCGCTCTACGCCGAAAGAGTCTCTGCTGCCGAGACGGTCGCCAACGCAAAGGATGGCATTCTGGACGCGGTCATGGAGGCCCTGAACCCCTATCTCGCCGAAACCGGTTGCCTGCCGGCGGACCGGGGCTGACCTCATGCACGCGCCTGATTTCTGGCAACATCGCGGCCCTGCAGCCCTGCTTTTATCGCCTTTGGGCGCGTTGTACGGATTAGCCGGGAAGGCGCGCCGCTGCCTGTCCTCACCCGAAGACCCGGGCGTCCCGGTTATCTGCGTCGGCAATCTGACAGCGGGCGGCGCCGGCAAAACGCCTCTGGTCCTGTCGCTGGCACGGCGCCTGACAGGGATGAGCCGTACGCCCCATATCCTGTCGCACGGCTATGGCGGACGGCTAAAAGGCCCGGTGCAGGTCGAGCCCGACCGTCACGATGCGTACGACGCAGGCGACGAACCGTTGCTGCTCGCAAGAGTCGCGCCGACCTGGATCGGCGCAGACCGCGCCGCCAGCGCGAGCCGCGCGGTAGAAGCCGGTGCGGACGTCCTGCTGATGGATGACGGGTTTCAGAATCCCGGCCTGAAAAAGACGCTATCGATCCTTGCCATCGATGGGGGATACGGGTTCGGCAACGGCTTCGTCATTCCGGCAGGCCCTCTGCGTGAGCCGATCGATACCGGGCTCTCACGGGCCGATGCCGCGGTGGTAATCGGCGAGGACCGGACGGGCACGCTTTCGAGAATCGGAAACAGGGTTCCGACATTCGGAGCGCGGATCGTGCCCACTCCCGCCCCGGAGATTGCCGGCCAACGCGTCTTCGCCTTCGCCGGCATTGGACGCCCCGCGAAATTTTTCGAATCCCTGGCCGAAATCGGCTGCACGCTGACGGGTGTCAGGAGCTTCCCCGACCATCACTTCTATACGCCCGACGAGATCATGCAGCTATGCGACGCCGCACAGGCCGCAGAGTCGGTCCCCGTAACAACGGAGAAGGATCTTGTCCGCTTTCCGGCCGAAGCGCAGGACATGGTCAGGGCGTTGGATATCGCGCTCGAATGGGCCGAGACGGACGCCATTGACACGCTGATCGGAAAGGCGCTGGACAATGGCTGACCGCCACCTTTTCCGCCGCTTCGTCATCTACCCGCTGCAGGCCCTGGGCGTCGCCGTCCTTTACGGGTTCTTCCGCGTTCTGCCGGTCGACACGGCTTCGGCGTTCGCCGGCTGGCTGGGACGAATGATCGGACGCCGGCTCGGTATAACCCGCCGCGCCGAGCGCAATCTGGAACGCGCCCTGCCGGAACTGGACGCCGCCGCCCGCACCGCAATCGTCGAAGAGATGTGGGACAATCTCGGTCGTACGGTCGGCGAACTGCCTCACCTCGCCCGCATCGTCTCCGCCCGGCTGGAGCTTGCAGGCGAAGAGCATATCTTGCCGGCCCGCGACCCGGAGAAACCCTGCATCGTGATTTCGGGCCATTTCGCGAACTGGGAAACCCTGCCGCCGGTATCCGCCAGGATCGGCGTTCCCTGCGTTCCGGTTTACCGCGCCGCGAACAACCCGCTGGTCGACAGGATGCTGCGGCGGGCGCGGGGGCTCGAAGAAAGCGATGTAGCGCCCAAGGGACGTGAGGGGGCACGCCGCGCCGTCGCCGCGCTCAGGGAAGGCCGGTCGCTCGGCATGCTGCTCGACCAGAAGATGAATGATGGAATCGCCGTGCCGTTCTTCGGTCGCGACGCCATGACAGCCACGGCTGCGGCGCAACTTTCCCGGAAATACGGTACACCGATGGTCCCGGCGCGGATCGAAAGGCTCGAAGGCTGTCGTTTCCGCATCACCTTCCTGCCAGCCATCAGCCTGGAGAACTCCGGCGACCCGGGGCGCGATATCGAAACCGCCATGCGTTCGGTGAATATGCTGTTCGAGGGCTGGATTCGCGAACGCCCCAGCCAGTGGCTTTGGCTCCACAGCCGGTGGCCGGACACTTGAGGCCATCATAAGGCTATGATAACCTCGGCAAGAAAATTGTCCGAACCGCATTGCCGGTCTCGCAGGTTTAAGGATCCATTCAGCAGAAATGAAATCGTTGGGAATCGTTTGGGGCGCCCTTGTCGTTGCAATCGCCCTTCTGGCTTCAGCCATCCCGCCCGTCAATGCAGCGCCGCTGACCGTTCCGACCGGTCTGGCCGTGGGCACGCAGTACAGGCTGGCCTTCGTGACCAGCGGTACGACGGACGCCGTATCGACGGACATCAATACCTACAATAGTTTCGTGACCGCGCAGGCCAACCTGGTATCGGAGCTTTCGGCACTGGCCACAACGTGGAAAGCGATCGCATCGACCCTGACGACGGCCGCGCGGGACAATACCGGCACCAACATCACCGTTCCCGGAAATACCGGCGTCCCGATTTTTCTGCTCGACGGGACGAAGCTGGCCGACGACAACGCAGATCTCTGGGACGGTTCGGTCGACAATCCCCTGAATGTCGATCAGAACGGCGCGACGCTTAATACAGACGTCTGGGCTAATACAGACGTCTGGGCAGGAACACGGTTCGACGGTACCAACAACGCGTTCGCCGTGCTCGGCAACGTCTCCGGCGGCAATTTCGCCTTTCTGGCCAGATCGGATTCCACGGGAACCACCTGGGTCCAGCAGTCAGGCTCGGACAGCACCAGCGCGCTTCATTCGCTCTATGCGCTCTCGGATGTCCTGACCGTTCAGGCGGTGGACGAACCCGGCGCGATGCTGATCTTCGGGATCGGTCTCGCAGGCATGGCGCTGGCCCGCCGCCAGCGCATTACAGCCTGACAAAACCTACTTCATCTCGCCCACGACCAGCGCCGGGTCGAGCCTGACCGACCCCAGCGTCATTCCCCAGTGAAGATGCGGGCCTGTCGCGCGACCGGTCTTGCCGATACGTCCTATGAGTTGGCCCTTCTTCACGCGCTCGCCCTTCCTTACATGCAGCCGGCTGAGATGCGCGTAGACCGTGCCGAGCCCGAGCCCGTGGTCGATATGGATCGTCCTGCCGGTGAAAAACATGTCCTCATGCGCTAGCGCGACGATTCCATCCGCCGCGGCGACCACCTTCGTACCCACCGGCGCGGCGACATCGACGCCGAGATGCGGGCGGCGCGGCTTGCCGTTTAGAATGCGCTGGCTGCCATAGACGCCGCTGATCCTTCCCTTCGCCGGCCAGACGAACCCGCGTCGGAACCAGCCTTCGGGCGTAAGGCGCGCGCGGGCCGCCCGGAACATCTTCTGCTCGGCGACGATGCGCTCGATATCCTGCTTTTTCGGCTCGACCTTGCGGGATGGCAGACCGTCAATGCGCTGGATGCGGTATTTGCGGGGCGTAACCGTAACGGTTCGCCGCTCGGCCTTTCCATTCGCATAAACGACTGAAAGCGCCGCCTCCTTCTTCGCATCGCGTCCGAAGCCGATCAGAAAATCGCCCTGGGGCGTAACCGGAACCGGCTCGCCGTCCAGCATGACCTTTGCACCGGGTTCGGTCTTTCCAATCAGTAAACCGCCCTGCGTCGCCTCGCCATTCAGCGTCAATGAAGACGCGCCGGCGGGAATCAGGGAAATCAGCAGACAGACGACAAAAGCCCGGATCACAGCAGGCTGCCCTGCTTGTCGTCGCCGCTTCCTGCCTTCGGTGATTTTCGGGCAGGCGCTTTCTTTTTCGGCTTTGGCGGCGCATCTGCATCGATTGTCGCGCCCAGCGCGCCGTCGAAAAATTCGATCTCGACGGTATCCCCGGCAGAGACGCCTGCGGCGCGCTTGATCGCCCCGCCCCTGCCGTCGCGCACCAGCGCAAAGCCGCGCTCCAGCACGCCCTTGTAGGAATAGGAGTCGAGCAGCTTGGCCGTGCCTTCGAGCCGGTCTTCCGATTTGCCGAGAATGCGGCCAACCGCTTCCGGCAACCGGTTTCCTGCATCAAGTCCGGCGAAACGCCCCTGACGCTCGCGAAGAACAGTCTGCCCGGCCGTGGACAGCTGGCGCGCCGCCGCGCCCAGCCTGTCGCCCGCCGCGTTCATCACGTCGCGCGGATGCCGCAGACGGCTGCCGAGCGAAATGACGCGTTCGCCGGGCTGTTCCATACGGTTGCGTATGGCGAGCGCCAGACGGTCGGCGACGACATCGATATCCTGCTGCGCGTCTTCCAGCAGCCGTTCGGGCTGAGGCAGGCCGCGCGCCAGCCCGTCGAGCCGAACGCGCCGGTCTTCCCAGCCGCGTTCCAGCCCGGAAACCATCCGTCGCTCGGTGTCGAGAATGCGCGCAGCAAGTTCGGCCCGAACCGGCACCGCCATCTCGGCGGCCGCGGTGGGCGTTGGCGCGCGCCGGTCGGAGGCATAATCGATCAGGGTCGTGTCGGTCTCGTGCCCGACCGCGGAAATCAGCGGGATTTCGCTGGCCGCTGCCGCACGAACCACGACTTCTTCGTTGAAGCACCAAAGGTCCTCAAGACTGCCGCCGCCGCGCGCGACTATGAGAATATCCGGCCGCGGTACATCTCCGTCTTCCGGCAACGTATTGAAGCCTTCGATGGCGGCTGCGATCCGTTCCGCCGCGCCATCCCCCTGCACCGGAACCGGCCAGAGCAGCACGCGGCGCGGGAACCGGTCGGCCAGGCGGTGCAGAATATCCCGGATCACCGCACCGGTCGGCGAGGTAACGACACCGATGACTTCGGGCAGGAAGGGCAGCGGCCGCTTGCGATCTTCGTCGAACAGCCCCTCGGCAGCCAGTTTCCTGCGCCGATCTTCGAGCAGCTTCAGAAGCGCGCCCTCGCCAGCCAGTTCGATAGCGTCGATCACGATCTGATACTTGGAACTCCGCGGGTAGGACGAAAGCCGCCCCGTACAGACAACTTCCATCCCCTCCTCGACCCGGAGTCCCAGCTTCCCCACCGTGCCCCGCCAGCAGACGCCGTCGATCACGGCTTCCTCGTCCTTGAGCGTCAGATAGAGATGGCCGGAGGAATGGTAGTTGGGCCGCGAGATTTCACCCCGCACCCGCACACGCGAGAATTCGCCTTCGAGCGTGCGCTTGACCGCGCGCGAAATCTCGCCAACCGAAAATTCGGCGATATTGCTGCCGGCCAGAAGCGGCTCGTCGAGCGGCAGGTCTACGGGATTGTCGGCGGTCATGACGACTCGCATTCTATGCTAAACGGGTATAGCTGCGAAGAACGGAGAAGCGGGAGCAATTGATGAAAGTTCTGGTGGTTGGCGGCGGCGGTCGGGAACATGCGCTGTGCTGGGCGATTGCAGCCTCTCCCTTGATCACAGAGCTTTTCTGCGCGCCGGGTAATGCCGGCATCGCGCAGGACGCCACCTGCGTCGATATCGGCGCCGAAGACGTCGATGCCCTCGTCCGATTCGTCCAGGACAATGACATCGGCTTCGTCGTCATCGGGCCCGAGGCACCGCTGGTGGCAGGACTCGCCGACCGTCTCGCCGAAATCGGCGTGAAGAGCTTCGGGCCGAGCGCGAAAGCCGCGATGCTCGAAGGCTCGAAGGGTTTCATGAAGGATTTCTGCGCCCGGCACGATATCCCGACCGCCGCCTACGGGCGCTTCACGGATACGGCAGAGGCAAAGGCGTTCGTCGCCGAACAGGGCGCACCCATCGTCGTAAAGGCGGATGGGCTCGCCGCCGGAAAGGGCGTCATCATCGCCGAGACAGTCGAACAGGCGAACACGGCCATCGACGACATGCTGGAAGGCAACGCGTTCGGCGCAGCGGGCTCGGAGGTGGTGATCGAGGAGTTCCTCGGCGGCGAGGAGGCAAGCTTCTTCGCGCTGTGCGACGGAGAGACCGCCCTGCCGCTGGTCTCGGCGCAGGATCACAAGCGGGTCGGCGACGGCGATACCGGGCTCAACACGGGCGGCATGGGCGCCTATTCCCCCGCCCCCATCGTCACCGGGGCGATGGTTCAGACCATCATGGACGACATCGTTATGCCGACCATGAAAGGCATGGCGTCGGAAGGCGCGCCCTATCAGGGCGTGCTCTATGCCGGGCTGATGATCGAAGACGGGAAACCGAAACTGCTGGAATACAATGTCCGGTTCGGCGATCCGGAGTGCCAGGTACTGATGATGCGGCTGCGCTCCGACCTGCTGCCGGCGCTGATGGCCGCCGCGGACGGCGAACTCGCCGATTTCGACCTGCGCTGGCATGACGAGGTGGCTCTGACCGTCGTCATGGCCGCCAACGGCTATCCCGGGTCCTACGACAAGGGCAGCCAGATCAAGGGGCTGAATGAAGCTGCTTCCGACAAGGATGTCACTATTTTCCATGCCGGCACGTCGCCCGGCGAAAACGGCGAGATCCTCGCCGCCGGCGGGAGGGTTCTGGCCGTCACCGCGCTGGGGAAAACGGTCGCTGACGCTCAGACCCGCGCCTATCGGGCGGTCGATGCCATCGACTGGCCGGGCGGGTTCTGCCGCCGCGATATCGGCTGGCGGGCGATCGAGCGGGAGCAAGGCTAGCCATGCGACTCGACGGTAAAGTTGCTCTGATCACGGGCGGCGCGCGCGGTCTGGGGCGCGAAATGGCGCTCGCTTTCGCGGAGGCGGGCGCAGCGGGGATCGCAATTACGGCAGCGCCCGGATCCGATGAAACCGACGACACCATTATCGAAGAGCTCGACGACACTCTGGAGTCCATCGGCGACGCGGGCGGGATGGGCCTTGCCCTGCTGGGCGACGTGGCGGATTCAGACGACTGCAAGCGTGTTGTCGCGGAAACCGTCGAAGCATTCGGCGGTCTCCATATTCTGGTCAATAATGCCGGAAAGGCCGGCCGTTATGCCCATGGCGGCAAGGGGTCCATGCCGATTTACGAGGCGGACCCGGACGGTTTCCGGGAGATGATCGACACCAATGTGCTAGGACCGTATCTGATGGCATGGGCAGCCACACGTCATCTGGAAGAGACCGGCTGGGGCCGCATCATCAACATCTCAAAACGCACGCAGTCGATGCACCGGAAAGCGATCACGCCCTACGGCCCGTCGAAGGCGGCGCTGGAAGCAGCCACCATCGCCTGGGCGGAAGCCATGTTCGACAGCGGTATTACCGTCAACTCGCTGAGCCCTGGCGGCGCCATCAACACAAAATTCGGCACCGGCGAGATTACCGGGCGAGGTCCCGATCCGTCTGTCATCCGCCACATGGCTGTCTGGCTGGCTTCGCCGGCATCGGACGGGGTGACCGGTTGCCGATACTGCGCTGACAAATGGGAGGCCTCCCTGCCGCCCGATGAAGCCGCGGAACGGTGCCGCGAGCGCGCAATCTTTCCGGTCCCTGACTACGACACGCCGCTGGATCGGGCGTGGAGAGAGCCAGGCACAGCCTGAGCGCTCCTATACCGTGCCATAGACTTCCCAGGTGGGCAGGCCGTAAACTTGGCTTAACGGCCGTTTAGCAGCGCCATATTTGCAATTTCAGGAGGAACGCCATGTCCACTGACTTTCATGACGCCATGAAAAACGCCAGCGTCAGCGCGCTGTGGGAACGCGAGAACATCGATATGGGGCAGCTTGAGGAAACGCCCTATCTGTGGAAATGGGAAGAGCTGGGCCCGCTGCTGGACGAAGCAGTCGCCGCGACCGACATGGACAATGCCGAACGCCGCGTGCTGGTGCTGGAAAATCCGTCCTACGCCAACTCGCCCCGCACCGGCGCCAGCCTGAACATGGTGGTCAATCTGCAGGTCCTGATGCCCGGCGAGTTCGCGCGGCCGCACCGTCACCGGCTGAACGCGCTCCGCTTCATCGTCGAAGGCGACGGCGGCGCGGTCACCACGGTCGACGGCACGCCGTGTCCGATGTTTCCGGGCGATTTCCTGCTGACTCCGGGCTGGTGCTGGCACGAGCACTCGCATAACGGCAAGGGCCGCGCCGTGTGGCTCGACGCGCTCGATGCGCAGCTTCAGCGCCATCTCTGCATCAACGAATTCGAGCCCGGCCCGTCGAACGACATGCCGCCAGCCCGCACCGAGGACGCCTGGGCGGCGACGGGCATCTCACCGGTCAGTATTCCGGCCGCCGACGCCCCAGAGAACAGGCCGCACTCCCCGATTTTTCGCTACCCGCTGGAGCGCGTCGCCAATGCGCTGTCCGCGATGACGCCGGCCCCCGACGGGTCGCGCCGCATCCGCTACACCAACCCGCTGACCGGCGGCGTCGCCATGCCGGGGCTGGATTGCTACATGCTGCAACCGGCGACCGACTGCGACACACGCGCCTATAAAACCAACGCCAACATGATGTGTCTTGTCGTCGAGGGCGATGGAGAAACCCAGGTCGGCGAAACGAAACTGTCCTGGAAGAAAAACGACATTTTCAGCCTGCCGCGCGGCCACTGGATCAACCACCGGGCGAAGAGCCGGGATGCCAGGCTGTTCCAGCTCACCGACCGCGAGGTTCTGCTGCGGCTGGATTATCTGCGCGAAGAGTTCAGGGACTAAGGGGAAGCCACCCCTTAATTCTCGTAATACTTCTCGGGCTCAACCAGTTCGTTCTCGACCAGCCCGTTGAGCGCGGCCTGCGCCATGGCGACGCGGGTTTCTTCCGCGCTTGCGCCGATATGCGGGGTTGCCAGGAAATTCGGCAGATTCAGGAGCCGGTCGTTTTCCGCCGGTTCGATCCCGAACACATCGAAACAGGCTGCCTTTAGGGCACCCGATTCCAGCCGGTCCGCCAGCGCGTCCTCATCTACGATCTCGCCCCGGCAGGTATTGATCAGCAGCGTATCGGCCGGAAGCCTTTCCAGCACCTCTCGCGAATAGAGTCCGCGCGTTGAGCGCGTCTTGGGAAGATGCAGCGTCAGCACCTCCGACCTTTCCAGAAGATCGTCGAACGAAACAGCTTCAATACCGTTGTCGGCATAGAACCCGGGATAATCCCGCACGTCGCAGGCGATGATTTTACAGTCGAACGGCTTCAGCAGCCTGACGAGTTCCTTGCCGATATTGCCGCAGCCGTGGATGCCGACCGTCCGCCCGGTGAGAAGCAGCCCGTTTTTGTTGCGCGGCCGTTCGCCCGCGCGCATCGACTGATTGAGCGGCGTCACGTAACGCAGCCCGGCGATCATAAAGCTGATGGCGAGTTCGGCGACCGCCAGCCGGTTGACGCCAAACGTGTAGCCGAACCGGACGCCGTGCGCCTTCAGCGCATCGAAATCGATGGTCTCGCACCCGGCACCGAACTTGCTGACGACCTTCAGGTCGGGAAGCGCAGCGAGCACCCGATCGGTCAGCGGTTCGAATCCGACGATCGCCGCATCGCATCCCGACAGATGCTCGATCAGAACGTCCTCGTCGGTGATGCGTTCCCCGTCCCACAGGCGTGCGTCGGGCCAGGCGTCGAGCAGCATCTGCCGCATTACAGGGTGTGCGCAAATCGTGTTGGACGATACGCCAAGCTGACCGATCATCGATTCCTCCGTCGAAGCTTCTGGGTGGGCAGCGTAGAATAGCGTCGGACAAACGACAACGAACGGACATAGGCATGGACATCAGACTGGACGGAAAAGCGGCCCTCATCACCGGCGGCAGCCAGGGGCTCGGCAAGGGGATGGCGCTGAAATTCGCAGAATCGGGCGCCGACATCGCCATCCTGGCGCGCGATCCCGAGGCGCTGGAATCTGCGAAATCGGAGATCGACGCGGCGGGCAACGGCAAGGTCTGTGCGATTTCCTGCAACCTGCTGGACGCGGTAGCGACGGAAGCCGCTTTCGCCGACGCGTTGGGCGCGCTGGGGAAGATCGACATCCTCGTCAACAATGCCGGCACCTCGCGCGCCAAGAAGTTCGAGGAGATCACCGACGCCGAATGGCAGGAGGATTTCGATCTCAAGCTGTTCGCCGCGATACGGCTCGCGCGGCTCGCGCTGCCCGGCATGAAGGAACGACGCTGGGGCCGGATCATCAACGTGCTCAATACCGGCGCGAAGGCGCCGCCGCCGACCGGCGCGCCCACGGCGGTGTCGCGCGCGGCGGGTCTCGCTCTCACCAAGGTGCTGGCAGGCGACGGCGCGCCGCACAACGTTCTCTGCAACGCCCTGCTGGTCGGGTTTATCAAGTCCAACCAGTGGGTAAAACTGCACCAGGAACGGGAGCCCGAAGCGACTTACGATGAATTCCTTCAGAACATGGTGGATTCCCGCAACATCCCCATCGGACGCATCGGCGAAACCGAGGAGTTTGCCAATATCGCCTGTTTTCTCGCATCCGAAGAAGCGGGTTACATCACCGGCACGTCGATCAATGTTGATGGCGGGCGCTCGCCTGTGGTGTAAGCCGGTGCAGCCGAAAATTTGACACTCTTCTCGCCCCGGCTATAGTCCGCGCCCGACCATACGGGTGCGTATTGAGAGCTGAATGATGTCGTCTGAAGTGTCGCCGCTGGAACGATTTTCGGATTTCCTGATTTCCTACCAGGGCATGTTCTATCCGATGGAAACCGACCATATGGGACATGCCAATGTCCGCTACTACAGCCGCGCCTTCAACGAATCTGCCTATTGCACTTTCACGCTCGCGGGCATCACGCCGCAATACATGCGCGAGAATGACCGAGGCATGGCAGCAGTGACGGAGAATTTTTCCTACCGGCGGGAGATCCTGCCGGGCGACCTGATCCAGGTCCGATCCTGCCTGATCAACTTCACGCCGAAGAGCCTGCATGTCTGGGCGGTGATGATCGATATCTCTACCGACGAGATCTGCGCCATCAACGACCAGATCTGTGTGTCGCTCGACACTATCGCCCGGAAATCGGTACCGTGGCCGGAAGAAATATATGAAAAGGGATGCAGCCTCGTGCGGGAACGCCCGGAGGTCTGAGCTATTTATTCTGCCGCGCCCGGGACAGCCTTGCGTGACGCGACGAAATTCCGGGCCAGGTAGAGAATACCGATTACGGCCGATCCCAGATTCACGTAGACGACCCAGTCGGCCAGAGAATGCGGCAGCATGGCGCCCAGCCCGATGACCGCGAGCGCAACCCGCATGGCGGGATTCATCGCGCTGGTCGCATAGCCGACGAACGCGGTTGAGACGAAATAGACGCCGATACAGGCGGTCGTCACGTCAATCAGCGTGTCCTGCCATTCTCCCTGCAGCAGCAATGTGGGCGAATAGGAGAACAGGAACGGGATGATATACGCGACCCAGGCGAACATCATCGACCGCATCGCGGTTCGCATCGGGTCCTCTCGCGTCAACGACGCGGCAGTAAAGGCGCAGAGCGCCACCGGCGGCGTAATCATCGACATCATGCCGAAATAGAGGATGAACATATGCGCCGAGATGGGCTCTACGCCGGCCTCCGCTATGGCAGGCGCGATCATCGCGGCTAGTAGCAGGTACACGGCTGATGTCGGCATCCCCATGCCGAGAATGACGGAGGCGAAGCCCGCGATCAGCAGCAGGAGGAACAGGCTGTCGCCCGCCTGCCTGAGCAGGAACAGGGTAAAACCTTCGCCCAACCCGGTCGTATTGAGGATGAACATGACCCAGCCGGCGCCGACGACCACGAACACAAGCTCGACCATGACAAGGCCTGCGCCGCCGAACGAGTCGACCAGCTTCGTGACCGTCATCTTCTCGCCGCGATAGGAGCGGACGAAGCCGAGTACGACGACGGCGGCCGCCGAATACATCGCCGCCTGCTGCGGCTCGGCCCAGAGCCAGAACAGCGCGTAGATCAGCACGACAAAAGGCAAGAGGAAGTGTCCGCCTTCGAACAGCACAGTACGCAGGCGGGGCAGATCCTCGTCTACATGGCCGACCTTGTCCTTGGCGGCGACCCGATCGACCATCACGAAGACCGCAAAATAGTACAGCAACGCCGGGACCAGCGCCGCGACGACGATGTCGGTATAGGGAATTTCAAGAATTTCCGACATCAGGAAGGCCGCGGCGCCCATGATCGGCGGCATGAACTGCCCACCGGTGGAGGCCACCGACTCGATCGCACCGGCATTGACGCCCGAATAGCCGGCGTGACGCATCAGGGGGATGGTGATAACGCCGGTCGAGGCGACGTTGGAAATGGCGCTGCCGGAGATCGATCCGAAGAAGGCGCTGGCGATTACTGAAATCTTGGCCGCACCGCCGCGCCGATGACCAACCATGGCCATCGCCAGATCGATAAAGAATCGGCCGCCGCCGGAACTCACCAGAAGCTGACCGAAGAAGATAAAGATCAGGACGACCTCGACCGAGATTTTAAGCGGCAGTCCCAGCGCCGCGCCGGCATCGAGCCCGAGATCGGTCGCCAGCGCATCCCAGTGTACCGTGAGCCCCTTGAGATCGCCGCCGACCTGATCGGCGAACATCGCATAGACCATGAAAAAGACGACCACGCCGAAGAATGCATGCCCTGCGGTGCGGCGAACGCCCTCGATCGAGAGAACGACCGTTATGCAACCGATAACGAGCGCTTCGAACGTCCGGTCGCCGTATTCCTCCGACAGACGTTCGTAATCGAAAGCGACCCATGCCATAGTCAGAAGGCCGACGATAGCGCAGATCCAGTCGTAGAGAGGCGGTCTGGCTTTCTCGGTCCGCTGAACCCTGTAGCGCAAAAATACGATAAAGAACGATAGCCCCCACGCGGCGGCAAGAAGCTGCTGACCGAAAAAGGTCAGACCGAACCATCGATAGGCTTCGATAGCCCAGAGAACGCCGAGCGCAACCATGATGCCGCCGGCAACGCGCGTCGCGCGGTCGACGAGAACACCCTCGGGCGGGGCGGCAGCCTGTTCGGTTGCATCGGTCATGACAGGGTCCCGCGGCGGGCCCGGAGAACCGGACCCGTCCTGCAGGAGACGATTACATCACGCCCATTTCCTTGTAGGCCTTCTCCGCACCGGGGTGATACGGCACGATGGTGTTCTTGTAATACATCTTCTTGGCGTTGAAGCCGTTGAAGGCGCCGTGCGATTTCGCGAGTTCCTTCTTGTTCGCGGCCATGGTCTTGATGATCATATAGACCACTTCTGCCGGCACATGGGCGCCTGCCGTCAGGAAGAAGGGATAGGTCATGATCTTGATCGGGCCCAGAACGCCGGGAGTCCGCTTGGACGGCTTGATGGTCGTAATGTAGGCCTCGGGATACCATTTCTGCATGCCGGCAACTGCCTTGGGCGAATCGTCGACCGCCAGGAAACGAAGGCCGCCGCGCGACCGCAGCATGGCATGCTGTTTCTTCGACGCCGCGGTTCCCGGCGGGATGATCGCGATATCGAGCTTGCCGCGCGCCATGTCGTCGCCCGACGGCACGTAACGCGAGTAAGGCGTATTCACCATGTCTTCCTGCGTCAGGCCGCAGGTCGCCAGCAGCGCCGACTGCGTGAGCTGCAATATGGTCTGGGCGGTGAACTTATGGCCCATACGCGCGCCCTTGGCGTCGCAGATCGTCTTGATCTTGGAATCGTTGGGCACCGCCAGAGTGGAGCTGAGCGGGAACATCACGCCCACCATCCGGAAATTCGGCATCTTGCCCTTCTTTTCGAACGTGCCGGTGCCTGTATAGGCAAAGCGCGATTCAGCAGCGTTGTTGATGCCGAAATCGATCGCGCCCGAATTCATCTGCGGCACGATAGAGAACGAACCGCCGCCCGGACGAACACGCATCTTCACGCCGCCCTTGAGGTTCATCAGCTTGGAAATCGCGGTGCCCGAGCTGTAGGCCAGCGACCCCTGCTTGTTGGTTCCGATGGCATAGACCGTCTGGGCGTATGCCGGCACCGACAGGGCCGCCGTAGCGACCGCAGCCAGCACAATAGCTGAAAATTTCATAATGGATCTCTCCCTTGCTTGTTATGAATTTAACCGACGCAGAACTGTACTTAGACACTACGGCAGGTCAACACGATTGGCCAAATATCAACTCAGGCGACTTCGTCCCGTTCCCCCGGGGCCGTCTGATAGAGCGCCCAGGTCCGGTCGAGTTCGGCAAGACAATCCGGGTCCCAGTCCTTCTGCGGCATCGGATCGACGCCCCAGTGCCCTTCGGTATCGGTCCCCCGCAGCACCATCGCCGACGCGCCGGGAAACTTGGTCTCACGGACATTGGGCGCGATGTAGTGGATCGACAGGCCGATCCGCCGGTCATTCGTCCGGTTTGGTTCCGATGCATGCACCGTGTCTTCCTTGTGAAAGGAAAACTGGCCGGCCTTGAGCGGAACGGGGACCGCTTTTTCCTCTTCGATCCCCAGAATCGTCTGGCCGCGCGACAGAAGGTTGTCACCGCCTTTGAACTCTTCGTGCTCGTATATGCCCTGATTATGGCTGCCGGGAATGAATTTCATGCAGCCCGCTTCCAGAGACGCCTCGGAAATCGCGATCCAGGCAGTAAGCGTATCCGGCGGCTCCAGACCGTAATAGGTCGAATCCTGATGCCAGGACACAAAACCCGGATCGTTCGCCTCTTTCTGAAAGAAGCTGGAGCCCCAGCACAGGATGTTCGGCCCGATGATATCCTCGACCATGTCGAGCAGCCTCGGGTGCGAAATGACGTCGCACAGGAACGGAAACGGAAGATGCGCCTTGATCTTGCAGCGTTTCTGGATCTGGTCGCCCATAACGCCTTCGACTTCTTCGACCTTGTCACGCAGGGTCCTTGCTTCATCCGGCGTCAAAAGGTCGAACGGACCGGCGAATCCGTCCTGATTGTAGGAGTCAATCTGTTGCTGGCTGAGAATGTTCGGCATTTCAGAAATCCGTTTCTTTGATCACCCGTTCTGACGGTAAATTTTGCGGGCGCATCGGTCAATCGCTTCCCGGGCATGCTGCGTTCAATATTAAATCAATCTATACAAACTGGACGAATCCGGCGTATTGGCCTAAGAAAAGCGCCTGCAAACTGACGCACAGGATTTTTTTCGTGGTTGAACAGATCGACCGGACACCAGCGGCATATGGTGATTTGAGGGGCTGGATCGACGCCCTTCGCAAGGAAGGCGAGCTTCTCGAAGTCAATTCCGAAGTGGACTGGGATGTCGAGCTCGGCACCATTGTCCGCATGGGACAGGGAACCGGCTACGGGCCTGCGTTCCTTTTCAACAATATCAAGGACTATAACGGGCCGGACGCGGTTTCCGGTCAGGTCTTTACCGGCGGTCAGGGGAGTTTTTCCCGCCTGTCGATGATGTTCGGCCTGCCGCGCGAAACGCCGGTGCGCGACCTGGTACAGATCTGCCGCTACATCTTTTCGGAACGCATCGAGCCGGTGACAGTAAAAACCGGGCCCGTGAAGCAGAACATCCTGAAGGGCGACGATATCGATCTCGCCAAATTCCCGGTTCCGAAATGGAACCGCGGCGATGGCGGACGTTACATCAATACCTATGCCGGCTGCGTGACACGCGACCCTGATTCCGAAGTACATAATATCGGGACCTATCGTGGCATGATGCTCGACAAGGACCGCATCGGTCTCTTGCTGTGGCGAGCCCAGGGGTGGGGCACCCATTACAGCAAGCACATGGAGCGCGGCGACGCCATGCCGGTCGCCTTCGTGATCGGCTGGGAGCCCTCCATGGGCTTTACCGCTGGTGCACCGATCCCGCGGGCCATCTCGGAATACGATGTGATGGGCGCCATCCGCGGCGAACCGGTCGAACTTGTCGATTGCGAGACGGTGCCGCTGAAGGTGCCGGCCTCAGCGGAAATCGTCATCGAAGGCTGGGTTTCCACCGACCCCTCGACCTTCGAGGAAGAAGGTCCCTATGCCGAGTTCACCGGCTACTACGCACCGGAGCACTCGAAAAAGCACGTCGCCCAGATCACATGCATCACACATCGCGACCGTCCGATCCTGCGCGGCACGATTGAGGGTGCGATCCCCGGTTCGTTCGGCGAAAACCCGGTCATGAGCTCGATTCATCGCTCGGCGACCGCGTGGAACGCACTCGAAACAGCAGGCGTCCCGGGCGTCACGGATGTCTTCGGTCACCCGATCCAGGCCGGCATCAACACAGTCGTTTCAATCCACCAGACCTATCGCGGCCAGGCCAAGCAGGTCGCTGCGGCGCTGTGGGGCAACTCGGCCAGCCACGTGCGCTACAAGCATGTCACAGTGGTGGACGACGATATCGACGTCCACGATTACGCAGCTGTGGACTGGGCGATGGCCTGGCGGTTCAACGCCGGCGAAGACGACCTCATTGTGTATCCCGCGAATTGGGGTGCCGGGCTCGATCCCAGCGTCCGGACGCGCGATTCGAACGTTCACCTGTTCGGCACAGGTAAATGGCACCGCGTACTAATGGACTGCACCATCAATCTCGATTACGAGCTGAATGAGGACGGAAGGCGCTACCCGCCGACGGTTCATCCGCTGCCGGACGATTCCGCCGTTGTCCGTAACAAGTGGAAAGAGCTCGGTCTCGACAAGTGGGGAGAGCCGCCCGACGACCCGCCGATCAGAATCTGAACACGCGCATAGGGGAACAGACTCCGCCGGTTGACGGCGCGCAAATGCGCGATTATCAACACCATACGGTACCGTATGGAAGCAGCATACAGGGTGGAAAATGGCTAACAACAACGACATCGACGCCTTCGGCGGGGTCTCCAACCGGCTTCAGCCGCGCGCCTTCGGCGACATGCGCGAATGGATCGAAGCGCTCCGGCAGGAAGAGGAAATCCAGGAAATCGACGTCGAGGTCGACTGGGACTGCGAGATCGGCACCATCGCCCGCAAGGCGTTCGGCACCGGCCACGGTCCTGCGGTCCTGTTCAAGAACATCAAGGGCTACAAGGAAGAGGACGGCGCGCGCTGCAGCCAGCTCTTCACCGGTGCGATGTCGAACTATACGCGGCTCGCCATGACGCTCGGCCTGCCCAAGGATGCGCCGGCCCGCGACCTGATTCAGGCGACCCGCTATTACATGGGCCAGCGCGTCGCGCCCGTCGAGCTCGAGACCGGCCCGGTGAAGGAAAACATCGTCACCGGAGACGAGATCGACCTGAACGACTTCCCGGTGCCGAAATGGCATCGCGAGGACGGTGGCCGCTATATCAACACCTTCCAGGCCACCGTGACGATGGACCCGGACACCGGCGTCCATAATCTCGGCATCTATCGCGGCATGATCGGCCAGAAGGACACGCTGCCTGTCCTGTTATGGCGCGCCCAGAACTGGGGCGTGCATTTCCAGAAATGGGCCGATCGCGGCATGAAGATGCCAGTGGCTCATGTCTATGGCTGGGAACCGTCCCTGCCCTTCTGCGCCTCGGCGCCGGTGCCGACCGGGGTTTCGGAATATGACGTTATGGGCGCGATCCGCGGCAAGCCCGTCGAACTGGTCAAGTGCGAAACCTGCGACATCATGGTGCCAGCCAGCGCCGAACTGGTGATAGAGGGCTATATCGACCCGGACCCGGCGACCTTCGAAATGGAAGGACCTTTCGGTGAATATCCGGGCTATTTCGGCGGCGACGCGGGCCCGAAGCATGTCACCAAGGTGACGGCCATTACGCATCGCAACAAGCCGGTTCTCCAGGGCACGCTGGAAGGCACGCTGCCCAAGATGCTGAACGAGAACAGCGTCATGTCGTCGGTGCAGCGCGCCGGCGTCGCGTGGAACGTGCTGGAACGCGCCGGCGTGCCGGGTGTAACCGACGTGCACTGCTCGCCGGCCAATAACGGCACAACGCTGTTCATCCAGCTCCACCAGACCTATCGCGGCCAGGCCAAGCAGGCCGCCGCCGCCATATGGGGCTCGAACTCGGCACATCTGCGCTACAAGCACATCTGGGTGGTCGACGAGGATATCGATATCCGCGATTACGCTGCGGTCGACTGGGCCTTCGCCTACCGCGTCAACGCCGCCGAGGACGACATCGTGTTCTTCCCGGGGACGTTCGGCTCGCTGCTGGATCCCTCGACACGGCTCAAGGATCGCGATCCCCTGCTCTACGGCACCGGCAAGTGGTGCCGCGTGCTGATCGACGCGACCGTCAACCTCGATTTCGAGCCCGAGGAACAGTACAACGGCGAGCGTTACCCGCCGACCGTCGCGCCGCACAAGGAAGACATGGACTTCGTCAACGCGCGCTGGAAGGAATACGGCTTCAAGGACGACTGATCGAAGCTTCCAATCGTACTGAAGTTAAAGGGCGTCGATTTCGGTCGGCGCCCTTTTTGGTTTCGGCTTAGCTCTTGAGCGCGCGGCAAGCGTCGGTCGTGCCCTGAATGTCCTTGGCGAACTCCGACGGCGTCCGCCCGATTCTCATATCGAGAGACCTGACGGATTTTTCCGGAAACAGCCGCGCCATCTCCCGGTGGAGCGGCGTTTTCAACGATCCAATGCCGTGCCGTCGCGCAGCCCCGCGCTGCGTCCCATTCAGCACCGCCTGCAGGATTCGAGCCTGAACGCGCGGAACGTTGTTGCAGAAGATGTCGAGGGCTTCGCCACCCTGAATCTTCATCGTCACGAGCACGGGAACCGCACCGCCCCGACCGCGCCAGTCCTGCACGAAATTGAAGACGGAAATACTGTGGAGTTCTTTTGCCGCAGCCTCGGCTGCAGCCTTCGCCTTCGCGGCCGCTTCTTCGTCGTCGCCCGCAACGGCACCAGACGCCACCGTCGCAAGAGAAAGCCCGATCAGCAAGCCGGCAAAATTCCGCCCGGCATCACGCAATGTATCCCGCATCGTTCCTTTTCCTACCTGTCCCACACCGGTCGGCAAAATGCGAAACCCAGCTGAAATTTGGGTAAAGGATAAGCGTAAACAGGCGGTTACTATCCACAGCACGGCGTCTGGCGCCCTGCAGTCAACGTTTCGCCTGAAAGAATTCCTTGAGCATGGCCGATGCCCTCACCTCGTCGATGCCGCCATAGCATTCGGGGCGATGGTGGCAGGTGGGCTGATCGAAAAAGCGGGGGCCGTGTTCGACCGCCCCGCCCTTGGCGTCCAGCGCGCCGAAATAGAGCCGCCTGATTCGCGCGAAGGAGATCGCCGCAGCGCACATGGCGCAGGGCTCAAGCGTGACGTAGAGATCGCAGCCAAGCAGCCGCGCCCCGCCGTATCTACGGGCGGCCTCGCGCAGCACCAGCATCTCGGCATGGGCGGTGGCGTCGCGAAGCTCTTCGGTGCGATTACCGTCGGCGGCCAGGATTTCGCCGGTTTCGCCGTCGACGACAACGGCGCCGACAGGCACCTCGTCGCGGAGCGCCGCCTCGGCCGCCTCGTCGAGCGCGACCTGCATATAGGACTGCGCGCGCGACATCTCTGAAGCGCCCCTATTTCTTTTTCATGGGAGGCATCTCGGCGAGCAGTTGCCCGTACCCCTCGCGCGGTTCGTGGATCGACAGACGCTTCTGAAACTCCCAGACGCGCGACGGCACCGGATGCACCACGGGAATGCCGAGGTCCTGCTCCAGCAGCGGAATCACGTCGAGCACCTTCCAGCCGGTGCCAAGCATGTAGATGCCCTCAGCCTTCCGGCTCTTAAGGACCAGCTCCTTGATAAAGGCGTAGACCTGGTGCGAGGAGAGATTCTGCGCCTGGTTGAAATCGACATCCATGCCCTGGAAATCGAGCACATCGAAACCCGCAGCGGTGAAATAGTCCGAAAACGTCTGGTTGATCTCGCCCCGGAAATAGCTGGCGCCGACCATGCGCTTGACGCCCAGCGCCCGTAACGCGGCGATATGGTTGGTGCCCGAAGTGAAGACCGGCACCTTGTGCTGCTTCTCCCAAGAGCGGATTTTCTTTGCCTCACCGTCGAGCCCCATCACCATGAAGGGGGGCGCGCCTTCCGGGTGGATCACGTCGCAGCCCTGTTCCGCCAGAACCGCGACCTTTTTGTCGTAATCCTCCATGACTTCCTTGAATTCCGTGCGATCGCCGCGGCGGATGTCATTGAAAAGCGGGATAACGCCGATCCCTTCCGGCAGCAGGCGGATCATGTCCTCCAGCCCGCCGGGCCGCATGGTGGGCTTGATGATTCCGACGATGCCGCGCCAGCTTGAAAACGCCATTGGAGACTCCCCTGAGTGAAATTCCTGCGAGTGAAGTTCTTGCTGAAAGCGATTTTGAGACGCGAATGCGCACAGTGCAACTGCCGCCGCGTTCTGTGCTCCCGGCCTATGCAAATAGCCGTAATTTGCCTAGTCTTTCCAGCAAGCCCTTTTCATGGGCGATCAGGTTCTTATTGAGGAGGTTCACATGATCAGAAGACTGTCATCCGTACTCGCCATCGCGATTGCCGGCACCGCCGTTGCCGGCCCTGCCAGCGCCGACGCCGTTTCCGATTTCTACAAGAACATTCCGATCCGCTTCATTATCGGCGCAGGTTCGGGCGGCGGATACGACCTCTATTCCCGGACGCTCGCCCACCACATGGAAAAATACATTCCGGGCAAGCCGAACATCCTGATCGTCAACATGCCCGGCGCCGGCGGCGTGAAGGCGTCCAATTACGTCTACAACGCCGCGCCCAAAAACGGTTCGACCCTCCTGATGCCTTTCTGGACCCATCCGCTGTTTCAGATGATCCGCCCGCGCGGCATCAAGTTCGACATGAGCAAGATGCACTGGATCGGCAACATGGCCGAGCTCAATAGCGCAGTCACCGTACTGTCCAAGGTCGCCACCTCGTGGCAGGACGCGACAAAGAAACAGGTCGTTATTGCTGCGTCGGGCAAGGGTTCCGAAACATACATTTACCCCACCCTGATGAACTCGCTGCTCGGCACGAAATTCAAGATCGTCCTTGGCTATGTCGGCACCCGCAAGATGACGCTTGCCATGGAAAAGGGCGAAGCGGATGGCCGCGGCGGTTCGTGGCAGAGCTGGAACACGATCAAGCCGGAATGGATCGCGGACAAGAGAATCACGGTGCTGGCGCAGGCCGGTCTGCGCCGTCTGGACGCCTTGAAGGACGTGCCGCTGATCCATGAGCTGGTGAAGCCTGAAGACGTCGCCGTCGCCAAGCTGGTTTCAGCGCCAGTCACTATGGCCCGCATCGTCGGCTTCCCGCCCGGTGCCTCAAAGGAACAGGTCGCGGCGCTGCGCAAAGCGTTCGACGCCACAATGAAGGACGCCGGCTTCCTGGCCGATGCCGCCAAGCGCAAGATGGATCTTGCACCGCTCTCCGGCGCAGAGGTTCAGGCCAATATCGAGGAGGTCATGAATACACCGAAGGAAATCCTTCATCGGGCCTCCAAGGTACTGAAGTACTAGAGGCAGAATTCTTGAAACACACTTCCAGACTGGAGAAAGACATGACCGATCGAACCATAAAGACAGGCGTGATCGCCGCCGCGGCTCTGGCCGCGGTCACCATGTCCGCGCCCGCGAACGCCATGTTCGAGGGCAAGACCGTCACCGTTGTCGTGCCGTCGGGCAGCGGAGGCACTTTCCATCTCTACGGGCAACTCGTGCAGCGCCATATCGGAAAACACCTGCCCGGCAACCCCAATGTCGTGGTCCAGAACCGGCCCGGCGCCGGCGGGGTCAAGGCCGCAAATTTCATGGCGCAGGCAGCGCCCAAGGACGGCACTGTCCTTGCCGAGATCAATCCCGGTTCCGTCATCATTCCGCTGATGCGCAAGGTCCGTTTCGACCCACGTACGCTCGAATGGCTGGGTACGCTCTCAGTGCGAACCTATACGCTGGCGGTCTGGCATAACGTCGCTGCCGACACCATCGAAAAACAGAAAAAGACGGAAGTCATTATGGGGGCTTCAGGCGTCGGCTCGATCAACTTCCAGCTCCCGACATTTCTGAACGCGGCGGTCGGCACCAAATACAAGCTCATCAAGGGCTACAAGGGCGGCGGCGCCATCAATCTTGCCATGGAACGCGGCGAGGTTCAGGGACGCGGTAACTTTTATTCAGGCTATCTCGGCGCCAAACCTCACTGGATCCGCGACAAGAAGGTCAAGATTTTCGCGACCATCGGCCCGGTCCGGCCGGAAGTGGCACACGTACCGAAGCTGCGCGATATCGTAACGGGCGATATGAACAGCAAGATGCTGGGCCTGCTAGAGGTTGGCTTCAATATCGGTCAGGCCTTCTACCTGCCGCCCGGCACGCCAAAGGCGACGGTCGAGGTGATGCGCAAGGCGTTTTCCGACCTTCTGAAAGACAAGGAAATGCTGGCCGAAGCGGCGAAGCGCAAGGTGCCAGTCGATGCCCGCACCTGGCGGGACAACGTGAAGGTCGTCAATGCGGCTTTCAACGTCGACAAGGCCGTTGCCAGGAAACTCGCCGGCATTCTCGGCTTCGACAAGTCGAAGAAAAAGTAACCGGCCTGTAATCGGGCTGAATTTCAGGGCGTCCGCTATTCGGTGGACGCCCTATTTCTTTCCGCCCCTGAGAGACGATTCCGATAGAATAGAACCATGTCTCGTCCCCTTATCGGCATCACACTCGATTCAGAAGAGCCCGGCGGCTATTCGAAATTTCCCTGGTACGCGGTCCGGGAAAACTATTGCGGCGCGGTCGCGGCTGCCGGCGGGCTTCCCGTACCGTTGCCGCATGAACCTGACCTGGCCGAGAGCTATCTGGATGAAATCGACGGTCTGGTGATTACCGGCGGCGCGTTCGACGTGGACCCTGCCCTGTTCGGCGATCCTGATCGGCATGAAACCGTTGTCACCAAGGACCGCCGCACCGCATTCGAACTGGCTGTCACCAACGGCGCGGTCGCGCGCAACATGCCGTTGCTCGGCATCTGCGGCGGCCAGCAGCTCCTCAACGTCGCGCTGGGCGGTACGTTGATCCAGCATATCCCTGACGAGATCGAAAACGCCCTTGCGCACGAACAACCCAACCCGCGCGACGAATCGGGCCACGATGTCGAAGTAACTCCGGGCACGATGCTCGCGGCGATTACCGGAGCGGAAAGAATGTCGGTCAATAGCGCCCATCATCAGGCCGTTCGCGCTATCGGACCGGATGTCGTAATAAATGCCGTCGCACCGGATGGCGTCATCGAAGGGATCGAGTTACCGGGCAGGCGGTTCTGCCTCGGCGTGCAATGGCACCCGGAATTCTCCATCGATCCGGGCGACGCGCTGATTTTCAGGGCGTTCATCGAAGCCGCGTTGGACACATGACAGACACCGAAGAAAAAGGCGAACGGATCGCCAAGCGGCTTTCGCGCGCCGGCATTTGCTCCAGGCGCGAGGCGGAACGCTGGATCGCGGACGGCCGGGTCAGGGTCGACGGCAGGAAAATCGACACGCCCGCGACGCTGGTGACCGATGCCAGCCGTATCATGGTGGACGGAAAGCCCGTCGCCGCGCCGGACCGGACACGCCTCTGGCGCTATTACAAGCCCCCGGGCCAGGTGTGCAGCACCTCCGACCCCGAAGGCCGGCCCACAGTGTTCGACAATCTGCCATCCGACATGCCACGCGTCATGTCTGTCGGACGGCTCGATATAAACTCCGAAGGTCTCCTGCTTCTGACAAATGACGGCGAACTCGCGCGCCGGCTCGAACTGCCCTCGACAGGCTGGACCCGTCGCTATCGGGTACGCGTATTCGGCAACCCCGACGATCAGGCGCTGGCGGCGCTGGCCAATGGCGTGACAGTCGAAGGCGTGCGGTACGGCGCGATCCAGGCGCGGCTCGATTCCGCCCGCGGCGACAATAGCTGGCTCAGCGTCGCGCTGCAGGAAGGCAAGAACCGCGAAATCCGCCGCGTCATGGAACATTTCGGATATCGGGTGAACCGGTTGATCCGGATCGGGTACGGGCCGTTCCAGCTCGGCAAGCTGGTGCGTGGCGAGGTAGACGAAGTGAGCGCCAAGGTCGTCGCCGAGCAGACCGGCGGCGCGGCGACACCCCGACTGCGCCCGAAGAAACCGGACCGCAAGCCGTATAAACGTCCAGGACAGAATAAGAATGCGGATCGTCGGCGGAACCCATAGCGGACGTGTAATTCTCGCGCCGGAAGGACGTTCCCTTCGCCCCACCGCCGACCGGGTGCGCGAATCCGCGTTCAACATCCTTACTCAGGGCGGATCGAAACTCGGTGGCCGGGACTGGGTAACAGATGCGCGCGTGCTTGACGGGTTCGCGGGCACCGGTGCATTAGGGCTGGAAGCGGCGTCGCGCGGCGCCTTGCACGTCACGCTGATGGAACGCGACCGGGAAGCACTCGAATGCTGCCGCGCCAATATCGCGGCGCTCGGCGAACAGGGCCGAGTTTCCCTGCTTGCCGGAGACTGCCTCAGTCCTGTCCGCGCGGCAGAACCCTGCTCTCTGGTGCTGCTCGACCCACCCTACCGTCAGGACATGGGCGCTCCCGCCCTCCTCTCCCTGTCGGAAGCAGGCTGGATTTCCGCAGACGCCCTCTGTGTCGTGGAACTGGCTGCGAAGGAGCCGTTCGACATGCCGGAGGGTTTCGCGATGCTCGACGAACGGCGCTACGGCGCCGCGAGGGTGCTTTTTCTGCGCAGGAACGTTTGCTGACTATTCCGCCGCTGCAGCCTTGCCGGATGGCTTCAGCAACCCAATGACTTCGTCGGTGGTCATGATGTCCGCAAAATGGGTGAACATGGCGCCGAGCGAGGCGTTATGCGCCTCGTCCGACCGCGTCGCGGTGCCATCCGACACGACGATGTTTTCGAAATCCAGCATGAAGGCATCGCGCGCGGTGGATTCGACGCAGACATCGGTCGCAACGCCGACGAGCACGAGCCTGTCTATGCCGCGCGCCCGAAGCCTTTCCTCGATATCGGATGCGCCGCGAATAAAGGCGCTGAAGCGGGTCTTGACCACGTGTTCGTCGCCGTCCCGGACGTCCATCCCGCCCCAGACGGCCGACGCCTCATGCCCTTCGCTGAGATGCGCCATGACCATCGCGACGTCGTCCGGGTTCAGATAACCCATATAGGACGACCAGTCCTTCGCTGCTCCTTCATAGATGGCCCTGATCCACCACACCGAAGATCCGGCATCGCGCATCGCCTCGGCCAGCCTGTTGACGTTGGGAGCCAGCGCCGCTGTCGTCGGCGAGTAGGCCGGCATGCCGTCGAGACACCAGAAATTCTGCATATCGATGACCAGCAGCGCGGTTCGTGCGGGATCCAGACTGTCATAGGCGTGCAGCCTTCCGCGACGCCGCATGACGTGGTCGATGCTCGCCTGCGGCAAAGAAACCTTATGCATGTCGTTCTCCCCCTTCTTCTTACCGTCAGCGTCGACCGAACAGTTTCTCGATATCTTCCAGCCGCAGTTCGACATAGGTCGGGCGACCGTGATTGCACTGGCCGCTATTGGGAGTCTGCTCCATCTGGCGCAGCAGCGCATCCATTTCCGATGCGTTGAGACGTCTGCCCGCCCGTACGCTGCCGTGACACGCCATGGTGCCGCACACCTCTTCCAGACGTTCCTTGAGCGTCAGCCCCTCCCCGATCTCGGCAAGATCGTCGGCGAGGTCCCGGATCAGCCCCGCCACATCCGTCGTTCCGAGCAGAGCCGGCACCTCGCGGACGACGATCGCGCCCGGCCCGAAGGATTCGATGGCGAGCCCCATCTCGTCGAACTCGGCGGCGCGGGCCAGCACGCGTTCGCAGGCCGCTTCCTCCATCTCCACCACCTCTGGAAGCAGCAGCCCCTGCCGCTTGACCGACCCCGCCGCCATCGCCTCCTTCATGCGCTCAAGGACAAGTCGCTCATGCGCCGCATGCTGGTCGACGATGACGATTCCGTTCTCGGTCTGGGCGACGATATAGGTTTCATGAAGCTGCGCCCGCGCCGCGCCAAGCGGGCGGTCGGGCTGCGAGTCCGGGATCGCAGCCGGCTCGTAGGGCGACGACCGCTCAGCCATACCTGTTTCCGGCTCCATGCGCGCCGACAGAGCATCCAGCCCGGGAATCGGCGCGTAATAGCCGGCAAGCGCCGCACCGGTGGCACCGCCGGCATGCGTAGCTGCTCTGCCGCTGGTTGCGGGCGAACCGCCCCCCGGCCGAAAAGCACCGAGCGTCTGGTTCGCGACCGTGGTCGAGGCGCGGTGCCCGGCCTCCGCCAGCGCGTGACGTAAAGCGCCCACGATCAACCCTCGCACTAGGCCCGCATCGCGGAAACGAACCTCGGTCTTCATCGGGTGAACATTCACATCGACCGCACGCGGCGACAGCTCGAGATAGAGCGCGACCATGGGATGCCGGTTGCGCGCCAGAAGGTCCTGGTAGGCGCCCCGCACCGCGCCGGTCAGAAGCGGATCGCGCACCGGCCGTCCGTTGACGAACAGGTACTGCGAACGCGCATAGGCCTGGTTGAGGGTGGGCAATCCGGCATAACCTGTCAGTCGGATGCCCTCGCGCTCGGCATCGATCGGCAAGGCGTTCTCGGCGAAATCCCGTCCCATCACGTCCGACAGACGCCGCAGACGCGCGTCCAGCAGGTCGCCATTGCTCTCTTCCAGCCGGAGCCGCTTGCCGCGCTCGTCCGTGACCGAAAAGGCGATATCGGGCCGTGCCATGGAGAGTCGCCTGACCACATCCATGACATGGCCGGTCTCGGCCCGGTCTCCCTTGAGAAACTTGAGCCGCGCCGGCGTCGCGAAGAACAGGTCGCGGACCTCGATGCGCGTACCGCGCGCCAGGGAAGACGGCCTGACCGCGCTCTTACGTCCGCCTTCGACAACGATCTCCCAGGCCTCATCTGCGCCGCGGAGACGGCTCGCGATGGTCAGTCGTGCGACCGACCCGATCGACGGCAACGCTTCGCCACGGAACCCCAACGACGCAATTTCCAGCAGATCGTCATCCGGCAGTTTCGAGGTCGCATGCCGCTCAACGGCAAGCTCGAGCTCTTCTGCGCCCATGCCGATTCCGTCATCCGCGACGATGATCGCACTCCGCCCACTATCGGCGATCGTCACATCGACCCTGTGGGCGTCGGCATCTATGGCGTTCTCGACCAGCTCCTTGACTGCCGAAGCCGGACGCTCAACGACCTCGCCGGCGGCGATCCGGTTTACGGTCGTCTCGGGCAGACGGCGGATCGTCATCCGCCGTCGCTTTCCGACAGGTATCGCCTGGCCAGCACCTTGCCTTCCTCGACCGCCGGCTGGTTGAAAGGATCGACCCCCAGCAGATGCGCCGCAATGATCGTCTCCAGCATGAAATGCATGAACAGGGCGCCCATTGCCCGCTCGTCCAGCGCTTCCAGCCCGATGATGCGCGTCGGGCGCTGATGTCTGATCAGGGTCTCGGCGGTCGCCCGCTGTTCCGCGTCCATGAGGTCGCCGAGCGTTCGCCCGGCGAGATAGGCGAGGTCCCCATCGCGGGCAAGATCCGGGGAAATAACCTCTCCCCTTCCGGCCACATCGAGCATAACGATGGTAAACATCTTGTCGCGCGGTCCATCGAGGTAGAGCTGGAACTGGCTGTGCTGATCCACCGTCCCGATCGCCTTGACCGGGGTCGTACCCTTTCCATCCTTACCAAGGCTCTCGGCCCATAGCTGCCGATACCAAAGGCCCAAATCTGCCAGCCGGTCGGCATATGGCATCAGGACGGTCGTCGAAACGTTCCTTTCCTGCGCCAGACCAATCGAAATCGCCGCGCCGACCGCCGGTGCGACATCCAGCGGGGCGGCATTTCCGAGTACGGATGCAAGGACGTCTTTCGCTCCATCACGTACGGCTCCTGCGTCGAGCCCAGCGATCATGGCCGGCAGCAATCCCGTCAGGGAAAGAACGGAATAGCGCCCGCCGACGCCGGGATCGTGATCGAGCGCCGCGATGCCGTGTTCCGCGCAGATCCGACGCAGGACGTTGTCGACGGGTTCGGTGATAGCGACAAAATGTTCCGCGGCGGCCTCTCCGAGCGATTCACGCATTTTCGCAAGGCAGATCAGAAAAATGCTCAGCGTCTCAGCCGTCGAACCGGACTTGGACACAACGAGAAAGCCGGTCCGCAACGGATCGATCGACGTTAGCAACGTATCCAGCGAGTGCGGATCGATATTGTCGAAGAAATGCAGCCGCGGACTGATTCCGGGCTCGGCAAGATTGCATAACGTCTGCCCGCCGAGACTGGAGCCGCCGGTGCCGATCAGCACGACATCGCGGTAGCGTTCCCGATAGCGTGCCGCCACGGGTTCAAGCCTCTCGAGATCCTCCCGCGCCTCTGGAAGGCGGAGGAGCGGCAGCGAACCGTCTTCGTATCGGGATCTGAGAATGGCGAGCGCCCCGTCCGCCTTCTCCAGCAAGGCGTCAAAACATCCACGACCGATGCCGTGCTCGCCGATCGTCTCGGAAAAACAGGCGTCGGTCAGGTGGGTATAAGGCATAAGGACCATCCTTTAGCACGAGACTAGCGCGGGCCACCGAATCGCGGAAAGCCGCCTGTGGATAACCCCGACGGCTCGACAGAAGGCGGGATCGGGAGTAAGCATCCGGTCGGAAACTTCAGGGGAAAAAGGTGGATTTTGCGATCCTGGCGACTGTCGGCGTCGCCTTTCTTGTTGGCGGGCTTGTAAAAGGGCTGATAGGCGTCGGGCTGCCGCTGACGGCGCTGACGCTCATGACGCAGGTCATCGAGCTGCGCGTCGCCATCCCGCTGCTGGTAGTTCCCATCGTAGCGACCAATTTTTTCCAGGCGATCCGCGGCGGACGGTTCATGGAACTTCTGCGCCGCTTCGCCCTGCTGCTGGCGGCGACCTGCGCCAGCATCTTTGCCGGCGTTTACATCCTCTACCGGGTCGACGCCGCCTATCTGATGATTGCCCTCGGCGTGATCGTTACGGCCTACGCGCTGATCAACCTCCTGGCGGTACAGGTCCGGATAAAGGAGTCGCCGGGTCCCGCGACGACGATGTTCGCCGGCTGCTGCGCCGGCCTTACCGCCGGCACGACGGGCGTCATCGGTCCGCCGCTGATCATCTTTTTTCAGGCCATCGGCCTCGCCAAGAACATCTTTGTCCAGGCCATCGGCATCCAGTTCATGATCGCGGGAGCGGTCCTGACTTTCGCCCTGTGGCGCGAAGGAGGCATCACGCTGGAGAATGCGCCGGTCTCCGCGCTGGCCATGGTGCCGGCGCTGCTCGGCATGTATCTTGGCGAACGCGTACGCGGATACATATCCGAAGACCGGTTCCGGACGGGTGTTTTCGTCTTTCTGGTCATCGTCGGGCTGAATCTGGTCCGGAAAGGCCTTTTCTAGGCACCCCTTTGTAGCGATTGGAACGGCTCCATAGCTGTTATACGCTAACGAGAGCTTCGCCAGCCCAGTGCTGGCTTCCTTTGTTCCCTGACCGGGATACCGGCAATGCGAATGCAATATCAGGTCGTCATCACCGCCCTGCTTGCCGCCGCCATCAGCGGCGGCTGGATCTGGTTCGGCGGTCAGCAGGAGGCCGAAGGGTCCAAAGGCGGGAAATCCCGTCACGGCGGCGCCACACGCGTAATCGTCGAGCCCGTCGACCTCAAGCAGGAACGGATTGTCGTCCGCGCTGTCGGCACCGGCATCGCACGGGACTCCGCCGACATTCATCCATCGGTGGACGGAGAGGTCGTCGATGTCAGGTTTCGTCCCGAACAACGGGTAGCAAAAGGGCAGGTTCTCGTCCGCCTCGACGACGATCATCAGCGGCTCGCTGTTCGTCTGGCTGAGGTCGCACTCCGAAAGGCAAAACGGGATGCCGCCCGGCTGCGCAAACTGGCAAAATCCGGTCATGCCACCGGAACCGCCCTGGACTCCGCGCAGACCGCGCTGGAGACCGCTACCGTTCGCTATGCGCAGGCGAAGGCGGATCTGGCCGACCGCGTCGTTGTCGCCCCCTTCGACGGTGTGATCGGCCTGTCCGATATCAGTGTCGGGGACCGGGTGACCGATGCCACCATGATCGCCACGCTCGACGAGCGCTCTACCCTTCTCATCGACTTCAACCTCCCCGAGGATTACACCGGGCGCATCAATGTGGGCGACCCGATCGCCGTGCGGCCATCGATCGATCCGGAACGCAGGATCGTCGGAAAAATAGCAGCAATGGACAGTCGGATCGCCAAGCAGACGCGTACGCTTCGGATCCGGGCGGCCATTCCCAATCCCGACAATTCGATACGCCCTGGAACGTCGTTCGAGGTAGAATTCGCCTTCATGGGCGGTTCCTATCCCAGCATCGCCGAGGTCGCGGTGCTATGGAGCCGCGACGGCGCCTACCTGTGGCGGGCGAACGCCGGCAAGGCCGAAAAGATTTTCGTCAAGCTGGTCAGGCGCGACAAGGGGCGTATCCTGGTCGATGGGCCGATTGAATCCGGCGACCTGATTGTCGTCGAGGGTGTTCAGGGGCTGCGCGACGGCCAGAAGCTCTTGCCTCGGCGGGCGGGAGAACCAGAAGAACCGAAACGGCGCGGAGAGCAGAAGCGCCGGAAGGAAACCAGATCATGAGCGGCCGGTTCAGCGACCTGCCGGACCTGTCGATCCGCAGGCCAACCCTGGTCGTCGTTGTGAACCTGCTGGTCATGATCGCCGGACTGTCTGCCCTTTTCGGCGTGGAAGTCCGCGAACTGCCCGATATCGACCGGCCGATCGTCATGGTCCGCGCCTTCTTCGACGGCGCGTCGCCCGAAACCATGGATGCCGAAGTTACCAGTGTTATCGAAGGCGCCGTGGCGCGGGTCTCGGGAATAAAGTCGATCAACTCGGCGAGCGAGGAGAACAACGCACGCGTCCGTGCGGAGTTCGGACCGACTGTCGACCTCGACATCGCTGCAAATGACGTGCGCGAGGCCGTTTCCCGAATCCGCCGCCGGCTGCCGGAAGGCGTCGAAGAAGTCACCGTCGTAAAGGCGGATACGGACGCGTCGCCGATCATCCGGCTGTCGCTGGTCAGCGACCGGCTGTCTCAGGAGGCGCTGACGCGGCTGGCGGAAGACGACGTAACGGCCGAACTGTCCGCCATACCCGGCGTAGCGACCGTTATTCTGTTTGGCAATCGCGAACAGGTTCTGCGCGTCGTAGTGGAACCGATGAGACTCGCGCGGTACGGGCTGTCCATCGACGATGTCGCAAAGGCGCTGCAATCGACCAGTCTCGACGTGCCCGTTGGCAGCTTCAAGTCGGATTACCAGCTTCTGCTGGTGCGGGCCAACGCCTCCGTCTGGCGTCCGACCGATATCGAAGCGATCGAAATTCGCGACGGCGTCAGGCTGGGGGATGTCGCCCGCGCCTATTACGGCCCCGCCCAGGCGGAAAGCTACAGTCTGCTGAACGGCCGTCGGGTGATCGGGCTGGGAATCATTCGTCGGGCGCAGTCCAACACAATCGCCATTTCGGATGCTGTCGATAGGGCGCTCGTAAAGCTCAACCGTCGGCTCGACGATGGGGAGGTCATCAAGGTCTCGGACGACGCCACCTTCATCCGGGGTTCGGTGCGCGAAGTCGTAACCAGCCTCGGCATTGCGGTCGTCGTCGTGTTCGCCGTGATCTACCTGTTCATGGGGTCTCTGCGCGCGACACTGATACCGGCTGCCGCCATTCCTGTGGCGCTTATCGGTACCATCGCAGCGATCTGGCTGATCGGTTTCTCGATCAACATCCTGACTCTCCTGGCCTTGGTGCTGGCGACCGGCATGATCGTCGACGATGCGGTTGTCGTGATCGAAAACGTCCACCGCCACCGGTCTCTGGGACTAAAACCGCTCGCCGCCGCGGTCGTAGGCACCCGTCAGGTGTTCTTCGCCGTGATCGCCACGTCGGCAACGCTGATCTCGGTCTTCCTGCCCATCGCCTTCCTGCCGTCGAACGCCGGGCGCCTCTTTACCGAATTCGGCATCGTTCTCGCCATCGCAGTCGCAATTTCGTCCTTCGTCGCGCTGTCGCTATGCCCGTTGCTGGCGTCGCGCCTGCCTGCGGGAAAAGAGGGAGTAGGCGCCGGCCAGCCTGGCCCGCTCCGGAAGCTCGGCAGCCGGCTGCAGCGCATCTATATGCGTTTCCTCGATTTCACGCTTTCGGCCCGATTGCTGGTGGTCGGCGGAACAGCAGCGGCAGCGACCGTCGCTGTCGTGCTGTTCCCAACCATCAAGGAAGAGCTGCTGCCGCGCGAAGACAGGGGTGCGCTATACATCATGCTCCAGGGGCCGGACGGGGTCGGGCTCGATTATATGGACAGGCAGGCGGCCAAGGTGGAGGCCATTCTGAGGCCGCTACAGGACAAGGGCGAGATCGGAAACGTCATGTCGATCGTCGGACGCTGGGATCTCAATCGCGTGTGGGTCGTCGCTCCGCTTGCCCCATGGGCGGAACGCACGCGCAGCCAGGCACAGATCGCGCTCGAGCTGCGCCGCCCGCTGAGACAGATTACCGGCGCGCATGTGCGGTTGCGCCAACCCAACAGTCTCAACCTGCGCCGCTCCGGCGGACGGCTCGAATTCGCGCTGACCGGATCGAACTACAGGGACCTTGCCGCTGCCGCGGACGATTTCCGCGAAGCGATGCATAAACGCCTGCCGCAGTTCGAAGATCCGGAAGTCGAGTTCCAGCAGACCCAGCCACAGATCTCGATCAAGGTCGACCGGCGGCGCGCGGAAGATCTCGGCGTGCCGGTAGACGGCATCGCCAACACGCTGCGGGCGATGGTCGCCGGCTACAAGGTCGCGGAGCTCAATGTCAACGACCGCTCGATTCCGGTGATTCTGGAATCGGCATCCGGCGCCATCGACGATCCGGGCGACCTCCGAAATCTGTTCGTCTCAACGGCGAAGGGCGAACTCGTACCGCTTTCCTCCTTCGTCACGCTCGAAGAAGTCGGGGTTGCTGCCGAGCTTGACCGGACCGCCCAGAAACGCGCGGTAGAAATCGACACACCGCTTCCCGCCAGCTACCCGATGAAAAAGGCGATGGCCGAGGTCCAGGCGATTGCCGACGACATCCTGCCGCCCGGGATCGATATCCGTTTCCTGCGAGAGGCCGCGACTCTGGAAGAAACCTCGAACGAGGTCGCGATCACCTTCGGCATCGCCGTTCTCGTCGTGCTGCTGGTGCTGGCGGCGCAGTTCGAAAGCGTGCTGAGCGCCATGGTGATCATTCTGACGGTGCCCTTCGGGCTCGCCGCCGCAATTTTTGCACTCAAACTGACAGGCGGCTCGCTTAACATCTACAGCCAGATCGGGCTGATCATGCTGGTCGGGCTGATGGCCAAGAACGGTATTCTTGTCGTCGAGTTCGCCGACCAGCTGCGCGACCGGGGACATTCGGTCATGGAAGCGGTGCGCGAGGCCGCCATGACGCGCCTGCGTCCCGTGATCATGACCATGCTGTCGACCGTTTTCGGCGCCCTGCCCCTGATCCTGAGTTCCGGTCCCGGCGCGGAGGCACGGGCCGCCATCGGCTGGATCGTCTTCGGCGGTCTCGGGATCGCCACGATTTTTACGCTGGTGCTGATCCCGATTATCTACAGCCTGCTGGCGCCGCTGGCGCCGGCCCGCGCGCATGCAGGCATCCGGCTGGACCGGCAGCTGAGGGAGGCGGAGGCGACGACCGAACTCTCCGGCGCGCCCGAAGCAGTGCAGGCTGGTGCAGCGGAATAGCTACTTCGTCTCTTCGAGCCCTTCGGGCTTCCCGACCACCACGACAGTGAGCTTGCCGGGATTTAACAGGCGTTTGGCGACCCGCTTGATGTCTGCAACCGTCACAGCGTCGATCAGTTTCGCGCGCCTGCCGATATAATCGATGCCGAGCCGGTTGATCTGCACCGCAACGAGAAGGCCCGCGATCCGGCGGTTGGAATCGAGCCTTAAAGGGAAAGAACCGTTGATATAGGTCTTCGCCGAGGCGAGTTCCTTTTCCGTAACGCCGTGCTCGGCCATCCTCGTCCATTCGGCACGAATGATATTCAGCGATTCCGCAACGCGCGCGTTCGCCGTACCGACACCGCCCATATAGAGCGCCGTATGCTCAAACGGGCTGAGATAGGAATAAACCGAATAGGCCAGGCCGCGCTTTTCGCGAACTTCCTCCATCAACCGGCTTGAAAAACCGCCGCCGCCGAGGATCCGGTTCATCACATAGGCCGCATACCAGTCGGGATCGTTCCGCCTGACGCCCTCCTGACCGAACAGGACGACGCTTTGCGGCACGTCGTGTTTCACGACAATTACCTTGCCGGGATTCGACGGCGCGACATTGGCGACTTTCGACGCCGGGCGCGACGCGGGCAGGCGCCCAAAAACCTCGTCGAGCCGGCGCGAGAGTTCCGCCGCGCCGATGTCGCCCGACACGCCGATCACAAGCCCTTTCCGGACGAAATGCCGGGAAGCAAAATCCTTCAGGTCGGGGACGGAGATGGCCTTGATCGACTCGATTGTTCCATCGCCGGGACGTCCGTAAGGGTGTTCCGGAAAGACCGTCCGGTACCAGGTGCGGACGGCGATGGTATCGGGGTCTTCCTGGGCAGCCCGGAGGCGAACGACAAGCTGCGAGCGGATTCTTTCAACGGGTTCAGGGTCGAAACGCGGGCTGTTAACCGCGAGAGCCAGAAGCCGGAAAGCCTCATCCCGATTGGCGGAGAGTGTCCTCAGATTGCCGCGAAACGTATCGGTGTTCGCGCTGAAACCCAGCCTGATGGAATTGTCCTCCAGGCGGCGCTGAAAGGCCTGCGAGTCCAGGTCGCCCGCGCCCTCATCCAGCAGGGCGGCGAGCATGCGGGCCCGCCCTTCCTTCCCCTGCGGGTCGTGTGATGTGCCCGAGCGCCAGGCGAAGCTGAACGAGATCACCGGGACCGAGCTGTCCTTCACAAGCCAGGCCTCGATCCCGCGCGGGCTGACCACGCGCTCGATGTCCATCGCTTGGACCGTGCCGACGCCGGACAGCACAATGGCAGAAACGACGAGCGCCTTGACGAAAGCAATCGGGCGAAACATGGCTCAGCCCTCCTTCCGCTCGGCGGGAAGCAGGACACTTGTGACGGCCCGGCGCGATCGAAAAACCTTCCGCGCCGCCGCGTCGACTTCCGCCCGGGTTACAGCCTGTATCCGCTCGGGCCATGCCTCCACATCCTCGACCGTTCGTCCGGTCGTCAGCGCGCGACCGAAAATATTGGGCGCAGCCCTGAGCGAATCGCGGGCAAAGATCGCCCGCGCCGCCATAGCCTTCTTTGCGCGCGCCAGTTCGTCTTCGGTGATGCCGTCACGCAACAGCTTCTCGATTTCGCCTTTCAGTGCGGCTTCGGCTTCTTCCAGGGTCTTGCCGGGACGCGGCGAAATCGAGACTCCAAAGCTTCCGAGATCGTAATTTTCGGATGAATACCAGGCGCCGACCGAGGCGGCGACGCCCTGGTTGACGACCAGTTCGCGATAGAGACGCGTCGTGGCCCCACCATCGATGATGCGTTCCAGGACCTGCAGCGCGTAGGCCTCGTTACCTTCCGCGGTGCGATAGCTGGGCGCCAGCCATGTTCTCGACCAGCTGGGCTGGCGCACTCGAGGACTGCGCAGTTCCACCAGCCTGTCTGCGTGGTGCGCAGGTTCCGCCACCCTCTTCCGCACGATCTCCGGCCCGCGTTCGAGAATGCCGTAATATTTCTCGGCCAGCGGCCGCAACTCCTGCGCATCGATATCGCCGGCAACGACCAGAATCGCGTTATTGGGGGCGTAGAACTTTCGGTAGAAAGCCAGCGCGTCTTCAGTCGTCAGCTGCTCGATTTCGTGCTTCCAGCCGATCACCGGCATCCCGTAAGGATGATTCAGATAAAGCGCCGCGCTGGCGGCCTCGTACAGTTGCGAGCCGGGATTGTTGTCGACACGCGATCGCCGCTCTTCCAGCACCACATCGCGCTCCGGCAGGACTTCCCTGTCGGTCAGGACAAGATTGCGCATCCGGTCGGCTTCCATCCGCATGACGAGTTCCAGCCTGTCGCGCGCGACAGTCTGGAAATAGGCGGTATAGTCTTGGCTGGTGAAGGCGTTATCCCGCCCCCCGTTGCGCGCGACGATCTTTGAAAATTCGCCCGGGGGTATCGTCTTCGTGCCCTTGAACATCAGGTGTTCGAGAAAATGCGCGATCCCGGACTTGCCTGCGGGCTCGTCCGCCGCCCCGACCCGGTACCACACCATGTGAGCGACGACCGGCGCGCGCCGGTTGGTCACCACGACAACCTGCATCCCGTTGGACAGCATGAAAGTCTCGGGATTGAATACCGCTGCGCGGACGGGAGCCGATAAAGCGGACGCAATCAATGCGACCGTCAGCGCTGTCAGACATATCGTAAGTTTCGGGATTCGCCTGCGCGTCAGAATCATCGCCGCCTCCTTGCCGGTAATAGCCGATGACATCCACGGCCCGTATTTCAGGGGCCGCAGCACAGGTCGAAATATGGCTCTACGCCAGCGTAATGCAAGAGAATCCGGGCGGTCTCAAGGTAAGTTGTTTTAAGATTTCAGAAGGCTGGTCCCGCAAGGGCTATCAGAAGATGCCTTCCAGCCAGCCCTTTTCCTTGCGCTGGATCACCGGAACGTTCCCCTTGCTAACCGGGTCGCCCATCGCACGGGCGCTGCGGATCCGGCGTGATTCCTTTTCCGCATCGACGATAGTGCCGGGTTGTGGCTTTTCCTGCCAGAAAAGCAGCCTGCGCGTGAAACTCTCCGACTCTTCGGCCAGCGCCGTGCTTTCCTGATTGACTTTCTGCCGGATGGAGGGATCAACGTTTACCGCGCCGGCCTTCGCCAGTATCGCGGCCTCCCCCCTGGTGAAGCGGCCTGAACTGACAGCCTCCTGCATACCCGTCTGTTCGGGACGGCTACTGTTACGCAGCAGAATGGTCTTCGCCTGCTCGCGTGGATTGAGCTCCTGCGGGCGTTCCGCACCCGGCGCCGGCGATCGGAGTCCGAAATCGGGCGGAATGCTCAAAGGCGCGCGCGAAACAACCTCAAACTCGTCAGGGGCCTGTATCTTGAGACCGGCGACGCTTTTCGCGGCTTCGCATCCCGTGAGCGCCGCAAGGGCGACGATCACTGCTGAAATGACTATCGGTTTCGGCATCATCTGCGAAAAATCCTTCAAGTGCCTATTATGGCTTCTTCTCGAGCGATTTCAAGGAATCGAGAATCAGGAGCACGACACCGACAGTAATCGCAGAATCCGCCACGTTGAATGCCGGCCAGTGCCAGTCCCCGATATGGAAATCGAGAAAATCCACAACTGCGCCGTACAGGATACGATCAATAACATTTCCCAGCGCGCCCCCCGCCACCAGTCCCAGCGCGACCGACAGGAGCCGAGTCTCGGCGAAACGCATCCAGATCAGCAAGGCGACTGCAATCAGGACCGCGAATACGATCAGGGCCCACCGGGACCAGTCGGGCGCTTCATTGAAAATGCCGAAACTGACCCCGCGGTTGTAGACCAGCACCAGCGAAAAGAAATCGAACACCGGAATCCGCTGCGGCGGATTCATCACAGCCGTCAGGATCCACCACTTGCTGAGCTGATCGAGAACGATCGTTACAATCGCGGCCAGGCCGCCCATTGCGAAGGGGGAGCGCGTGAGCATGGGCAAGCTAAGCAAGTGCAGCGGTTACTCCGCCGCCATCCCCGTTTCCGACACGGCGTCGGCGCATCGATGGCAAAGCTCGGGATGACCGTCCGCCGCCCCCACTTCGGGGAGAACTTTCCAGCAGCGGGCGCATTTCTCTCCCGCGGCCAGCGCAACCGTTACGGCAACACCCGAAACATCGTTGAGCGTGAAAGCGTCGTCAGGGGCGGATCCGTCGGCGAACGAAGCTGCCGAGGTAATACAAAGATCGGCAAGGTCGATATCCTTCAGCGTGGTACGGTCGGCCGCATCCTCGACGTAAATCGAGACCGTAGCGGCGAGACTCGAACCAATCCTCTTCTCCGCGCGCTCGATCTCCAGCGCACCAGTCACCACGCGACGGAGCGCACGAACGCGCTGCCATCTGGCGCCGAGAGCATCGTCCCGCCAGCCAGCCGGAATTTCCGGGAACAGATTCAGGTGCACGCTTTCGGCGCCGGAATCGTCGGGATAGCGGGTGAGCCAGGCTTCTTCCGCCGTAAAGCAGATGATCGGCGCCAGCCACCTGGCGAGCGTATCGAACAGGATATCCAGTACCGTCCTGGCCGCCCGGCGCTCCGGATCGTCGCCTCTGTTGCAGTAGAGCGTGTCCTTCCGGATATCGAAATAGAACGATGACAGCTCTACCGCGCAGAAATTATGCAGCGCGGTAAACATGGCGTGGAAGTCATAGGCCGCGCAGCTCTTGCGGACCAGCACGTCCAGTTCAGCCAGCCGGTGCAGGATGAACCGTTCAAGTTCCGGCATGGAAGCCGGTTCGACGCGCTCGGACTCGGAAAAATCCGCCAGGTTACCCAGCAGGTAGCGCAGCGTATTGCGCAGCCGGCGATAGGCGTCCGCCTGATGCTTGAGGATCTCCGGCCCGACTTTCAGGTCGTCCGAATAATCCGACGCCACGACCCAGATGCGGAGGATGTCCGCCCCGTACTGTTTCAGCACGTCCTGGGGAGCGACCGTGTTGCCGAGCGATTTCGACATTTTCACGCCCTGCTCCGCCAGCACGAAACCGTGGGTCAGCACGCCCTCATAGGGCGCCCGGCCGCGTGTGCCGCAGGATTCGAGCAGCGACGAATGGAACCAGCCTCGATGCTGGTCCGACCCTTCGAGATACAGGTCGGCAGGCCATTTCAGATCGTCGCGCTTCTCCAGCAAGAAACTGTGGGTCGAGCCGGAATCGAACCAGACATCGAGAATGTCACGAACCTGGTCGTAGTCATCAGCATCGTAATCGTTACCGAGGAAACGCGCCTTCGCGCCATCGGCGAACCAGGCATCCGCGCCTTCCTGCTCGAAGGCGGCGGCGATGCGCTCGTTGACCGCCTCGTCCTTCAGAACTTCGCCGTCGGATTTCCTGACGAAGACTGATATCGGCACGCCCCAGGCGCGCTGGCGCGACACCACCCAGTCGGGCCGGTCGGCGATCATACCGCGCAGCCGCGCCCTGCCCTGCGGCGGGTAGAATGCGGTGTCCTCGATCGCGGCCAGCGCTTTGCTACGCAGACCGCCTTCACCCGCCGCGTCACCCATGGAGATGAACCATTGCGGCGTATTGCGGAAGATCACCGGTGTCTTGGAGCGCCAGCTATGCGGATACTGATGCTTGAGACGGCCACGCGCCGCCAGTGCGCCAGCGTCGCGCAGGGCGGCGATGACGGCCTCATTGGCGTCGCCCTTCTTTCCCTTGTCGTTAATGACGCGCTTGCCGGTGAAACCGGGCGCTTCTTCCGTATAGGAACCGTCCGCGTCGACCGTATAGGGGATGTAGGTATCGATGCCGCGCGCGGTCAGCGCGCCCATGCAGTCCATCCAGATTTCGAAGTCGTCGCGCCCGTGGCTCGGCGCGGTATGAACGAACCCGGTACCCGTATCGTCGGTGACATGATCGCCGTCGAGCAACGGCACGGCGAAATCGTACCCGCCAGCCAGGCCCTTGAGCGGATGGTCGCACAGCAGGTCCGCCAGCATTTCCGCGGAGACATCCGCCAGCCGCGCGCAATTTTCGACGCGCGACTGCTTCATCATGGAGTCGGCGAGGCCGTCAGCGAGGATCAGCTTTTCCCCGGCCTGCACCCAGTTATCCTCCGGCGCGCTCGTTACCTCATAGAGCCCGTACCCGATCCGCGACGAGTACGAAATCGCCCGGTTACCGGGTATGGTCCACGGGGTCGTCGTCCAGATCACGATCTTTGCGCCCGTAAACGCGCCCTCGCCCTCGCGAACCGGAAACTTCACCCAGATCTGGTCCGACTCGTGGTCGTGATATTCGACCTCGGCCTCGGCCAGCGCAGTGCGCTCGACGACGGACCACATGACCGGCTTCGAACCGCGATAGAGCTGGCCCGAGGTCGCGAACTTCATGAGTTCGCGGGCGATCTGCGCCTCCGCGTCGAACGTCATGGTCAGATAGGGCTTCTTCCAGTCGCCGATCACGCCGAGACGCTGGAATTCCTCGCTTTGCACGCCGACCCAGTGATCGGCGAATTCGCGGCATTCCTGGCGGAACTCGTTGATCGGCACCTCGTCCTTGTTCTTCCCCGCCGACCGGTATTTTTCCTCGACCTTCCACTCGATGGGCAGGCCATGGCAGTCCCAGCCGGGCACGTAGTTGGCGTCCCTGCCCAGCATCTGCTGCGAGCGGTTGATCACGTCCTTGAGAATCTTGTTCAGCGCGTGGCCGATATGCAAATTGCCGTTGGCGTAGGGCGGCCCGTCATGCAGGACGAATTTCTCCCGCCCGGCGGCGGCCTCGCGCTGCCGGCGATAGAGGTCCATCTTTTCCCACCGTTCCAGAATGCCGGGCTCGCGCTCCGGCAGAGAGCCCCGCATCGGAAACTCCGTCTTCGGCAGGAAAACCGTATTCTTGTAATCGGTAGCCATATCGAGCTCTTTCTATGCCGCATCCACGGCGGCGGCATCGGGCAGCGCGTTGGCCGCCCCTGCTACTATGCCCTCAAGGGCGAAACGCGCGGCGTCGCAATCGGCAGCGATCTGCGCACGTATGGCGTCGATGCCATCGAACTTCATTTCCGGCCGGATGAAATCCGCAAATGCGACACGTAGCGTCCTGCCGTATAAATCTCCCTCGAAATCGAACAGGTTGACCTCTACCGTCACGCTTTCGCCGTCGAATGTCGGCCTGCGACCGACATTGACCACGCCGCGCCGCCAGTCGGTTTTTTCGCCGTCGACGATACCAACCCAGACGGCATAAACACCCAGAAGCGGCATGAGGTAATCGCCCGGATCGACATTCGCGGTCGGAAAGCCGATCTGCCGCCCGCGCTGGTCCCCGGACATCACCACGCCTTCGACTTCCCAGGGACGACCGAGTAATGTCGCCGCTTGGCATACATTGCCGGCACGCAGCCGGTCGCGGATCGCGGTCGACGAAAAGACCGCTCCGTCTCCGCCGCCAACGGCCGATACCACCGACACGCCGAAACCGTTGCGGTCTCCGGCCTCCCGAAGCATCCCGATATCCCCGCCGCGTCCCCGGCCGAACACGAAATTGTACCCGGCGACGACATGCCGTACGCCAAGCGCTTCCGCCAGCACATCATCGACAAATTCTTCTGCTGAGATCTCCGCGAAACTGCGGTCGAACGGAATCAGAAACAACACGTCGACGCCCAGTGCGGCGATGTGGCGCGCCTTGGTCTCGCCCGGCGTCAATTCGAACGGATCGGCGTCGGCCTGAAAAAAACGTCTTGGATGCGGGTCGAACGTCATGACAGCCGAGGGCACGTCCAGGTCCCGCGCCTTCTCGACCGCCCCCGCAATCACCGACCGGTGCCCCGGATGCACCCCGTCGAAATTGCCGAGGGCGACCGCCGCACCGCGGGCGGAGGCCGGGACGGCTGTATGGCTGCGAACGATTTCCATGGTGGCGGTTTCCTAAACAGGGCGGCTTCCCAAGTCAAACGGCATATCAGGCTGCATACAGAGCCCGCCGCCCGCACAGCCATTCTACAACATTTTACCGATCGTTAAGGCGCCCCCGATATGTTTTGGGAAACGATTGCAGATACAATTGCATCAATCCGGTGCCATACAGGGTTTTTGTCCTCTATGGCGCCATTTTACGGAGCGCAGGCGGGTATTCGCACCAAAATCCCGTAATCTGGAGGATGAAGGTTGATTTATTCGGAACAAGAGGATGAGGCGAGAAGATTCGCGGAAGACGCCATCGCCGAAATGGATGCCGTCAAGGTCGCCGCAACCCCGCCGAATTTCGCCATCTGGTACGATCACGTATCCGGGCGGAATCCAGCTCTCTCCCGAATCCTTGACCAGGTACGCACCAAGAACATCCCGCTGACAGAAGACCGAAACCGGGAAATTTTCGGACGCTACAGCTCATTTGCCGAGGCTGAAGGCGAAACCGGGTCGACTGACCAGGTGGATGCGATCGCGGCCGAAATCGCGGAAGCCCTGAGCGATGTCGGAAAAAGCACGGAAAAGTATGGGGATGCCCTGGCCAGCGCATCCGGATCGCTCGACAGTGCCCAGAGCAATGACAACAAGGCAGCCATCATCAAATCGATCCTGTCTGAAACCCGCGCGATGGACAATCGCGTCAAGGAGCTCCAGGACAGGATGCAGGAATCCCAGGATGAGATCGCGCAGCTCCGCGAAAACCTGGAACTCAGCAAAAAGGCGGCCCTGACCGACGGGCTGACCGGGCTTGCCAACAGACGCAGTTTCGACGAAACGCTGACGACAATGTCCGAAGCAGCACGCGCCGAAGGGACTTCGCTGGCCCTTGTGATCGCAGACGTCGACCACTTCAAAAATTTCAACGATGTCTACGGGCATCAGATGGGGGATCAGGTTCTCCGGCTGGTCGGTCAGACTCTCAAGAATGGTACGAAGGGCCGAGACGTGGCGGCTCGCTATGGCGGAGAGGAATTCGCGCTGATCCTGCCGGAGACAAACCTGAAGGGCGCCGCCGCGGTCGCGGAAAATCTGCGTCAAACGCTCGCGTCACGCAAAATCGCGAAAAAAGGCGCCGCCGAGACGATAACCTCCGTCACGATGTCGTTCGGCGTTACGGAATATCTGTTCGGCGAGTCGCTCGAACAGTTTATCGCCCGGGCGGACGCGCATCTCTATTTTGCCAAACAGTCCGGTCGGAACCAGGTCAGCGCCGGCATGAACGAGCCGCAGATCAGAAAAGCGAGCTAACGAAAATCCTGTCGCCGCGGGTGGCGGCGTTTCATACTCCGCCCATGTTTGTCCTGTTTACCGATTTCGGCCTCACCGGGCCTTATGTGGGCCAGATGAAAGCCGTTTTGGCGTCTAAGGCACCGGGCGTCCCGGTCATCGATCTGATGCACGATGCGCCGGCCTTCGATGCGAAGGCTTCCGCCTATCTTCTTGCCGCCATAACCGACCGCTTTCCGGAGAGCGCCATATTCGTCTGCGTTGTCGATCCGGGCGTCGGCAGCGACCGCATGCCGCTCGTCGTCGAAGCAGACGGCAAGCGCTTTGTCGGACCCGACAACGGTCTCTTCTCGATTCTCATACGCCGCGCCGCCGCGCCTTCCGCACTGGGTATAGGCTGGCAGCCGAAGGACCTGTCGGCAAGCTTTCACGGGCGCGATCTTTTCTGCCCGGTGGCCGCGATGCTAATGCACGGCGAAACCGTATCTGGAGAGGCTGTCGATACAGGCGCCGTCGACCGGGCCGACTGGCCCGACGACCTGTCGGAAATCGTCTATATCGATGCCTATGGCAATGCCATGACAGGATTTCGGGCGGAAAAACTTTCGGACGAGGCTGTCCTGGAAGCAGCGAACAGAAAATTTACGCGAGCCCGGACTTTTTCCGATGTAGCGCCAGGAGACGCCTTCTGGTACGAAAATTCCAACGGCCTCGTGGAAATCGCGGTTAATTGCGGCCGCGCCGACAGGCTCGGGCTTGTCATCGGCGCCCCCGTCACTATATCGGATGCCGCGTAGAGGCCCTGTCAGAGGGATGTAACGGAAAAGACTGTGTCTGCTGTCGTAAACGCCATAACGGATTTTCGGCTCCGTCCGGAAGGCCGGATTTTTGTCGCCGCCTTTGCTGCAGCAGCGCTGCTGCTTTTTCTCCTGGCCGATTTTCTGGGATGGATCGGCGTGATCCTGACGGTCTGGTGCGTCTTCTTCTTCCGCGACCCCGACCGCGTGACGCCAGTCGAGGCAGGTCTCGTGATTTCTCCCGCAGACGGCGTGGTGCAGGAAACCGTGCTGGCCATTCCGCCGCCTGAACTGCATATGGGCGAAACGCCCATGAAGCGGGTCGGCATCTTCATGAATGTGTTCGACTGTCATGTGAACCGCAGCCCGGTGGACGGCACGATCGTCGCCTCCGCTTACCGGCCGGGCGCTTTCCTGAACGCGGAACTCGACAAGGCAAGCGAAGACAACGAACGCCGCGCGATCCATATCCGGACCGATGGCGGTACCGATATCGCCGTCGTGCAGATCGCCGGCCTCGTCGCGCGCCGGATTATCTGCTGGACGCCGGACGGCCACGAGCTCAAGGCCGGCGAACGGTACGGCATGATCCGGTTCGGCAGCCGCGTTGACGTCTATCTGCCGCAATCGGCGCGCGTACTCGCGGTCGCCGGCCAGCGCGCCGTATCCGGCGAAACCGTTCTTGCGACCCTTGAAGGCGACAGCGAAACCGACCGCGCAGGAGAAATACGCTAATGTCGCGCCCTCCCCGCAACAGGAGACGTCGCCGACTGCGCCGCGAATCTCTTAACCGGCTCCTGCCCAACGCCCTGACCATGCTTGGGCTGTGCGCCGGCCTGAGCGCGATCCGGTTCGGGTTCGACGACCGCTGGCAGGCCGGCGTTCTGCTGATCGCTGCAGCGGCGCTGCTCGATACGCTAGACGGCCGAATGGCACGCCTGATGGGTGGGCCCACCGAGTTCGGCGGCCAGCTCGACTCGCTGGTAGACGCCATCGCCTTTGGCGTCGCCCCGGTCATGTTGATGTATCTCTGGTCTCTTGACGGCGCCGGCGGGCTGGGATGGGCGGTGACCATGCTGTTCGCCGTCTGCTGCGTCCTGCGGCTCGCCCGGTTCAACGTCGCCTCGGCGGAAAACAAGCTGCCCGCCTGGGCCGGCAGCTATTTCAGCGGCGTTCCTGCGCCCGCCGGAGCGGGGCTCGCCCTTCTGCCACTGATCCTCGGGGTGGAGACGGGCTGGACGTGGCTGCAGTCGCCGTGGCTGACCGTTCCATGGATTTTCGCGGTCGCCATCCTGATGATCAGCTGGATCCCGACCTGGTCGTTCAAGCGTATCCGCGTCCCCAATAACCGTGTCACAATCGCCATGGCGGTTGTCGCCGCGTTCGCTGCCGCAATGTTTGCCGAACCATGGCTAAGCCTGTCGGGACTTATTCTCGCCTACGCGCTGACAATCCCGTTTTCCGTCATTGCCTATCGCAGACGTGAGGCGGAAGAAGCGTCCGCGTCGCCCGCAACGAACGACCCGGATCCCGAATCGGCTGAAAGGCCTTAAGAGCCTTTTCCGGAAAGGTCCTGTCTTAGCTCGGCAATTTCCGCCCTTAGCCGGGCGATTTCCGACGACACCAGGCGCGTGTCCTTGTCGATAATGGTTTCCACCGCCTCCACAGTCTGCCCGGCCTCTTCGGCGTGCAGCGTCTGCATCGAATCGACGATGATGGCGATAAACAGGTTCAGGACGGTGAAGCTGGAAACGATGATAAACGGCACAAAGAAGGCCCAGGCATAGGGGAATTTTTCCATCACCGGACGGACAATCCCCATCGACCAGCTTTCCAGCGTCATGATCTGAAACAGCGAATACATCGATTCCCCGATCGTACCGAACCAGGCAGGGAATTCGCCGCCGAACAGCTTGGTGGCGATCACGGCGAACACATAGAAGATCAGTATCAGCAATGCGCCGATTGCGCCGATCCCCGGCACCGCCTTCAGCAGCGCCGTGACGACCCTCCGAAGGCGCGGCACGCCGGACACAAGCCTGAGCGCCCGCAACACCCTGAGCGCCCGCAATACGCCGAACTGCTCGCTGGCCGGAACCAGCGCGACAGCGACAATGATGAAATCGAAAACGCCCCAGGGGTCGCGAAAAAACGCCAGCCCGTGTGCGTACATACGGAGCGCCAGCTCGGCGACGAAGATCCACAGAATAATGTGATCGATCATCACCAGCGTACCGCCAATCGACTGCATGACGGAGGGCGACGTCTCAAGGCCCAGAATAACGGCATTTATGCCGATCAGCCCGAGAACCGGATAGCGGAAGCGGGTGCTCTCCACCAGATCTCGAAGGCGGGCGCGGTGATCCTGTCGACCGGCGGCCAGGGCGTCTTGAGCCATACGAAAAGAAACCTGCAATACGAACAAATGACGGGAAGGTATTTAGGCGCGGCAAGCGGCGCTGACAACGGGGATCGGAAAATCACAGCTTGTTTAATTGCATTTTCGGTACGACTCACCAGACTCATGAAGTAATTTGCGGTAGCGAATTTCGCCGTTTCCGGAGAATCGGGATGCGCCGTTTCATACTGACCCTGTTAGCGATTTGCGTCTTCACCGGCCCATTGTCCGCCGTCGAATCGCCGCGCTCGATCAATTGGGACGACCTGGTCCCGAAGGACATCGACTATCCACCGGACCCTCTGGCGAATATGTCGGACCGGCAGCAGGACGATATCGGATACCTGTTCCGTCTCCGCGCCATTTTGAAACGGCCCGGATTCGACAAAATCGGCGAGCTCGCCAGCGAAGCTGAAGAAATCGAGCGCGCCCTGCGCGATGCCGGTGTCGATGTCGATGGGCTTATCGTCAAGCTGCGCGCCTGGGAAGCGGAGCGGGACCGCATCGACGGCCTCGTCGTGAAGGACCTCGACGGCAAGATGGTCAGAATTCCGGGCTACGTCCTGCCGCTGGAATATAGCGGCAAGAAGATCAAGCAGTTCATGCTGGTGCCTTTCGTCGGCGCCTGCATCCACGTCCCGCCGCCGCCGCCGAACCAGATCGTGCATGTCGAAGTCCCGGAAGGCTTCGAGGATTCGGGCATGTTCGCACCGGTTTACGTTACCGGACGCATGAAGACCGTCGGCATCGAATCGCGCTCGATGTTTCTGAAGGACGGCAACGTCGATGTGCGCTACGGGTACGTCCTGGACGGGCTGAAGATAGAGAAATACGAAAACCGGCCGCCCGGAAATTAATACCGGTCGTTAATTCCGGTCATTAATTCCGGACCGTCATCCCGTCCGCCAGCGACATGCGATAGGCGCGCCAGCCTGGAAGCACCCCGGCCGCGCATCCCGCGACAACGATCGAGGCCAGCACCGCCAGTTCGCGCAGATCGGGCGCACCGAAATCGAGAAACAGCCCGTAGCGGGCATCCACATAGCCGCGCAGCGCAAACAGCGCCGCATGCGCCAGCGCATATCCAGCGACAACGCCGCAAGCGGTCAGCGCACCCGCCTCTGCCACCAGCAGCCCAAGGATCGTCGACGGTCGCGCACCGACGGAGCGCAAGATCGCCATCTCGCGCCTTCGCTCTCCCAGCGCCGTCAGAATTACCGTCATCATGCCAAGAAGCGCCGTCGCTACCACCATCAGCGAAACCGCGCCGAGAGCAGTCTCCGCCGTTCCCACGAGCTGCCAGAGCTGCTGCAGGGCAACCCCGGGCAACACGGCGGATAGCGGTTCCGCACGATATTCGTTGATAAAGCGCTGCAGGCGGAATACCGAAAGCCGTGACTTCAGCCCGACGAGTGCAGCCGTCACCGATTTCGGCGTCAACGACATCTGTCGCACGTCCTCTGCAGATACATTTCGCTCCCGTTGCCGCGTGCCCGACTTCCAGTCGACATGGATCGCCTCGATGGCCTCGAGACTGACATGAACGGTCCGGTCGACCGGCGTACCGGTCCTTGCGAGTACGCCGGATATCCTGAACGGCTTGTCGTCGTGCCTGGCGAAGGAGAAGGCGCCGACGCCATGCGCGACCACCAGCGGGTCGCCGACCCTGTAACCCAGCGCCTCGGCAACGTCGGTGCCGATCACCGCATCGAACAGATCGTCGAAACGTTTGCCAGCTTCGAAAGACAGGCGCTGTCCGCCGCGAAAACGGTAATGATCGAAATAGGCCGCGTTCGTTCCCATGACCCGGAAACCGCGATGACTGTCGCCAAGCGAGATGGGGATGACCCAGTCGACTTCCGGGTGCGCCGAAATTTCGCGATAGCTGCGCCACGTGATGTTTGCTGTCGCATTGCCGATGCGGAATACGGAATAAAGCAGGAGCTGCACATCGCCCGCCCGTGCGCCGACAATCAGGTCAGTGCCGGATATCGTATCCGCGAAGCTGGCCTTCGCGGCGACACGGATTTTCTCGACGCCGATAAAAAGCGTCACGCTGAGCGCGATCGCCAGCATCGTCAGCAGCGCTGTGGGCCATCGGCTTAGCGCCGAACGGCAGGCAAGGCGGAACATGAGGCTCATGCCGCTCCGCCTCCGACTCTGGCGATGTCGGAAAGATTTTCCACCCTGTCGAAATAAGTGGCGAGCCTTTCGTCGTGGCTGACCATGACAAGGGTCGCGTCTACCGACGATAGCTGTTCGAACAGGAGCTCGATAAAAGCGGTCTGGCTTGCGGGGTCCAGCGCAGAAGTGGGCTCATCTGCCAGGATAATATCCGGCGCGCCGATCAGCGCCCGCGCGGCAGCGACGCGTTGCTGCTGTCCAACGCTCAGCATCGCTGTGGCGCCGTTATGCAGATCGTCGGCCAGCCCCAGCGCCCGCAACAGCCTGCGCGCATTCTCACGCTCGTCCCCGTCACGGCGCGCCTTCGCCCGGCGTTCGGGGGCGAAGCCGAGCGGCAGCAGAACATTGTC
>Ga0181578_10000107_pt1 | contig 68632 bp, 61 predicted proteins | sample 071ome_21_FD_148659 | JGI IMG/M metagenome (GOLD analysis project Ga0181578, IMG submission 148659) | Coastal salt marsh microbial communities from the Groves Creek Marsh, Skidaway Island, Georgia - 071401CT metaG (spades assembly) | ecosystem: Environmental > Aquatic > Marine > Intertidal zone... | reverse complement strand
GCTACCGAGAACACCATCCTGGATTACCTGGCACGCAATTATGCACCCACCGACAGCGCCCGGCGGGCGCCGTTGGCGGCCCGGCTCATGCCGCCGAACCCCTATCGCTGAAGCCCTATCGCTGAAACTCTATTCTTGAAGCCCTGAACGCGTGCAAGCGGGGCGCTGCTCAACCTGGCCTGACCGGATAAAAAAAGGCCGGCGATGGCCGGCCCTCTGCTCGTTGTTATTGGCTTTGGGTCACGCTGTCTTCTTCAGCAGGAAGCGATAGACGCCACCCTCTTCACTGTGTTCCAGCAGTTCATTGCCGGTGGTTCGGGAGAAGGCCTCGAAGTCTGCCACTGATCCTGGATCGGTGGCCAGAATTTCCAGCGTGCCGCCGTCCGGCACTTCTTTCAGCGCCTTTTTTGCCTTCAGAATAGGGAGCGGGCAGTTGAGGCCCTTCGCGTCAAGTGTGTGATCGGCCATGTGGGGTTCCTGTTGTCTGCTTAAATGAAAAGGTTAATGTGACTCTGGGTAGCCACCTCGATATAGGTGGCGGCGCCGCCGATCTCCAGGCCGGGAATCATGTCGTCGGTGCTGTACTCGAAAAGATCCATCGTCATCTGGCAGGCAATCAGGCGGCATTCGGCCTCTACCGCCATCTCACGCAACTCCGGAATGCTGGCCACGCCCTTTTTCTTGATCATGTTTTTCATCATCGTGGTCGCCATCCGATCGACACCGGGGATCGCCGAGACGAGGTTGGGCATACCCATATGCATGCCCATCATCGGCATTTTCATGCCTGGGTTGCCGAGCGTGGATACCTTGAGGTCCAGATCCTTCAGCAAAAGACCCAGCCCGTAAAAGGTAAAGAACATGGTCACTTTTAACCCCATGGCGGCTGCCGTTGAACCCAGGATAAAAGGGGGATAGGCCCAGTCCAGGGTGCCCTTGGTGACGATGATCGACATCGTGTTGGGGTCGATGTTATTGCCGCCGGCTGTTTCGCTGCTCATGTTCACATCCCTTACATGCTTGGTATATCGAGCTTTGAGTATATAAAATTTTTTTTAATTAGGAAAATCGAATACTATGGGCGCACCACACACGGGGTGAACGTTTTAATTTCAAGCCCGCCATTGAAAAAGATCGAATCTGCCATGGCTGTCGCGACCGCTTCACCCGCCTCTGACGCGCGGATGGTCAATGCTGCCCGGTTTGTAGGCAGCGAGGTGTTTCGGCGCGAGGCGTTTGGAAAAAATCACCCGCTGTCCATTCCGCGGCAGTCGGGTGTGCTCGATCTCTGCGGCATGCTGGGCTGGTTCGATGACCAGGGCATTCACAACTGCTCACCGGCCAGCCCTGAGCAGCTCGCGCGCTTTCACGACAGCGACTACATTGAGGCGCTGAGGTCTTCTGAGGCCGCGGGCCGGGTGGAGCCCTGGGTTCGCGAGCGTTACCGAATTGGCACGATGGAAAACCCGTTGTTCGAGGGCTTGTTCGAGCGCGCCGCCACAGCGGTTGGTGGCTCCATGCTGGCAGCGCGCCTCGCGCTCGAGGGCGGGGTAGTATTTCATCCGGCGGGCGGCACCCACCATGGCCGCCCAGACCGGGCGTCCGGTTTCTGCTATTTCAATGACCCGGTGTTCGCTATCCTGACCCTGTTGGACGCCGACAGGCAGCGGGTGCTTTATATCGACCTGGACGCGCATCACGGCGACGGCGTGCAGGACGCGTTTGCAACAGACACCCGGGTGTTTACCCTTTCGATTCATGAGGCCAACCGGTGGCCAAGAACAGGCCACCTCGAAGATCGCGGCGGTGGGCGCTCGCGCAACCTGCCGGTGCCGCGCGGGTTCAATGACAGTGAGCTCGATCATCTGATAACGCAGGCGGTGCTGCCGCTAAAACAGCGATTCCGGCCGGATGCCATGGTCGTGACCTGCGGTGCGGACGCGCTTGGGGGCGACCCCTTGTCGCGGCTGGATCTCAGTAACGCCGGCCTCTGGAGCGCGGTGGAGCAGGTGGTGGAGGGCGTTGAATGCGCCGTTGTACTGGGCGGTGGGGGCTATAATCCCTGGACAGTGGTGCGTTGCTGGTCAGGGCTGTGGGGGCGCCTGAGTGGTCAGGCATTGCCGGACCGCTTGCCGGAGGAGGCCCGCTTGCTCCTGCAGGGCTTTGAATGCGACTTGATTGACCAGGAAGACGTACCACCGCAGTGGACCGAAACGTTGGTGGATGAACCGAACACAGGGCCCGTCAGGGAAGCCGTGAAGCGACTGGTTCAAGCTGTGCTGGACTGACCGCAAGGAGACCGGGGAAACACGATGACAGACCTCTCAAACCAATGGCTGAACGCCGTCCAGGCCATAGAAGACCTGGAAGATGCCGATTTCAATGCCGCGCTCATTATGGAGATGGAGCGCCGGGCCGCTGCGGCCACCACGCGGCCGGTTCGTTTTTCCACGCCCACATTCAAAGAGTATGAGACCAGTGAGTTGCAAAGCTGCGGAAAAAACAGTTTTCCGGCATTTTCAATCACTGCCGCAGGCTGCGCGCTCATGTGTGATCATTGCGAAGCACGCATCCTGGAGCCGATGATTCCAGCGGTAAAGCCCGAGATACTGGATCGCAAGGTTCGTGAACTGATCGAGCATGAGGACCTGCAGGGGTTCCTGCTGTCGGGTGGCTCCAACCGCAGAAACGAGATCAATTACAACCGGTTCTACCCCGTCATCGAAAAGCTGAAAAGAGATTTCCCACACCTGCGGGTGGCGATTCATACCGCGCTGACTGACGAGCAGGGCGCCAGGGATATGGAGGCTGCCGGTGTCGATACCGCCATGCTCGACATCATCGGTGCTGAGGAAACAATAAAAGATGTCTATCACCTCGACCGACCAGTGGAGGATTTCGAGCGCACACTGGACGCCGTGTGCTCCACCTCCATGCAGGTATCTCCCCACATCGTGATCGGTCTGCATTACGGACGAATTCTGGGTGAGGAAAATGCGCTGGATATCATCGCCCGCAGCACATGCCAGGCGCTGGTATTGGTTGTCATCATGCCGTTCTACGCCCGCCCGGGTACCTTCGTCACCCCATCAACCACTGACGTGGGCCATATTTTCATGGCTGCGCGCGAGAAACTTGGAGACCGGCAACTTCTGCTCGGTTGCGCTCGCCCGCCCGGCATGCACAAGCGCGTGACCGATGCCTACGCGGTGATGGCGGGCCTGGACGGCATCGCGTTTCCGGCCGATGGCGCGGTCGCTGTGGCAGATACCATCGGCCGGCCGTTCCACCAGGCGCACGCCTGTTGCTCCGTTAAATTGGGGCAGGGCCTGGAGCGGGGCCTTTCCACCCTATCCAACTCGAGCTGCGCGGCCTGAGCCGCGGCCTGATCAAGGGAGCCAACCATGGGCTGTATTAAACAGGACGGCGTCAACACCACCGATAACGAAAGCGGGCTGGACTTCAACCCCTATGAGTCGATGCAGCCCAGGGCGCCGGGCGTCACGCCCAGGGAAATGCGCAATGGCGCACGGGTGAAGAGCGACGGACCGGCGCCCGAGGGGCTGTACCGTCCGGACTACAATATCCTGACCCCGCAGATGCGCTCGCCGGATTATGTGCAGATGTCGACCGCGGCTGCCATTACGCTCGGGGTCACCGATGGTCGAATGTACCGCTGCGAGTGCACGCGGTGCCTGAATTTGTTGCTGACCTACCCTGAAGGATGCCGTGCCAACTGCGCCTACTGCGGGCTGGCCAGGCACCGCGAGGCGGAGCGCGACTACGCGGATCGCAATTTCATCCGCGTTGACTGGCCAGCGGTGCCGATGGACACGGTAGTCGATATCGTGGCGAAGGATGGTGCGAACAGCCCGTTCCATCGCATGTGCATCTCCATGATTACCCATCCGCGATCCGATGACGACACGGTTGCCGTGTTGAAAAAATGGACGTCCCGGATAGATCCGGACACCATCCCGGTTTCCATTTTGTCGAACCCGACAACCATGGGCCGGGCTGATGTTGAAAATCTCAGGGACCTCGGCGCGGACATATTTACCGTGGCGCTGGATGCGGCAACCCCGGCCATTTTCGACCGGACCCGCGGCAAGGGGGTGCAATCGCCGCACAAGTGGAGCAAGTATTGGGAAGTCCTGATGGATGCCAGGGATATCTTCGGGGCAGAGAAGTTCGGCGCGCATATCATCGTGGGCATGGGCGAGACCGAATACGAAGTGCTCAACCTGGTGCAGGAGCTGGTCGACCTGGGCGGACACAGCCACATGTTCTGTTTTTTCCCGGAGGACGGGTCCCTGATGGATCATTTGCCGGCAACGCCACGCGACCAGTGGCGCCGCGTACAGCTGGCGCGTTACCTGATTGATTATCGCGACGTGCGAATCGATCACATGAAATTCGATGAGCTAGGGCGCGTGGTCGATTTTGGTTTGCCAACCTCGGAGCTGGACGATGTGATCAACGCCGGCGTGGCTTTTCGCACGTCAGGTTGCCCTGGCAAAGAAGCGGAGGACGTCTCGGCCTGTGACCGGCCCTATGGTGATTCACCCCCGAGCAACATTGCCAGCTACCCGTTCGCGCCGAAGAAAAAAGACCTGAAGAAAATTCGCAAGCAGCTCGGCATTCCGCTGAAGACGGTTTAGCACGTGACCGGTACGCTGAGGGTCATCGACAGCGGGGTTACCGAGGGCCGTCTCAACATTGCGCTCGGGCAGGCCCTGATCGAACAGCATCGGGCCGGAAAAATACCGGATACCTTGAGGTTCCTTCGTTTTCCGCCCACCGCGCTGATCGGCCGCCACCAGGCGTTGAGCCAGGAGGTGGACCTGGAATACTGCAGGAAAAACCGCGTCGCGACCGCGCGGCGAATGACCGGTGGCGGTGCCATCTACCTTGACCCTGGTCAGCTGGGCTGGGAGCTGCTGGTTCGACGCTCGAAATTGGGCGGCAAAGATCTGACCGACGCCGCGCGCGCCATTTGTGAGGCTGCTGCCGCGGGCCTGAGACAGCTGGGTGTAGATGCACGCTTCAGGCCGCGGAACGATATCGAAGTCAATGGCCGCAAGCTGGGTGGCACCGGTGGCTTCTTTGACGGCGACACCCTGTTTTTCCAGGGTACCGTGCTGGTGGACCTGGACCCTAAGCTGATGGTGTCTGCTTTGAAGGTGCCCCGGGCCAAACTCGAAAAGCGCGAACTGGACTCTGCCGAGCAACGCGTGGTTACGTTGAAGGAGCTGCTTGCAGAGCGCTGCCCCGAAATGGACAAGATACAGGCCGCGCTGGTGGAAGGTTTCAAAACAGGTCTTGGCGTCGCTGTCGAGAAGGCGGAGCTCGACCGTGACACACGCACCCTCGCCCAGCAGCTTTACGACGAGGAGATCGGCGGCGATGAGTTCGTCGACGAAATTGAGCACCCCGGGGATGAAGCGGGCGTGCTGGCCGGTGAGCACACCGGCCCCGGCGGCACCGTGCGCACCTACTTGCGCCTGCAGGGGCCGGGACAGAGTCGGATCGCTTCCGCGCTGATCACCGGGGACTTCTTCGTCACGCCACCCAGGGTGATCTATGATCTTGAGGGTGCTCTGCGCGGCCTGCCGCTGGCTCAGCTGTCCGGTACGCTGGCGTGTTTTTTCCAGAACGCCAACATCGAGGTGCTTTCGGTGCAAAAGGAGGATTTCCTGAAATCACTGCGGGCCGCGGTGGATGCAGGAGGGGCGGCCTGATGGTGATGGAGAAAACGATAACGGTCGCGCTGGTCTCCGACACGCACGGATATATCTGCCCTGAAGTCCTGGGCGTGGTGTCGCGTTGCGACAGGGTGGTGCATGCGGGGGATGTCTGCGGCAAGCACATCCTGGACGCCCTGCACCAGCACAATGAATGTGTGATTGCCGTTGCCGGCAACAACGATCTGCCCGAGCGCTGGCCCGAAGAGGAGCGCGAGGCGGTCATCGCCCTGCCGCGAATGGCGGAGCTGGAGTTGCCCGGAGGCTGGCTTGCGGTAGAACATGGCCACGAACATGGCTGGGAGACACCCTCGCACCGTGGTTTGCGCGCGGCGCATCCCAAAGCGAGGCTGATCGTCTACGGGCATACCCATCGGCGCATGGTGGATAAAACCGAGGAGCCCTGGATCGTGAATCCGGGCGCGGCCGGGCAGGTCCGCAACAACGGAGGACCCTCCTGCCTGGTGGTGCATGCCAGCAGCGAGCACTGGGAAATCGAGGCGTTCAGGTTCAAGCAGCCCGTGCCGTGAGGCCAGCGCCCTGAACGCCCGGGAGAATACGCATGGCCGATAAAGCACCCAAAAGCCCCACTTTGAAACTCTGGAAACTGCTGGGCGGCCATGCCGCCGGGCGATGGCTGCATGCCCGTGCCGTATGTTTCATCGCGCCTTATTTTTCAAGCATCAAGCCGGTATTTACGGTGCTGGAACCGGGCCATACAGAAGTGGTGTTCAGGAACCGGCGCGCTGTGCGCAACCACATCAAGTCGGTCCATGCCATTGCGATGTGCAATGCGGCAGAACTGGCGGGCGGGGTATGCATGGATGTGTCACTGCGTGGCGATTTTCGGTGGATCCCGGTGGGCATGGAGGTGAAATATCTGAAAATCGCTCGGACGGATCTGACCGCGATTTGCCGGGTGGAGGCTTATGACTGGGACGAGCCCGGGGATGTGGTCATGCCGGTCGGGGTGTTCGACACGGAAGGTGTCGAGGTGTTTCACGCCGACATTACGATGAGGATTTCTCCGAGGAAACCCTGAAATCGCAGCGGGGCTATCCGCTCGCGGATTCCCCCCTGCGAATCCTGTCCCACTTTTTCCGGTGCCTGGTGTCTCGCCGCTGCCGCCCGTAATAAATGGCCGCGGCAACCGCGCCAAAGGCAAGGCCGACCATCATCGATGTGATATCCATCCTGAACTCCATGGGTTGCTGTATGACGGGATTTTAGGTTTACGCGCCCGGCGACCGGATGACGCAGCGCATGTTTTGTGCAAATCACCGCACCCGGCAAGGGTGTCTGTCCAGCCCGAATCCCGGACCCCGTGCCGCGAAGCTTACGGTTTTTTGGGTGTTTTGTACTCGGCTTCTTTGTGAAACGGTTCCCAGGTGGTCTCGTAGCCGACAAAGCCCTTCTCGGTGGGTTTTTTCTGCCGGGTTGTCACGAAACGCGCTTTGCCCTCAGGAACTTTGGGCCGGGTTTTGGGTTGCTCACTCATGGTTTTGACCTCTCGTCCAGACCGCAAGGGTCTGTGCTGTCTAATTCATCATCTCATGGATACCGGGCCCCAGCGCGATATCCGGGCCTTCCTCGACCTTGCCACCGACTTCAATTTCCTCGTCGGTGGCGTCACGGACCAGGAGGATTTCGAGTTTGAAAATGACTTCTCTGCCGCACAGCGGGTTATTGCCATCAATGGTGATGGTCTTCGAGTCCTTACGGGTCACCAGAAAGCTCCTGGTTTCACCCCGGTCATTTTCCATCAGGATGGCGGTGCCCACCTCGTGATATTCCTCCGGAACATTTCTGAGGTACTCGGTGATGACCAGCGACTCATCCCTGGGTCCAAATATCCTGTTGCAGTCCAGCGGGACTTCGATGGTCTCACCAGCGGACCGGCCCTCCAGTTCCTCGCTCACCTGCGGCGAGAGCACCGCGTTGACTCCATGCACATAGCCCAACGGGAACTCGACCGACGTCAGCACGTGACCGGACTTCTGGTCGATGACTTCATAGGTCAACTCGACGTACTTGTTGGTTTCGATGGTTTCGCTCATGGTCTCAGAATATCGACGCTGAAAATATTTTGATCTCGCCCTTTTCATAACCCAGCACCAGACGCCCGAGCCATTCACCTTCCATTTCCGTGCTCCTGACGCGGTAGAGAACCGTGACATGCTCACCGCGGCGGATGATTCCGAGGTAATCCCAGGCCTTGTCCAGCTTGCGCGCGAGGATGCTTCTCTTGAATTGTTTGCCCAGTTCCATCTCATTCAGGCCCAGCAGCAGGTCATAGGAGAAATTCCTGATGAATTTGCCGTACTGGCCCTTGTTGGAGTAATTGATCAGCTCGTCCCACCACGGGTGAGAAACCGCCAGGATTTGTTCGTCACTGTGTTCAATGATGTTCATCTGTACCGTGGATCAGAAACCGGCGTCGCGCAACCGCCGCATCTCCCTTAAGCCGCCGCTTCCTCGTTCTCATCCACCAGATGATAAAGGGGCGCTTTCTCCATGGTGTACTCGCCGGTTTCCGGATCGCGGCGGGACACGGTCAGTACATGCCAGTTTTCATCATCCAGTTTCATGGCATCACCCCGGTAGTAGTATCCTGGCCAGCGGGTCTCCTTACGAAACAGTGTGTGTTGCAAGACAGCCTCAGACGTCAGAACGCGGTGCCTCAGTTCCCAGGCCCGCAGCAGTTCATGGATGTCCTTGGCGCCGATCTTGTCGAGGTCTTCCTCGATGGTTTTCAGTTTTTTGAGGCCGATGCTCAGCAGCTTGTCGTTGGTCATGTAGTTGACGCTCGCGCCGCCGCCGTATTCATCCATCAGCTTTTGTAAACGATCCAGCCCCTGGCGCGGGTTGATGTAGTTCGGGTTGACGTCACCGGCCACAATTTCATTGCGGAACACCTTGTAGTGCTCCAGCGGCTTGAAGATTTGGGCCTTGAGGCGGTCGATTTGCGCCTGAGACACCTCGATGCCTTCGGCCTTGCCGTCGTCAATATATTTGCAGGCCGCCTTGGCCGCCAGGCGGCCTTCGGTGAAGGAGCCGGAGGAGAAGGCGTGGGGCGTGCCGCCCACGGCATCGCCGGCGCCGAACAGGCCCTCTACCGTGGTCATGCGGTTGTAGCCCCAAAAGTATTCAGGCGGAGAAACGTCCTCCGGCCCCGAGCACCAGGCGCCGCTCCCGGTGGCGTGCGAGCCCATGACATACGGTTCGGAGGTGGTCAGCTCCGGATTCTCATGCTTCGGATTGACATCGGTAGCCGCCCACAGAACGGCCTGGCCCACGGTCATGCCGAGGAAGTTGTGCCAGCCAATATCCTCCAGGTGCGGATCCTGGAAAGCCTCCATGGTGACCATGTGAATAGGCCCTCGCCCTGCGTTGACCTCTTGGATCAACGCGTGGTTGCGCAGGCAGGTGGGGATGGGTCGATGCGTGAGGTGCGAGGCTTCCGGGTCCAGGTACTCCTTGCCCACCATTTTCTGCAACTCGGGGAACCACTTCGACTCGTACTCTTCGCCGTAGGCATTTTGGGTATAGGTCTTCAGGTGCAGAAAATAGGCGCCCACCGGGCCGTAGCCGTCTTTGAAACGGGCCAGCACGATGCGGTTTTCCATCTGGGTCATCTTCGCGCCGGCCTGGATCATGAGCCCATAGGCTGAACCCGAAGACCAGGGCGCGTACCAGACGCGGCCGGCACCCTCACCCACCGAGCGGGGCCGGAAAATGTTGGACGCCCCACCGGCGCCCACAATCACGGTCTTGGCCTTGAATACGTGGTAGTTGCCTGTGCGTACGTTGAAACCGACGGCGCCGGCGACACGGTTTTCCCTGGTATCGTCCATCAGCAGGTGTGTCACGCAGATGCGGTTGAACACCTGGTCGGCCGACTTTTTCGCAGCCTCTGCCACGATCGGCTTGTAGGACTCGCCGTGGATCATGATCTGCCAGCGACCCTCGCGCTGATAGTTGCCCGTTTTGGGGTCGCGCATGATTGGGAGGCCCCAATCCTCGAACTGGTGCACGGTCGAGTCGACGTGACGCGCCATGTCGAACAGCAGGTCTTCGCGCACCATGCCCATCAGGTCGATGCGGGCGTATCGCACATGATCCTCCGGATTGTTCTCACCGAAGCGCGTTCCCATGTAGCAATTGATCGCGTACAAGCCCTGTGCCACGGCGCCGGACCGGTCTATGTTTGCTTTCTCGGCGATGACAATCTTCTTGTTCTTGCCCCAGTAGCGCGCTTCGAAAGCCGCGCCGGTGCCCCCGAGGCCGGCGCCCGCGACGAGGATATCGATGTGGTCTTCGATGACCGTTTTGTGTGCCATCAGTAGTAAACCCCTGGCTTCATTTTGAGTCCGGCGGATGCCAGGGTGTGGATGTCGCCCTCGTCCATGCGGATGTATTTGGGTTCGTTGAACAGAAGCTGGCTGTCCCGCGCTTCCTGGCTGGGCTCTGCTTCGTCTTTCAGTCGCGGAATGGCCTTGCCCCATGGCTTGGTCGTGATCGGCGCCAGCAGGTCAAGGTCGGTCTTGCCATCGCGAGATTTGATCCGCCAGGCGATGACGCCTTTTTCTTCATCGCGGTTAACGCGGACCGAATGTCCCAGCGGGGAGAAGTCGGCATAGCCACGAACGTCAATGGCGTTTTGGGGGCAGGCTTTGACACAGGAGTAACACTCCCAGCACATATTGGGCTCGATATTGTAGGCACGGCGCATCTTGGGGTCGATGTGCATGATGTCCGAGGGGCAGATATCGACGCAGTGTCCGCAACCGTCACATCGGGTCATATATACGAAAGTGGGCATATCAATCTTCTCTCATGGTTTGATCAGTTGAATCGGCCTTGCTCACAGGCCCTAGTAGTGCTTGGGCGCCTCGCGCTTGATACCCAGGCCCATGTCAGGCGGGTTTTTACCCAGGTATTCCGCTACATCCGGATATTTTTCATGCGTGGCCGGATCGTTCAAGTCCGGTACCACCGGCAGATTCTCCATCGAGCCGTCGGATCGGGTGCTCCGCTTCTGCAAAGCCGCCGCCGGTTTGAAGAACATGTGAGCGAACTTGGACCAGGGCACGCCGGCAAAGAGGATGGTTGTAGCCGCGGTGAACAACCAGAAAAACAGCATGGTCAGAGCACTGTTTCTTGCCTGTAACCACGACCAGAGCAGCGCGAAAGTGGCACAGCCCAGCAGTGACAGGATGAACAGATCGGCCTGAACCACGCGAAACGGCGAGTTTCCCTCGGCCGCCACATCCACGCGAATGAAAAACCAGAACCAGTAACCACCGATGCATACCATCAGGGCGCCTGCGTGCCACAGCTGCGGCCAGATGGCCGGGGTGTCAGCGGCTGCGGTGGGATAGGCATAGACCATCACCGCCGTTGACAGGGCAAACGCCACGAACCCATACATGGTCAGCAGGTGCGCGATGCGTCGCCGGGTATTGCAAAACTCGCCCGAGGCCGCAACATCAACCAGTGCGGTTTTGATGGCGTTCGAAACCATCTCGCCGCCGCCAACACCCCGTTTGGCGTTGGCTTTCTGTTTACGCATGTTTTCCGAGAAATACCGGGCGCTCTTTTTATGCAGCACGTCGAAAATCGTGCCGGCCGCTACCAGGATGATCATCAGGCTGATGTAGCCTTGCATCACAGGCGTGGGCAGCCACGTAGAGAGCTCGGCGAAAGGATTGGTTGTGAACATCAGTTCGTCCTCGGAGTGACGTTTGTCGCCGATCTTGCGAAATCAGCGAGCCAAATATATGCGAGATTGTTAATATTAAATTCCTATTTAACGAATTTTCCGGTCAGAAGACAAGGCGCGCCCATGAAACGAGCCGCTGAAGACCGTTCGTTCACCACTTTGGAGGCAACAAATGTCTAACCTGGTTGAACCTCACGGCGGTAACGGCCTGCGCGCCCTGCTTGTGCCAAGCACTGAACGTGCTGAAGAGTTGAAGCGCGCCGAGGGCATGAAGAAAGTGCCTATGACCAGCCGCGAGGTTTCTGATGTGCTCATGCTGGCCATGGGGGCATATACGCCGCTGGAAGGCTTCATGAATGAGGCGGACTGGCGTGGTGTTTGCCTGGATATGAAAATGGCAGACGGCCTGTTCTGGCCCATTCCCATTACCCTTTCCTGTGAGCGAGCGTTGGCCGAGCGCATCGGTGCCGAGGAAGAGGTGGCGCTGGTGAATGCCGAGAGCGGTGAAATCCTGGCCATCATGCAGGTGACGGAAAAGTACACCCCGGACAGGATGCTGGAATGCGAGCACGTCTACCGGACCACCGACACGGACCACCCGGGCGTGGCCAAGGTCATGGCGCAGGGCGAGGTCAACCTGGCCGGCCGGGTGAGCTGTCTTTCTGAAGGCGAGTACGCCCAGGCTTACCCGGAGCTCTACCTGAGCCCGGCGCAATCACGCGCCCGGTTCCAGCAAAATGGCTGGTCGCGGGTGGCGGCTTTCCAGACCCGCAACCCCATGCAGCGCGCACACGAGCACCTGGTGAAGATCGCCATAGAAGTGACCGATGGGGTTTTCATACACCAGGTGCTGGGCAAGCTGAAGCCGGGAGACATTCCGGCCGAGGTGCGCACGAAGGCCATCCAGGCCATGATCGATCACTATTTCGTGCCGGGCACCGTGATCCAGGCGGGCTATCCCATCGAGATGCGATATGCCGGCCCGCGCGAGGCCCTGCTGCACGCGCTGATCCGCCAGAACTATGGCTGCTCGCACCTGATCGTTGGCCGCGATCATGCCGGTGTGGGTAGCTATTATGGACCGTTCGACGCGCATCACATTTTTGATACTTTGTGGGACGGTGCGCTGCACACGCGGCCGCTGAAAATCGATATCACCTTCTTCTGTAACAAGTGTTTCGGTATGGCCACGGGCAAGACTTGCCCGCACGGTGAGGAAGACCGCATCCATATTTCGGGTACCCAGCAGCGGGCCATGCTGGCAGAGGGCGCGCCGGTTCCCAGGGAATTTGGGCGCGAAGAGGTGATTGAGATATTGCGAGATTACTACGGAAGCCAGGAACCGGCCTGATGACGGAATCGGGCCGTCAACCCGAGAGAGAGCGGCTGCATGAGAACATGCGGCCTGACAGCCGTCCGGACCTGAATGACGAAGCGGCGCGCTATGTTCTGCAGTACCACGCGCGCGCCGTTCGTCTGCGGGTGGAGGAGCTTTTTCCTGGCGTGATCGCCGCGGTCACGGTCGCCATCGCGGCCATGTTCCTTTCGGAACACTATGGCGCGCCGGTCATGCTGTTCGCGCTGCTGCTGGGCATGGCCTTCCGTTTTGTCTCCGAAGAAGGCAAGGGCGTGGCCGGCGTTCAGTTTTCGTCACGATACGTTCTGCGCATTGGCGTGGCCCTGCTGGGAATGCGCATCACTGTCGACCAGATCATGTCACTGGGCGCAGGTCCGATGTTGCTGGTCGTGGGTTCCGTGTTTCTGACCATTGGATTTGGAATTGCGCTGTCCCGCCTGATGGGCAACGACAGCCGTTTTGGCGTGCTGACCGGGGGCAGTGTGGGTATTTGCGGCGCTTCAGCGGCCCTGGCCATTGCCGCGGTCCTGCCGCAGGACAGGGACAGTGAGCGCAACGCGATTTTCACCGTTATCGGGGTAACCACACTGAGCACGGTTGCCATGGTGTTGTACCCCATGGTGGCCGAATACTTTGGCCTGGATGAAACGGCCGCCGGTGTGTTTCTCGGTGGCACCATTCATGATGTCGCACAGGTGGTCGGCGCCGGCTATTCCGTATCCGGCCCCACCGGTGACACAGCCACTTTCATCAAGCTGTTGCGCGTCGCGCTCCTGGTGCCGGTGGTATTTACGTTGTCGCTGATTTTTCACACGCGCAGAAACCGCATGGATGATGGCCAGAAGCGCTGGTTGTTGCCGCCGTTTATTATCGCCTTCGTGATGCTGCTGGCGCTCAACAGCACGGGCGTCACGCCGGAGCCCGTCCGCACCCTGCTGGTAGAGGCATCACGCTGGTGCCTGGTCACCGCCATCGCGGCGCTGGGTATGAAAACTTCGCTGAAAATGCTGTTCGAAGTCGGCTGGCGCCCTGTTTCGATCATCGTGATTCAAACGCTGTTCATCGGCGTGCTGGTTTTGGGTGGCGTTGTATGGATGGGGGCGAATCTTTGAAATCACTGGACGTCATTCAGCATACCTCCGCCGATTATCTCGGCCTGATGGAGGATCATTTCGAGGGGCGCAGAATTCGTTTTCGTTACACGCGGCCATTCACCGAGAAAGGCCGCGTCCCGGCACCCGCTGACGCACTGGACGGCCTGGTGCTGCTCGGCGGTGGGCCCTGGGGGGCGGCGGGCGGCCGGGACCTGCCCTCTCTGCGGGAAGAAGTCGAGCTGACGCGGGCCTTTCTGGACCTGGGCCGGCCGGTCATTGGTATCGAGCTGGGCGCCCAGATTCTGTGTCTCGCAGCGGGTGGCGGTTCCCAGGCCGCGCCGCTCACCTTTGAGGTCGGGCAGGCGCGCAAGGTCGTGGATGGCGCCCTGGGCGGGTTCATGCCCCAGACCATGCCGCTCACACACTACATGCGTGACTGGCCCGTGCCTCCCGCACAGGCGCGCACGCTGGCTGTGGATCAATGCGACCGGCCGGCTATATTCCAGGTGGGCGACAACGCGATCGGCTTCACCGGGCATCCCGGGTTCAAACCGGCCATGGCGGAAGATTTAATCATGGAATTCGAAGAATGCCCGGATAACCCGGTGCCCGAACTGGAGAAGCTGCGACTGGCGGTGCGGGATATCGAAGATGCGCTGGTGCCCCTGATGACCGGGCTGGTCCAGGTGACGGGTTTGATGCAGGTCACCCGCAGGATACCCATTTTTCTCGAGAATAAGTGAGCGTGCGGGCAGGAGCGCCGCATTGATTCGCGTTTGATTCGCTATTTACATTAGACTATCGTAATATTCGACAGAGGGGTACACCCTCGTCAAAAACCCATTCGGACCTCCAGGTTCGGTGTTGAGCGGTTTTTGCGGCGTCGAAAAAGGAGAACCATACAATGGCAGAGAAGCTGATTATCGTCATGGCGAATACCGATCCGCGCAATGGCGAGGAGTTGGGGGCGCCCATCTTTCAGGCCACCGTGGCCGCGGCGATGGAATACGAAGTGGACGTTATCTGTACTGCGACATCGGGTCGCCTGATGAAAAAGGGTGTGGCGGAAACGCTGTTCGTGAAGGAGGGATCACCCAAATCAGTCTACAGCTTTATCCAGGATGCCCATGAGGCGGGCGTCAAGTTTTATTGCTGCTCCCCGAACCTCGATCTTTTCGACATGACCCCCGACGATCTGATACCGGAGTGCGAGGGCATAGTGGGCGGCGCCCATCTGATCGAAGAGATCATGGAAGAAGATTGCAAGGTGCTCTCATACTGAGCGCGCCTGACGTTTTGGAGTTTTGCTGAATCATGTCTCACGCCCAGACCACCCGCGTACAGGAGCATATCGGCGATCCGGTCTCCGACCTTCCGGAGGTCAGCCGGGAGCAACTCAAAGAGATTTTTCAGGACATCCAGTCGGATATCCGCTACGACCACGAGCTGAATGGCTGCCTGAATTGCGGGATTTGCACTGCGACGTGCCCGGCTGCCCACTATTATGATTTCAGCCCCCGCGAGATCGTTCAGTTACTATGGACGGAGAATCTGGAAGGCATTTATGACGCCATGCAGGAAAAGATCTGGGCTTGCGCCCAGTGCTATACCTGCGCGGCGCGCTGTCCTTTCGGCAATTCGCCGGGCGGCCTGGTCATGCTGATGCGCGAGGCGGCCATCAAGCACGGCATGGAATCGGCCAAGAATGTGTTGCGGCCCTTCTCCCGGGTGATGCTGAAATTGATCTCTACCGGCAATCAGCTGTCGCCGGACATGATTACGGCGGATGGCTTTGCTGACTGGGGGCCTAACGTTTCCAAGATCGACGCTCCGCTGCCGGTGCTGCGCAAGGCCATCCCCATGCCCACGCTCAACACCACCAAGACCGCCTGGGAAGTGAATCTGAAAACCTCGGTCGAGCTGTACACGATCTGGGAGGAGACGGGCGTGCTGGACCAACTGGAAACCATTGACGAGAACCTGTTCGACGTGATTCTCGACATCATGGACGAGAAGCGTGAAGACCTGGAAGACTGGGAAGACGAGCAGGAAGACTGAGAGAGTCAAAGATGAGTACAGGAAACGGTAACAACCCCGGAAATGGCAACAGCTCAGGCGAACGCTTTACCGGGCATGGCTCCGAGTGGCGTGATTCAGATCTGAGCCCGAACGACGCGCGTACCGCGACCGCCTGGGTAGAGCAGATCATCAATAAGCGTTCCATGCTGACCAACAAGGATCGCGTTGAAGACGTGCGCGACCACATGTGGGAGCTGGAAAAAGACGGTGAGATCGTTGTGCACCGGATCGATGATCAGCACGCGCCGAAAACCGCCAAGACCATTTACGGCTGGGATAAGAGAATTCCGACCAACCAGCTTTGGCATCACAAATCCTGCGGCCAGTGCGGCAACATCCCGGGCTATCCCACCTCATTGTTATGGATGATGAATGAGCTGGACATCAGCTACCTGGATGAGACTGACCAGACCTCCTGCACCGCGTGGAACTACCACGGTTCGGGTATCGGCAATCTGGAAAGCCTGGCGGCGGTGTTCCTGCGAAACTTTCACCAGGCCTACGTCGCGGCGCGAGCGCAGGGCCTGCCTGATGGTTATTACTACCCGCTGGTGCACTGTGGTACCTCGTTTGGCAATTACAAGGAAGTTCGCGGCTACCTGCTGGAGTCGGCCGCTTTGCGCGAAAAAGTGCGCAAGATCCTGGGCAAGCTGGGCCGCCTGGTGGACGGTAAATTACTGATACCAGAGGAGATCGTTCATTATTCCGAGTGGGTGCACATGATGCGAGAAGAGATTGCCGAACGACAGGTGATCGATGTCAGCCATGTGCGCGCCACCATCCACCCGGCCTGTCACGTGTACAAGATGGTGCCCGAGGATGTGATCTACGACGACGATGTGCTCGACGGTAACCGCGTGGCGGTCTCCACCGGGATCGTCCAGTCGCTGGGTACCCAGGTCATTGATTACTCCACCTGGTACGACTGCTGCGGGTTTGGGTTCCGGCACATTATTTCCGAGCGGGAGTTCACCCGCTCTTTTGCCATCGACCGCAAGATCCGCGTGGCCGTGGAGGAAGCCCAGGCCGACGTGATGATTGGCCACGATACGGGCTGCATCACCACACTGGACAAGAACCAGTGGATCGGCAAGGCGGCCGGTAAGGATTACAGCCTGCCGGTGCTGGCCGATATCCAGTTTGCCGCACTGGCTTGCGGCGCCCATCCATACCGCATTGTGCAGTCACACTGGCACGCGTCCGCCACCGAGGCACTGATGGAAAAAATGGGTATCGACTGGGAGGCCAAAAAGGCCGAGTTCGAGGCTTATCTGAAAGAGGTTGAATCAGGCAAGTTCGACAGCCTGTACGATCCGCGACTGGCCATTACCAGCGGGCCGGGCTTCAAGCCTTTGCCTGCACCCGGTGCGGAGTGAATTGAAGCATTGAAGAGAGCAGACGGGTAACTACCATGGAAAAACCGATACTCGTAGTGGGCGGGGGACCCGCCGGACTGGCCGCGGCGCACGCGCTTGGCGGGCTCGGGCGGCAGTGCATCCTGGTGGAAAAAGAGGATCGCCTGGGTGGCGCGCCCATTCTGTCGCGTTATCACAAGCTTGTCCCCTCAGGGGAGTATGCCAAGGACGCGATTGGTGGCATGGTCGAACGCGTCATCGCCAACGAGAATGTCACGGTGCACACCTCCAGCAAGGTGAACCGTTTCGAAGGCGAGCCCGGTCGGTTCAGCGTTGATATCGAGGGCGGCGGCAAGGTGGAAGTCGAATCCGCCATTTTGTGCACTGGCTTTACCCACTTCGATGCCCTGAACAAACCAGAATGGGGCTTTGGCACCTATCCGGACGTGGTGTCCACCACCCAGGTTGAGCAGATGATGTCTTCCGGCCAGGGCATTCGTTGTCCCTCTGACGGCCGCAAGCCGAAGCGCGTGGCCATTCTCCTGTGTGTCGGTTCCCGCGACCGCCAGATTGGGCGCGAATGGTGCTCCAAGATCTGTTGCACGGTATCGGCCAACATGGCCATGGAAATACGTGAAGAACTGCCCGACTGCCATGTTTACATCTACTACATGGACATCCGCACTTTTGGCTTGTACGAGACCAAGTTCTACTGGCGGAGCCAGGAAGAGTTCAAGGTCAAATATATCAAGGCCCGAATCGCGGAGGTCACATCAGACGGTGAGCGCCTGATCGTCAAGGGTGAAGACACCCTGGTCAAACGCCCAATTACGATCCCGTTTGACATGGTGGTGCACGCCATCGGGATGGACCCGAACGTGGATAACGCGCGTATCGCGCAGACTTTCGGTGTGCAGCTGGAGCAACACGGGTACATCGGTGAGGGCCACAGCTACGGCGCGCTGGGCCATACTTCGCGTCCGGGCGTGTATGTGGCCGGCTCAGCGACCGGGCCCGAGACCATAGATGACTCCATCGCGCAGGGAACGGCTGCCGCGATGTCCGCCGTCGCGCGGCACAGCAGCGCTGCCTGAGCTTGAACCGGCCCCGGATGCGCAGCACCCCAGACATGCACCCGATCGATGACCCGTCGCGTCCGCGCCTGGATCTCAGCGGGCCGCTGTTGACCGGCGCATTCGAAGTTCTGGTCAAGGCGGCCGAGAAGCAGGGTGGCATCGAGTCGTGGATAGACGCGCTCAAATTGAAGAGCCGCATGTTCCAGCAGGCCTTCGAGTCGGGTCGGCCCGACCTGGAAACTTTCAAAAACATGTGCGCCTTCATGTCCAGTGTCCGGCGCAGAGTTGGGCCGTGGCTGGAGCAGCCAGGATTCGACGAAATTACCAGCGCGCTGGAGGACCTGGTCGCTGACCCGCAGGATACGGCCACCACCGACGAGAGAATCGAAAGCTTCTGCGACCGTTTTCCGCGGGACCGTAAGCACCGTTGGGTGCGTGACCTGGCTGCTGAGGTGCTGCACCAGCTGGATCCGGAGCGTTACCCGCTGATGAACCGCTGGATTTGGGACAGCAAGGCCAATACCGGCGTCATTCGTGAAATCTGGTACGGCGACCACGTAGACAACATCACCCTGCAGGTACCCGACGGCTACCTGACCTTCGTGGTGCTGCGCGAAGAACTCAGCCAGTTCCTCACCGACAATGGCGTGTTCCGGGATGTGATCTGGTATGTCGATATGCTCTGCGCCCAGGTCTACGCCGGTTACATCTCTTCGCAGGGCGGAGCCTACCTGAGGGCGGATTTTTCCGCGCCGCATGATCCGCTGGAGCACTCCCGCCGCATGCTGGGGCTGGACGGGGTTCGGGCCGATACGGGGCGCACGAAGCTCAAACCCATCAACGGTGAGGCCCATGTCCTGAGTGAGACGGCCATGGCCGACGCGGATCTGAAGCACTGAATTCATCACGGAACCCTGAACCATGCCGATTCATGAAAAATCGCTGATTCGTCCCGAGAACATCCTCAGTCACGAGAAGTTGGAAGTCGATGGGGTCGATGTGTCCGGACACTGGAGCACTTTTATCCAGGACCGGGTCGTGACGGATTACAACGAAAACATGGAAGACGAGATTGCGGCGCTGCCGGGCGGTGAACACATCCACCGTTGCTGGCAATGTGGCTCCTGCACCAATGCCTGTACGGTCAACGCGCTGAATCCGGATTTCAACCCGCGCTACTGGATATACCTGATTCGCCAGGGTATGGAGTCCGAGCTGCTGCGTGACAAAGACATCATCTGGCAGTGCGTTTCCTGCCATAAGTGCACGCACGTTTGTCCGCGCGACGTGGTGCCGGAGGGCGTGATGAAGGCCACCGCGCATTGGCTCGAACTCAAAGGCCATCGCCCCAAGTCACATTCGATGATCTTTGATGAGATCTTCAGCGAGCAGGTATTCGAGACCGGAAAAATAGAAGACGGTCGCGTGATCAAGGGCTTCTTCAAGCGCACCGGACAGGCGCTGACCCAGGACTGGATGGTGGAAATGGTGAAGAAGGTGGTCAGTAAACTACCCGTTTCGCTGATGGCCAGGATGGGGATGTCAGCGCTCATTCGCCCGCGCACCCGCCATTGGGGCCCGGCCCGCGAGGCGATTCGGGAGTATGTCGATGAACAGAAGCAGCGCGAGAGGGCCGCGCTGGGACTGAATGAACTGGTGGCGCAGGCCGCAGCCGAAGCCCGCAGCGCTGGCGCAAAACAGGAAAGCAGCCATGTCTGAAAAAAACAAGTACCAGGAGGTCGCCTATTACCCCGGCTGCGCGCTGGAAGGTTCCGGCCATGCCTACAACCGGTCCACCAAGGCGCTTGGCAAAGCGCTGGGGCTGAAGCTCAAGGAGGTGGACAATTGGAACTGTTGCGGCGCCATGGAGGTCAAGAACATCGACCCTAAACTGCAGACCTACCTGTCTTCACGGGTGATGTCGATCGCCGCCAACGAGATGGGCCACGAGGTGGTCATGGCGCCCTGCAATGGCTGCTACCACAACCTCAAGCGCGCCGAATACGACATGAGCAAGGACACCGCGACCATCGATGTGGTCAACAAGCTGTCGGGCAAGGCGGGCCACAAGGCTTACCAGGCGGGCCAGGTAGAGAGCATTCACGCCCTGGACTGGATCAAGAAAGGAGTGGGCGAAGACGCGCTGAAGAAGAAAATCCGTAACTCCCTGGAAGGCATTAAAGTCGCCAATTATTATGGGTGCATGTACACGCGTCCACGCCATATCTTTCCGGAAAAAGACCAGGGCGGGGAGAGTGAATCCACCTCCAAGCCGCATTACATGGATGACCTGCTGGCCGCAGCCGGCGCGGAAAATGTCGACTTTCCCTTGAAAACGGCTTGCTGTGGCGGCGCGCATACCCTGTCAGACAGCGAGACATCCACCCGGTTGGTCGCCAACATTCTGCAGGCGGCCGAGGCCGCGGGTGCTGAGGTTATCGCCACGGAATGTCCGACCTGTCACAGCGGGTTGGAGATGCATCAGATTCGCGCGGAAAAGACCCTTGGCATCAAGACCAGCGTGAAGATTCTTTACTTTACGCAACTGCTGGGCTTGGCGCTGGGGCTCAAGCCGCGCAAGGTCGGTATCCAGGAGAATGTTTCCGATTCCCGAGCTTTTCTGAAGGAGCGCGGGTTGGCATGAGGCCGCTGGCCGACATTGGCCAACGGCTGCGTGAAGCTGTGGATGGCAGCAGGGCCACAAGCGCCGAGGAGTTGCTCGGACTGGGGCAGCAGACCCTGGAGCACTGGGTCATTGCGCGCGGGTTCGAACCCACCCAGCAAACCCGGGAGGGGTTTCGACTGTTGGCACTCCACCGGCAGGGGTCGACCGATGAACCCAGCTTTAACGCCTGTCGTGAGACCTGCCGGGAACTGGTATACCATTACAACCTGGTCACCATGCAGCCGGAGCATGAAGAGACCGCTCAGCGCCAGAAGATGATGGCGCTGGTCGCCAATCATCTGTTCTTGTTCGTGTCAGGGCGCATGGAGACCCGCCAACTGGGTGACTTTTGTTGTTCATCCAGACCGCTGCACGCGGAACACTGAGGGAGACATAACAATGCCTACTGTACGTGGATGTAACCTTCCTGAAGATTTGCTGTACGACGTTGAAAATCACATCTGGTTCACGGAAACCGGAAACGGCAACGTTCGCATCGGCATGACCACCATCGCCACCGCCATGGCCGGCCAGCTGGTCGCTTTCACGCCCAAAAAGGTCGGACGAAAAGTCCGGGCCGGAAAATCCTGTGCCACCGTGGAGTCTGGCAAGTGGGTCGGGCCCGCCAAATCAGCAGCGGCGGGAGAAGTCGTCGCGGTCAATGATGATGTGGTCGGCAATCCATCCATGGCAAACGCCGACCCCTACGCGGCATGGCTGGTGGAAATCGCGCCGGAAGACTGGGGTTCCGTCAAGGGTATGCTGACCCCCGGCGCGGACGTGGCGGCGCCCTACGAGGCCAAGATGGAAGCCGATGGCTTTGCCGGCTGCGGCTGATTAAGCGCCGGACCGCGGAGCTCGGATCACGACACCTTCCTCAGGCTCTCCTCAGGCACGGTAAAGAACTTCAGACGGTCGAGATTGCCCCCCGCGCGGTATTCCCTCGGGGTGCGCTCACCTGCCTGGGCTGTTGCGAGTTTTCCAGCCATTTCCAGCGCCTCGTCCAAAAACGCGGTATACAGAATCTGGCGCTCATTGGTGCTCAGGGTGCGTGACTGGTATGCCGGGCAATCCAGAGCCGTATCCAGGCAAAACGGGGCCAGCTCCACGCAGTCGCATTTGTGGGTCCAGGCGCCGGTTTCCATGCTGAAGTCATACTCGGCCAGGAACAAATGGCCGTGCGCGGCGATAAAGTCGACGGCGTCGAGTATGTAATCGGCTTCCAGGTCGTCCATGACATAGTGCAGGCTGACCCGGCACCAGCCGGGCTTGATACCGCAATAGCCGTCACTGATGGCCTTTCGGTATTCCTCTGACGTGTTATGGTCAATATCCAGCAGGCGGTGACCATAGGGCCCGGCGCACGAACACCCGGCGCGTGACTGGATTCCAAACAGGTCATTCAGCAGCGTGGTGATGAACTTCGGGTGCAGGTAGCTGCCCCTGGGGTCCTTGATGTTGAAAGAGACGATGCTGATTCGCTTGTCAGGGTCCTGGTTGCCCAGGATTTCGATCCTGGGGTTGTTCCGCCACCGGTCGAAGGTCCTGACCAGCAACTCGTGTTCGCGTTGTTCTATCGCTTCAACGCCAAGCCGGTCCTTGATCTGGAAGGCCATGCCCGCTTTTAGAATCTGAAGCACGCCCGGGGTTCCGGCCTTTTCACGCTCTTCGATATCGGCGATAAAGTCCTCGCTATGCGGGCCCACGTAATCCACGGTTCCGCCCGCGCTGACGCTGGGGGGCAACTCTTCGTTGTAGATCCGTTTATTGAAAACCAGCACGCCCGAGGATCCGGGCCCGCCGAGGAACTTGTGGGGTGAAATGAAAATGGCGTCCAGGGAGGCATCGCCCTCATACCTGCCCGCTGGCGGATTCATATCAATGTCTACGTAGGGCGCACTTGCCGCATAGTCGAAGCAGGCGATGGCCCCATACCGGTGCAGCAGCGCCGCAATCTCATGTACCGGTGTCCTGATGCCCGTGACATTGGACGCGGCCGAGAAAGATCCAATGCGCATGCGCCCCTGGTACTCGGGTTTTTGCAACAATTCCTCGAGGTGGTCCAGGTCAATCAGGCCCTCAGGGGTCATGTTGGTTTGAACGACGGTCGCCAGGTTCTGTCGCCAGGAAATTTCGTTCGAGTGATGTTCATAGGGGCCGACAAACACCACGGGCTGCCTTTCCCGGAGGTAATGGGCAAAACGGGCGTCAGCTTCCTCTCCCAGCAGGTCGGTTAACATTTTCGTCAGGTTCTTGCGTGTGGCTGGCGGCAGCGCCACGCCGACGATCTGCTGTAACTTATCGATGGCCCCGGTGGCGCCGCTGCCCACACAGACAATACGGCCGTCCGGGCCCGCGTTGACGGAACGCTTGATCGCGTGCTCCGCCTGCTCCAGCAGTTGGGTCATCGACCTGCCGCTAATGTCGTCCTCAGTGTGGGTATTTGCGTAAATTCGCTGCAGATTCTGAATATACTTCTCGACCATGCCCAGACAACGCCCGGATGCGGTGTAGTCCGCGTAAACCATCAGGCGGTCGCCAAAGGGGGTGGCCACGGTGGCGTCAGCGCCAACGACCTGGCTTCTCAGCGAGTTGAAATCCAGTTTGCTCGGTTCGTTCATAATTCACCTGCAACAGCATGGTTAAAACAGCGATCGGTTTGCCGAAAGCTGACCATTGTACCCTTGGCTCCAATCGCGCGCAGGCTCTGGGCCTTAGTCGCCAACGCCGGTGCGAGATACAATATCAGGCTATACCCCATGTTTCTGCAACAGGAGCAGCGACCATGCTCGACAGCATCAAGACTACGCTCGATCTGAACAAACCAGAATTACTCAGGAACCAGGCCTACATCAACGGAAACTGGGTTGATGCCGAAAGTGGCGAGACTTTCCCGGTGACCAACCCGGCGGACGGCAGTCTGCTGGTAGAGGTGCCTGACCAGGGCGTTGCCGAAACCCGACAGGCCATCGAGGCCGCGGGCGCGGCATGGCCGGATTGGCAGGCGAAAACCGCGAAGGAGCGCGCAGCCATTCTTCGGCGCTGGTACGACCTGATGCTGGAAAACAAGGATGACCTGGCAGCAATCATGACGGCGGAGCAGGGCAAGCCACTGTTCGAGTCGGCTGGAGAGGTGATGTATGGAGCCTCCTTCGTCGAGTGGTTTGCCGAGGAAGGCAAGCGGATCTATGGCGATGTGGTGCCCACCCACATGCCGGACCGGCGCATCGTGGTCATCAAGCAGCCCGTGGGCGTGGTCGCCGCTGTAACGCCATGGAACTTCCCCAACGCCATGATCACCCGTAAGGCCGGCCCGGCCCTGGCGGCGGGTTGCCCCTTCGTGGTCAAACCCGCCTCGGAAACACCCCTGTCGGCCCTGGCGCTTGCCGTGTTGGCGGAAGAAGCGGGCATTCCCGCGGGCGTTTTCAATGTGCTGACAACCCGGAAATCACGCGAAGTGGGTAAAGAGTTGACCGAGAACCCTACGGTGCGGAAGTTTTCATTCACCGGCTCCACCGAGGTCGGCAAGATATTGATCCAGCAGTGCGCTTCCACGGTGAAGAAAGTCTCCATGGAGCTGGGCGGCAACGCGCCCTTTATCGTGTTCGATGATGCTGACGTGGATGCCGCGGTCTCGGGCGCCATCATTTCCAAGTACCGCAATGCGGGCCAAACCTGTGTGTGTGCCAACCGGCTGTATGTGCAGGAGGGGGTTTATGATGAGTTCGTGGAGAAATTCACCTCTGCAGTCCGGGCGCTCAAAGTAGGCCGTGGCGAGGAAGAGGGCGTCAACATCGGCCCGATGATTTCCGACAGCGCGGTGGAGAAGGTGGAAGAATTGCTTCAGGACTCGCTGGACAAAGGCGCGCGTCTGGCGCAGGGGGGGAAGCGGCATGCATTGGGCGGGTTGTTTTACGAGCCAACCGTCGTCCGGGATGTCACCGCCGACATGGCTTTCGCCACCGAAGAAATATTCGGGCCGGTCGCACCGATTTTCCGCTTCTCCAACGAGCGAGAGGTTATCGACCTGGCCAACGCCACCGAGTTTGGCCTGGCTTCGTACTTCTACGCCCGCGACCTCGGGCGCGTCTGGCGCGTGGCCGAGGCCCTGGAGTACGGCATGGTGTGCATCAACGACGGCATCCTCTCCACCGAACTGGCACCATTTGGCGGCGTCAAGGAATCCGGCCTGGGCCGTGAAGGCTCGAAGTACGGCATCGACGAGTTCGTCGAGATCAAGTACATCACCATGGCGGGGCTAAGTTCATGACGGGTGATTTGTGACTCGACGGCAGCCTGAGTAATCGGCTTTTGTTTATGGATCATAGAGGCCGGATGCCGGATCATGGATCACGATAAACTACCGGCCAAAATCTGACCTACCCAGCAGGTAACACGTCATGCCTACAGATCTCGATCTCGCCTTCGTGCGCAGCCAGTTCCCGGCTTTCAGTGAGCCAACCTTGAGGAATTTCGCGCATTTCGAAAACGCCGGCGGCTCGTATGCCTGCGGGCAGACCATCGAGCACCTGGACCGGTTCTACCGGGAAACCAAGGTGCAGCCGTACTACGATTTCGCGCCGTCCAGGCGCGGAGGAGAGTTGATGGATCAGGCGCGGGCGCGCATGGCCGGCTGGTTGAAAGTTCAGCCTGATGAGGTGAATTTCGGCCCGTCCACCACGGCCAATCATTATGTGCTGGCCCAGGCTTTGAGACAGTATCTCAAGCCGGGTGATGAGTTCATCGTTACCAACCAGGATCACGAAGCCAACGTGGGCCCCTGGCGTCGACTGGAGGCGGACGGCATTGTGTTTCGCGAATGGCAGGTGGACCCGGTCAGCGGGGAATTGGATCCTGCCAGGTTGCATGAATTGCTGAACGAGAAGACCCGGGCAGTCGCCTTTACCCATTGTTCCAATATCGTCGGCAGCATTCACCCGGTGCGGGAGTGGACGGACGCGATTCATGCTGCCGGGGCCCTGGCCTTTGTTGACGGGGTGTCTTACGCGCCGCATGGTTTGCCGGACGTATCCGAACTGGGCGTGGATGCCTATACCTTTTCCAGCTACAAGGTTTATGGGCCGCACCTGGGCGTGATGTACCTGAGCCGCGCCCTGAATGAGTCACTACCCAGCCAGGGGCATTTCTTCAATGCGGGGAAGCCGACAGCGAGGTTCACGCCGGCCGGGCCGGATCACGCCCAGCTGGCCGCGATCAACGGCGTCATGGACTACCTGGAGTTGCTGCACGACCACCATTTCGGTGAAGCATCGACCGCATCCGCAGAAAAAGCGCGTCGTGTGAACACGCTCATGCATGCACAGGAGATCGAGTTGCTGCCGCCTTTGCTGGACTTTGTCGCAAACCATCCCAGGACCCGCTTGATCGGTCGGGCTGATACACAAAGCCGCGCGCCCACGGTGGCATTTGCCATCCAGGGTCAGCAGCCGGCTGAGCTAGGGGCCAGGCTTGGCGAGCAGGGCATCGGTGTCGGTGTGGGGGATTTCTATGCCTACCGACTGGTGCAAGCACTGGGTATCGACAACGCGACCGGAGTGGTCCGGACTTCTTTTGTTCATTACACCTCGCCCGCGGAGATTGATCGCCTGATCCAGTGCCTGGATCAGAATTTATGATGCCAGGATCAACCAGCCCTTCGGTGCTGGGCCCGCCTTGCCCGCGAATGGTCGGCTGGCCTGGCGTCGTTGTTTCGGTTCCTGGCTGACCGCCCACCGCGCCGGCTTCCACCCGGACGATTGCCCGGACGTTTGCCATTGGCTTTACGGTGCCCATTGCCTGGCCGGTTGACTGATTTTGGCTCCGGTCTGGCATAGGGAACGACGTGGCTGGCTTCGTATCCTTCCAGCTCTTCTCTCGGCAGCTGCCGACCAAGCAATTTTTCGATGTCTGCGAGCTGTTTTGCTTCATCCGCGCTGACCAGGGATATGGCCTCACCTTCATGGCCCGCCCGCCCCGTGCGTCCAATTCGGTGTACGTAATCTTCTGGCACGTTGGGTAAATCGAAATTGACCACGTGAGGTAACTGGTCGATGTCCAGGCCACGCGCTGCGATATCCGTGGCTACCAGCACTCGGACCTTGCCCTGCTTGAAGCTTCGGAGCGCTTTCGTGCGCTGGGCCTGGCTTTTGTTGCCGTGAATGGCTGAAGTGCTCAGTCCATCGGCTTCCAGCTGACGGGCCAGGCGATTGGCGCCGTGCTTGGTGCGGGTGAAGACCAGGACCTGCCGCCAGTTGTCGCGGCCAATCATGTGACTCAATAATTCCCGCTTGCGCTTCTTGTCCACCGGGTGGACGCGCTGGACGACACTGCCAGCGGTATTGTTGGTGCCGGCGACTTCGATCAATACGGGCTTATTCAGTAACCCGTTTGCCAGCTTTTTGATTTCGTGTGAGAAGGTGGCGGAAAACAGCAGGGATTGCCGCTGCTCCTTGCGGGGCAACAGCTCGATGATCTTGCGAATGTCATGGATGAAGCCCATGTCGAGCATGCGGTCGGCCTCGTCCAGCACCAGGTATTGAACCCGTGAAAGATCAACGGTTCCCTGGCGAGCATGATCCAGCAAGCGGCCGGGCGTGGCGACCAGAATGTCGACGCCGTGATGCAGTCTCTTTTTTTGCGGGTTGATGTTGACGCCGCCGAAGATGACAGTGGACTGCAGGTGCAGGTGTTGGCCGTAAGTGCGGATACTGTCCTGAACCTGGGCGGCAAGCTCCCGGGTCGGTGCGATCACGAGCGCTCGCACGGGTCGTTGGCCACTTTCAACGGGCTGGCTGGCGAGCATCTGCAGTAATGGCAGGGTAAAACCTGCGGTTTTTCCCGTGCCGGTCTGCGCGCCGGCCATCAGGTCCTTGCCGTCCAGGATCGCAGGAATGGCGCGCTGCTGAATAGGGGTGGCATGGGTATAGCCCTGCGCACTGATCGCGCGCAGGATTTCGGCCTCCAGGCCGAAGGATTCAAAAGACATCGGGTATGTAGCTCCAGTCATGCCCCTTCCCAGGTACTTGCTGGGAAAACCGGTCAGGGCTGGATAAGGGTGGTTAACCAGGGAGGCCAATCATTGGCCAGGGTGTTGCCTGGGGTCCGTTCCGGCGGACCCGGAAAATGACCCGGGACTGCGTGGATGCCAACCGGTGGGGCATCCGGAAAGCGCGCAGTGTATCAGAGTTCAAAGGAAGTCGTTGATTTATTTGCTGCTCCGGAATCAGCAGCCGGTGAGACTGCTGGAACGACAGGCGGTCCCGGTAGCCCCGCTGGAAAACAATGTGACCCTCGATGACATGGAAAAAACCACATCCCCTTAAACCGTTGGGATCTTTCCATTCGAGGATGGATTTTGTACTCATGCCCGCGCCTGTTTTTGGTGACCGATGGCATCTTAGCGGGCTCGCTCATGCTTTCCCGTGTCCCATCTCCTGGGTCCCGTGTCTTAGCTTCACATCTCCGTCAACACCACCGCGTAGGTCTCAATCGCGTCCCACAGGTTCTGCAGGCGCAGGTTTTCGTTGGCGCCATGCTGATTGTTGTCATGGTTGGCCACGGGCAGGATCAATACCGGTGCGCCCATGACCTCTTCGATCACGTAAATCGGCAGGCTGCCACCCATGGTGGGGGTCTGGATCAGTTCGCCTTTATTGAGTTCGTTCAACACGCGGCCAAGCTTTATCGCATTGGGGTCATCCATCGCAGCTCGGTAAGCCGGGTAGCCGCCGCCGGATGACCAGTCGACCCGGGCAAGGTGCTGAAGAGACTCGCGGTCTTCATCGCCGGGTTCACCATGAATGACCCGAAACCCCTGCTCTTCGATATGCCTTTCCACGGCCTGGCGCAGGAATTCGGGCGTCTGGTCTGGTACCAGGCGCAGGCCGATCGAGGCCGTTGCGCTGGTCTGGATGGCATTGCGTGAGTTCTTGTTGACACCCCCCGACTGGATGCCACGAAGGTTCAGGCCGGGTCGCAGTATCGCCATTTCGATCCTGTCCTCCGTCTCGGGCCGAGCGATGCCAAGATCGGCGATCAGTTGGTCATCCACGCTGGGTGAAGCAGCCACGGCGGCTTGCTCCTCCAGTGTGAGCGGCCTGACCTGGTCGTGGAATCCCTTAATCAGGATTCGGCCGCTTGAATCTCGCATGGACCGGATCAGGTCGGTCAGCAGAACAATCGGGTTAGGGGCCCAGTTGCCGTAATGGCCGCTGTGTAGTGGGCGGTCAGCGCCGAAGACCGTCACGTTGAACCCGTAACTTCCACGTACGCCGTAGACCAGGTGCTGTCGTCGGCTCTGATGCATTGGGCCGTCACAGAACAGCCACAGGTCTGCCCTCAGCGTTTCTTTGTGCGCTTCGAGCATCGCACGCAGGCCGGGTGAGCCGGCTTCTTCTTCGCCATCGAGAAACAGCTTCAGGTTGACGGTTTGCGAGATACCCGCTGTATCCAGAGCTCTCAGCGCTGACACCATGGCGATGATCGGCGCCTTGTCGTCACCGGCCGAGCGCCCGAAGATGCGCCACTCGGGGTCGAACGGCGCGGTCATGGGCACTTCTTTTCCACCCGCCTCGACCATGGCGTCTCGCATGACCGGCTGCCAAGGATCGGAGGCCCAGTCATCCGGGTTCACCGGCTGGCCGTCGTAGTGGATGTAAACCATGACCGTCCTGGTTGCACCCTCCACCAGCCGCTCGGCATAAACGGCCGGATTGCCCTGGCCCGTTTCCAGAAGCCTGGCCTGCAGGCCGGCATCCTGGAACAGCGTGATGATGTGCTGTGCGTTGGCCAGGATGTCCGCCTTGTCCCGTGCGACATTCGGCAGCCTCAGCAGCGCGCTGAATTGATCCACCACGCCCTGCTCATTGGCCATGCGCCATTCGCGGGCCGCGGCGGCGGATGCTAACGTTTCGGCCGGTGCAGGTGGGGAGAGCATCAGCCCCAGTATGAGAATCAGCCCGTGATTCAACTTCATCGTTCGGCTCCGCATGGGGGTTTATTTATCGATAACACCATAGGAAGTCAGCCGGCCGGCTGCAAGCCATTTGCCCGGCGCCTATGGACTCATGTACAGCCCGGTGAAAAAACGGGTATCCTTTCGCAAGGCTCGGCTACACAGCCATCGAGGTTGTCTGTCAATTGGGCACTGAAAAATGAAACGAACGGACACGTCAAACCCTTCGTACTTCCACCAGGTTGTCGATTGCCAGTGGGGTTGCCCCGCGCATACGGACGTTCCGGAATACATCCGGCTGATCGCTCAGGGAAGCTTCACCGAAGCCTACATGGTCAACCGGGAAAGCAACGTGTTTCCCGGCATCCTCGGTCGGGTATGCGATCGACCGTGCGAGCCAGCCTGCCGTCGGGGTCGCACGGGTCAGAAGCCCGTCGCCATCTGCCGGCTTAAGCGCGTAGCTGCCGACCACCGGGATGAAGTCAGGCACCTGATGCCCGAAATCCCGGAGCAGAAAAACGGCAAGCGGGTTGCTTTGATCGGGGCCGGGTGCGCTTCGCTGACCGTAGCCAACGACCTCATGCCATTGGGCTATGAATGCACGATGTTCGAGGCGTTACCGGTGCCGGGCGGTTTGATGCGCTCGAACATACCCTCTTTCCGTTTGCCGGAAGAAGTGCTTAATGAGGAAATTGCCTACATCACCGACATGGGCGTTGATCTGCGTCTGAATCATCCTGTGGAAAGCATGCAGGCCTTGTTGGAGCAGGGTTACGACGCCGTCTTTGTCGGTTCCGGCGCACCCAAAGGTAAAGAACTCCGCCTGCCGGGCCGCGAGGAAGGCGGCAAGAACATCCACATCGGTATCAGCTGGCTGGAGTCGGTTGCCTTTGACCATGTTGAGCGCATCGGTGAGAAAGTATTGATCATCGGGGTTGGCAACACGGCCATGGACTGTTGCCGCACCTCGCTGCGCCTGGGGGCGAAAGACGTCAAGGTCATGGCGCGCAAGCCCCGGGACTTTTTCAAAGCTTCCGATTGGGAGCTGGAGGATGCCGAAGAAGAAAATGTTGAGATCGTCGTCAATCACTCGCCCAAAGCCTTTGTGGTCGAGGATGGCCGGCTGGTGGGTATGACGTTCGATGTCATGGAGTACGAGATCGAAAACGGGCGGATACTCGAGCAACGCACCGTTGAAGAAGTGTTTTTTCCCGCCGATGACGTTGTCCTGGCCATTGGCCAGGAGAATGCCTTTCCCTGGATCGAGCGAGATATCGGTATTGAGTTCGATCAATGGGAAGTGCCGGCCGTCGATGAGCGAACCATGGAATCATCGCTGCCGGGCGTGTTTTTCGGCGGTGATGCGGCATTTGGGCCGAAGAACATTATCTGGGCGGTGGAGCATGGACATCAGGCGGCCATATCCATCCACCGCCACTGCCAGGGCGAGTCGCTGACCGACCGGCTGCCGGTCACCATGAACCTCGGTAGCCGCAAGATGGGTATTCACGAGTGGAGCTACTCGAACGACTTCGATCCGGCAGCCCGACGCAAGATGGAGCACGTCGACCTCAGCGCGCGTTTCCGCGAGCTCGATACCGAGGTTGAACTGGGCTTCACAGCAGAACAGGTAGCGACCGAGGTTGAGCGTTGCCTCAACTGCGACATCCAGACGGTGTTCACCGATCGCCTGTGTATCGAGTGTGACGCCTGCCTGGATATCTGTCCAACCCAATGCCTGACCATCACCGGGAATGGCGAGGAAGCCGAAATCGAGGAACGACTTAGGGCGCCACGCCTCGAACCCGAACAACCCATGTTCGTCTCCGATCCCCTGCAACAGACGGCGCGGGTCATGGTTAAAGACGAGAATCTCTGTGTGCACTGCGGGCTTTGTGCCGAGCGCTGCCCGACCGCTGCCTGGGACATGCAGAAATCCCTGCTGCGTTTTCCGAAGGCTTCAGATCATGCCTTTGGGCCTGAAGAGCAGAGGAAGGCCGGATGAGCGACGCCTCGCACGTCAACGATTTCGTCATCAAAATTGCCACCGCTAACGGCACGGGCTCGGCCTCGGCCAACGGTTTATTGATGAAGGCGCTGTTTCGAATGGGCCTGCCTGTTACCGGGAAAAACCTGTTCCCCTCAAACATCCAGGGTCTGCCGACCTGGTATGAGATTCGCGCCAATCGCGATGGCTACATGTCACGCACCGGACGGGTTGACGTCATGGTCGCCATGAATGCCCAGACCTATTCGAAGGATCTGGCGGAGGTTAGCCCCGGTGGTTTCCTGATCTACGATTCCACCTGGCCCAGGCGAGACATGGATCAGCGTGATGACATCACGGTGCTGGGCATCCCGCTGGCGCGCATGTGCAACGAACATTTCGACGTCGCACGCATCAGGATCCTGATGAAAAACGTCGCCTACGTTGGCGCGCTGGCCGCTTTGATGGACCTTGATACGGAGGTGCTCAAGACCTTGTTGCAGGAAACCTTTGCTTCCAAGCCACAGCTGGTCGAGGGCAACCTCGAGGCCATACGGCTTGGCTATGACTATGCAAAGGAGCACTTTACCTGCCCGCTTCCGGTACGAGCCGAGCGCATGGGCGACAACCGTAAACACATTCTCATTGACGGCAATTCGGCCGCGGCACTGGGTTGCGTCTATGCCGGGGCGACGGTGGGCGCCTGGTATCCCATTACCCCGTCCACCTCTCTCATGGATGCCTTCCAGGGCTACTGCGAACGCTTCCGCAAAGATCCAGAGACCGGAGAAAACCTGTTCTGTATCATCCAGGCAGAGGACGAACTGGCCGCAGCGGGCATGGTCCTGGGTGCCAACTGGACCGGCGCGAGGGCCTTCACGCCCACTTCCGGGCCGGGCATTTCGCTGATGAGCGAATTCATCGGCTTCGCCTACTATGCCGAGATTCCGGCGGTGTTTTTCGACGTACAGCGTGTCGGCCCCTCAACCGGCATGCCGACCCGCACCCAGCAGTGCGACCTGATCACCTGCGCCTATGCCTCGCACGGCGACACCCGGCATCCGATGCTGCTGCCTGCCAATCCGCATGAGTGTTTCGAGATGGCGGTGCAGGCATTCGACCTGGCAGAGCGCCTGCAGACGCCGGTTTTCTTCATGTCTGATCTCGACATCGGCATGAACGACTGGATGATTCCGGAGCTGACCTGGGACGACGGCTATCAGCCAGACCGGGGCAAGGTGCTCGGACCGGATGAGCTGGAAGACATGGAGCGCTTTTACCGCTATTTGGATACCGACGGTGACGGCATTCCACACCGCACCTATCCTGGCACTCACCACAAGGGCGCCTATTTCGTGCGGGGCTCTGGCCATAACCAGTATGGCGGTTATACCGAGGATGCTGAGGAATATCAGCAAGTGGTCGATCGCCTGCTGGTGAAGTGGGATACGGCCCGAGACCTGGTGCCAGCACCGGTCTTAACGCCGGCACAGCAAAAATCCGAGCTCGGTATCATTGCCTTTGGCAGCTCCGACGGAGCGGTGATCGAGGCCCTGGACAGGCTGGCGGACACGGGCGTTCATGTGGACTATCTCAGGCTCAGGGGGTTTCCGTTTGCGGATGAGGTGGCGGAGTTCATCGCAGCGCACGAGACCGTTTTCGTTGTCGAGCAGAACCGGGATGCCCAGATGCGCCTGCTGCTGATCCAGGAGACGGGCGCCGATCCCGCACGGCTCTCTTCACTGCTGCACTACAACGGTTTACCCATACCCAGTGACGCGGTCGTCGACGGGATCACCGAACACATTGCGAAGGAAGTCGCCGCATGACATTTATCGCCAAACCGAAGATCGAGCTGCCTGGAGAGCAGCTTAACGAAGTTGGCTTGAAGCGCTCTGACTACGAGGGAGTACTCTCCACGCTCTGCGCCGGCTGTGGCCATGACTCCATCACCGCCGCCATTGTCCAGGCGTTCTGGGAGTTGTCTATCGCACCCAAAGACGTGGTCAAACTTTCCGGCATAGGGTGCTCGTCAAAGACGCCCGCCTATTTCATCTCCGGCGCCCATGGGTTCAACTCCGTGCACGGGCGCATGCCGGCGGTTGCGTCCGGAGCACTCGCAGCCAATCGCAACCTGGTCGCCATTGGCGTGTCAGGTGATGGGGACTCGCTATCCATCGGCTTTGGACAGTTCGGCCATGCCGTCAGGCGCAATGTCAACATGCTTTATATCATCGAAAACAACGGTGTGTACGGTTTGACCAAGGGGCAGTTTTCCGCCTCCGCGGATCGCGGAAGCAAGTCCAAGCGAGGTGCGGTCAACCGCATGCGCAGTATCGACCCGGTAGCGACGGCCATTGCTTTGGGCGGTAGCTTCGTGGCGCGCGGGTTCTCCGGTGATCGCGAGCAGCTGGTGCCCCTGATCAAAGCCGGCATCAAGCACCGCGGCTGCGCGGTCATTGATGTGATTTCGCCCTGTGTCACCTTCAACGACCACGAGGGCTCGACCAAGAGCTACGCTTACACGCGTTCGCATTACAATCCCGCGGTGAACGCGGAGTACATTGCTCCGGCTGAAGAAATCAAGGCGAACTACGACAAGGGAGAGACCATGCTGGTGACCCTGCACGACGGCTCCCGAATACTTCTGCGCAAGGCAGATTCGTCTTTTCCGCCCACCTTGCGCAGCGCTGCCATGCGTTATCTGGAAGCGCACAGCAGTCGGGGTGAGGTGGTCACGGGCGTGCTATACATCAATGAAGACATGCCACTGCTGCACGACATCGCCGGGACCACCGCGACACCACTGACAGATCTGCCCTATGAAAGGCTTAGCCCTGGTAGCGAGGCGCTTAACCGCTTGCAGAAACGCATGCGATGATGTTGAATCCTGATGGCAGATCAAGCCTCTCAAGCCCTAGAGGGTCATGACACAACAATGAAACCCGATAATGTCCAAACCAAGGTGCTGATCGCGGAAGACACCGTGGTTGGCCGCAAGGTTGTGGCGCGTATCCTGAGCGAAGCCGGTTTTGAGGTGGATGCAGTGGAAAATGGTTTAGGGGTGCTTGATCTTCTTGCCGCCGAACGCTACGACCTGCTCATCATGGACTGCATGATGCCTGAAATGGATGGCTTTGCGACTGCTCGTGCCATTCGCTCAGGAAGTGCCGGCGAGGCTTGCTCTGGCATACCCATCATTGCCATTTCGGGGTTGGCCTCAGAAGAAGATCGGCAAATCTGCCTTCAGGCAGGCATGAATGACCTGGTCCAGAAGCCCATCACGCATGACAATCTTCTGCCCGTGATCCATTCGGTGCTGGCCGGGTCGCAAAGCGGCGGTGCAAACCCGGCCCCAACGGAGACAGACGCCGCCGAGGACCTGCTGCAAAGCCTGGACGACTGGAGCCCTGGCTTCATGGATAAGATCATCGACCAGTTCCTTGATGATGTGCCGGGTGATATCGAAGCCATCACGTCTGCCATGGACGCGGGCAACCTGGCGGAATTACGCAGCCTTGCGCATCGTTTGCGCGGCTCCGCGGATGTTCTGTCGGCAGCGGCGTTGTCAACGCGCGCCAGCGTATTGGAAAAAGCGTGTTTGCAAAACCAGCCCGCCGAAGCCCGTGAGTTGGGTCAGGCTCTGATACTGGAGCTCAAGGCACTGCTCAGCGCCCATGAGTGATTTTTGAAATTCCGGTCCGTCTGAGTCCGACTGTTCAGGTTGATGGCAACCCAAATCGCTATAATGAACAAAGGCAAAAGGGCGTAGAAGTTAATGAGCAGGATTTTGGTTGTCGACGATGCGCAGATCATGCGCAATATCCTCAGTTCCATGCTTGAGGAAACCGGCCATGAGGTCGTAGGTCACGCAGCGAACGCCGAGGAAGCGTTGGCGCTTTATATCCAATTGAAGCCCGACCTGGTGACCCTTGATATCCTGATGGAGGGCGCTGATGGCGTCACCTGCCTGAAAAACATTATCCAGGAAGACTCCCAGGCTCGCGTTCTCATGATCACCGCCCAGGGGCATGGTCCCATCGAGCAGGAGGCGCGGGAATCCGGTGCAAAGGGATATATCGCCAAGCCTATCGAACGCGAGCAATTGCAAGCCGCGGTTAACCAGGCGCTGGACGGATAGGCAGGCGGGGAACGGATTTATGAGCTCAGATGTACAGCCACTCTTACCCGAGCAGGCCGAAATGTTGAGGCAAATTCTCAGCCAGGGCAATGACCAGGTGGGTGGAACGCTGCAAATGATTCTTGGCCAGGAGCCGCATGACCTCACGGTCAAGACCTCCATGACCAGGTTCATCGAACTGGACAGAAAGATACCGGATGGGCCCATGGTGTCGGTCAGGATTCAGTTTGAGGGAGATATCAAGGGACTGTTTCTGCTCCTTCTTCCCCAGGGAAACCCTCACGGTGAGCAGGCCGCGTTCAAGGCTTTGTTCAGCGGGCAATCCGGGGGCGAATATGACCCCGCAAGTTATGTGCGGGCCGACTGGGTGCAGCCGGGTCAAGGACAGGTAAATTCGAGCGATGAACGTATCAGGGACACCATGAGCGAGCTCGGAAACGTCCTGTTCGGAGCCTACCTCACCGCGTTGTACAGCCAATGTTCAATGGCCACTTTCCTCGAGTTACCCGAGGTTCTCTATCCCGATAATGAGCGCGACTACCTGACCGAGGCCCTGGAACACTACCGCCAGGTTGCTGAGCGGTCCTTTATGGTGGAGGTAAAAGGTTCGCTGGGTGAGCATCCCATCCATTTCTGGTTGGTGATGATGGCCGAGGCGAAGGGTTTCAAGTCCATGCTTGAAGCCGTCAGCGAGCGCCCCGAGCCCTGAGGTTCGGTCGGCTTCGCCGCTCTGGCACCGCCGCTCTGGCACCGCCGCGCTATCCCCATTCCTCTTCCGAGGACCCGCGACGAAGTAAGGTCTCGAGCACCTTCGGTTGAACCGGCTTGGGAATAAAATCGTCCATACCAATTCTCATGGCTGTCCTTCTCGTTTCTCTCAGTGCGTCACCGGTGAGGGCGATGATTTTCAAATCACCCCGGCCCTTAAGTTCCCGAATCTTTTCCGTGGCCTGTAAACCATTCAGGATGGGCATGCGCAAATCCATGAAAATGCGATCATAGTTGCCGTTGATCGCGGATTCGATGGCTTCCTGCCCGTTAACGGCCTCGTCGGGGCTGTAACCCAGCTTGCTCAGCAGCATGCAAAGTATGCTGCGCTGCACTTTGTCGTCGTCCACGACCAGGATATGGTGTGGGTATTCGGAGGCGAAGGAGCCAGCATCCGGGTTTGCCACTCGCTGGGCCCATTCCCGATCTTCAGGATCAGGCGCTGCGGTTACCCAGAAATTGACCGTCGTCCCGGCTCTCTCCGTGCTTTCGAGGCTAATCTCTCCCTCCATTAACTCGACCAGACCCTTGCAAATCGGAAGCCCAAGACCGCCGCCGCCATAACGGCCGCTGGTTTTGGCGCTACCCGCGCTGAATGGGTCGAACACGTTGGACAGTATTTCTTCCGAAATGCCGGAACCGGTATCGGACAGGCTGAAGCGAACGCTTAGATCTTCGTTGCCCTCTGGTTCGGCGCTGACGGTCATGCGAATGGAGCCCTGCTCAGTGAATTTGGTGGCGTTACTCATTAAGTTCGCCAGCACCTGCTCCAAATGCACCCGGTCATTGAACAGCACGGAGCGAGGCGCGGAAGCCGTGTCGACCTCGACGGCGATGCCTTTTTCCTCAGCTTTGCTTCGATAGAGATCTACGGCCTGATTAACGCACTGGTGCAGATCGAGCACCTCCTTGTCGGCAGGCCTGATGTTGTGCCGGGTTTTGACAGAACCTGGAATGTTATCCACCAACTTCAGCAGCGCTTCGCTGCTGTGCCGGATCATGTCAACGAAACGGTGGCTGCGCTGGTCTAGCGGCTCATCCTGCAACAGGGCAGTGAGGCCGATGATCGAATTGGCCGGAGTGCGGATTTCATGGCCAATATCGGCAAAAAAACTTCTTCTCGCCTCATCCTCGACCTCCATGCGTCTCTGGTTGATTTGACCATCATAGTGATCACGCAGGCGTTGCAGGTATATGCGTCTCGCCTGGCCACCATCCTGTACCAGAAAAGCCATCAGCACCAGGAAGCCGATGATCAGCAGCGCTTTGGCCAGGCCGCCCACCAGCCAAACAGCGATACCAAACGGCACCAGCACGCACGCCAGGAAAATGAGGTGCGCACTGTGCCTGACCGAGAGTGCGCTGGTGCCTGCCGCTACGCAACCCGCTGACAGCACGATGGTGAGTACGGTTTCCTGGGTGGCCCAGTATTGCCAAATAACGATGCCGGCCAATACGCCCAGTGCCAGGCTTTGTATTGCGGTGAGGATGCTGAATTGAACAACGGCCTTCTCGCCCACCCGCTCATAGTGTTCCTTGAAGCCCAGTGCGAACAACACGCGTACAAACCCGAGGAGGAGCAGCGTTACGGACTCGGTAACAACCAGCCAGGTATTTTCCCGGAGAAAAGGGGTCCCCAACACCATGATCAGAGAGATTATCGAGTATACGGGCGCCCCGATTAGCGAACGTCGAGCCAACTCCGTGGCGGATGCTTTATCGAGATAGGCCTGTAGGCTGGGCAGATCTTCTATTTTATCCGTGCTGGTATTCATCCCGGTCTCTTGTGCGCGATGATGACATTTCCTTTTGAATCCGCGCTGTATTCAGGCATCCTGACCCTGTGTTTTCTCGATTCTATGGCGTGGCCCCATGGCTGTAAACCACTGTAAAAACGGGCATTGGAGACGGTCAGACCGATTCAGTATATTCCAGTACCCGCCCAATTTCTGCTTCGAACCTTTCCAATTCGCTGTCTACACGACGCCATGATTTGCTGACGGGCATGGTCGCCAGCTTCTCACAAATCTCAGCCAGGTTTTCCGCACCCACAGACCGAGCCGTTGATCTGAGCTTGCGCATCTCCTGGCTAAATACCGTTCTGTCATCGTTTTTTCGGGCCTCCCGGATGAAGAGCAGCGTATTTTGTGACTGCTCGCGAAAGACGGACAGCAGTTGTCGAACCGCCCTCTTGTCATCGGCAAAGACGCGCTGGAGACGGGCCGGGTTGATCGGCGCTGAACGCTTGCTCCTTACCTCTTGCACGGTTTCGGAAGGGTGCAGTGCGCGCCCTATCAGCTCGAGCAGATGCTCTATTCGTTCTGAAAGCTGCAGCGCGTCTTCGGGTGGGTCACCCGGATTTAATGCGCGGCAGGCCTGTTCAAGCTCCATCGCTGAGGATTGGATGAGCTTGAGACCCAGTGTTCCGGCGGCGCCTTTGAGCGTATGAGCGCTCTGACGCGCCGCATCATGGGCACCCTCATGCAATTGATCTTTCAGCTTTAACAAATCGCTGCCAAACGATGTGATCAACTGGTTCAGCAACTTGATGTAGCTGTCGAAGTCACCGCTCAAATTCTGCAGACCAACCTCGACATCAATGCCGTCCATGTTCTCCAGGCGCATCCGCAACGCTTCATCGGGCGTGGACGGGTCCGGCGTCGCCGCGGTGAGCGCGGCGGGCGCGGCCTGCCCGGTTTCGATCAGCCAATTCACGAGCGTTGAGTACAGGTTGCCCGGCTCAACGGGTTTGGCGACAAAACCGTTCATGCCCGCGTCAAGGCAGGCCCTTCGGTCGTCATCGAATATGTTCGCGGTCATGGCGAGAACGGGTATCTGTTGTTGGCTGCGCGCTTGAAAATCGCGCTCCCTGATTCTTTGGGTCGCCTCCAGACCGTCCATGACCGGCATTTGCACATCCATCAGCACCAGATCGAATGCTTTTTGCTCCAGCAGGCTGAGTGCCTCGGCTCCATGGTTGGCAGTTTCGACCTGCAGGCCCGCGCGCTCGAGCAGATCCAGGGCAACTTCCCGGTTAATGGCATTGTCCTCAACCAGGAGAATCATACTTCCACCGTACTTCTGTTGAAGTTGCCCGAAGGCATCACCACCGTGACTTGCCTGGGTTTCGGTTTCACGCTCTGATCCGGCCTGCAACGGTAGCTCGAACCAGAAGCGGCTGCCGCGTCCAATCTTGCTCTCGACGCCGCATACCCCCCCCATCAGTTCGACCAAGCGGCGGGTAATGGCAAGGCCCAGCCCGGTACCTCCGTGTTTTCGCGAGGTGGACCGGTCGGCCTGTTCGAACGCTTCGAAAATCGATTCCAACTGCCTTTCTTCCAGGCCCTCGCCGGTGTCTTCAACCTCAAATCGGACACGGAGCTCGTCGTCGTTTTGTTCAACCATCGATGCATGGATGTGGACGTAACCTTTCTGGGTAAACTTGACCGCGTTGGACACGTAATTAAGTAATGCCTGACGCAGTCGCGTCTCGTCACCACGCAGCCAGCTGGGCAGGTTCGAGATCTTTACCCCTAAGTCCAGGCCTTTTTGTTTGGCCTGTTGGCGAACCATGGAACCCACCTGGTCCATAAACGTTTCAACCCTGAAGTCGATGGCTTCAAGTTCAAGCTTCCCTGCCTCGATTTTAGACAGGTCGAGAATGTCGTTGATGATGGTCAGGAGGTGACGACTGGAATCTTCGATTTTTTCGAGCCGATTGATCTGCGCATCGCTCATTTGCGACTGCATCAAAAGGTGAGTCAGGCCCAGGATGGCATTCATGGGTGTCCGAATTTCGTGGCTCATATTGGCCAGGAAGTCGGCCTTGGCCTGTGCCGCGGCCTCCGCGGCCTCCTTGGCTTCCCTGAGTGCCTTCTCCGCAAGCTTGAGCTCCGTAACATCCTGCAGCGTGCCACGAGAAAGTGTCATCTTTCCAGTGGCGTCCGGGAAGGGCTGAAAGATTTCGATGACGTGGCGCGTTTCGCCATTCTTCTTGAGTAGCCTGAACTCGGTTTCGGCCGACTTGAACTTCTCGTGAAGCTGCATCACCCGCGCCCTGTCATCCGGGTGCGTCGTGTCGTCAATCTCCTCCCGAATGTGTGCATATTTTTCAAGGTATTCTTCGAACTCCTCGTAGAGCTGCATCACCCGCATCCTGTCATCGGGGTGTATCGTGTCGTTAATGTCTGCCTTGATGGATGGATATTTTTGAAGGTATTCTTCTGCCGAGTCGTAGCCGTGAATCCGGGCGAACTCGTCGGAAACTTGAATCAGGCGACCCTCTTTCATATCGGCTTCCCAGTGCCCCAATCCGGCCGCCGAGGCGGCCTCTGCGTAACGTTCCTGGTTCTGTCGCAGCTTTAGACTGATGGTTTCAGCCTGCATTCTTGCATGGTCGGCCTCTGCCGTGCGTTGCTCAACCAGGTCTTCCAGGTGCTGTCGGTAGAGCGCGAGCTCCTCCTCCATTTGTTTGGTCTTTGTGATGTCCTGCTTTACCGCAAGGTAGTTGATGGTTTCGCCTTTGGCGTCTTTGATCGGTGTAATGGCTGCGGCTTCGATCAACTCGCTGCCATCTTTGCATAAGTTGATGAATTCACCGTGCCAACTTTCGCCGTTTGAGAGCGCCTCCCACAGGTCCCGATACATGGATGACGGATTTTTCCCGGACTTAAGTAACGAGGCTTTCTGCCCGAGGGCTTCCTCAAGGCTGTAGCCTGTTGAATGCACGAACGCTGGGTTGACATACTCGATGTTCGCCTCGAGATCGGTGATGACCACGGAGTTTGAAGTTTGCTCCAGGGCTTGAGCCAGCGTTCTTACCTGCTCTTCCATTTCCGTGATCTCAGAAATATCTCGAGCCGAGATCACGAACCCTTCCACAGTGCCGTTCTCGTTCAAATAGGGGTTGTATTGAACATCCATCAATTTCTCACCCAGAGCGGGAAAGTTGAGGCGGTTCTGGTATCGAACCCGGACACCTTGCATGCACGCTTTCCCCCTTGGCTCAAGGGAAAGCGCGACCTCCTCCTCGTCGAGGAAATCCTGTGCGCGCTTGCCGATGATTTCGTCGCTGGAAACGCTAAAGGCTTCCAGGAAGGCCCTGTTAACGGCCTTGTATTGGAAGTCCTCGCTCAACAGCGCCATGATGTCGCTCGAACTGTCCGCGATGGATTCCAGTTCCCGCGACCTCTTTTGGGCATTGATTAAGCCAGTGACATCTCGATTGATGCAAAGGTACCCGATGATCTGGCCCGATTTATCCGGGAATGGTATGAATTGGATATCTTGAGACCGGACTTGGCCACCCGAGTCTCGGCCTTCATCGGCAAACTGCACCAGCTCGCCCGCCAGTGCCCGATCCGCATAGGGCTTAATCGATCGACTGAAATCGTCATCGCCCACGATGTCGGGCAGATGCGCTCCGATCAATTCATCGGCGGTTTTCCCCAGAGCCTCACAGCAGGCCCTGTTGACAAGCTGTATTCGATGGCTATGGTCCAGCAAAAGGAGCTCGCTCAAGCTGGCGTTGACGACCGACTGGTATCGCTGAAGATGAAGCTCCGCCTCTTTCTGGTGGGTGATGTCTTGCACGGTGCCGGCGAGTCGAATCACCTTGCCGTTTTGTATGATGGGCTCCCCGATAGATCTTACCCAAATGGTTTTTCCCTTGGCCGTTACGCAGCGAACCTCTAGGTCCCACCCTTCCTGTTCTGAGATAGCGCGGCGCCTGTGCGTCTCAAAATATTCGCGGTACTCGGCATCGATGAAATCCAGGGAGTTGGCCAGGTTGTATTCTCCGGGATCCAATTCGAACAGGTCGCTGACGCCCGGGCTGATCCAACTGTAGGCCTCGGTCTCGAGATCAATCTCCCAACCTCCGATGCGGGTCATTTTGCTGGTGCGCGTCAGGAGCTCTGCGTTTCGCCTGCTATCTTCGATTGTTTTGTTGTGTTGACCGACGGAGTCGGCCTTTCGGGTTGTCTTGGCCCGGTTCGGACGGTCTTCGGGCAAGACGTTGGATTGCAACAGCAAATTGATTTGTCGGGGCAGCTGATCAATTTTGTCCTTCGGCAACAGGCATGGGAAATCCTGGTTTAGATGGTGGTGTTCTTTCCCAGATATATCTCCCTCGGAGAGCAGGATGACCGGTCGCCCAGGCACTTGGGCATGAATTAACAGCAGCGCCTCACCAGCGCTGAAACCTGACAGAGCAGAATCGCATATGACACAGTCCCAAGCGTCCTGGTTCAGCGCTTTTCCCAATCCCTTGGCGCTGCGGACAAATTTGAAAGCGGCCTCTGGCCAATGGGCCAACACGATATCCCTAACCCTACGGCTGTCGCCTTTAGATCTGCCACCATAGAGCAGTTTTATGGGGGTATTCGTATTCATTGCCTGGCTTTTTAATTAGTCATCGGGTGGCAATTTGCCCGCCGATTCACCTCATCATTTAATCCATTTCGGCTCATGCGAGTGACAGACTCGCTTGTTTTTGCAGCACAGGTTACTGGCGCATCCTGTGTCTGGTTCGTGGGGCTTTGAGCACGCTCCGGCTCATGTTGTTCATGGTGGCAGAGCGGGTTTTGCGCCCGCGTCCAAAGCCTATGGAGTCGGGGCAGGTTTAACATAAAACCATTCCGTACGAGAGGCTCGACGAGCGTTTTACGAGCAAAACCCCGGACTGATATCGGCCGGTCTCGATCCGAACGCGGCGAATGTCTGAATTGAGTTAGCATGCCCCGCCCGGCTCTATTTGCAGCATCATGCGAGGTTTCCCTCCGTTGCCCTACCATCAGGATTCGATCGTCTTTATCGTTTTTGAGCGCGGATCGAAAATTGTCGCCTGAATTCATTTGGTAATTTATCCGACCGCGAAAAGCGTAGTTGCTTTCTGACGCCATTTTTTCGCGATACTCGCATCAGTCACAGGATAGCATTGATGAGGATGTTCATGCCCCAAATGTCGACGTTCATGGCACTCAGGTTTTCTTAGGGTGCTTTGGTGACGCCTTGCCAGCCTGTCAGAACCTGAAGGTATAAACGCCCTTGATCACGCTTTCCTGGAATGATGGCCGAAAGCGATCGTCAAGCTCGCGCAGAAAGTTGCGATTCCAGACAAACAGCAGGTCCTGTCCCCGTTGCGGTTGCCAACGAACCCGCAGGTTGACGCCCAGTTCCTCGCTGACGTTGTCAAACTGGACGTTGGGAACGATGGAAAGCCGGTTGTTGATGGCCCATTCCCCGGAGACCGCAAACAATCGGGCGGTGAAGCTGCCGCCTGGAAGACGGACATCGTTGCTGCTGAATTCCAGGCGCATGTTGAAATGCCGTGAGGGTGTCCAGCGCGGCCCAAACGCCAGTACTTGGCGGGTGCCGTCGAGGAAATCACCCAGCTCAACCCTGAGGTCAGCCGCGAATTGCCGATATCGAGCGGTCTCGAAGCTTAGTCCGTATCGGGTGTAGGCGTAATCACCGGGCGCGACAGGAATGCGGCCAAATAGATCGAACCCTTCCTCGAGCCTTTCCCGCTCGCGCTCCACGTACAGCTTGAATTCGTCCGAATTGCGGCTTTCCATTTCCCAGATGGCCCATTCGAGTTTTTCGGTCAGTTCATCATTGACCAGGGACTCAGCCCGGTAATACTCAATTTGCGTGTCATGCGTGGCGAAATATCCGCGCTCGGGTCGCTCGCGAAACCGGTAGAGATAAAACTGCTCGGTGATGCCGGGGCGATTGACGAACCCCATGGCCGGATCAAAGCCGGCGCCGAATCGGTAAAAGCGGGCATCCATGAAGTGACGGTCATCCGGAATGCGCGCATGGAGACCCCAGGCGGACGCATCAGCGCCCTCGAGTGCCGGATCGATGATTTCATTGTCGGTCTCCTGGACCCACGCCTCGCCCTGCAGTACGTATCCGTTACCCAGTTGGGTGCGGTAGCGGAAGTCCAGGCCCATGGTGAGGGCTTCACGCTCGCTTTGGGGGTCGCCGTGGGTCACCAGTGCCCCGATGCTCGACTCCGACAACACGTTGACTGAGGCGCGACCCACGATCAAATCCTGTCGCCCCAGCTGCTCATAGCCTTCCTGCTGCACGGCGAGCAGACCGAGGTTCCAGCCTTTGACGCGTCCGGTGATTTTTGCGCCTTTTTCGAGGTTAAGCGCTTTTCCATCCTCGGTAAGGCCGATGGTTCGCGAGAAAAACGGGCGGCCGTTGCCGCGCAGGCGGGCAAACTCGAAGATCCCCGCGTCCTGCAGGAAAAACTCGCGTTTCTCGGGAAAAAACAGCGAGAACCGTGTCAGGTTGATTTGCCGGTCATCCACCTCTGTGGCGGAGAAGTCGGTATTGAGGGTGAGTTTTGCGGTCAGCGAAGGCGTAATTCGGTAAGTGACGTCCAGCGATGGCTCGAACCGAATGCTGTGCTCACCGGTTTCGTAGTCACGCGACTCGACCAGTGTCGCCGTCGGGATCACGTCCAGTCCCAGCCCTTGCTGCAGGCCCGAGAGGCCGGAAAGCGTGCCGGCCAGGGAGGGCGCTGCCTGGAAGTCTTGTTTGCCCGTGGATGACCAGGCTGAGAATTCTCGGCTCACGCGCATGTTGCGCAGGAAGTTGATACCCCAGGTCGATTGACCCGGGTTGAAAGACAGGGTCGAGACGGGGATGCGAATTTCCGCAGTCCATCCACCCTCGTCGATCTGGGTCTCCGCGTGCCAGATTCCGTCCCATTCATTCAGCAACTGGCTGTTGTTCTCGATCAGCGCGTCGGCCAGCACCGCGTTGGCATTGATTTCGAAGTAGTAGCCGTTCCTCCGGTCAAGGAACGGGTCCAGCACGAGCATGAAGCGGTCGTCTGACCAGACACGCTGTCGCGGGCCCAGGATATCGGCGACCAGTTGAGACGGGTCGCTGTATTCGAGCCGGGCCGCGATATACAGGTGGTCAGCGTCGTACAGGACGCGGACCAGCGTCTGGTCGCTGGGCACGCCGAATTCCACCGGCTCCACCAGGTGGAAATCATCGATCACGGGCGCATCGGCCCACGCGACATCATCCAGGCGTCCGTCAATGACGGGAGGAACCGGGGTGGCGGTGGCCACAACGTCCTTGCCCGTGTACTCGGAGCCGGGCGCTGTGGCTGGCACACCGAGGGCAAGCAGGATGAAGACGATATTCCGATACACCAGGCCTCGATCCCCGCTCGGCGCGGGTTGGGTTGAATCACCAGGGGTTCCAGACGAGATTGGGCCGGCAGCAAGCAGTTCAAGCCCTGGTATGAGTGGCCGAGTGAGAGACCGGCTTTTATTGCGGGGGAGGACTCTCGCTGGCCTCAGCGAGGAAGTCTTCACATGGGTTTTCGCCGCTGAACTGGCCAATGGCTTTGTCCGCGAGCAGGGTCAGGCCGCCCGAGAGAATGGCCGCCCCTCCGGTAATCAGGGTGCCTTTCGGATCGATGGTGATGGCGGGCTTGGCCAAGGTCCCTCTGACTTTTACAAAGGGGCTGACAATCTCGCCGGCCGACAGGTCCACCATCCGGCGCGTCTTTGACTTGATGTTCAGGTCAAGCGATTCCTGGTTGAGGTCGATTGAGCCGATGGCGACGGTGTTGGTGCGTCGTGACTGCAGCGCCATTCCCGGGTCCAAATGGACCACCCCGCTTTCCGCTCGTCCAATCAGCGCGAGGCAGCTGATCTCAATCTCTGCCTGGCGTGAAGTGGCGGGTGCCACTGCATTGATGATTTCGACCAGTATCGGACGAACATGGTCCTGATTATCCGAGTTGAAAAACTTTCCGCCCGGGCTGGAAATGAGGAATTCACCTTCAAGGCTGGCCGCCAGCTCTCTGGCGCTGGAGCCATGTGCCTCCAGCTCCATGTCGATGTTGATGGCCGGCTGCTGCAGCTTTTGTGCCCTGGGCGTGTCTGAAAAATCAAAAATCAGGTTCTGGCTGTGGATGCTGAGCAGGATCTGCCCGTTCGGCTGATCCGCGGGAACAATGTCGAGACCGATATTCAATCGACCCCCCGTCATGTCGGTGCCGATTTCACTGATGCGCAGTGCGCCATCTACCATTCGGCCGCCGATCAGGTTGTCGTACAGGGTGGAGCGGCGCAACACCAGCTCGTCGGCCGCAATAACGAATTGACCATCAGCCAGCGCCAGCTTATCAAAGGGTATCGGCACATCGGGGATGACGCGGTCAGCTGCACGCGCTTTCGTTTTCGGCGTTGCAGCATCTGTATTGCCGGTGAGAAACGGCCGCAGATTCAGTGAGTTTGTGGTCAAACGAAGGTCAAACACAGGTTTTTCGCCTTGCACATCGAGCTTGAACAGCCCCTTGATGTCGCTTTCACCCAGACGGGCGCTGAGTTGGGCCAATTCCATGTGCGTAGCGCTGCCGGACAGCCGGGTTTCCAGCTTAAAAGGCAGCTCGCCGTAATTCGTGCCACCCAGGGTGGCGATGCGCGACAGGTTGGGCGCGTGGACCTTCAGGGTCATGTCGGTTGCCGATGCATCAGGCGGCAGATCCAGTACGCCGGCAAGCTCCAGGCCAGCATCTCCGAGCGCGATTTTTAAATCATCGACTTCCAGCGCTTTGTCCGACCATTGTCCACTTCCCTCCACGGAAAAACTCAGGGCTTCCAGGTCCAGTCCACCCAATTCGGGCAGCAAGCGCGTGATATTTTCGCCTCGACCCTGAATGTTGAATGCGCCGTGGTCGGGTCCCAACGGCCACGGCAGCCGAACATCGGCGCGCAGGTTGAGTGTGCCGGCGTTCAATTCGAAACCCTCGACCACGGCGTCGCCGTCCTCAATTTGGAAGCGCGCCCGCGAGCTGAATGGCCCCTCCGGCAATCGCGCGGCCCCGGGAGGATCGATCAGCGCGCCCAGTTCACGCCCTTCCAGCGCCAGGCGCAGGTCAGTGCCCGACAGGCTCTCATGGCCTCCAAGGCGGCCTTCGAGTTCCAGTCGCGTCGGCCCCACTTCCGCGCGCACATCGCTCAACAACCACACACCATCGCCACTGGCGACCTCGCCTCGGATATCGAAAGGCGCTTTGAAAAACGTCATTGATTCAGGTGCGAGGCCCTGCAGGCGGGACATGTCGGGACCCGAAGCCGACAGCGTAATGCGGGTGTCCTGACTGGCCGAGACGGCGCTGAGTCGGCCACTGATATCGAGTACGGCGCCGTCGGTGGCAAAACGCAAGCGGCGAATGTCAAAGAAACGTTGGCTGGGCTGGTCCAGGTCCAGGTTCAGCGTCCAGGGCGTATCGGGCAGACCACTCAGGCCCAGAAGGTCTCCCAGCCGGCTGGCAAAAGTGCCACTCATGTTGAGATCGAGGCCGAGCCGGTCGTCGCGGTGCAGAAACCCGTTGACCTCGCCTTCACCAGGCGGCGCCGAAAAATTGGCGCTGAACCGGGTGCCCTCCTGATCGGCGATGGCGGCCCCATCCAGCTGAAATGGCCCAGGGGGCAGCTTGCCCAGGCCCTGCAGGCGCTCCAGTGCCGCCAGATCGTCGCCGCTGGTAGCCAGTCTGAGTTCGTAATTGAACTCATCTTCCAGTACGCCCTGGAGGCGTCCGGTGAGCGGTGACGCGGTGAAGGACAGATCCAGCTCTGTGCGTCGAGCCGCGGCCGCGTTGATCTTGCCCTTGATGCTGAAGGCGCCGGCGGGCAGCGGTCCGGCGCCGACCGGTTCACTGAAGGCCTCCAGGTCTTTTCCTGACAGGTCGAGCGATACATCCGCGCCCACGATGGAAGGGAAAGCGGGAATGTGGCCTTCCAGCAACAACCGTGCCTCCGCCACATCGAAGTTCAGTTCGCGGACGGTCACTCCGCCGGCGTTGCGCTCCGTATCGATGCCCAGGGTGAACGGAGCTTCGGGCCAACCGGGGTAACCGGCCAGCCGGGCCAGCCCGCCCAGGCTCTGGCCGGAAGCACTTCCCCTGATGGAGATTTCCTCGAAGTCCTGCAATGTGGTCATGCGGCTGGAAAGGTCTATGGTGAGGGGGCCAACGCTTGCTTCGAGGTGGGCCAGGACATGATCGCCCCCAGGTTGCGTCGTGGCTTGCAGGCGGACCGCGCCATCTCCGAAATCACCCAGGTTGAGGGCCTGGGTCAGATGCTCAAGGGAGGGCGATTCAGCCGAAACCCGGATGGCAGGCCTGCGTGGGCTGAGCAGGTCGTCCAATTCCGCCTCGACTGAGAATGTCCCGATACCCAGGCCACCGGACCCTTCGATCCGGATGTTTTTTGCTGCCAGCAACCGCGACCAGGGCCCCACCGAGCCCTGGAAGCTGATCGCGTTGCCTTTGACTTCGCCCGCGATCTCGATTTTTACCGTGCCGTCATCCTCCAGGTGTTGGACCAGGCGGTCGAGACGAACGTCCAGCGGCTGGACCAGGCGTGGACTTTGCAGTTCGATGTCTACGGGGTCCACGCGGGCGTCGGACAGCAGGAAAGGCAGCGTGGTGGGTGAAGTCTGTGCGGAGCGCTCCAGGGCGTCAAACTTCCAGTTGACCCGTCCTTCTTCATCCTCTACGAGGTTCAGGCGCACACCGTCCACGTCCAGCCGGTTTATGGTCGGGGGCCGTTCCTGCCATAGCGATGCGGTTTCCAGTGCCACGTAGAGGCGGTCGATTTCGAGAAAGGCGCCCGGGCCCGCCCATTCCGGATTGGCCAGGCGCACGCCCCGGGCTTCCAGCGTGGTGGTCCTGCCGAGTTCGATGGAAATGGCCTCGTTGATCGTCAACTGTCGGCCCAGCACCTGGCTGAGACGCTCTTCGACGGTTGCCCGCATGAAACCCAGGTCCAGTGTCAGCAGCGCGAACACCAATAGCATCAGCGTGGCGGCGGCGCCCAGCGTGGCCCATTTCAGAATTCGGCCTGTTCTCTGCAAGTCATTCACCTTAATCCGGGCTGGTATTTCAGCCACCCGGAGACCATTTCATAGACTTGGATGCCGCAGGTCAAATATCGTTCCCGCCACTTTTCCACGAGGCGCACGGAGCTGGCCAGATGCCGCGGCTTTTATGAAAGACAAGGTAGCCATTCAATGCGGGGGCCAACGCACGTATGATTGCGGTTTGTTGATGCTAATTTGTCGCCCTGCCCGCCGATGGCGGGGTTGGCCCCAAGGAGTGATCGCTGGCCATGTGTTCCATTTATGGCGTACTGGATTTGCACCAGGACCTCGACACGGTTCGGAGAACCGCTATCCGCCAGTCGCGGCTGCTGAGGCATCGCGGCCCCGACTGGAGCGGTGTGTACGCGCATCCGCGCGCCGTGCTGGCGCATGAACGCCTGTCGATTGTCGACGTCAATACGGGCGCCCAGCCGCTGTTCTCAGCCGACGACAAACAGGTGCTGGCAGTCAACGGTGAAATTTACAACCACCGTCAGCTGCGTGAGGAGCTGGCGCCCGATTACCCATGGCGAACCGAATCCGACTGCGAAGTCATTTTGCCGCTGTATATCGAACAGGGCGAAGGCTTTCTCAATCGCCTGCGCGGGATGTTCGCCTTCGTGCTGTATGACGAGGAGGCAGACCGCTGGCTGATCGCCCGTGATCCTGTCGGCATCATTCCGCTCTACTACGGATTTGACGCTGATCAGCAGCTTTACGTGGCATCCGAGATGAAGGCGCTGATGGGTGTGTGCAGCGAGGTGCACGAGTTTCCGCCCGGACATTGCTGGTCCAGCGAGCACGATGAGCCGCAGCGCTACTACGAACGGCCTTGGATGACGTTCGAGGCGGTGGAATCTGCCGAGACAGATGTCCAGGCGCTTCGAGCCTCTCTGGAAAGCGCCGTTATCAGCCACCTGATGACCGATGTGCCTTATGGCGTGTTGCTGTCAGGGGGGCTGGATTCCTCCATCGTTGCTGCCCTGACGCAGCAGCATGCCCGCAAGCGGGTAGAAGATGATGAGCGAACAGATGCGTGGTGGCCGCGCCTGCACTCTTTCGCTGTCGGTCTTGAGGGCTCACCCGACCTGGTGGCGGCAGAGCGGGCAGCCCGGCACATCGGCACGGTCCATCATGGCTTTGAATTCACGCTGCAGGAGGGTTTGGACGCCCTGGACGAGGTGGTCTATCACCTGGAAACCTATGACGTCACCACCATCCGCGCGGCGACGCCCATGTTCCTGATGGCGCGAAAAATCCGTGCTATGGGCATCAAGATGGTGCTCTCGGGCGAGGGGGCGGACGAGATATTCGGTGGGTATCTGTATTTCCACAAGGCGCCTGACGCGCGGGCCTTTCACGAGGAGACGGTGCGGAAGCTATCGAGGCTGCATCAATATGATTGCTTGCGCGCGAACAAGGCCATGGCCGCCTGGGGGGTAGAGGCCCGGGTGCCCTTCCTGGATCGCGATTTTCTCGATGTGGCCATGTCGATCAATCCACGCGACAAGATGATTGGCGAGGGAAGAATCGAGAAGCATATTCTTCGCCAGGCGTTCGAGGACCTCCTTCCCGAATCCATTGCCTGGCGGCAGAAAGAGCAGTTTTCCGACGGGGTTGGCTATGGCTGGATCGACGGTGTGCGGGACTTTACCGCCCGTCAGGTCAGTGACAAACAGCTCGCTCACGCGTCAAAGCGCTTCCCCATTAACACGCCGGAAACCAAGGAGGCTTACTGTTTTCGCCAGCTGTTCGAGAGTCATTTCCCCTTGAAGTCCGCTATCGAATGCGTGCCCGGTGGGCCGTCCGTGGCCTGCAGTTCGCCAGAAGCCACCCGATGGGACGCGAGCTTGCAGCAGGTGAATGACCCCTCTGGCCGGGCGGTGTTCTCGGTGCACCAGGACGCCTACGATGAAGCAGTGAGCGAAGGAGAAGAAGCCTGATGTTGGTGCAAAAATTTGGTGGTACATCGGTGGCCGATACGGCCGGCTTTCAGGCCTGCGGTGAGGTGGTCAGGCAACACGCCGTTGAACACCCCGTCATCGTGGTGCTCTCAGCGGTCAAGGGTGTCACCGATCTTTTGTTGGCGGCCATTGATGCAGCGGCAAAGGATCAGGATATCGATGTCCCATTGGAGGAGATCATCGGTTTGGAGAGCGCCGTGGTGGAAGGCCTTGGCGCTGCAGGGATGGATACGGCCCAGGCGGATCGGGATCTGGAAAATCGCGTCAAGCGATTACGAACGCGGCTGGAGGGCATACGGCTTTTGGGCAGCTGCCCCGATACCGCCCGCGCTGAAATTCTGGCTTCCGGAGAGCGCTTCAGCAGCCGCCTGATGGCTCTCTACCTGCGCCACCTCGGCCTGGAAGCGCGCTGGTCGGACGCAGACGTCCTGCCCCCGGCCAGCGACAAGGTCCTCGATACATTGTTGGACCAGGAAGCGGCCGAGCCCCTGCTCCGGGAAGCCCTGGAGAACACCCGGGTGCTGGTGTTGCCCGGATTTTACAGCCGCAATGAAAGTGGGGGTTACCAGCTGCTGGGCCGCAACGGTTCCGACTACACCGCGGCCGCGGTGGCAGCGGCCCTGGGCGCGGATGCATGCCAGATATGGAAAGACGTGGATGGTTTCTTTACGGCCGATCCGCGGGTCGTGCGCAATGCCCGTCTTCTTGATGAGGTCAGCTTCGAAGAAGCCATGGAGTTGTCCTACTTTGGCGCCAAGGTGATCAGCAGCAAGGCCATCGCCCCGCTGGCCGCGGCCGGTATCACCTGTCAGGTACGCAATACCTATAAACCCGATGAGCCCGGCACCCGGATACAGTCGGCGGCGCGTCTGACGGCCAAGGTGCGCGGGCTGAGCCTGCTCGATCATGTGGCCTCGATCACGATGTCCGGCACCGGTATGCGCGGTCGGGTGGGAATCGCGCGGCGCGTCATGGACGCGCTGGCGCAGGAGTCAATTTCCATCCTGTTGATCGTTCAGTCCTCCTCCGAATACAGCATCACATTGTGCGTGCGGACCGAGGACGCCGGGCGAGCCCGAAAAGCGTTGCAAGAGGAGTTCCATTTCGAGCGCCTGCATGGCCTGATCGAAGATGTTTCCGTTCTGACCGAGCGGGCCGTGGTCTCTCTGGTGGGTGATGGCATGAAGCACAACCGGGGCATTGCTGCCCGCTTCCTGACGGCCATTTCATCCTCGGGAGCCAACGTGGAAATCATCGCGCAGGGCTCCACCGAGTGTGCCATCGCGGTCGTTGTGGAGCGCGCGTCGGCAGCCTCGGCCATGCGAACGGTGCATACGGCGTTTTTCAGCCATGGTCATCACGTAGATGTCATTCTGCTGGGCTGCGGCAACGTGGGCTCAGCCCTGTTGGAGCAAATTCACCAACAGGCCGGAGAGGTGGCGGGCGGCCGCGTTCAGGTCAAACTCCGTGCCATCGCCAACAGTCGAAAGCTATGGGTGGCGCATGACACCCTCGACCTGGACAACTGGGCCGAGGCGCTGGAGAGGGACGGTCAGCCCTGGGCCATGGACGATCTTAAAGGCATCCGGGATCAATTGGGCCTGCTCAATCCAACCATTGTCGATTGCACCACGAATGATGAATTGGCCGCTCAGTATGCCGGTCTTCTGGCCAATGGATTCAACGTGGTAACGGCCAACAAAAAGGCCAACACCGGCAGCATGGACTATTACCGCGAATTGCGCAGCGCGGCGGCGCATTCCTTCCGGAAGTTTCTCTACGAAACCAACGTGGGCGCCGGCTTGCCGGTCATTGACACCCTTCACGCGCTGATGCTGTCGGGTGACCGCCTGAAAACCTTCGAGGGCGTGTTGTCAGGCTCCCTGTCAAAAATTTTTGGCATGCTGGAAGACGGTATGGCGTTTTCCGAGTCCGTCGCCGAGGCCATGCGCCTGGGTTTCACTGAACCCGACCCGAGGGATGACCTGTCCGGCATGGATGTGGCGCGCAAGCTGTTGATCATTGCACGAGAGGTGGGAATGGAACTCGAGCTGGAGGACATCCAGGTCGAGGCTGTTATTCCCCATGGGTATGCTGCAGAGACGCCGCTCGATGACTTGATGGCAGAGTTGCGCCAACTCGATGCGGGTTTTGCCGAGCGCATTGAGTCTGCTCGTGCCGCCGGCAATGTGCTTCGTTACGTTGGGCGGATTGAAGGCGGCGCTTGCCGCGTGTCCATAGAGGAGGTTCCGGTGGACAAGCCACTGGCGGCCATTCGCGATGGTGAGAACGCCCTGGTGGTGATGAGCCGCTATTACCAGCCGTTGCCGTTGGTGCTCAGGGGTTATGGCGCAGGCGCCAGGGTCACCGCGGCCGGCGTGTTTGGCGACCTGCTGCGAACGGCGTGGCGCCCGTTGGATTAAAGAGACATGACTGACAAAATTCTGACCGTGTTCGCCCCCGCTTCCAGCGGCAACCTATCTGTTGGCTTTGATGCCCTGGGGCTGGCCCTGGCGCCCATGGATGGCACCTTGCTGGGTGATATTGTCGAGCTTCAGCCGGCTGCGAACCATGATTGGGCGCTGGAGGTTTCCGGCCCGTTCGCGCATGCGCTGCCGGAGGATCCGGAGCTTAACGTGGTTTTAAGCAGTTGCCGGAGGTTCCAGAAAGAAGCAGAAAGTGCAGATACACTTATAAAGCCCTTGCACGTGCGATTGAACAAGCGCCTGCCGGTCGGCAGCGGCTTGGGTTCAAGTGCCGCGTCCGTCGTGGCAACGCTGGTTGGGCTTAACCAGTATTTCAATCGGCCGTTAAGCCGTCTGACCCTTCTGGACCTGATGGCGGAAATGGAGGGTAGCATCAGCGGCGGCGTGCATCTGGACAACATCGCGCCCAGCCTCATGGGTGGACTGCGCCTGTGCGTGCCGGGATCGTCCACTCAGTATGCGCTGCCCTGGCCCAGCTCCTGGCGCGCGGTGGTGGCCTGGCCGGGCACGCAGTTGAACACGCGCGAGGCACGAACGGTGGTTCCGGAGCAGGTTGATCGAAATGTGGCCATAGCGCAGGGCGCCCGGTTCGCTCGATTCATTCATGAGCTACACAGTGGTGATACGAAAGAGGCCGCCAAATGCCTGGTAGATGAAATTGCGGAGCCGTATCGCGCGGACTTGCTGCCCGGGTTTTCCGAGGCAAGGCAAGCACTTACAGAGCTCGGTGCGTTGGCCGTCGGCATTTCCGGATCAGGCCCCACCATCTTTGCCATCGTCGATGATCAGCGTGTGGCGGAACGAAGCCTGACCTGGCTGAGGTCGCATTATGTTCAGAATGAGCAGGGTTTTGTCCATGTCTGTAAGGCGGATCTGGAGGGCGCGCGGGTGGTTGGCCGCGGCCGGACCGACACATGATGTACAACACCAGAGATGATTCCCAACGGGTGTCGTTTCCCGAGGCTGTGCGTTTGGGGATTGGCAGGGATCAGGGTCTGTTTCTGCCTGAACATGTCGAAATGATCGCTGATATGGCGGATTTGCTGGATATGCCCTTTGCGCAGCGCAGCGCTTTGGTGCTCTCCCGGCTGGTCGGCTCGGAAGTGTTGCCGGAAGACATTCAGCAGATGGCTCATGCCGCCTTCAATTTCCCCGTTCCCCTGGTTGAAGTTCAAAAGAGTGTATATGCACTAGAGTTGTTCCACGGCACCTCACTGGCTTTCAAGGATTTTGGCGCCCGATTCATGGCGCAGTGCCTTGGACGATTCCACGACGGTGGCCCGATGACCATCCTGACCGCAACTTCAGGTGATACCGGCGCTGCCGTGGCGCAGGCATTTTTCGGACAACCCGGTGTCGATGTGGTGGTGCTCTACCCCAAGGGCCGGGTCACTCCGTTGCAGGAAAAACTATTTTGCACACTGGGCGGTAATGTTCGGACGTTCGCCATTGAAGGCGATTTCGACGCCTGCCAGGCCATGGTCAAGCAGGCGTTCCTGGATGAGGACCTGGTTAACACACTGGGGCTCAATTCGGCCAACTCCATCAACATTGCCCGCTTGCTGGCCCAGGTCTGCTACTACTTCGAAGCCGTGTCGCAGTTGCCCATGGGGACCGAGCCGGTGTTTTCGGTCCCAAGCGGAAATTTCGGTAATGTCACCGCTGGGCTGATCGCCTGCGCGCTTGGCTTGCCGGTGAGGCGGATGATAGCGGCGACCAACGCCAATGACACTGTGCCGCGCTTTCTGGCCAACGGGCAATGGGATCCGAACCCGACCGTCGCCACGATGACCAACGCCATGGATATTTCACAACCCAATAACTTTCCTCGCGTGTTGGCATTGGGCGAAAGGCACGGTGTGGACCTCAAGCAGTTACTGCGCTCGGTTTCGCTGGATGACGCGCAAACCGAGCAGTCCATGAGCGCGCTGCACGCGGCGGGCTACGTGGCCGATCCGCACAGCGCCCTGGGCTGGCAGGCTCTGGTGGACCAGCTGGAGGAAGGAGAAACCGGCGTGTTTCTGTGCACGGCCCACCCGGCCAAGTTCCGCGAGGAAGTCGAACGCGTGCTCGGGATAGCGGTAGAACTGCCGGAAAGCCTGGCGCGGGTCGCAGACAGGCCGGTGCTGTCTCGGACCCTGCCCCCCGATATGGAGGCGCTCAGGCCTTTGTTGTTGGAGGCCGCCTCATAGTCTCCAGCCTCCGGAGTCACAGCTTTTATCGTTCTATGATTTCTTCAGACAGCAGGGCGGAGGCGAATTCGCTCATGTCCCTGCGCAGGGTCTCTGTTTCGATTTCGAATTGTGATTCCAGGCACTGAATCAGCTGCTCGAACGTTTTTTCACCATCACACGCCTCAAGAAACGCCGCGCCTGTTTCGTTCAAAACCAGGGCTTCATTCTTGTCCTCGTGAATGACGACGGCCTCCTCGAAAACTCGCCGGAAGCGCGTTTTGCGGTTGATTCTCAGGACATCCTTTGCCTGGATTTCCATCATTTCCGTCCCGTGAAGTGAGTGGTTGCTTGGCCGTCAGAATAGACAGCCGCGAATGACATCGCAACGCGCAAAAGATACTCAGGGGTTGTCCGCCCTCAAAGGCTTTGAAGATATATCGTTGGTTTTACTTGGCGCTTGGGGGTCAACAATGCGCCAATGTATATCGGTTTTGCTTTTGGCTGGGAGGATGAGCCAGTTCGTGCTTTCATTGAGCAATGCATTGACCGTGCGGGCACCCGCGGCACGCCCTGGAAGATGTGCTTGAGCCGTTCGCGCGCAGAGGCCAGAGCGTGGGTGAGTGGAGAAATGGACCCGCCAGGGGGTTGTGACCTGGACCTGTCTCTGAGCCCGTTTCCGCCAGCCGCCCCGTCGACGGTGTGAAGAAAGGGCTGTTTTAAGGGGTACTCCGGCCTGAACTGTTATCATGCGCGCCATGACCAGGCGCAAACACATGCTGTTGGCGATCATCGCTGCCTGCTGCAGCGTTTCCTGCGCGGCAGGTCAGCCCTGGGTTGAGCTCAAGGGTCAGAAGTTCAAGGTGGAAATTGCCGACAGCGAGCAGGAGCATGCCCTCGGCCTTATGTTTCGGGATCAACTCGCCCAGGACCATGGGATGTTGTTCGTATTCGGTTACGAGGCGCCGCGCAGCTTCTGGATGAAAAACACCCGAATACCGTTGGACATCATGTATTTTGACGCGAGCCTGACACTCGTGAGCATGTCGCAGAACACGCCGCCATGCAGGCAGCAGCAATGCCCGGCCTACCCCAGTTCGGGGCCGGCTCAGTACGTCCTGGAACTCAACGCGGGCAAAGCCTCAGAACTGGGAGTGGTGCCGGGTGACCGGCTGGTCTTGCACATCGATTGATCGCGCGAAGCGCGTCCCGAACCCTCAGCACGGTCATCCGCCAAGCTGGTCGGGTGACATTGCCTCGAGCGGTTCCCGCCGCTAGATAGTGAACCATGAATGCTTCCGTTAGGCATCCGCGCGGGGCGCCGCCCATCCGGCTGGTGCAGTTCAGTGACTGCCATGTGCGGGGCACCCCCGGCGCTGTCTATCGGGGCGTCGATTCGCGCCAAACCCTGGCCGAGTGCCTGGCTGTTGTGCGGGGTTATGGGCCTGATCTGCTGATCGGAACCGGCGATCTCAGCGAGGACTACAGCGAGGCGTCCTATCATTATCTGAAACACGTTCTCACCCCGGTCGGTTGTCCGTTTCTGACGCTGCCGGGTAACCACGACGACGCGTCGTCACAGCAACGAATCATGGTCCATTGTCCTGTGGACCGGGCGCTGGTCCATGACGTGGGCTCGTGGCGGCTGGTGCTGCTCAACAGCGCAGTCAGCGGCGAGGTGCCGGGCTCATTGTCGCGCGAGATGTTGAGCAGCCTGGAAACTGCGCTTGGCAGCAGGCCAGGCCCCAAGGCCGTTTTCCTGCACCATCAGCCCTTGCCGGTGGGGAGTCCGTGGATCGATCGGTATGCCCTGAAACACCCGGAGCGGCTGTGGGAGGTGCTGGATGCGGCCAGCGATATCCAGCTGGTGGCGTGGGGACATATTCACCAGCCATTCACCGCCGTGAGGAACAAAGTTCGTTTGCTGGGTTCACCCTCGACCGCGGTGAACAGCCTGCCCGGCCGTGAAAAACTGACACCGGACCCACGTGGGCCCGCGTGCCGTTGGCTTGAGCTCGCTGATGACGGCAGCTTTGAAACGGGTGTGTTGGGAAAGGGCTGGAGTGAGGACGTTTAATCTCGAGGCAGCAATATCCACAAAAGAATATAGACCAGGATTCCCGGAAACGCCACGGACAGTATTGAAATCACCACGTAGGCGACCCGCGTGCCGGTTATCGACCACCCAAAGTGCTCTGCAATGCCGGCGCAGACACCGGCTATCATCGCGTTGGCCCGGGAGCGGGTCAGGTGCCGCGTTTGGCGCAACTCAGATTTCCACCATCTCGAAATCTTCCTTGCCCGCCCCGCAATCGGGACATACCCACCATTCAGGGACGTCTTCCCACCGGGTGCCGGGCTCAATGCCCTCCTCCGGCAAACCTTTTTCCTCATCGTAAATCCAGCCGCAGATGATGCACATCCAGGCCTTGTAATCGCCGACAGACTGATCGCTCATTGGGTCGCTCCTTGCATTGAGGGTGATTTTGCCATGGTGGCCGACCCCCCCAATGTAGGGGTGATGGCCGCCCGGGACAAGACTAGAACGTGGCTGCAGATATCGTAAACAGGCGGCAACGAGGCCATGGGTGCGCAGACAAGGGCCCCAATCGCTAGGGTCAGGTGAACAGATGAGCCGCCCCCAACCCACGGCTGATTGACCCAAAGCAGTTGTCTTGCCCTCGCCCTGAACGGAAAATAGGTGGCTGCACACACCGACCGGATAAACCCTATGCCCACCAATTCCGAATTGCTCGTCCGTGCCCGTGCCCGTATCCCGGGCGGCGTCAACTCGCCCGTGCGCGCCTTCAATGGCGTCGGCGGCGACCCCCTGTTTTTCGAACGCGCGGAAGGTTCCCGAATTTACGATGTGAAAGGTCGCGGCTACATTGATTATGTGGGCTCCTGGGGACCGATGATTGCCGGTCACGCACACCCGGATATTGTTCGGGCGGTTCAGAACGCGGCAGCCAAAGGGCTCAGTTTTGGCGCGCCTGCGCCGTCCGAGGTGACCATGGCAGAACGCCTGTGCGACCTGGTCGAAGGCATGGACCTTGTTCGCATGGTCAACTCCGGTACCGAGGCCACCATGAGCGCCATCCGGGTGGCCCGGGCGGCCACAGGCCGAGATCGAATCATCAAGTTCGAAGGCTGCTATCACGGACACGCCGATGCTTTTCTGGTCAAAGCGGGCAGTGGGGCGCTGACCCTGGGCGTGCCCAATTCACCCGGCGTGCCTTCGGTGACAGCGGATCTTACCGTAACGTTGCCTTTCAATGACGCCGAAGCCGTTCGTCAGTGCCTGGAGGTGCAGGGTGACGATATCGCCGCGGTCATTGTCGAACCGGTCGCCGGGAACATGAACTTGGTGCCCCCGGCCGAGGGCTACCTCGACGCGCTTCGGAGCCTGTGTGACCAGTATGGGGTGGCCTTGATTTTTGACGAGGTGATGACCGGTTTTCGCGTGGCGCTGGGGGGCGCGCAGTCCTTGTATGGCGTGACGCCTGACCTGTCTACGTTCGGCAAAGTCATCGGCGGCGGCATGCCGGTGGGCGCGTTCGGAGGAAAGCGGGCGTTCATGGAACTGGTGGCGCCGTCCGGGCCTGTGTACCAGGCCGGCACACTGTCTGGCAACCCGGTTGCGATGGCCGCCGGCCTGGCCAACCTCGACCTCATTTGCCAGCCGGGTTTTTACGAAACGCTGAGCGCGCGCACCGAATCGCTGGTGCAAGGGGTCAGACAAGCCTCCGAAGATGCCGGCGTTCCGATGGCGTTCAGCCAGGTTGGCGGCATGTTCGGTATGTTCTTTACCGACCAGCCATGCGTCCAGACATTCGAGCAGGTTATGCGTTGCGACGTGGACGCGTTCAAGCGCTTTTTCCACGGTATGCTGCAATCAGGGATCTACCTGGCGCCATCGGCGTTCGAGGCGGGCTTCGTCTCTGCCGCCCATAGCGAGGACGACATCCAGGACACCGTGAACGCGGCCGGGGATGTCCTGCGCTCATTGGCGGGATGATTTGGAGATTGCGCTGATCGGGTCGCTGGTCGGGTGCTGGCGCAGGCAGGCCAGCGGTCACTCGTCGAGGAATAGATCTTTCATCAAGGGCTGTCCCGGCTCAACGGCGTAGCGCTCGAAATCCGTGACGCCTTCCGCGCGCAGCACGGGTTCATCGAGGAAGAAGTGGCCGGTGCACTCGGTGGATTTGCGGCACAGTATGGCGTGCGCGGCGTCTGCCATGATGGCTGGTGTGCGGCAGTTTTTGGCGTCCACGCGACCGCCGAGCATGTTGATCGCCGCGGTAGCGATGACCGTGCGCGGCCACAGCGCGTTGACGGCCACGCCATAACGTTTGAACTCCTGCGCCATCCCCAGCACGCACATGCTCATGCCATATTTGGACATGGTGTAGGCCACGTAATCCTTGAACCAGCGCGGATTCATATTCAGTGGCGGCGAAAGATTCAGAATGTGCGGATTACTGCCTTTGGCCAGGTGCGGTACAGCCGCCTTCGAGCAGGCGTATGTGCCGCGGACATTGACCTGGGACATCAGGTCATAGCGTCGCATCGGCAACTCGGTCGTCGGGAGCAGGGTGATCGCGCTGGCGTTGTTGATCAAAATGTCCAGGCCGCCAAAATGGCTGACGGCTTTTTCCACCGCGTCTTCGACGGCATGGTCGTCACGCACGTCGAGTTGGATCGCCAGGGCCTGACCGCCGGCGGCGACCACTTCCTCCGCTGCAGTATGGATCGTTCCTTCGAGTTTCGGGTGTGGTTTGTCCGTTTTCGCGGCGATGACAACATTGGCCCCGTCGCGGGCGGCTCTGAGCGCGATCGATTTGCCAATCCCCCGTGATCCGCCCGTGATGAACAGTGTTTTGTTGGCGAGATTTGACATTAGTTTGAACGGCTCTTGTCTGTCGGGCGCAGCACCCGAGGCTGCTGTGAAAATGGCATATCGCTGACCGTGGATTATCATACCCCAGTCCGGGTCATTTTCATCTATCCCAGGTGGCCCGCAGGAGGTTGACGCGTTGGAAACCGGCTTTGCCCAGGATCTGTTGAATTGGATTTCGGATAACCCAGCCTGGGCCGGCTTGCTGATCTTTCTGGTGGCCTGGGTCGAATCCCTGATCGTGATCGGGATTATTCTGCCCGGCATTTTCATTCTCTTCGGCATCGGCGCGATGATTGGCCTGGGCGCGCTCGAGTTCTACCCGGTTTGGCTGGCGGCCACCCTGGGGGCTTTTCTGGGTGACATCATCAGCTATGGGGTTGGCTATCGGCTGAAGGAGCACCTGGCCGATTTTTGGCCGTTCTCCCGACACCCCGCGATGTTGGACCGGGGCAAGTATTTTTTTCATCGCCATGGCGCAAAAAGCGTGATCGCCGGGCGCTTTATAGGGCCCCTGAGACCCGTGATTCCGGCGACCGCGGGCATGCTGGCCATGCCGCCAAAGCGATTTCTGGCCGTTGCTGTTCCCGCTTGCGTGCTCTGGGCCCCGGCTTATCTATTGCCCGGAATGTTATTTGGCGCGTCATTGGAGGTTGCCGCGGAATACACGGGTCACCTGAGCCTCGTGCTGATCATCTTCGTTTCGGTGCTCTGGTTGATCTGGTGGCTGATTCGGTCCAGCTATGAGTTTTTCGTCGCTCGCTCCGCGCGGTGGATGCGACGGGCCATCAACTGGACCCGGCGTCACCCGTTACTCGGGCGGCTGACAGGCCCGGTGCTGGACCCTACGAGGCCGGAGCTGCTCTCGGTCAGCATGTTGGGCCTGCTGTTGGTACTGATGGTCTGGGCCCTGATCCTATTGCTGTTTCTCTCGCCATTCTCGGTACAGCCGCGACTGGCCGATCAACACTCGCTGGAGTTGGCGCAGTCCCTTCGCAATCACGTGGCCGATCCGGTGATGGTGGCCATCACCCAACTGGCTCGTTGGAGTGTTCTTCTGCCAACGGCCGGTGCCGTATTGCTATGGCTGCTGGGCGCGGGCAGACACAATGCTGCCGTCCATTGGCTGGTTGCCATCGGTGGCGGGCTGGTGCTGCAATTTCTGCTGAACTGGACCCTGCGCTCAACGCCGCTGCTGCAGGGGGCCAATGGAATCGATGGCTGGGTGCCCGGCCCCGCCATCACGCTGGCAGTCGTTGTTATCGGCTACTTCTCCATCATGGTGGCCAAAGAGTTAAGGCGAAAACACCGCCAATGGCCTTACTTGCTGGCGGCGCTTCTACTGTCCTTACTGTTGATGGCGCGGCTTTACCTGGGGCTGGACTGGCTCAGTGGCGCACTGGTCGGGCTGTTCCTGGGGCTGGCATGGACCAGTATCGTCGGCATCGCGTATCGGCAGCGGGCCCTGCTGCCCTTCTCCGGGGCCATCGCGACGACCATTTTTTATGGTTCGCTCACCCTGATGCTCTATTGGCAGATCAACCAGCACCTTGCCAGCGACCTGGAAGAGATTCGGCTGCCACTGCCCCTCCAGGAAATGCAGGCCGATGACTGGTGGGCGCACCGTTGGGGCGAGTTACCGAGCGAGTTGAGCCGAATCAGCAGCCTGGCGGCGAGGGACTTCAATTTTCAGGTCGCGATGGAGCCGGAGACTTTTGCCCGGGCACTGGGCGGGCAGGGCTGGGTGCCGGATTCAGCCGCTGACTGGACATGGTTGATACGGTCGCTCAACCCCAGCCCTGATCCGGCAGCGCTTCCCATGTTGGCAAAAGATTTCCTGGGTCGCCCGGAAGTTCTGCGGCTGCGGCGACAGGATGCCGCCGCGGGCCGACAGCAACTTTTGCGTCTCTGGGACTCGGGGCTGCGCTTGCAACCGGGCGAACAGGCGGTGTACTTGGGGCAGGCCACCGAGCAGGTGCCGGTCAGGCGTCTGCGGGCCTTGTCTTACTCGCGCTCGGACCCGGCGCTCGAGGATACGCTGCGATCACTGTTTGAATCGCTGGGCCGCTTTCAAACCCGTGAGGTGCAAAAACATCTGCTCCTGGTCAGACCCAGGCCAGAGGATGTCGTTTATTCCGGGCGGTGAAGTTGGGGCAGTCTTTCCAGCAGCCGCTGCAGCCTGATCTCCGGGTCTTCCAGTCCAAGCAACGACTGTTTTTCGAGGTTGTCCAGCGGCAACCATTCAGTCAGTCGGTAACCGACCCAGTGACTGTCATCGAGATGCTCTTCGCCCCAGTGCGGATAGTCGTCCCTGATTTGCTCCATGATGCGCTCGAGCACCCTGGGCAGGACGGCATATTGCTCAGGAAGAGGGCGAGAAGGCCCATCATGCAGCCACTCTACCTCGCCCACCAGCAATCCGTTGTCACGGACTCGGGTCCGGTGAACCCTGAATCGTGTCTCACCTGAAGCTAGAATGCCCAGCAATCCGTTGGGGAGCGTGTTGAAATCTTTGATCCGCGCCATGGTCCCGATGCCGGCATGCTGAGGCGGGGTGCCCGCCTCGGAGCCCTCCAGAATCAGGCAGACGCCGAACCCACTCTCATTGCGCGCACACTCGCGCACCATATCGAGATAGCGCGGCTCGAAGATCTGCAAAGACAGGACACCACCGGGCACCAGCACGGTCCGCAGCGGGAACAGTGGCAGGTCAGCGTGTTTCAAGTTGCTCGATCGCGTGACCGAATCGGGCCGGGCAGGCGTCGAATCCACCGTTGCTCATAAAGACCACGTGATCGCCTGGACGGACCTTCTCCAGCATCTGCATGAGCATGTCCTCGGACCGGGTCACGACCCGACAGCGCCCTTCCAATGGCGCCAGTGCTACTTGTGGATCCCAGTCAATGCCTGCGTGGGTTTTCAGCCAGACATGATCGCCCGGAAGCAAGGCGGGGCCGAGTTCATCGGCGTGCACGCCAGCGCGCATGGTATTGCTTCTGGGCTCCAGGGCAACCAGGATGCGGTCGTTGCCGACTTTTCGTCGGAGCCCCTCCAGCGTCAGCCGGATGGCTGTCGGGTGATGGGCAAAATCATCGTACACATAGACCCCGTGCGCTTCGGCAATCAGTTCCAGCCGCCGTTTCACGCCCTTGAAGGATGACAGCGCCCCGATCGCGACATCTGCCTCCACGCCCGCCGCAACGGCGGCGGCGACGGCCGCGCAGGCGTTCATGGCGTTGTGACGCCCGGACATCGACCACTCGGCCGTCCCTATGGATTCACCCTGGCGGAAGAACTCGAGCTCGCTGCCATCGTTCTTGAGCATGCGAACCTGCCATTCGGTCTCTCCGTCCAGGGAAAACCGTTGCAGCTGGCTCCAGCAGCCCATGTCCAGCACCGCCTCGAGCTCCGCATCTTTGCCATTGCTGATGATGACCCCGTTGCCGGCGATGGTTCGCACCAGGTGGTGAAACTGGGTCTGTATGGCCGACACGTCGGAAAAAATGTCTGCGTGGTCGTACTCCAGATTGTTGAGAATCGAAATCCACGGGCGGTAGTGAACGAACTTGGCCCGCTTGTCGAAAAAAGCCGTGTCGTATTCGTCTGCCTCGACCACGTAGTAGTCTGTTCCACTCCGAGCCGACATGTTGAAATTCAAGGGCACGCCGCCGATCAGAAAACCAGGCTTCAATCCACCTGCCTCAAGCAGCCAGGCGACCAGGCTGGAGGTCGAGGTTTTGCCGTGGGTCCCAGCGACTGCGATGGTGCGTTTGCCACGCAGATAGTTTTCGCCCAGCCAGCGTGGCCCCGAGGTAAACGGAATGCCCTGGTTCAACACCGCCTCCACCGTCGGGTTTCCGCGACTCAGTGCGTTGCCAACAATCACCAGGTCCGGTCTTGGTTCCAGCTGATCGGTATCGTAGCCCTCGAACAGCCGGATTCCCGCGGCTTCGAGCTGTGTGCTCATGGGCGGATAGGTGTGCTGATCCGCACCGGTCACTGTATATCCGGCGCGCTTCGCCAACAGCGCGAGCCCACCCATGAATGTGCCGCAGGCGCCCAGGATGTGAATGTGCATCTAGAAAAAAACCTCTGAAAAAATGTAGCTCACGGCCAGCAGCATCACCGCCACCAGCACGCCGGCCGACATATTGATGGCCAGCGCATGTCGGTATATGTGCGCGTCTACCGCGAGGCTCCAGCCCACCAGCAACAGGTAGGTCAGTCCCAGCAGCGGTTGGTTGACCTCCGGATCGGCCTGCAGCAGCAGCCCAAAAGCCAAAGCACCCAGTATGATGCCTGTGCCGGCCAGCGCTGACAGCGTTTGTGGCATGCGTTCCGGCAGTTTGCGCACCTGAAGCAAGACGATGACCGCGACCACTTGCAGCGTGTTGAGCGCCAGGCTTCGGGCCACCGCATTCTCCCCGCCCAACGTCTCACCGATGTACATACCCATGCCGAAGGAGACGGACAGTAGCAGCGCGGCCAGTGCCCATGACTGCGGCAAATCCTGGGGCCCGGACCTGAGTTTCAGCATGAGCAGCAGGCTGGTTAAAAGCCGGCCCATCATCAGCGACGAGTCCCGCCCTTGCCTTCAGGGTACGCGTGGTTATCGCCGTCAGCCGCGCGCGAAGCGATGGGGAATTCAATCATTCAGGTCGAGCACGCTAAGCAGCAGGCGGTTGACATCCTCTGGAGATCCGTGCCCCAGGATTCTGGTGAGCAGGCCTCGTTCGGCGTAGTAGTCGGCCACGGGTGCGGTTTGCTCCTGGTACACCCGCATGCGGTGAAGGAACACCTCCTCAGAGTCATCACTGCGATGCTCCTCGGCCGCCCGCCGCAGAATGCGGGCGAGGATCCGCTCTGGATCCACATCAATCTGTATGGCTTCGTCGATGGGTTTTCCAAGCTTCTCGAGCAGGGCGTCCAGCGCTCCGGCCTGCGCCAGATTGCGCGGGTAACCGTCCAGCATGAATCGGTTCTCTACATCCGGCTGGCTGAGGCGCTCTTCAATCAGGCGCAGCATGATCTCGTCCGGCATGAAATCTCCGCGATCCAGAATGTCCTTGGCCTGCTGGCCAACTTCGGTCTGATCTTTCACGGCGGCGCGCAGCAACGCACCGGTGGAGATGTGCGGCAGATCGAGTTTCTCTTGCAGAATGGCAGCCTGGGTTCCCTTGCCGGAACCCGGAGCGCCCAAAAGTACGATTCGCATAAGACGCAGCACGTCCTCTAAAATAGACAATCCGCGTATTGTAACAAGGCGGCGGCGCAATTCAGGATTGAATTGTGCTCTTTTTATGTCTACGACGAGTCAATCACTGGAGCAGGGCATCTAAATATCATGGCCAAAAAGAATTTGCTGTATGCGCAATCGGGGGGCGTCACCCCTGTCATCAATGCCACCGCCTGCGGTCTGATAGAGACCGCGCGGGCGCACCGGGACACCCTGGGCAAGGTTTATGCGGGCAAAAACGGCATCATCGGCATCCTCAACGAGGAATTGATCGATACCAGTAAGATCCGCAAAAAGCAGGTCGCACAGTTGCGCCATACACCCGGTGGCGCCTTTGGCTCATGTCGATTCAAACTGAAGAGCATCGAGGAAAACAAGGCCGAGTACGAGCGTTTGATCGAGATTTTCAAGGCGCACGACATCGGATATTTTTTCTACAACGGTGGCGGTGATTCGGCCGACACCGCCTACAAAGTCTCGCAGATCGGTAAAAAGATGGGTTTCCCCGTGCAATGTATCGGGGTGCCGAAAACCATCGACAATGATTTGCCGATCACCGATACCTGTCCCGGATTCGGCTCGGTGGCCAAGTATGTGGCCGTATCCATTATGGAAGCCAGCCTGGATGTTGAGTCGATGGCATCGAGCTCTACCAAGGTCTTCGTGCTCGAGGTCATGGGGCGTCACGCCGGGTGGATTGCCGCTGCCGGCGGTCTCGCGCAACAGGAAAAAGGCGATCCGCCGCATGTGATCCTGTTTCCTGAGATTCCCTTCGAGCAGAAGGCTTTCCTGGAAACAGTGGATGACGCCGTTAAAAAATGGGGCTACTGCTCGATCGTGGTGTCTGAGGGCGTGCGCGACAAGAAAGGCAAGTTTCTGGCGGATGCAGGTACGCGCGATGCCTTCGGCCACGCGCAGCTGGGTGGCGTGGCACCGGTGGTGGCCAACCTCGTTAAGGAGAAATTGGGATACAAGTACCACTGGGCGGTATCCGATTACCTTCAGCGCTCCGCGCGTCATGTGGCTTCGAAAACCGATGTCGAACAGGCCTACGCCATGGGCAAGGCCGCCGTGGAGCTGGCCCTGGCCGGAAAATCCGGGGTCATGCCCATCATTGAGCGCATGTCCGATCAGCCTTACCGCTGGAAAGTCGGTGAGGCCCCGTTGAGCAGGGTGGCCAACCGCGAGAAGATGATGCCGCGGCGCTTTATCAGCAAAGACGGATTCGGTATCACGCCTTCAGCGCGCAAATACCTGGAGCCTTTGATTCGCGGGGAAGACTATCCCCCGTACAACAAGCACGGCTTGCCGGAGTATGTCAGGCTTGAGCATCAGCTGGCGCCCAAGAAGCTGCCGCCGTTCAAGCACTGACCGGGCATTATGAGGAATATCCTGGGTGTTTCCGGCAGTAGCCGACCGGGAAACTACACCTCGAACGCACTTGGCATCGCGGTGGACGAGCTGCGAGCACTGGGAGAGACGGTCAGCGTCATCGATGCCCGTGACCTTTCCCTGTCTTTTCCCGGCCAGCCGGAAACCGCTGACGCCGCGCGCTTGCGCGAGGCGGTCAGCCAGGCATCGGCTGTGGTCATCGCCAGCCCCGAGTATCACGGTGGGATCGCCGCCCATACCAAGCTGATCATCGAGAACCTCGGTTTTCCTTCTGCCCTGGCCGGCAAGCCGGTGGCCCTGCTGGGTGTCGCCTCGGGTCGGATCGGGGCGATCAAATCGCTGGAACAGACCAAGGGCATCATGGGGCACGTGGGTGCGGTGGTGGTGCCTGGCGCCGTTTCCATCGCAGGTGTTCAGCAGGCGTTCGATGAAAACGGACAGTGCCTGGATGAAGGCACGGGCCGGTCGCTGCGCAAGCTGGCGGAATCGCTGCACGGGTTTCTCAACGACTATGTCTGCCCGAAATTCGAGCTCGAGAGGATGGTGCGTAATGAGGGCGAGCCCTGGTCAACGAACTTATGAGCGGCCAGGCCGGTCTGCGCCGGTTGGGCAAGGGGCTTTTGTTGGCAGTGGCGTGCG
>Ga0181578_10000100_pt1 | contig 70643 bp, 57 predicted proteins | sample 071ome_21_FD_148659 | JGI IMG/M metagenome (GOLD analysis project Ga0181578, IMG submission 148659) | Coastal salt marsh microbial communities from the Groves Creek Marsh, Skidaway Island, Georgia - 071401CT metaG (spades assembly) | ecosystem: Environmental > Aquatic > Marine > Intertidal zone... | reverse complement strand
TCGCCTGCATCGGCCTCTACTTCATGTACGACTCGTACGCGATGGGGAAGGCTGAGATCGGTCAGATGCTCCGAGCCCTGGCCGGGGTGCTCGAGGGGTGAGCGGGGTCTCTCCTCAGGCGCCGCGCAGGGCGGCGAAGATCGCCCGCCCCTTCGCCTCGAGCTCCGCGAGCTCACGAGCCGCCACGGAGTCCCAGGTGACCGCCCCCCCCACCGAGAAGAGGGTGCGCCCCCCGGCGTGAAGAGTGGTGCGGATGGCGATGGCGAGGTCGAGGTCGCCATCCGGAGCGATCCAGCCGAGCGCTCCCGTGTAGGCCTTCCGCGGCCAGGGCTCGAGGCGGGCGATCGTCTCGAGCGCCGCGAGCTTCGGCGCTCCGCTGATCGACCCGCCCGGGAAGGTCGCGCGCAGCAGGTCGAAGGGGCCGACCCCGCTGCGGAGCTCCCCGGCGACGGTGGCGACGGTGTGAATCACCGTCGCGTAGCTCTCCAGCGCCGCCTCCTCGACCACCTCCACGCTCCCCGTCCGCGCGACCTTGCCCAGGTCGTTCCGCTCGAGGTCGACGATCATCGCGAGCTCCGCCCGCTCCTTCTCATCGGCGAGCAGGGTCGCGCCGAGGCGCGCGTCCTCCTCCGGCGAGCGGCCGCGGGGGATCGTCCCCTTGATCGGACGCGTCTCGACCCGGCGCCCTTCGACTCGGAGGAACCGCTCCGGTGAGGCGCTCACCACCCCGACCGGATCCCACGGGAGGAGCGCCCCGTAGGGGACCGGCTGACGCTCCCGAAGCCGGCGATGGAGACACCACGGGTCGGGACCGCCCTCGATGAGGTGAGTCCGCGTGAGGTTCACCTCGTAGACATCCCCACGGAGGATCGCCGCGCGCACCTCCTCCACCCCCTTCAGGTACGCCTCGTCATCGAGGCTGACCTCCACCTCGATCGGCGGCGAGGGCGCGTCTCCCCTCCCCCCGCGGGGAGGCTCCTCCCACCACTCCCGGGAGCGCTCTCCGCTCCGTCCCCGACGAATGAGGAGCGACTCCCCGCTCGCGCGCTCCACGGCGACGAGCTCGTCATGGAGCTGCAGGTGCAGGTCGGGGATCGAGTCGAACCGTCGGGCGATCGCGGAGGGGAGCGCCCCGCGGCCGGGATAGGGGTCGATCCCCTCTCCCAGCTCGAAGCCGAGCACTCCGACCGCGCCCCCCAGGAAGGGGGGGAGATCGGTCGCGGTCACAACCGGGGCTTCGGACCACTCCCGATACCAGCTCTCGGCCGCGTCGAGAGGAGGACCAGAGACGGTGCGCCCGATCCCGCCCAGGGCGAGAGTCGATCGCCCGCCGCCCCCCTGCTGCCCCCGGCACTCCCCGAGCGGAAACGCGCCGAGAAAGTGCCACCGGCCCATCCCCGCCACATCGAGCCCGCTCTCGAGGCAGAAGGCACCCGGGACCCCCTCCAGGCGGTCGAGCCAGTCCTCCAGCGGTCGCCTCGGGAGAGGGGAGATCCTCGGCGGAGCCGAGAAGGGGCGATTCACGCCGCCTCCGGCGGGTCGTGCCGATCGGAGAGGTGTTCCGGAAAACGGATGGGGAGTCGCTGAGACGCGGCCGAAGAAGGGAACGGAACCCACCGGAGCCGCCACCGGTGACCTACCCGGACGAAAGGGTCGGAGATGCAACTGAGGGGAACCATCGCCCTGCTCTCACTCCTCGCCACGAGCGCCGCGCTCGTGGTCGTGGGGTGTCGGAACCTCCCGCGCGAGCAGCTCGCCCAGCTCCGCGCTCCCGACACGCCGACGACGGCGGTCGACCTCGTGGTCCCCCCCTTCCGGGGGCGACTCTACAACGACCTCGTCCACGTGACCCCGGAGGCTCCGGGCGCCGCGTTCGACGTCGACTTCGAGCCGGTCACCGCCACCATCGTCTTCGCCTCCGACGGCTACACCGAGCGTCCGAAGCTCTTCACGCAGCCGGTTGCGGGGGGCTCACCGGTGCAGCGGACCTTCGGGATCGGGACCGACATCCAACCGAAGTGGTCCCCCGATGGGAAGTGGATCGCCTTCGCGAGCGACCGGGATGGGAACTTCGACCTCTACATCATCCCCTCCGACGGCTCGGGCGGCGCCTGGCAGGTGACAAGGGACTCCGCGGATGAGCTGCACCCCAGCTGGAGCCCGGACGGAGAGAGTCTCGCCTACTGCGCCCGCGACGAGCGGGGGATCTGGCACCTCTGGAAGGTGCACCTCGAGGGAGGCATCCGGACGCAGCTCGTCCCCGGCCTCTTCCCGGAGTGGTCCCCGGATGGATCGCGCCTCGCCTTCCAGTCCCCGAGCCTCCGCGGCCCGGGGCGCGACGAGCTCTGGATCATCGGAGTCGACGGCGAAGGCCTGACCCCCCTCCCCACCGCACCGGACGCCGGAGCGATCCAGCCGAGCTGGGACCCGTACGGCGACCGGATCGTCTTCTCGACGATCACCGAGCCGGTGAAGCGCCCCTGGGACCAGCCCCGCGCCGCGGACCTGTGGATCGTCGACCTGAACGGCGCTCCCCCGTTCCGCCTGACCGACGATCAGGCGCAGGACTACGCCCCGACCTGGGCCCTCGATGGGCGGATCTACTTCACGAGCGATCGTCGCGGTGGACATCGGATCCTGAGCCTCGAGCCGATCGGTCCGGTCTCCCCCTTCGGCGGCGACCCGCCGCTCTTCCCGGAGGAGACCCCGTGATGCGCCTCGGACGACCGACCCTCCTGCTCCTCCTGCTCCTGCCGTCCCTCGTCGGCTGCACCCTCCTCCCCTACGAGGCGGTGCCGCGGCCGCGGGTCGAGAACCCGCGACCCGACCTCGCCGAGATCGTGCTCGTCGGCTTCGACGGTCGCCCGGCGAACGAGGACCCGCTCCGATGGCAGCGCAGCATTCAGGAGCAACTGCTCGACATTGACGGGATCGACCGGATCGAGGCGCCCCTCTCGGAGGAGAGCCCCCTGCTCGATCCCGCTCCGGGGCGCGCCTTCCTCGCCCTCACCGTCCTTCACTTCGACCCGTACTACCCGCCGGAGGCGATCGTCGAGATCTCCTACGACATCCCTGCGGCCCCGGAGCGGACCACCAACGCGATCCTCGACCTCGACCGCCTCGGTCGGGAGCAGGTCGTCACGGCGCCGGCCGCGGCGCGTCGACAGAGCTTCCAGCTCAGGGTCGACGCCGACGACTCCCGCCTCGGACACGACCTCGTCCGCTTCGCCCACGCCCAGCTCGACGGAGACCGCGGCTCCGCGCCGGTCGATCGCGTCCTGCGCGACTCCGATCGGTTCGTCGACTTCGTCTCCTGGCTCGCCGTCCGGGAGACCTTCGCGCGCCTCTCCACACCCGGGAAGGAAACCCGATGAACAGCGATGAGACCCTCTTCGGCCCCGGTCCTCACGGAGCGGAGGACGCGGATCTCTGGGGTCATGAGCCGGAGAACTCCCTCATGGTCGTCACCAAGCGCGAGGAGTACTGCTTCCTGTGGGACCGGGACTGCTTCCCCGAGCTCGCGGAGTCGCTCCTCGACTGCGGCGATCGCCTGGGAGAGCGCGCACCCTCCTGCACCCCGGCGATCGACGAGCCGGACCTCGGGCTCACGGCCGATCACTTCCGATCGGTCCTCCGCGAGCTGCTCTCGTCGATCCACCAGGAGCTGTAGCACCGGATGCTGTAGCCCTCGACTCGGTCACCCCCCAAGGGTGGTACCCGCCCCGAACCCGAGACGCGAACCTGTCGCGAGAACTGGACAGTCATGGAGCCCACGCTATCTTCCGAGCACGCGGAGTCCCACGCCCGACTCCCGAGCGAGCAGGCCCTCATGGATCGATTCCTCGCCCACCTCGAGGTGGAGCGGAACCTCAGCCCCGAGACCCTCCGCGCCTACCGCAGCGATCTCGAGCAGCTGTACGAGTTCTTCGAGGTCGCCTTCGATGCGCAGGGAGCGATCGGTGACGGCGCCGACGCGATCGTCGGCCTCGATGTCTACCAGGCCCGCCGCTACCTCGCCCACCTCCAGGCCTCCGGCTACTCGAAGAGCACCGTCGTTCGGAAGCTCGCATCGATCCGCGGCTTCTACCGGTTCCTCGAGCGCGAGGGGATGACCGAGAAGAGCCCGTTCCACGAGATCCGCACGCCGCGGGTCCGGAAGCCCCTCCCCCACTTCCTCACCGTCTCCGAGGTGGTCCGCCTCCTCGAGACCCCGGAGCGGGACGGGTTCCGCGGACGGCGGGATCGCTGCATCCTCGAGGTGCTCTACTCGACGGGGCTGCGGGTGAGCGAGCTCGTCGCGCTCGACTGGACCGACATCGACGCCGAGCAGGAGGTTCTGCGCGCCCGAGGCAAGGGACGCAAGGAGCGCCTCGTCCCCATCGGCAGCTTCGCGCTCGATGCCCTCCGCCGCTACCGGGGATCGATCCCCGCGGAGTGGACCGAGGAGCGGGATGATGCCGCGATCTTCCTGAACCGCTTCGGAAAGAGGATCAGCGACCGCTCGATCCGCAAGATCCTCGACAAGTACCTGAAGCAGTCCGGCCTCGATCACAAGACGAGCCCGCACACCCTGCGCCACAGCTTCGCGACGCACATGCTCGACGGGGGAGCGAACCTCCGCGAGGTGCAGGAGCTCCTCGGCCACAAGCATCTCGCGACGACGCAGATCTACACGCATCTGACTCATGACCGGCTGGCCCAGGCCTACCGAGGCGCGCACCCCCACGCTCGCCATGGAACGCCCCCCGGCCTCGCCGCCCGTGGCCGCTCCGAGGAGGACGCGCCGCCCTCCCCGAGGTCGGTCCCCAGCCGCACCTGCGCACGCTAAAGAACGGAGCCGCGGAACCCGAAGACTAAGGGTGGCCCCCCCGATGCGGATCGGCTAAGGTTCCCGCGCTCGGGCCTCGGGCACACGCTCGAAGAGGCGAGATCAGGGCTGGCATAGCTCAATCGGTAGAGCACCGCTTTCGTAAAGCGGAGGTTCCGGGTTCAAGTCCCGGTGCCAGCTCCATTCAAGCCCTCGGCCTCTCGCGGTCCGCCCGACCGCTCCTCCCCCCCCTCCTCTTTCCGTGCTAGGCTGCCCCGCGCTCCGGCCCGGGACGGCGGGTCCCGCTCCGGAAGCCCGACCCCCGCGCGATCGAGGCTCCCATGAATCTCCATCTCCGCTCCCTGCTGCTCATCGTCGCCGCGCTCCTCACCCCCTCCGTCGGACGCTCCGAGGAGCCGTTGGATGCGCTCCTCGCCCGCGCCGGCCAGAACCGCGCCGAGCTGGAAGCGGCTCTCGACACCGTCGCCGCTCGACACCGGGGGCATCTGGAGTTCCTGCTCCGCGGAATGCCGCAGTCCGATCTGCGCACCCTCTCCGCGGAGTTCCTCCTCGAGCACGTGACCCTCGCCGTGGAGGCGTGGGAGGAGGCGCCCTGGAAGGCCGGCGTCCCGGTCGAGGTGTTCCGCGAGGCGATCCTCCCCTATGCCTCCGTCGATGAGCGGCGGGATCGCTGGCGCCCGTCGATGCGTCGGCGCTGCCTCCCCCTCGTGGAGGGTATCCGGGATGCGGGCCTCGCCACCGCCACCCTGAACCGCGAGCTGTACCCCCTCGTCGGGGTGAAGTACTCGACGAAGCGGCCGAAGGCGAATCAGAGCTCCGATGAGAGCATCGAGGCGGGGCTCGCCTCCTGCACCGGTCTCTCCATCCTCCTGATCGATGCCTGCCGATCGGTGGGGATCCCTGCCCGGTTCGTCGGCACGCCGCTCTGGTCGGATGGGAGCGGGAACCACTCCTGGGTCGAGGTGTGGCACGAGGGGGGCTGGCACTTCACCGGCGCGGCCGAGCCGACCGGAGATGAGCTCGACCGGGGCTGGTTCCTCGACCGCGCATCCCGTGCGATCCGGGGAGACCCTCGCCACGCGATCTTCGCCACCACCTGGCGCCGCACCCCCCTTCACTTCCCCCAGGTCTGGTCTCCGGAGGACACGAGCATCCACGCGGTCGATGTCACCGATCGTTACACGGAGCGCGCCGGCGATCGGGAGCCGATCCCGGAGGGGATGGCGACGGTCCGCTTCCGCCTGCGGGACCGGAGCGGGGCGCGGATCGCGCGCGCGGTGCAGGTCTCCGACGGCGGGGGGGCCATCCTCTTCACCGGGACCACCCGGGACGAGGGATTCGACGCGAACGACCACCTGACGACCCACCTGCCCCCGGGCGCGGCCGTGGTGTGGGAGACGACCGATGGCGTCCCGATCTTCCGAGGAGAGTTCATCGTGCGTGAAGGGGAGCAGCTCGTGGAGGGTTCCCTCGCCGGGGAGCTGCCGGCCCCCACCCTCTCCGGCGTGCTCGGGGAGCTCGAGCTCTTCCTCCGCAGCGGAGCGACCCTCGAGGAGATCCCCCGACAGGAGTGGGCCTCGCGGCCGCTCTCCCGAGAGGTGGCGGAGCAGGCGGGAGCGATGCTCGCGGAGGCATTCGCCGAGCGCACGCGGGCCGAGCGCAAGGCGGAGATCGATGCGAAGGAGATCACCCTCGGCGACCACACCCTCAAGTGGCTGATGCGGAGCTACGGAGATCGCCCCGCCGGCGGGTGGTCCCTCTGGATCTCGATGCATGGCGGAGGGGGCGCCCCGCCGGAGCTGAACGACTCCCAGTGGAGGAACCAGATCGGCCTGTATCACGCGACGATGGAGGAGCTCGGAGGCTGCCTCGTCATCGCGCCCCGCGCCCCCACGAACACCTGGAACCTGTGGCATCAGAAGCACATCGATCCCCTCTTCGATCGCCTGATCACCTCCGCCGTCCATGTCCTCGGTGTCGACCCCGATCGCATCTACCTCGGGGGCTACAGCGCGGGCGGGGATGGCGTCTACCAGCTGGCTCCGCGGATGGCGGATCGTTTCGCCGGCGCCGCGATGAGCGCCGGGCACCCGAACGAGACCCGCCCCGATGGTCTCCGCAACATTCCCTTCGCCCTCCACATGGGCGCGGACGATGGCGCCTACAAGCGGAACGAGGTCGCGGCGGCGTGGAAGGAGCAGCTCGCCTCCCTGCGCGACGCGGACCCGGAGGGGTACGCCCATCAGGTCGAGCTCCACGAGGGGAAGGGGCACTGGATGGACCGGGAGGACGCGGTGGCGATCCCCTGGCTCTCCACCTTCGGCCGCGACCTGCGCCCCCGTCGCATCGTCTGGCTGCAGGACGATGTCACCCATGACCGCTTCTACTGGCTCTTCATCCCCTCGCACGATGGGAGCCGGCCCCGTCAGGGACAGCGTGTGGTGATCGAGCGCTCCGAGCGGGGCTTCGAGCTCAAGGAGGCGAGGGATGTCCCCCTCCTTCACATCCGCATCGACGACACGATGCTGGACCTCGACCGGGAGTTCGCGGTCTGGAAGGGGGAGGAGCTCCTGTGGGGCGGGCGGGCGATGCGCACGATCGCCACCCTCGCGACGACCCTCCTCGAGCGGGGAGATCCGAGGGGGATGTGGTCGGCGTCGATCCAGGTCCCGATCCCCGAGGAGCTCCGGGATCGCCCCGACGGGGACTGATCCGCCGGGCGCGGACCCGGCTCATCCCAGTTTCCGGATGAGCTCCTGCCACGCGGTCCGCTCCCGCTCCGGGGCGTGTCGGGCGGCGAGTGCGGTGCAGCGCTCGCCGAGGGTCGCGCGAAACTCGGGCTCCAGCTCGAAGCGCTGGAGCAGCGCGGAGAGCGCGCCGGCGTCCCCCACCGGGAAGACCCCCGGATAGTCCGCGCCGAGCAGGCCCAGGTTCCCCGGAATCGCGGAGGCGAGCACCGGCGTCCCGAGGACGAACGCCTCGCTCACGGTGTTCGCCCCACCCTCGGCGATGGAGGGATGGACGAGCGCGTGGGCCCCCGCCACCGCCTGCCGCACCTCTCCCCGGGATCGCTCCCCCACCCATTGGTACCGCGCATCCGCCTCCATGGAGCGGCGCGCCTCCTTGAGCATCGCCGGCTCCAGCGCTCGCCCGAAGTGTCGGAGCCGCAGCCGGCTCCGGGCCGGCAGCTCCCGCAGGGCCCGCGCGGGAAGGAAGGGGTCCTTCACCGGGCGGAGGTGCCCGACGACCACCAACCGGATCCTGCGACGACTCCGCGCGGGGGGGTGCCCCAGCGGCTCCGCCGACTGGAGGATCACCTCCAGCTTCCTGCGATGCGCGGGGTCGAGCTCGGAGCCGACGAGGGGATGCAGCGCGACGATCGCCGTCGCGCGATCGAGGGACTCGAGCATTCGGGCGCGAACCCCGGCGCCCCCGTGGAGATCGGAGTGCAGATCGGTCCCCGAGATCACGACGACGATCGGTCGCCCCGGACGGCGTGCGGCGAAGTCGACGACGGCCCCATGGGACTTGCGGGCGTGGATCGCGATGAGGAGGTCTCCGTCGCCCGCGGACTCGGGGCCGCAGATCCGGACCCGGTGGCCGAGTTCGGTCAGGAGGCGACGCCATCGCTGGGCGGTGATCCGGTTCCCGTTGCGACTGCGCGGAGGGGCCGGCGTGGCGATCACGACACGGTCGATCGAACTCCTCCTCACAGGGTCCCTCTCCGTTCGCTGGCCACGGGACCGCTCAGGCGAGGTGCGCGCCCGAGTCGTCCGTCTCCCGCTCCGCCGCGCCGAAGGAGGCGAGCCCCCGCCGGGTCCCCTCGATGAACGCGATGAGCTCGTTCGTCTCGGGAGACCGCTCCTCCCGCAGGACCTCGAGCGCCTCGCTGGTCGTCAGACCATCCCGGTAGAGGATCCGCTGGTCCCGCTGGATCCGGTGCCGCGCGTCGGCATCGATCCCCGCCCGCCGCAGTCCGACCACATTCAGCCCGTGCACCTGGGCACGCCGCCCGCCCCCGAGGCTGAAGGGAGGGAAGTCCTGCAGGACGGTGGAGAGCCCGGCGAGCATCACGAGGCGCCCGACGCGGACGAACTGGTGGACGAAGACCGCGGCGGAGAGGAACGCGCCATCCCCGATGTCGGCGTGCCCCGCCAGGGTCGCGCCGTTCGCCATGATCACGTTGCTCCCCACCCTGCAGTCATGGGCGACGTGGGCGTTCACCATGAGGAGGCAGTCATCCCCCACCCGGGTCTCCCCGCCGGGGCGCGAGGCGCGATGCACCGTGACGTTCTCACGGAAGACGTTGCGCGCTCCGATCCGAGTGCGCGTCGGTGCGCCATCATAGGTCAGGTCCTGCGGGGCGTGCCCGAGGACGACCCCCATGTGGAGCTCGTTCCCCGGCCCCACGGTGGTGCCGGCCGCGACATAGCAGTTCGCCCAGAGACGGCAGTCCGCGCCGATCACGACCCCCTCCTCGACGATGCAGCCCGGGCCGATCTCGGCGGATGGGTCGATCGTGGCAGCAGGGTGGACATGGGCGCCGGGATGGATCGCCAAGGGGTCGCTCCTTCCGTCGGGGGCTCGGCGGTCGGCTCCGCTCCGTCCCCCTCCGCTCCGGACGATTCTGCCCGAGAGCTCTCCCGAGGGCGAGCCTCGTCACCGCGGGGGAAAGAGAAGCGGCGCCCGGGGTCTCCCCCGAGCGCCGACTCCCCACTCCTCCGCCCGAGGGCGGTTCACTCTCGGATCGATGATCAGTCCAGGGTGTAGGTGACCCGCCCCTTGATCGTGCCGCGCTCCAGCTGCTCCCGCTCCCACAGGACGAAGTCGCTGTGGACCCCCATCACGTGGGCGTAGCGGATCGAGTAGTGCGGGATCCGCCTCTCGAGGAAGCGCTCGGAGATCTCCCGATCCCGATCCCGCGCGGTCTTCTTGAACTCCTGCCACTCCTCCATGTTCATCGCCTCGATCTGATCGACGAGGGCGCGATAGGTCGGAGCGGACTCCCAGTCGGTCCGCGCGTTCACGTACCAGTTGCAGACCGTCCCGACCTTGTCGAGGTACAGGTCGTGCTCGGAGCCGAAGCGCAGGCAACTCGCATCGAAGTAGTTCCCCATGTTGCTCCACTTCTCCCAGTCGATCAGATCGTGCTCCTTGGAGATGCGGTACGCCGCGGTGCCGGGGAAGGGGTAGAAGATCGCCCAGCGGAAGCGGCCGAGCTGGGTGTCCGCGCAGAGCTGGAGGGTCTCCTCGATCTCCTCGCGCGTCTCGGTGGGGAGCCCGAGCATGATGAAGCTGCTCGTGTGGAGCCCCTGGCGATGGGCCGCAGCGATCCCCTCCTCGATCTTCTTGTTCGTCATGAACCGCCACAGCACCTCCTTGCGGACGCGCTGGGAGCCGGACTCCAGGCCGAACTTGACGATGTTGCACCCCGCCTCCGCGAGGGGGCGGGCCATGTCGTCGTTGAACTGCTGGAAGTGCGCGTTGACCACGAAGCGGAGGTTGATCCCGCTGTCCCGGTACGCCTGGCAGAACTCCTCGACATAACGACGGTTCAGCGTGAAGAGGTCGTCATCGAAGATGACGGTCTCGATCTGCGGGTACTTCTCCTTGAGCGCGCGGATCTCATTGAGGATCCGCTCGATGGAGTAGTGACGGAGGTACTCCTTGGCGCTCTTGGCGCCACCCTCCTCCTTGTACAGATCGACGATCTCCTTGTTGAAGCAGTAGGTGCACTTGTAGGGACAGCCGCGCGAGGTGATGACGCTCAGCCAGCCGCGCTTGACGTTGAGGATGTGTCCCATGTCGAAGAGCTCGTAGTCCTTGAGGGGCAGCTCGTTGAGATCGGGGAAGGGACCGACCGGGTTCACGATCGTCTCGCCGTCCCGGACCATCCTCAGGTTGGGGATCGTCGTCGTGTCCCCGCCCTTCTCGAGCCGCTCGACGAGCTCGAGCATGGCGAAGTCCCCCTCCCCCACGCAGACATAGTCGAAGACCTCATCCGCCGTGACATCGTCGGGGACCATCGTGCAGTGGACTCCGCCGATGACCTGGGGGATCTCCGGGAACGCCTGCCGGATCGCCTTCGAGGCGGCGCACGACCAGGCGTACTGCTGGCTCATCACGGAGAAGCCGATGATCCCGGGGCGATACTCCCGGACCTTCTCGATCATCTCCTCGTGGGTGGGGATCGGAGCGAGCTTCTCGCAGGCGTGGATCAGATCGGTCTCGTGACCGTGCGACTTCAGCACGCCGGACATCGCGGCGAGGCCGTGGTTCACGCCTGGCGGGCAGTCGAGGCTCGGGTAGACGAAGAGTACGCGCATCGTTTCCTTCCACCGTGGGCCCGGGGTCGGCCCCTCTCCCCGCCGCCCGACCCGGCTTCGCCGGAGAATCAGTGCGCGAGAAGAGGCCCCGGGGGCCTCGGATGCCCCGAAATGGTACCGAACCGGGATCCCTTGGAAAGGGACGCACCCGCGAATCCTGAGCGATTCCGGCGCAGGAGCGGTCCGGCGTGCCGCGGTCTCCCTCGCTCACGAGACGAGGAGCCCGGTCGCTCACTGCACGGAGTCGGGAACGCGCGTCGTCCGCTTGGAGGGCTCGAGGCGGTAGGGATCGGGGATTCCGATCGCATCCTCCCACGCCCAGGTCCACCCGATGATCACCTTGAAGCGGCGGTCGTTCGTGGAAAGAAGGTCGAGCGCGGGATAGCGGAGGAGGATCTCGGCGAGGACGCGATCGGCGAGGTGATAGACCTTCAGCTGGTCCCGATTGAACGCGGCGAGGTCCGGGTACTCCCCCTCCGGCCCCACGGTCCGGGTGTCGGAGAGGGACTCGAGGAGGAACGGGACGGCGCGGGGGCCCAGCTCGACCAGGGCACGCTCCAGCTCGTTGAAGGTGCGCGGCTCGAAGGGATCGACGAGGGCGGAGATCAACTGGGCCACGGGAGGGTCCCCGAGCTCCGGATCCCGCCAGACCATCCCGAGCATCATCGACGCCGCCCGCCTCCGGATGTCGCGCCGCGCCATCTCGTCATCGGTGCGGCCGTTGCGGAGGGGCTCCGGGAAGGAGAAGGTCCTCACGACGGGTTCGCCCCCGCTCCCTTGCTCCCGGTCCACGATCTCGAGGTTGAAGGTGGAGTCCCACTGATGCTCCAGAGTCGTGGAGACCCCCTCCAGCTCGATGGTCAGCTCCTTGTGATAGACGCAGTCGAGCACGCCCCGGACCAGGTAGCGCGCCTCCTCGGGTGAGGCGAGTCGGAAGCCATGCTGGAGGAAGGAGCGCCCGACAAGCTCCTGCGCGATGTTCCGGGGGGGAGCCTCCCCGTCCATCATCTCCCGGATCTCGATGTGGATCGTCCCACGATCCAGCGCGAGGGCGGGACCGCTCCCCTCGCCGTCGGGGTGGGAGCAGGAGGCCAGCAGGACCGGCAGAAGGAGCAGCAGGGGAAGCCCCCGCGCCGCGCGGCACCCGCCGACCCACGGAGTTCGTTGTTCCCGAGGCTGAGACAAGCGTATGCTCCTTCGACCGAGGGGGACCGGAACGGGAATCACCCCCTGCTGGAAGGACGACGGAGCGGACGGAAACCCGCGCCGCTCCCCCACCACCCCGGAGGATCCACCGCATGGGACGCGCCCCGGAAGCCGAGGTCAAGACCTCCCCTCCCCGCTGCTCCTCCCTCGTCGTCCCGTTCGTGAAGATGCACGGGCTCGGCAATGACTACGTCTACCTCGACGAACGGGAGGTCGAGGTCCCCCCTCCCGGTCCGTGGTCGGTCATCCTCAGTGACCGCCACCGAGGGGTCGGCGCGGACGGTCTGATCGTGCTTCGTCGGGATGAGCGGGCCGCGGTCCGGATGGAGATGGTGAACGCCGATGGCACCCCCTCGGGGATGTGCGGCAACGGCCTCCGCTGCGTCGCGCGCCTCGCGCGGGAGCGCGGATACGCGACCGAGGACCACTTCCTGATCGCCGTCGACGGCGGCCTCCGCCCCACCCGGATCGTCCGGGAGGCGGGGCGGCCGGGGGGTGCGATCGTGGGGGTCTCCATCGACCTCGGGGTCCCTCGATTCGGACCGGAGCGGCGCCGAGGCTCCCCCGCCGATGGGGCGCCCCCCCTGGAGCGCATCACCCTCGCAGGAGGAGGACCGGAGCTCCTCGGGCTGTCGGTGGATGTCGGGAACCCCCACTTCGTGCACCGCGTCGCGGAGGGGACGCTGGCGGATCACCCCCTCGGGGAGCTCGGCCCGCGCGTCGAGCGCCATCCGCGCTTCCCCGACCGCACCAACTTCGGTGTCGTCGAGCACCGGGGAGGGAGCCGACTGGGGCTGAGGGTCTGGGAGCGGGGAGCGGGAGAGACCCAGGCGTGCGGCTCGGGAGCCACCGCCGCCGCCGCCGCCATGCGCGCCCTCGGGATCGTCGGCGATGAGGTGACGGTCGAGGTCCTCGGCGGCGTGCTGCGCATCGAGTTCGACGACGAGGGGCACGCGTGGATGACCGGTCCGGCGGAGGAGAGCTTCCGGGGGGTCTTTCCGCTCGCCCTGGTCGAACCGGACCGCCCCGCGGCCCTCAGCTGATCCGGACCCCTTCCCCTTCGGTGATGCGACCGATCTCGTGGACCCGCTCGCCCTCGGAGGCGAGGACGGTCGCCACCTCCGCGGCTCGCGCCGGATCGACGACGATCACGTAGCCGATCCCCTGGTTGAACACCCGATCCATCTCCTGGGTCGCCACCCGGCCCCGCTCCTCGATGAGCGCGAAGATCGGGGGGCGCTCCCAGCGGTCCCGCGCGAGGGTCGCGCCGCAGCCGGCAGGGAGCACCCGGGGGATGTTCTCGAGAAGGCCGCCTCCCGTGATGTGCGCCATCGCCCGGATCGCCCCGGGGACCCGCTCGAGGGTGCGAAGGACCGGCTGGACGTAGATCCTCGTCGGGGTGAGCAGGACCTCCGCGAGGGGGCGCGCGGTGCCGGGGACCGCCGTATCGAGGGGGAGAGGATCCTCTCCCTCCAGCAGCGCGGCGCGGACGAGGGAGAAGCCGTTCGAGTGCACCCCGTCGGAGGCGAGACCGAGGACCACATCCCCGACCTCGACCTCGGATCCGTCCACGATCGCATCGCGCTCGAGCGCGCCCACCGAGAAGCCGGCGAGATCGTACTCCTGCGGGCGGTAGAAGCCGGGCATCTCCGCGGTCTCCCCCCCGAGGAGAGCGCAGCCCGCCCGCCGGCAGCCTTCCGCCACCCCCCGGACGATCCCTTCGACCGCCTCCGGCTCGATCGATCCGGTCGCGAGGTAGTCGAGGAAGAAGAGGGGGCGGGCGCCGGGGACGAGGATGTCGTTCACGCACATCGCGACCAGGTCGATGCCGACCGTGTCGTGGATCCCCGCGGCGAAGGCGACCTTCAACTTGGTCCCGACCCCATCGGTGGCGCCGATGAGCACGGGGTCCCGAAAGCCGGCGCCGAGGGCGAAGAGCCCGCCGAACCCGCCATGGGAGCCGCCGAGGACCTCCGGTCCGTGGGTCCCGACCACGTGCTGACGGATGCGGTCCACGACCTCGTTCCCCGCATCGATGTCGACCCCCGCCGCCCGGTAGGTCAGACCCTCACCATCGTGTGCGGCCACCGGCCGCCTCCTCCCCGATCGGAGCCCCGGGGGCGAACGCCTCCGGGAGCTCGGGTCATCGGTCGTGCTCGAGCTCGAGCTCCCGTTCTTCCACCCGCTTCGGCGTCGCCGCCTTCCCTGGTCTCGCGATCACCGAGGGCGCGGCGAGGCGACGCTCGACCTCCCAGGTCCACTTCTCATCGAGATCGAGGCGACGCAGCCGACGGCGCACGCGCCGCGCCCTTCGTTCATCTCCCCGATCGCGGGCGACGCTCCACTCCAGAAAGAGAAGATCCACATCCCGCGGGTCCGCGCGCAGCCCCTCCTGCAACGCGAGCCGAGCCGCGTCCAGATCGTCGGTGAGGATCGCGCTCTGCGCCTTCACGACGGCGGCGTCCGCGGCGAGGCGGCGACGCTCGGCCCGCTCGCTCGAAGTGAGCATCGCGGTCCACAGGAGGGAGATCAGAGTGCAGAGGCCCCCGACCACGAAGCCCGCACCCTCGAGGACCGAAGCCCTCACGCCACCCCAGGCGCCCCCCTCGACGAAGAGGTTCAGGTAGAGACCGAGGTTCCACCCCGCCGTGGCGAGCACGAAGAGGGACGCCCCCGCCAGCCAGCGCCCGAAGACGATCGCGGGGGCCCCGGGAATCAGGGCCAGAAGGAGCCAGAAGAGACGCACGGGAACCTCCCGCGGGAGATTCTCACCCCCGGAACGGAGGGAGGAAAGGGAATCACGCGGTTCCCGCCCTCTCCCCTCTCGGCCGGGCCCGCCCCGGTGGGACGGAACACCTTGCCGCCCTCCACTCCGCCCCCGAGGATGCCGACATGAAACAGCCAGACTCGGACACCCCCATCGTCTCGCCCTCCGAGGTCGGCACCCGCCGCCTCCTCGACGCCGTCGGCAATCGACTCGAGGAGGCGCTCCGGGTGATCGAGGACCAGCTCCGCTTCCGCCACGGGCTCTCCGCCGCTCCCCGAGCCTGGCGGGAGATCCGCCACGAGGCATCCGCGCTGCGCCGCAGCCTCGTCGGAGAGCACGCGCTCCCGCTCTCGCGCGACACCGCGAGCGACCCCGGCCATCCGGGCCGCACTCCGCAGGGGGGGATGCATGACGGTCCGGATGCGGTCCTCGCTGCGAACCTCGCCCGGGCCCGGGAGGCGATGCGCTCCATCGAGGAGGAGCTGCGTCAGAGAGACCCGTCCCTCGGGCGCACCGCGGAGCGGCTGCGTTACCGGATCTACGCGCTCGAGGCGGCGGCCCTCGGCTTCCTCTCGCGGCGCGACCGACTGGCCGGGGCACGGCTCTACGTCCTCGTGACGAGCGCCCTCTGCCAGGGGAGCCCGGAGGAGGTCACGGCGGCGGCGATCGACGGAGGGGCCCAGGTGATCCAGCTGCGGGAGAAGGAGATGGAGGGCCGCGAGCTCCTCTCCCTCGCGGAGCGCCTCCGCGCGATCACGGCCGCGGCGGGAGTCCCCCTCATCATCAACGACCGGGTCGAGATCGCCCGACTCTGCGGCGCGGACGGGGTGCATCTGGGCCAGGGGGACATTCTGCCCCTCGCGGCGCGCCGGATCCTCGGCCCCGAGGCGATCATCGGGCTCTCCACCCACGCCCCCGAGGAGGCAGCCCGAGCCGCGATCGAGGGAGCGGACTACATCGGGGTGGGGCCGATTCATGAGACGCGGACGAAGGAGCACCGGGAGGCGGTGGGGCTCGGCTACATCGAGGCGGCGCGGGAGGTGAGCGATCTCCCCGGCTTCGCGATCGGTGCGGTGGGGCGCTCCACGATCGAGGCGGTGCTCGGGGCCGGTGCCCGGCGGGTGGCGATCTGCACGGCGATCATCGGGGCGGCGGACGTGCGCGGCGAGGCGCGCTTCTTCCGGGGCGCCCTCGATCGGGCCGTGGCCGCCAGCTCTGTTTGAGCGAGCCGCGCAACGACCCGGTCGCTCCGGTCAGGCGTGGACTGCGGGGGAGAGGGGCGGCATCGATTCGATGAAGTCGACCCCCCCGCCGTTCCATAGACCGCCATTCAAGAGAATGAGCCAGCAGGCCCGAAGACCTGCTGGCTGCAATTTCGACTCCCGGAGCCGGGGCATTTCCCCCGCGCCCCGACCTCGATCCGGGAATCGGAATGTCATTGAATGCAGAGCCGGTCGGGTGTGCCTCCGGGGAGGCGTCGCCGACCCGCGGCCGTGGCCGCGACATGGCGAGACGGTAGCGACCTGCCCCTCCCCTGACAACCCCCCAATCCAACTCGTCCATCGATCGTGGTCATCGGCCTTCCGCGATCCCCACTTGACAACTCGGGGTCCGCGACTTCCCCTCCCTCGACCGGAACTTCCCTGCGACCCCACTTCCCCCGTCGGAGCGAGGCACGATGGCCCCACCCCCCGAGGATCCGGTCCACCCTGCACCGCCTCCCGCGAGCGAGGCCGCGCCGGGCGTCACCCGCGCCGGGCCGCTGCGCCGGCTCTACGACTGGGTCCTGCACTGGGCCCACACCCGCTACGGGGCGCCGGCGCTCGCGGTGGTGAGCTTCTGCGAGTCCTCCTTCTTCCCGATCCCTCCCGATCCTCTGCTCATCGCGCTCGGCATCGGTCGCCCCCGGCGCGCGGTGTGGTACGGAGTTCTGTGCACCATCGCCTCCGTCGCGGGCGGGCTCCTCGGCTACTGGATCGGCGCGGGACTCTTCGAGCTCTTCGGGGAGCGGATCCTGGCGCTCTACGGCGTGGAGGAGAAGTTCACGGAGCTCAGCGCCGACTTCGCGGAGGCGGGGTTCATCGCGGTGGCGGTCGCGGCCCTGACTCCGATCCCCTACAAGGTGTTCACGATCGCCGCCGGCGCGGCCCACCTCTCGCTGCCGGTGTTCATCGGCGCGTCCCTCCTCGGTCGGGGGGTGCGCTTCATCGCGGAGGGCTGGCTGGTCGGCCGCTTCGGAGCGCCGATCCGCGTGTTCATCGACCGCTGGTTTCCATGGATCGCGTGGGGTCTGGCCACGGTCGGGGTCGCAGGGTTCCTCGCCGTGCGACTCCTCCTCGACGAGAGCTGATCCGGGGCGGCGCCCGCCGCCCCGCGAGAGAGAAAGGGAGCCCGATGGACGGAGCCACGCCACTGGTCCGAGAGTTCATGGCGGGGCTGGTGGAGCGGAATCCCGGCGAGCCGGTCTTCCACCAGGCGGTGCAGGAGTTCGCCGAGGCGGTGATCCCGTTCATCGAGGAGCACCCCCGCTACCGCGAGGAGAGCATCCTCGAGCGGCTCACCGAGCCGGACCGGATCATCACCTTCCGCGTCTGCTGGGAGGATGATGCCGGGCGCATCCGGATGAACCGCGCGTGGCGGGTGCAGTTCAACAACTCGATCGGTCCGTACAAGGGCGGCCTCCGCTTCCACCCCACCGTCGACCTCGGGATCCTCAAGTTCCTCGGCTTCGAGCAGACCTTCAAGAACTCCCTGACGACCCTCCCGCTCGGCGGAGCCAAGGGCGGGTCGAACTTCGACCCGAAGGGGCGCTCCGACCGGGAGGTGATGCGCTTCTGCCAGGCGATGATGACCGAACTGGCCCGGCACATCGGGGAGCACACCGATGTCCCCGCGGGGGACATCGGGGTCGGCGCCCGGGAGATCAGCTACCTCTTCGGGCGCTACAAGCAGATCGAGAACCGATTCACCGGAGTCCTGACGGGGAAGGGGCTGGCGTTCGGCGGCAGCCTGATCCGCACCGAGGCGACCGGCTACGGGTGCGTCTACTTCGCGCAGGAGATGTTGAACCACCGGGGAGACTCCCTCGACGGCAAGACCTGCCTCGTCTCCGGCTCCGGAAACGTGGCCCTCTACACCATCGAGCGCGCGCAGGAGCTCGGCGCGCGGGTGGTCACCGCGAGCGACTCGGGCGGCTTCGTCCACGACCCCGAGGGGATCGAGGGGGAGAAGCTCGCCTGGCTCAAGGAGCTCAAGGAGGTCCGGCGCGGCCGGATCCACGAGTACGCGACGAAGTTCGGCTGCGACTACCACGAGGGGCGCCGACCGTGGGGAGTCCCCTGCGATGTGGCGTTCCCCTGCGCGACCCAGAACGAGATCTCCGCCCGGGACGCGCAGGAGCTGCTCGCCAACGGCGTCCGTGTCGTCTGCGAGGGCGCGAACATGCCCACCGAGCTGGCGGGGGCCCACCTCTTCACTGAGGCGGAGATCCTCTACGCTCCGGCGAAGGCCGCGAACGCCGGCGGCGTGGCGGTCTCCGGACTGGAGCAGAGCCAGAACGCCCTGCGCCTCAGCTGGACCCGAGCGGAGGTCGACGAGATGCTCCGGGAGATCATTCGGAAGATCCACGGACAGTGCGTCACCTGGGGATCGACCCAGGGCTCCCCCACCGTCGACTACGTGCGCGGCGCGAACATCGCCGGCTTCATCAAGGTCGCCGACGCGATGCTCGCCTACGGCTGCGTCTGAACCGTTCGCTCAGGGAGCCCCCTCCCCGCCCGCCGGGAGGACCTCCCAGAGCCCTCCTCCGAGCCCCGGCGTCCAGGCGATGCGCAGGCCCGCATCGTGCCCATCGATGCTCCCCCGGAGGGCGCGCATCTCCTCGGCGGTCGCGCAGAACGCGACAGGGACGATCCGCACCACGCTCTTCCCCTCGTCGCGCAGCTCGCCGAGGACCGCGGGCAGGTCCCGCTCCCGCCCGGTCTCCGCCACCCGCACGCCGACGAAGCGGCTCCGCTGGCGGGTGACATCCTCCTCCTCGAGGCGACGCCACGCCGCGCGCGCGGCATCCTCCGTCTCCTCCGGCAGGACGAGGACCACCGTCCCGCCGAACGCGCCCTGGGGCATCGGGATCCCGCGCCCGGACATCAGCAGCTCCGGCTCGAGGGCGACCGCTCCTCCCCCGTCCCGAAGCCGCGCCTCCAGTCGAAGCGTCCCCTCGCCGCCGGTGGGCGCCGGGGAGCCATCGGTCGCGACCTCGACGCGCGCCGCCCCGCCGGTGCGCGCACCGACCAGCCCGGCCCACTGCCGCGCGAGGGATGAGCCGTGGCGAAGGATCAGGCGCGCCGGGCCGCTCCGCTGCGGCCCCGGGAGCAGGCCGAGCGCGCGGCGCAGGGCGTGGAGTCCGCTCGCGCCGGCGGGGAGGATCTCGAGGCGACCCGGGTAGCCCACCGCGCGGCGAGCCCCCAACTCCGCCTGCCACGCCGCGGAGTCCGCCGTCCCCACGAGAACGAGGAGCTCTCCGCCCTTCGGGTCGCGGGGATCGGGGAGCCCCGCGTCCCCGAGGCGGCCGACCGGTCCCGGGCTGATCGCCACGGTCGACGGTCCCCCCCGGTCCATCCACCGGAGAGAAGCCGCCACCGGCGCCGCCCCATCCGCGCCCGCGAGGACGACCCGCTCCGGGTCGACGGGGAAGTACCGGGTGACCTGCTCGATGACGGCGTACACCGCCCCCCCGAGCGCGCCGAGGTCCGCGTCGAAGGAGTCATCCCATGCATACCGTCCGGTGCGGTGGAGATCCTCCGCCAGCTCGGGGAAGGGGAACTCGATCACTGCGATCGCCGCCTCCTCCCCCAGCAGGAGGCGGAGTCGGGTCGCCTCGTCCCCGACGCTGGCCCCCGGGGCCGGCAGCCAGACGAGGAGCGGCGCACCCGCTTCCGGGCGCTCCGTGGGCAGGTGGAGCCGATACTCCAGCTCTCGATGCAGGGTGACCGCGCGGGTCCCCTCGCTGTACCCCCGAGCCCTCGCCTCGACGAAGACCACGAAGTCGCCCCGGTCGTCCCCGGGAGAGGGCTCGACCGAGGCGAGATCATCGACCGGGACGATGGCGACGGTGGCGAAGGAGGCCTCCGGAGCGCGGCGGGCGAACTGCTCCGCGGTCCCGAGCCCGCCCCGGGTGTGGAAGCCGCCGTTGATGTGCAGAACGGTCGATCCGGGGTGAGCGGCCAGCGCCCGGGCGCACGACTCGCCCATGGTGTTGTCCCAGAGGCTCTGGACCGAGACCAGGCGGCCCTCCTCGGTGGTGGGGAGGAACCCCGCCCCATGGCCCCGGACGGTGCGATCGAACCGCTCCCAATAGAGCGGGCTGTTCGGGAAGAGCTCCTCCGCGACCCCGCTCCGCTCCTCCGCGTCGAGGGCGGCGAGCGCCTCCGCGCCCCCCATCCCCACCTTCCGCTGGGGACCGGGGGCGAGGTTGGACCCGATGACCGGGATCCCCGCGCGCCGCGCGGTCTCGACCAGGGCCCGATACCCGGTCGGGTAGTTCGACCAGAGCCGCGCACGCTTCGCGAACTCCTCGCCATCGATGCCGCCCGCGAGGTAGGCGTCGATCGCCTCCTGGTCCGCCCGCGTGAACATCTCCATCGCGAGGACGACCTCGCCCGGCTCGAGGGCGAGGAGCCCCTCCAGCACCGCGTGCTCGACGCGATGCGTGACCTCGTCGAGATGGGTCTCCCCGAGGAAGACGGCGTCCTCACGGGCGAGGCGGACGAGGAGGGCCTCGATGCCGAGCTCATCCCCCGTGCCCGCCTCGAAGATCCGGATCACCCGGGAGAGGGGGGGCGAGAGGTCGCGATCCGACATCACGATGCCGGGCCCCGCCCTCCCCGCCGAGCGGCAGGAGGGCAGGAGGAGCAGCAGGGCGAGGAGCAGGAGCGGCATTCGACGGATCACTTCAGGACCTCTTCTCGGAGAAGAGCCCGGGAGCGGGATCGCGCCCCCGGCGGCTTGGGGATTGTGGGCTGTTCCTGTCGCAGGAGTCTTCTTCTCTCGCGACTCTCTCTTGCCTGGGGTCGGGGAGCGCTCATCGCTCCCCCGCGATCCAGCGACAGGCCGAGAGGAAGTCGTCGGTGGTGACCTCCACCGGGACCCCGGGCGGGAGCGGCTCCTCCCCCCGTCCGGTGCGGACCCGCACGGCCCGCAGACCGAGCGCGGCGGCCGCCTCCATGTCACAGGGGGAGTCCCCCACCATCCACGAGCCCTCCCAGCTCAGGTGATGGGCGGCGGCGGCGCGCTCGAAGAGGGCCGGGCCGGGCTTCCGACAGCGACAGCCCTCGTCCGGTCGATGAGGACAGACCTCCACCGAGACGATCGACGCCCCCTGGCGCGCGGCCTCCTCCACCAATCCACGGTGGATCTCATCCACGATCTCCCGGGTGGTGTAGCCCCGCCCGATCCCGGATTGGTTCGTCACGACGACGATCGGGAGCTCGAGCCGCCCGAGGAGTCGGAACGCCTCCGCCGCTCCCGTCTGAAGGACGAAGTCGTCCACGGTTCGGACGTACTCCCGCACGTACTCGTTGATGACCCCGTCCCGATCGAGGAAGACCGCGGCACGGCTCACGGCGCCCCGGCTTCTCCGGTCTCCCCGGCGTCGAAGGCGTCATCGGGGTGGAGCTCACCCCGGACCCGGGCTCGGAATCCATCGATGATCAGGTGAACGATCACCATGTGACCGTCCTGAGCGTTCTGCATCGCCGGGACATCGACATGGAGGGGGATGTCGACCCGCTCGCGCAGGGCGCCGCCGTCGAAGCCGGTGAGCCCCACCGTGCAGCAGCCGATCTTCCTCGCCCGATCGACCCCCGCGAGGATGTTCGGAGAGTTCCCGGAGCCGCTCATGGCAATGACGACATCTCCGGGTCGCGCCCACTGCTGGACCTGCTCGGCGAACACGTCCTCGAAGGAGAGGTCGTTTCCCAGGGCGGTGATCACCGACGGGCTGTCGGCGAGGCTGAGGACCTGCAGCCGGCGGGGCTCCTCGAACGGGATCGCGTAGGTCGCGAGATCCTCGGCGAGATGGGCCGCCGTCGTGGCGGAGCCGCCGTTGCCGAAGACGAGAACCCGCCGGTCCTCGCTCCAGGCCTCCGAGATCTTGTCGATTACGCGCGCGACCGCCGGGAGGTCGATGGTGCCGAGCGCGGCGATCGTCGTCTCACGGTAGGAAGCGAGGCGCGCGGCCAGCGCGGTCGAGACCGAGGCGTCGGATGGAGGGGTCACGAGCGCGAGCTCCCTTCGACCGGGGCTGCTCCAGCGCACTCCCCCGTGGAGGGCGTGGATCGGGCCGGGGCCAAGAGGATACCCGAGCGGGCGGGGGGTTCCGCCCGATTCCCCGCCCCGCGGTCGCGCCGAGGGAACAAGCCTCAGTCCGCCGCGCGGAGGACTCCCCGCGTCCTCCCCGAATCCGCCAGCCCGTCCGGGCGGCGGGGCCCCTCAGCGGGTATCCTGACCTCCAAGCCTCCAAGCCCCCAAACCCCCACCGACTGGGATGGAGCCATCGTGCTGGCACTCTCGACCTCCTGTCTTCCTCCCGGCCCGGAAGGGCTGGATGAGCGCATCACCCGGCTCCTCGACCATGAGGTCGAGGGATACGAGCTGAGCTATCGGATCGCCGAGGAGGAGATCGAGAGGTTCGGGCGGGAGATCCGCACGGTCGGGCGCTCCGTGGTGAGCCTGCACTCCTACTGCCCGGTCCCCTCCGGGATCCGCCCCCGGGAGGCGGGAGGGGATCTCCTCCTCCTCACCTCCGAGGATGAGTCCCTGCGCCGGGAGGGAATCCGGGCGACGATCAGCACGCTGGAGTGGGCCGCACGCCTCGAGGCCCGGGCCATCGTGATGCACAGCGGCCGGACTCCGATCGACTACCCGAAGCACGAGATCCGCAAGCTCCACGACAGTGGTCGTTGGATCGGCGGGGCGAACGCGGGGAGCGGAGATGAGGCCCTCGGGATCCTCCGGAGAGTGACGGAGCAGCGGGCCGAGACCGCTCCCCGCACCCTCGACCTTCTCAAGCGCTCCCTCGACCCGATCCTCGAGGCCGCCAGCCGTCTCGAGGTGATGGTCGGCCTCGAGAACAGGATCTACCCGCACGAGCACCCGAATGCGGCGGAGTTCCCGATTCTCCTCGAGACCTTCGCGGGGGCTCCCATCGGCACCTGGTACGACACCGGGCACGCCCGCTACCAGGAGGTCCTCGGGTTCGAGGTCCCCGGGTCGACCTGGAAGGCGATGCTCCCCCACCTGCTCGGCTGCCATGTCCATGATGTCCAGGGGATCCAGGACCACCTCCCCCCCGGGGAAGGGAGTCTGGACTTCGCGGACCTGCTGTCGGACGCGCCCGAGGAAATCCCCCTCGTGGTCGAGTGCCGGGCGGACCAGAGCGCCGAGCGCATCGCCGCCGGGATCTCGTTCCTGGAGGCCAGTCTCGCCGGCGGGGATGAGAAAACGCCGACGGACCCGTTCGCCCTCGCGTGAGGACCGCGGCTCCGCCGGCGCAGAATTCAAAAGAGACCCAACCCGAAAGGGGGAAATTAGGGGAATGTTCCGGGCCGGGTCTACAGGCAATGTTTGGGTCGGCGCCGACAGGTCGGCGACCGGCAGGGGGGACCGCCGAAGTCCCCTCCGCTCTCTCCCCGATCGACCTTCGACCTTTCGGTCCGGTCCTCGGGCATGAGGTCAGTGTCGCGAATCCCGCGACGCGCGTCCAGAGAACCTGTGGGCTCTCCGACGGATGCCGCGATTGTATGACGCCCCCCCCCTTTGTCAACAAGAGTTCGTCCACTTTTGTTACACGGAAAGCCTCCCCTTCCCCACTCCACCCCTGAGTCGTAGAATGCCCGCAGGGGGAGGATCCATGATTCACAGGTCATGGCTCCATCAAGACTTCGGGAATGAAGTGCTCCCCTCCTCTCCCTTCCGGAGGCTCGGGATCCGAGCCTCGTCCAGGGAGTCTCCTGTGCCCACTGACAACGGCTCGTCCCCGGATCTCTCCCCTCGCCCGCCCACGAAAGCGAGCATCCGCTGATGCCGATCTCCAGGAACGTCACCGAGGCTCTCGATCGCTCCTCATGGATCCGCAGGATGTTCGAAGAGGGAGCCCGGCTTCGGCAGGAGCACGGAGACGACGCGGTCTTCGACTTCTCCCTCGGAAACCCGATCCTCCCCCCTCCCGAGGCCCTCCTCGCGCGAATGGAGGAGCTGGTCCGCTCGGAGGGGGCGCACCGGTACATGCCGAACGCCGGCTGGCCGGAGGTCCGCGCCAAGGTGGCGGCGCACCTCGAGCGCCGAACGGGGATCCCCTACACCGCCGCGAATGTGGTGATGACGGTGGGCGCCGGCGGCGGCCTCAACGTGCTGTTCCGGGCGATCCTCAACCCCGGGGATGAGGTCATCGTGCTCTCCCCGTACTTCGTGGAGTACGGCTTCTACGTCCAGAACGCCGGGGGAGTGCTGGTGGAGGTGCAGACCACCTCGAACTTCGGTCCCCCCCCCGCGGAGGCGCTCCTCGAGCGGGTCACTCGCCGCACGAAGGCGGTGGTGATCAACTTCCCCAACAACCCGACCGGGCGGGTCTACAGCTCCGCGGAGCTGCAGAGCTTCTGCGACGCGCTGCGGGCCGCCTCCGAGCGGATCGGCACCCCGATCCTCCTCATCACCGACGAGCCCTACCGCAAGATCCTCTACCCGGGAGTCGAGTGCCCCGAGGTCCCCCCCGCCTACGACGACACGGTCCTCATCACTTCGCACTCGAAGGACCTCGGGCTCGCGGGAGATCGCATCGGTACCCTCGCGATCTCCCCCCGGATCGGCGATGCGGACGAGCTGTTCGCCGCCTGCACCTTCTGCAACCGGACGCTCGGGTTCGTGAGCGCCCCGAGCCTCTTCCAGCTCGCGGTCGCGGACTTCCAGGACGCCTCGGTCGACACGACCCTCTACCGCGAGAACCGGCGGATCCTCGTGGAGCACCTCCGGGGGCTGGGGTTCCAGTTCGAGGAGCCCGGAGGGGCGTTCTACCTCTTCCCGAAGTCCCCGGGGGAGAACGAGATCGACTTCGTGAACGAGCTGCTCGCCGAGCGCATCCTCGTGGTGCCCGGGCGTGGCTTCGGGAGCCCCGGTCACTTCCGGATCTCCTACGCGGTCCCGACCGAGACCGTCGTGAACTCCCTGCCGGGCTGGACCCGGGTGGCCGCGCGCCACCCCTCGCTGTCCCCCTGCTCCGAGGAGTGCTGCGAATGACCCTGCGCCTCGGCGGCTCCTCCGGTCCCCCTCGCGAACACGCGGAGGAGGCAGCCCGGGGACGGGCTCGACTGCGCGAGGCGGTCGAAGCTCTGGTGGCCGCACCGCCCGGCTTCATTGAGATCCTGGAACAGGGAGACGCGGTCGCCGAGCACTGCCGGGAGCATGCGGCGGCCCTCCGGCGCTTCGAGCGCATCGTCGTCCTCGGCATTGGCGGCTCCGCCCTCGGCGCCCGGACGATCCGCGACGCCCTCGCCCCCGACGAGGGGGACCGGCTCGTCATCCTCGACAACATCGATCCGGACAGTGTCGTGCGGATGCGGGATCGGCTCGACCCCCGGCAGACCGGACTCCTCGTCGTCTCGAAGTCCGGCTCGACCGCGGAGACCGCGGCTCAGCTCGTCCTCTTCACCCGCTGGCTCACCGAGGCGGGCTGCGATCCCGCCGCCCACATCACTCTCATCACCGACCCGGAGAAGGGTCCCCTGCGCGCCCTCGCGGGGCGGGGCCACTCCTCTCTGGAGATCCCTCCCCGCGTGGGTGGGCGCTTCTCCGTCCTGACCCCCGTTGGGCTTCTGCCGGCGGCGCTGCTCGGCGTCGATCCCTCCGCGCTCCTCGAGGGCGGGCGGGCGATGTGGCATGCGGTGAGGGATCGGGAGGATCACCCGCTCCTCGACTGGGTCGTGGAGCAGGGAATCCGCTCCGAGCGGGGTGGAGAGCGGATCCAGGTGGTGATGAGCTACAGCGACCGGCTCCGTACCCTCGGGGACTGGTTCGCCCAGCTCTGGGGGGAGAGCCTCGGCAAGCGGCTCGACCGTCACGGCGCCGTCGTGCATCGCGGCAGCACCCCCCTCCCCGCGGTGGGCGCGACCGACCAGCACTCGCTCGTGCAGCTCTTCGTGGAGGGACCTGCGGACAAGCAGTTCCTCATCCTCGGCCTCGAGCCCGACGCGACCCCGCTCGCCCCCCTCTCCGGCGCGGGCGAGCTCGCCGAGGCGTTCGGCTACCTCGACGGCTCGAGCCTCGATGCGCTCTTCGAGGCGGAGAGGGTCGGCACCATCCAGGCCCTCCGCGCCGCCGGCCGACCGGTGACGACCCTCCAGCTCTCGAGAATCGATGCCCGGACCCTCGGCGCGCTCTTCGTTCTCTTCGAGCTGGCCACCGTCCTCGCCGCGGAGCTGCTCGAGGTGGACCCCTACGATCAGCCGGGAGTCGAGGGGGGCAAGATCATCGCGTTCGCCCGCATGGGGCGCGCCGGCTACGCCGAGCAGGCCGAGGCGCTCATCGGAGGGATCACCGACGAGGAGCCGGGCACCCCGCTCCTCTGAGCCCGGAGTCCCTCCCTCGGGATCCGGGACGGGAGGAGCCGCGTCCCCGCCCCGGATGCGAGCGGGGGAGGAGCACCCGCCGGCGCACCTCCCCCCACCTCGAGCCTCACACACCTCACGGGTCTAGCGGGCGCGGTCCTCGACCTCGCGGACCTTCTCCTGATACTCACGTGGTGTCATGACCCCCTTCTCGACGAGCAGCTCGACGAGGGCCTGAACGCGCGTCGCGACGGTCCGCACGGTCAGGGTCGCGGTCGGGCGGGCCTCGCCGCGGGCGTCATCGCCGGAGGCGGCCGCGGTCGGCGGGGTCGCGGGCCGCCGCTCGGCGACGGCGCCCCCCTCGGCCGGCGCGCCTCCGGGGCTCCTGCCCTCCGCGCCCGCGCTCTTCCGGGGGGTCTCCTGGCCGGTCATGAACTCATAGGAGACCCCGAAGTGGTCCGCGCACTTCCGCACGAACGACTCGGTGGGATGGACCACCCCATCGAGGACATCGAGGAGGGTCTCGCGGGAGATCCCCATCGACTCCGCCATGCGGGGGACGGTCTCGTGATTCGCATCGATGAGGAAGCGGAGCTTCTTCAGCGCGTGGGCGGCGACCTCCCACGCGGTCGGTTCCTGGGTCGGCACGGGTGTCTCCTCCTCGACCACCGGAGGTGGTGGTCTCCTGCAGAGGTTATCGGCACCCGTGACCCCTCCTCTTGAACCTCTCCCCGGGCGGGGAGGTCAGCGCGTGCTGCGGAGGAGGAGCGCATTGAGAAACAGCCCCGTGGTTCCCCGCCAGAAGCCCCGGAAGCAGGGGTCCCCGGCGAAGAGGACGACGCGCCCCCGACCGACCCTCTCCTCCGCGAGGTAGACGCGTCCCCGAACCCGGTCGAGGTTCGCCTCGGAGATGAAGCCGCTGGCCCGCGGCTCCGGGAGGAAGGCGGCCACATCCCCGCCGTCCCCCTCCACGCCGAAGCTCCGCGTCCCATCCATGAAGACGAACATCTCGCTCGGATGTCCGAACGCGAGGGGGTGCTCGGAGTCGAGGCCCACCACGAAGATGTTCCCGGGGACCTGACGCTCCTCCCGCTCGCGCCGCAGGTCCGCGAGGGTCTTCCGCACCGGCGGCTCCTCCTTCGCATCCCGGTCCGGAGCGCGGGTCGAGCGGGAGACGAGCGGGTCGTCCCCCTCGCCCAGAGCGAAGGCGCTCGACTCGAGGGCGATGAGGACCCCCCCGGCCCGGACCCACTCCTCGAGAGCTTCACGAGACGATCCACGGAGCGAGGACCCGAGCCGCCCGGAGGGGAGGACGAGGACATCGAAGCGATCGAGCGAGCCCCCCCCGATCGCATCGAGGGAGATGGCGGAGAAGGGGATCCCCATGTCCTGCTCGAGCAGACTCCAGATCGCGCCGTAGGAGAGGCTCGAGACCCCCTCGCCCGAGGCGACCGCGATGCGGACCGGGCGGAGGGTGGCGACCGAGTCGGACCCGAGATCGACGCCCTCATCGGTCCAGGCGCTGTCGACCGCATCGAAGTGGACGGCGCACTCCTCCGCGACGGCGCGGACCACCCGGTGAGTCTCCTCGCCTCGCACCGGCACGACGATCGTCCCTCCCTCGTAGCGCCCCCCCTCACAGACGACGGGGGAGGGGAGCAGCCGCGCCTCGGCCCCCTGGCGATGGAGACGGTCGAGCGCCCGCGCGGACTCGAGCCCGCTCCAGCGGAGGAGGTAGGCGACCCGGGCCTCCCCCTCCACCACGCCCCGGGGGGGATCGAGCTGGAGAGGGATCCGCATCCCGGAGAACGGGGTCGAGGCGACGAACCCTCCCACGCCCAGCGCCATCGGGAGGCTCCACGCGCTCACATCGTAGAAGTAGGCGTCACTCACATCCGCGTTCGGCTCGAGGAGGGAGCGGGCGAGCCGACCGGAGGGCTGATCGAGGGAGACGCTCGCCGTCCCCGCCGGGAGCTTGGTGATCTCGTGGATCGTCCCTCGATAGTCGGCGAGCCCCTCGACGATCACCTCCTGAGCGAGCATCTCGACTTCGATCCCCTGGGCCTGCAGCAGGGAGAGGAGGGACTCCCTCGCTCCTCCGGGGGCGGGCGGGAAGAGGAACTCCACGATCTCCCCCGTGCGCCCCCGCTCGATGGTGTCCTGCCGGAAGCGATGGAAGTCGCGCTGCAGCTCCTCCCGCCCTTCCACCGATGCGAGGAGGGTCGCCATCCCCGCGACATGATGGTGATGAAGGCGGTCGGCGAGGGTCAGCTCAGAGCCGTCGCGCTGCCGGTAGCGGACCCCGCCCCGGGAGCCCCCCGCCTGCTCGTAGGTCATCCCGATCGCCCCCTGGAGGCTCGGCCAGGAGTCCCCGTAGGCAGGGTAGAAGAGATCGAAGTCCTCACCGGTGTAGTAGCGCCAGCCGAAGCGGTCGAACGCGGAGGCGTTCGCCCGACCGATGACATCCGCCCACTCGAGAGTCAGCGGAGAGACATTCGCGTTGATCGGCTTCGTGGCGGGGAAGAAGAAGTAGGAGGACTCCGGCGACATCTCGTGGAAGTCGACATGGATCAGGGGCCACCAGCGCAGGTACTCGCGGATGCGGGCACGCGTCTCCGGCTGGCTCTGCCAGGCCCAGTCCCGGTTGAGGTCGAAGAGATAGTGGTTCGAGCGACCGCCGGGCCACGGCTCGTCGTGCTCACGACTCGCCGGATCCGGATCCCCCGCCACCGTGCGGGCGGAGCGGAACCACTGTGTGTAACGGTCCCGCCCATCCGGGTTGAGGCAGGGGTCCACGATCGTGAGGGCCCCCTCCCGTATGAGCCCGCTCGCGTCGTCGAGCCCATCCACGAGCTGGTAGATCGTCCAGAGCGCCGCCTCGGTCGCGCTCGCCTCGTTGCCGTGGACGTTGTAGCTCATCCAGAGGACCGCGGGCTGCTCCTCGATCAGCGCGCCGAGCTCCTCCGGCCGCTCGAGGAGCCTCGGGTCGGCGAGTCGCTGCTGTTGAGCGCGGATCGCCGAACGCCCGGCCACATGCTTCGGGTCTCCGATGAAGCAGAGGACGAGCTCCCTCCCCTCCGGCGTCACCCCGTAGCTCTCGACCGAGATGCGGTCGCTGACCTCGTCGAGGTGGCGCAGGTACCGCAGCATGTCGTGGTGGAGCGTGAAGCGGCTCCCCAGAGGGGCGCCGAGGAACGCATCCGGGCTCGGCACCGCGCCACCGAGGATGTCCCCCTCCCGGAACGGGAAGCGGTTCTCCGCCGTCTCGCGCGCCGAGACCGGCCCGAGGAGGAGGAGCGAGAGGAGCGATCCGAGCAGCAGCGAGGCGAGCTTCATGGGTTCCTCCGACCGGGGAAGGGGGGTCGGTCCGATCGACGCGACCCCGGGCGCCCCGATTGTGACCGACTCCACCCCTCGCCACACCCCCGAATGCGCAGCCCACCCTTGCCCCGCCCCCCCGGGCGGGCTATCACCCCCCCCTTCCTCTGGAGGCCCCCCGTGCAGCTGCCCGAGATGAAGCCCGCCCGACACTCCCCCTCCCCCGTGCGAAGCGGAGAAGGGGAGATCCGCGCCCTCACCCGGCTCGCGGTCCCCGTCGCGCTGACCCAGCTCGGGATGATGTCGATGGGCCTCGTCGACCTCTGGATGGTCGGACGGCTCGGCAAGGAGGCCCTCGGGGGCGTCGCGCTCGGGGACCTCTGGGTCTGGGGGACGACCTGCCTCGGGATGGGAATCCTGCAGGGACTCGATCCGATCGTCTCCCAGGCCCACGGCGCGGGGGACGGACCGCGGGCGGGGCGCGCGCTCCAGCGGGGCTGCGTCCTCGCGCTGGTCCTCGGGACGGTCAACTGGGGGATCCTCCTCCTCTCGGAGCCGGTGTGGCTCGCCCTCGACCAGGACCCGGTCCACGCCGAGATCTCCGCCCGCTACTGCTCCGTCCAGGGGTGGAGCCTCCCCTTCTTCCTGCTCTTCACCGCGCTGCGGCAGTACCTGCAGGGCCGAGGGCTGATGCGCCCGGCCCTCTGGACGATCCTCATCGCGAACGTCTTCAATGTCGCCGCGAACGAGGTCCTCATCTTCGGGGGGCTGGGGATCGAGCCGATGGGAGTCGAAGGCGCCGGGATCGCCACCGCGTCCTCCCGCGTGGTGATGTTCGCGGTGCTCCTCGGCTGGACCCTCGGCTTCCGCCTCCACGAGGGGGCGTGGAGCCCCCTCCGGCGGGAGAACCTCCACCGGCGCGGGTTCGCCGAGATCCTCCGCTTCGGAGTCCCGGTGGGCTTCCATGTCGGCGCGGAGGTCTGGGCGTTCCAGACGGCGAGCATCTTCGCGGGGCAGCTCCCGGACGGGAATCTCCAGGCGCACACGATCACCCTGAAGATCGCGAGCACCAGCTTCATGATTCCCCTCGGCATCGGCGCGGCGGCGACGACCCGGGTGGGGAACCTCATCGGGGAGGGGAGGCTGAAGCGGGCGAAGCGCGCGGCCTGGACCGCCATCGGGCTCGGCGTCCTCGTGATGGCCGCGTCGGGGCTCCTCTTCGTCACGATGCGCCACGAGCTCGGCCGGATCTTCACCGACGACCCGGAGCTGCTCGCACTCACGAGCGCCGTCCTGCCGATCGCCGCCGCGTTCCAGGTGTTCGATGGAATCCAGGTGACGGCCGCCGGTGCCCTCCGCGGCGCCGGCCGGACGATGATCACCGGCCTCGCGGTGATCCTCGCCTTCTACCTCGTGGGGCTCCCCACCGGGAGGTGGCTCTCCGGTGAGCTCGGGCTCCCCGGGCTGTGGTGGGGTCTCTGCCTCGGGCTCGCCGTGATCTCCCTCGTCCTCTGCGTGGATCTCTGGCGCGCCCGCTTCACGACGATCCCGCTCCCTCCGGAGTCGGAGGCGGGGACGGGAAGCGCCGAGCCGGAGGCGGCCGAAGGGTTGCCGAGGGATCCGCCGGCGCAGTGAGCGCGCGGAAGCGCGAGGCGGGCGCCCCTCCGGCGGAGAAGCAACCGCACGCGGGACCCGAGTCTTCTCACGCCGGGGGGGGCGGCGGGGGCGGCGCCGATGGCCGGAAGAGGCCTGCGAGGGCCGGCACCTCTCCCGCCGCGACCCAGCCCGTCATCCCCTCGCACCAGACGAAGGTGTCGGAGCGGAGTGAGCCATCGGCCACCATCGCGCGCAGCTGCTCGACACCCATCGGTCCGATCGACTTCCCGCCCTGCGCGATGTGCCAGGTCGGCATCGGGGGGGGCGCGGTGACGGTCGGAGGAGCGCCCGACGGCATCATCTGGCTCGCCATGGCGAACCCCATGCCGAGGCCGAGCCCCTCCCCCGCTCCCCCTCCGGCGGGGTTTCCCGCCGCCTCCGTCATCGCCTGACCGAGCTGGAACTGCTGGTACCGCTGCATGTCGCCGATGATTCCCATCGAGCTCCGGGTATCGAGGGCCTTCTCGACGTTCTCCGGCAGGGAGATGTTCACGATGAAGAGCTGCGGGAGGGAGAGCCCGTACTCGTCGTCGACCCTCGACTCCACCTCCCCTCGGAGCCGCTCGGAGAACTCGCCGTAGTTCCCGGCGAGGTCGAGGACCGCCACCTTCGCGGAGGCGATGAGGTCGGCGAACGCGGTGTTGATCATCGACCGCATCAGCTCCGCGACCTCGTCCCCCTCGAAGCTGCCGTCGGTGCCGACGAGCTCGGTGAGGAGCGCGCGCGGATCGACCGCCTTCAGCGCGTAGCTCCCGAAGGCCCGGATCCGTACCGGACCGAAGTCCGGGTCGCGGAGCACCACCGGGTTCGGCGTGCCCCACTTCATGTCGGTGATCTGCTTCGTCGAGACGAAGTAGACCTCCGCCTTGAACGGGCTGTCGAATCCGTGCTTCCAGCCCGCGAGGGTCGAGAGGATCGGCAGGTTGCCGGTGGTGAGCTCGTAGGTCCCCGGCTCGAAGACATCCGCGAGCTTCCCCTGGTGAACGAAGATCGCGACCTGCCCGGGGCGGACGATGAGAACGGCCCCGTTCTTGATCTGGTTCCGGTAGCGCGGGAAGCGCCAGACGAGGGTGTGTCGGCTGTCGTCGATCCACTCGACGATGTCGACGAGTTCCCCGCGCAGCTTGTCGAGCAGTCCCATGACGAGCCCCCCTTCGTGGGTGCGACGCTGGTTCACGACCGGTGGCGATGGGCGCGCCCCCGACCCCAACGGGCCTCGGGAGAGCGATCGTCGCGACCTCCGAGGATGCCCGCTCCCGCCGGAGCGTTGAAGGACTTTCGCCGAGGGGCGCAGGAATCGCATCGCCGCTGCCTCGACGGATTCGGTTGGCTCCCGCCCCCCGGCTGGGGGAAACTCCGGCCGGAGGAGGCCGACATGACGCCGATCCGTCGAAGGCGCCGCGATGACCGCAGGCTCCTGCGAGCTCTGGAGCGATGGCTGCCCCCGTCGCGGATCATCCGCGATCCGGGGGAGTGCGCCCTCTACGACACCGATGGCCTGACCCTCCATCGCGCCCCTCCCGGCGGGGTCCTGCTCCTCGAGAGCGCGGACGAGGTCGAGGAGGCGGTGCGCTGCTGCGTCTCCCATGGCGTCCCCTTCGTCCCGCGAGGGGCGGGGACCGGCCTTTCCGGCGGAGCGATCCCCCTCGACCACGCCTGGGTCCTCGATCTCTCCCGGATGGACCGCGTGCTCGAGATCGACCCCCTCGAGCGCACGGCGCGGATCGAGCCGGGGGTCGTGAACCTCGATCTCGACCGGGCCGCCGCGGCCCAGGGCCTCCGTTACGCTCCCGATCCCTCCAGCCAGCGCGCCTGCACCGTCGGAGGGAACATCGCGGAGAACTCCGGGGGACCCCACTGCTTCCGCCATGGCATGACGACCCGGCACATCGAGAGCCTCGAGGTCGTCCTCCCCGACGGCACGCGGACGATCCTCGCGGCTCCGTCCCCCGGCCGCGCCGATCCCCGGGGGCTCTTCGTCGGCTCCGAGGGCACCCTCGGCATCGCGGTGGAAGCGACCGTCGCCCTCGTCGCCCGTCCCGAGGCGGTCCGCACCCAGCTTGCGAGCTTCCCGTCCCTCGCGGCGGCGTGCCGCGCCGTCTCGCGGGTGATCGCAGCCGGGGCGCGCCCCGCCGCTCTCGAGATCCTGGACCGCCTGACGATCAAGGCGGTCGAGGCGAGCGTCTTCCGGGCCGGCTACCCCCTCGACGCCGAGGCGGTCCTCCTCGTCGAGGCGGAGGGGAGCGCCGAGGAGATCGAGCAGGAGACCGCCGTCGTGCAGGCCGCCTGCGAGGCGGAGGCCGCCCTCGCCTTCGAGACGGCGGACGACCCCGTCGCGCGCGAACGACTGTGGCGCGGGCGCAAGGGGGCCTTCGGCGCCATGGGCCGGGTGGCGCGCGACCTCTATGTGCTCGATGGCGTCGTCCCGCGCACCCGCCTCGCCGAGGTCATCGAGAGGATCACCAAGGTCGGTGAGCGGCATGACCTCGTCCTCTCGAACGTCTTCCACGCGGGGGATGGGAACCTCCACCCCAACCTCAGCTTCGATGCCCGGGATCCGGAGCAGTGCGCGCGGGTCCTCGCCGCGGGGGATGAGATCCTGCGCATCTGCGTCGAGGCGGGCGGCACCCTCTCGGGAGAGCACGGCATCGGCCTCGAGAAGCGGGATCACATGCATCTCGTCTTCGATGCCGGCGAGCTCGCCACCCAGGAGCGCCTCCGCGCGGCGGTCGATCCGGCCGGTCTCGCAAACCCGGGGAAGGTCATCCCCGGCGGGCGGGGGTGCGTCGAGGCGGGACACCGGGGGCCTCCGGGGAGCGGGGAGCGGACCGCCCGCCGGATCGAGGAGGTGCTCGGATGATCCCGGGTCGAGAGCTCATCGCCCGCCTCACCTCCCGCGGACCGGAGACGACCCCGTTCACTCCCGTCGGTCGCGGGACCCGCAGCGGGCACCTCCCCTCCGGCGTACGCGCGCTCCCTCTCGACTCCCTCTCGGGCGTGGAGGACCTCGACCCGCAGGAGATGGTCTGCACCGCCCTCGCCGGTACATCGATCGACGAGGTCGCGCGCGCCGCGGCGGTGCACGGGCTGCTCCTCTGCCCTCTCCTCCCGGAGGGGATCGGCGGCACCCTCGGTGGTCTCTACTCCAGCGGGATCGAGAGCCCGGCGGCGCCTCAGGAGGGTCGCCTCCGGGACGCGGTCCTCGGCATCGAGGGGTGGACTGGGGGCGGGAGCCCGCTGCGGAGTGGCGGCCGCGTGGTGAAGAACGTGACCGGATACGATCTCACCCGCTACCTGTGCGGAGCGCGGGGGAGACTCGGCGTGATCACACGCCTGCACTGGCGGCTCCGCCGGGACCCGGAGCGCTTTCAGGAGGTGCGGGCCGAGCTCCCCTGCCTCCGCCTCCTCGACGCCCTCAAGGCGCTTCGGGGCGCACCGGACGCCACGGCGCTGCGCGTCGAGCTCGTCGGCGATCGCGTGACCCTCCGAGCTCTCGTCGAGGGAGGGGGCCCTCCGGTGGAGAGCCGGATCGGCCGGATCCGCGAGGCTCTGGCCCAGGCCCAGCTCCGGAGCGAGGCACAGGAGCTGCCCCGCGCGGCGCTCCCGGACTTCCTCCGGGCCGAGCTCCCGGACCTCGGCGGCGGATCCGCGCTGCGCCGCGCCACCGTCCGGCAGTGGGCGGAGGCGATCCTGCTCGCCGGCCGGAGTCCGAGCGCGCGCGGGGTGCTCTTCCCGTGGATCGGGCTCGGCGCGCTCGTGCCCTCGACCGTCGCGTCTCCCCCACCAGAGCTCCACTCCATCGATCAATGGGTGAGGGAGGCGTGGGATCCGCACGGCAACCTCTGGACCGGAGAGGAGGCGCCCCGATGAGCGCGCTGCCGGGTCTGGATGACTGCGTGCACTGCGGGCTGTGCCTCCCGGTGTGCCCCACCTACGCGATCGATCGTCGCGAGTCGCAGAACCCTCGAGGTCGGATCGCGGCGCTCCGCGCGATCGAGGAGGGGCGGAGCGCGCCGACCCCGGGACTCCTGCGGGGCCTGGACGACTGCCTCGTCTGTCGGGCCTGTGAGAGCGCCTGCCCCTCCGGGATCTCGATGGAGGGGCTGATGATGGAGCACCGCTCCCGGACCTCGGATGCGCGATCGGACGGGCGGACGGTCGCGGAGCGGTGGTTCCTCCGCGCGGTCGTCTCCTCCCCCGGGGTGCTCGACCGCTTCCTCGGGGTCGCGCGGCTGGGGCGGAGCCTCCTCCCCGCCGCTCTCCTCCCCGACACCCCGGGCCCCTCACGACTCCGCCCCGCCCGGGCGGCCTCCCCCCCCGCAGCGACGAGCCGCCTCTCGACGGAGACGAAGGGACGGGCCGTCCTGCTCCGCGGGTGCATCGCGGACCGCGTTCAGGACCGGGAGACCCGCCTCGCGGCCCGCCTCCTCTCTCACTTCGGCTTCGAGGTGAGCATCTCCGCTCCCGGCTGCTGTGGGGCGCTCCAGCGACACTCCGGCCTCGTGGACCTCGCCCGCGAGCTCTCCCTCGAGCGTGCGCGCGACCTCCTCTCGGGGGAGCCGGATGCGATCGTGGTCGACAGCGCGGGCTGCGGGAGCGCCCTCCACGAGCCGCTCTCCGACGCCCCCGAGCTTCACGCCGTGGCGGAGAGGGGGACCGACACGCCGAGCCTCCTCGCCACGATCGGGCTCCCCCCGCCCCCCCATCCCATTCCGGGCCCGGTGGTCTTCGCCCCCCCGTGCCATCAGAGCCACGGGACGCGCTCCACCGAGGCGACCCGAAGCCTCCTCGAGCACATCACCGAGGGAGAGGTCGTGCTCCTGCCGGGAGAGGAGCAGTGCTGTGGAGCGGCCGGGACCTACTTCCTGCGTCGGCCCGCCAAGTCACGACAGCTGGGGGAGCGCGCGAAGGAGAGGTGGGAGAGAGGCGGCCGGGTGAAGACACTCGCCACCGGCAACCCCGGGTGCCTCCTGCGATGGGAGTCTCTCCTCCGCCGAGAGCCCGGCGTGGAGGTGGCGCACCCGGTCACGCTCGCCGCGCGGGCCTACGGCCTCGAGTCCGAGGAGCGCTGACCTCGCCGGGAGCGTTCGCGCCGCGAGATCAGGAGTCCGGGAGCTGGAACTCGGCGCCCCCCTCGGGCCCCTCCACCACGAGGAAGACCTTCCCCTCGCGGAGATCGAGCCGCACCTCCGGGTCGCCCCCGGGCGTGGCCGGGCGGGCACGCCCGACGACCTCGATGCTGGTGCGCGCGAGCGCAGCGGCCTGGGACTTCAGACGAGCCGCGTCCTCCTCGAGAGACTGCACCAGACTGCGGGTGCGGCGGGCCCGCTCCTCCTGGCCTGCCCCCGCCTGCTGCTCCGCCACCGTGCGCAGGCGACCGGCGCGGGCCGCAACCTCCCTCGACCCCTCGAGGAACCGGCGCCGCCGGGAGAGCTCGAGGCGGAGGCGGTGGTCGTCGGAGGCCTCCCGCACCCAGCGCGCCTCCATGGCTCCGCTCCCCACGACCTTCCCCGAGAGGGTGCCGAGGTAGGTCTCATCCTCCGAAGAGACGAGACGCGGCACCGCGGCGAGGGTCCAGTCCTCCTCGGCGGTGCGGCGGAGCTCCGGGGTGGAGAGGCGGGCCCGAATGAGCAGCGCGCCCCACCGGATCGTGAGGCTCCCGGTGGCCTCCTCCTCCACCGTGCGCCGGGAGAGGGTCGCCTCGAAGCGAGAGCCCGGACCGGTCATGGTGCCGAGCTCGACGGGGAGATCGATCGATCCCGCGGTGGCGAGCGGTTCCGCGCGGAGGGTCACCAGGAGGCCATCGGTGTGCAGCGAGAGTCGGTAGATCCCGGGAGGGAGCCAGGAGTCCCCCCAGCCGATCCCCGGAGGAGGCACCTCGAGAGAGAGCCGACCGGGGAAGGGCTTCTCCCCTTCCCGGGAGAGATCGGGGGGAGGCGGTCGCCGGACGGGGTTCCCGACCTGGACCAGCCGCAGGAGAGACCCCTCCCCCCGCCCGGGAGCGGCGAGCTGGATCTCGGAGATCGCGAGCCCCTCCGGAGGCTCCACCGCGAGGAGGGAGGAGAGGCGTCGAGCACCCTCGGGATGCGCGGCGCTCCTCGCCCACCCGTCGGAGACGAGGAGGACGAGGAGCGCCACGAGGATCGGAGCGATGCGAAGGGTCACGCCGTCCTCACAGGATCGTGGGAGTCGAGCGGGATCAGAAGCTGTAGCTCATTCCGAACACGAGGTTGAGACCGCCGAAGTCGATGATCTCGGTGCGGAAGTCCTCGCCGTTCACGGTGATCCGGGTCTTGTGCTCCGCGATGTCGAGCTGCAGGTCGGCGAAGAGCGCGAGGTTCTCGGAGGGCTTCCAGTGGGCGCCGATCGTCGGACGGACGAGGAACATCGCCTGGTCCTTCGCGCGAATCGGGACGGAGGCCTCCCCCGGGAAGTCGGTGAGGAGCTCCTCCTCGAAGTCCGGGTTCGTTCCGGTCAGGGTGTTCAGGATGCCGACCCCGAGCCCCCAGCGGAGGTACGGCTTCGTCTCGTCGGTGGAGAGCGGGTAGTCCCAGTCGAAGCTGAGCACCAGCGCCCGGCGATCCGCCTCGCTGAGGGCGGCGCTCCCCGCGTCCCGGACATAGGCGTTCAGGGAGGGGGAGACGCTCGCGTCCGCCGCCCCGGATCCCGCCGTGACATTCTCGGTGACCGAGTAGTCGAAGGAGATGTAGGAGCCGTAGGCGTACTGGTAGGCGACGCGCGTCGCGATCACCGCGCCCGAGTCGAAGTTCCCATCGTTCGGCACGAAGGTTCCGATGCGAGGCTCGATGTGAATCGTGTCCTCGAACAGCATCTCCTTCTCCTCGCTGTAGCCGGGGGCGACGCACCCGCTCAGGAGGAAGAGGGAGAGGGCCATCGCCACGACCCACGCCGCAGCTCTCGGACTCCGGACGCCGTTCGTTCCCATGTCGCACTCACTCTCGAAGAACCGGGACATGCTTCCACTCTCCTTCTCGGCCGCGCCTTGCGGGGTCGCGGGCTCGCGGACGCATCTTCGCGCTGAGGTCGTCGCGGGCGAGTGCCGCGAGGGGGACCGTGGCCCCGGGACACCGGAGGTCGCACCGCCCGCTCCACGCGGGGGAGGATCCCTCCGGCGAAGACAAGGCTCGGTGCGAGTGGGTGGTGCCGGTGCCGGAGCACCCGGGCCGAAGATGCGTGAGACTCGAGACGGCTCCGAAGGGGCCCAACCTGGGACCCATCCCCTTTCCGGATCGTTCCGAGGAAGGCGGGAAGGTACTCGCAACCGCCTCCGGGATGCAAGGACAACCTCTGCCGGTCACACGACGGTCATCGCCGCCAGATCGGCACCAATTGGCTCTAGGAGCGCTTTCCGCTCGTTCGACGACGGCGCCGACGACGGCGCCGTCCCCCTCCCCCGTCGGACTCCTGCGAGGAGGTGCGTTCGGCCCCCCCCGCCGGGCTTCGCGCCGCTCCGCGCGCGCGCGCCGCGCCCCCGGACCCCTCTCCACCCCGACCGCCCCGGCCCCGGCCTCGCCCCCCCCGACGGGGGCGGCGCTTCGGCTCCGGGGGCTCTTCGGTCGGCGGCGGCAGGCTTCTCCCCAGCTCGAGGAAGGCGTCCAGCTCGTCGGAGGGCTCGGAGAGGAGCTCGAAGACATCGAGCGCCTCGGGGAAGTAGTGCCGCCGGGAGAGAGACTTCGGGATCGACTCCCGCTCCATCGCTCTCTCCAATCGCCCCCAGGCCCCGAGGACATGCCACAGCCGCTCCGCGTCGCGCCGATAGACCCGCACCCTCTCGAGCGCGGGCATCAGGGCCTCGCGGAAGGGCTCGGGGTTCGGCTCGTTGCCGCTCCCTCCGAGGGTCTCGGTGACCGGGACGATGAGCGGGGAAAGCAGCGCCGCGAGTCCGAGCACGTGGGAGATCTCCTCCCCGCGAGCGTGCCGCTCGTCCAGTCGCTCGAGGCTCTCCTGCAGCAGGGCCCGGCCTCGCCGCGCCCCCCGCCGGCGGAAGGTCGCGGTGAGGGAAGGGAGGAGCAGCTCGAGGAACCCGGTCGCATCGAGCTCTTCGAAGTAGGGTCGGCTCCGACCGCTCGCCAGGTCCTTGTAGAACTCCTCGAGCAGCCGGGCCTCGTTCGCCTTGAGGATCTCCTCACGCTCGCTCTCGAGCGCGCGACGGGTCTCCCGCTCGATCTCGAAGCCCAGGCGCGTCGCGTGGCGGATCGCCCGCAGCATCCGCACCGGATCCTCGCGGAAGCTGTGGACGGGGTCTCCGACCATTCGAACGAGCCCGTCCTCCAGGTCCTGAAAGCCCCCGACGTAGTCGATGATCGCGAAGGTGGCGATGTCGTAGAAGAGGCCGTTGATCGTGAGGTCCCGTCGCAACGCATCCTCGGAGGGCGTCCCGAAGACATTGTCCCGGTGGATCAGCTCCCCGTTGCGCTCGACTCGGTCGGACTCCCCCGTGGAGCGGAAGGTCGCGACCTCGATGATCTTGCCGTTCGGATAGTGGATGTGCACGAGCTGGAAGCGACGCCCGATGATCCGGCCGTTGCCGAAGAGCCGCTTCAGCTGGCGAGGACTCGCATCCGTGGCGATGTCGAAGTCCTTCGGGCGAAGTCCGAGCATCAGGTCGCGGACTCCCCCCCCCACGAGGTAGCCGCGAAAGCCCTTGTCCTGCAGTCGGTAGAGGATCTTCAGGGCATCGGGATCGATGTCCCGCCGGGAGACCTCATGCTCCGAGCGATCGACGACGCGAGGAGGCTCGACCTCCTCCGCCTCGTCCGCCATGACGATGTCGAGGAGCTCTTCCGGAGAGAGGCGACGGCGGCGACGGGGAGCCCCCTCATCCTCCGCGCCCCGACCGCTCCCCCGGGCGCGACCCCGGGGGGCCATCCCTCCCCGGCGCCCACGACGGGGCGCTCCTCGGCCGGATCCATCTCTGGACGGGTCGTCGATCAGGGGAGGCTCCTCCACAACTGGGGGGGTCGACCGACGACGGGGCTCCGGATCACCCGGGCCGGGGCGTCGGCGGGAGCCGCATGACGGCGACGGGGGGGGCGTCGCAGCGGGCTCCTCCATGACCCCGCGCCGGACCACCGGGCGGGGCCGGGCACGATACCATCCGCTCCCGCCCGGCATCGAGGGGCGCGGTGAATTCCGGCGTACTTTCCCCCCGCTGGCTCCGATCGGCCGGGTCAGGGGCGCGGGCGGTCCTCCCAGCGGGGCCCCGAGGCACCGAGGAGCAGCTCCCACAGGATCGAGTCCTCGATCGCCCCGCTCGGGAGGAATCGGGCCTCACCCCCCGCCGTCTCCGCGAGAGAGCGGAATCCGGGGACTTCGGGTCGCTCCGGCTCGCGGATGAGCCCCACGGTGTCGATGGTGAAGCGCTCCGGCGCGGAGTGAGCCGCGCGCCCGAGCTCCACCAGGTCGGCGATTCGCTCGTAGGGCGGGGGGGCGTCCCCGAGGACGAGCAGGCGATGCTCCGCCCCGGTTCGCCACTCGAAGCCCCCCACGCGCAGCGCCTCGAAGAGAGCCTCGTCGACCCCCTCCGGAACATCGCCGCCCCCCTCACAGCGCCAGCGTTCGAAGCTCTGGAGGAGCGCTCCCGAGAGGGCGCCGAGGTCCTCGCGATCGACGACCTCATCGCGATAGCCGATCCACCCCATGCGAAGATCGAGTCGCGCCCGGAGCAGGGGAGGGACCACCCGGGCGAGGGAGGCCCGCAGGGCCGGGATCTCCTCGGACATGCTCTCCGAGAGATCGACGAGCAGCACGAGGTCGACCGGCCCCGGGGAGCGCGCCTCGGCAACGGCCCGGCGCCAGGTCGTCGCGGGGTCCCCGAGCACCGCGTCGAGGAGTTGGGACCACCGCGCTTCCCAGACCGCCTCGATGGCAGTGAGCTCGCTCCCGGCCACTCGCGCTCCCCGCGCCCCCGGCTCCCCGGGCACTGCGAGAAGGAGCGCGCCATCCTCATCCCCCACCGGTAGAGCCTCGACGAGGGCGGACGCGAGGCGCGGTGCCTCGCGCATCAGCAGTGACCCCGAGATCTCTGAGAGCGGCCCTCCCCATCGGGACCCGGCGAGCAGCACGAGGCTTCGATCGAGTCCGGCCTCCGACGAGCGCGCGAGGAGGGAGGGGAGGAGGGCGGGATCGAAGCGGTGAGGGCGGAGGAGCCGAGCCTCCCGGACCGCAGGGCGAAGGGATGGATCATCGACCGTTTCACCGGTGCCGGGCTGCCCCCCGTCGTCGGGCTCCGACGGCGCAGAATCGGATGGCGCGGGCTCCGTGGGCGCGGGCTCCGGGGGCGCGGGAACCGCGGGTGTGTTGACCGCAGGCTCGGAGGACGCGCTCCCCCCCGGCGAAGTGGGACGAGGAAAGCCCCGACTTCCCGGAGGGAGCGGAGGCGGCGCCGACGATCGCGGACGGGGCTGGTCAGGACTCGCCGTTGTCCCGGGGAGGTCACCCCCGGTGTTCCCGGCTGCGGTCCCGGCTGCGGTCCCGGCTGCCTCTCCCGGCGCAGCCCCGTCCATAGGGTCCGGGGTGGGCGTTGGCCGGGCTGCGCTCCCGGTGCTCCGCGGCGCCTCGGAGGCCGGGGACGCGAGGGAGCCCGCTCCACTCTCGGGCCGACCCTGACCTCCCCCGGGGGCTCCCCCTCGAGGGAAGAGGAGGAGGAGACCATTGATGAGGATCAGTCCGCTAAGGAGCGTCGTAAGGAGGTGGTTTCCCTCACTCGGTCGTCTCGGTGGAGGGGGATGAGCTCGACGCAGGGGACGCACCGCGGGGACCTCTCCTGGATGGGCCGACCCGTCGGGGGGGACGAGCAGGGCTCACGGCTCGAACGCCCCGTCGACCGGGCGGGGGGTGCCCCGAACGAACCGGCTGCTGCGGGGAACGACAAGGAAGGAACGAGCGTCGAAGAGAGGCGATTCCCGCTCCGCGGCTCCGAGGATGATCGGACCGGAGGCTCAGGAGGCGGGGTACTTTCGGACCACTCCGATGACGACCCCCCGCACCTCCACCGACTCCGCGTAGATCGGCGCCATTGTGGAGTTGGCGGGCTGCAGACGGAAGACCGATCGTCCCTCGACCTTCTCCCGATAGAGCCGCTTCAAGGTAGCCTCCTCGCCATCGAGGATCGCGACGACCGTTTCTCCGTCGTCGGCGCTGCTGCGACGCTCGATGATGACGAGGTCCCCGTCGTGGATCCCATCCTCGATCATCGAGTCTCCGCAGACCCGGAGCGCGTAATGATCCCGCCCCATCGGCAGCAGATCGGCGAGGTCGATCGTCTCCGGGTTCTCGATGGCATCGATCGGCTGGCCCGCCGCGATCCGACCCAGGACGGTGAGGGGAAGGATGCCATCGGTGGCCCCCTGCGCAGGGTCCGGGTCGATGTAGTCCGGGTCGAGGATCTCAAGAGCGCGAGCGCGGTGCGGTGCCTTGCGCACGGCTCCCTTCGCTTCGAGCTGACGAATGTGGTCATGCACGGTCACCTTCGAGACCCCGAAGTGCTCGGAGATCTCGCTCAGGGTGGGAGCCTTGCCCGCCATCCGCTGATAGCGCTGGAGGAACTCGAGGACGGCGACCTGACGATCGGTGTAGAAGGTCACAAGGCTCCCTTTCGTGCAAGGACGCGCGACTCCGGGGGAGGTTACCCGACCCGAGGTTCGGGCACCGCCCTCCCCGAGGCTCCACTTCGTTTTCTGCTCCGCGCGGACCTCGTCCACCCACTCGGCGCGAACCCGATGACCGGCCTTGCTTCAGGCGGCGAGGCCGGCCACGGCGATGAGCAGCAGCACGCCCGACCAGGTCAGGAGCTGCTCGCCCCAACCGATGGGGGGTCCTTCCGCCTCGACGGTCGCCTCGTCACCGAACTCTCTCGAAGTGAGGCTGGGTTCGAGAATCGCCTCGGGACCGCCGTCCTTCAGATCCACGGAGGGGAGGAAGATCGTCCCCAACTGCAGGGAGATGTTGCGGCGACCGGAGCGGAGCGCCTCGCGGACACCGTGCCACAGGGAGAAACCGCTCGCGGAGGGGACGAGATCTTCCCGCGAGGGCGCGGCTGCAGGCTCCCCCACACTTCCGACATGTCGGTAGGGTCCCCGGCTCCCGGTGACCTCCCAGGCCCGAGGGGGGCGGGAGGAAGAGGATCCAGCCCGAGGGGTGGCGGGCTGGATCCTCGATCCCGGAGTCACCCCGAGGGTGGCTCCGGGCAGGGTGCCCTCCCCCACCAGACACGCGTTCCGCCCCGCCAGGGGAAGCGAGGCGGACTTGTGGCGTGAAGGGGAGTGGCTGGGGACCTCGATGACCGGCTTGGGGGAGGGAGCAGGTGCAGGAGGTGCCCCGTGAAGAGAGGGAGAGAGAGTGGAGGGTGAACCCTCCTCGAATGCAGGACCGGCCTCCTCGGTGGGGAGGCAGAACATCAGGTCGAGTTGACGGGGATCGTGGGAGCGGCTGCGGGAGGAGGCCGGGAGGATCCTCCCGCGCGGGCGCGTCCTTCCCGGGACTCGATGCGAGAGCTTCTGGTCTCGACGGGCAGCCCGACCCAGCGCTCCATCCCACGGCGAGACCGGCCTCGAGAGGGGATTCTCCGGGTCGCCGGTCTGGGCGAAGTCCTTGGTCCTCTGGGAGAGCCCGACCTTCTGCGAGAGTTTGCCCTTGAGGGAGTGTTCGAGTTCGGGACCCAAGGGGGGTGCCGCCTGGGTCAGTCCGGGGGGCAGGGTGAGAACCGAGGGCTCCCCCTCCTGGAGGTGCTGTCCGTGCATGAACGGGGATGAGGCCGGAGAATCCTGCAGGGCAGGGCTCGTGTTCAGTGACTTCGACATTTCGCACTCCTCGTGCGCCGGTCCGACCCCCACTGACCTTCCCCGCCCTCAAGGCGGTTGGGCCAGGGTGCGCTCCCGAGGGAGCTCTGGGCCGGTGCCGGATTCTTCGGGGAGGGGCTCGCGGCGACGGCCCCTCCCGTCCGGGTTTCGGCGGCAGGGAGAGAGAGGATTCGCCGGGGCGATCGGGTGGGGAGATCCGCTCCTCACCCTTGATCGGTCTCCGCTCCCCCGCTGGCTGGCTGGACGGGGCGGTCGACCGCTGGCTCCGTGCGAGACTCCTCTTCCTCCTCCGCTTGTCGCAGGGTCTCGAGACCGGCCTCTCTCGGCCGGAGACCAAACCCAAGGACAGCAAGCAGTCCCCGGCGTTCTGGTGTAGCCTCGTGGCCCTGCGCGACGTTCGGGAAGCTATCCGAACGAAACCCTAACATCAACGCGCGACCCTAAAATCTTCCGAACATGCGTCAGGGTCGGGACTTCCGACCCTCCCCCGACGGGGGGTGAGAGGAGGCATCATGAAGCCCACGCGCAGCGTCCATGTCGTGGGAGGGGCGATCACCCCCTTCATCGGCAAGTTCCATCCGGACTTCATCTGGAAGGGACACCCCGACTTCGGGAAACGGGAGAACCCGACCATCGAGGAGCTGATCCATACAGTGGCCCGGGAAGCGATGGCCGATTGCGGCCTCTCGGGGGACTCCATTGACCGCGGGGTGATCGGCAACTTTGTCGGGGAGTGCTTCGTGAACCAGGGCCACCTCGGCGCGATGCTCGCGGGGGCCGACCCGGGTTTCCGCGGGAAGCCCTTCCATCGGGTGGAGGGAGCGTGCGCGTCCGGTGGCCTCGCGCTCTACTCCGGAATCGAGGCGATCAACTCCGGGGCCGACCTCGTGCTCGTCGCCGGCGCGGAGGTCCAGACCACTCGCAACGCGAAGGACGGCGCCGACTTCCTCGCGAGAGCCTCCCACTACGCGGAGGAGCGGGAGATCGACCCGTTCACCTTCCCCTGCATGTTCGCGCGTCGGACCAAGGCGTACATGGAGAAGTACGGAAGGGGGCTCGAGGACCTCGCCCCCGTCGTCGCCAAGGCCTATTCGAATGCGAACCGCAACCCGAACGCCCACATGCGCGAGGTGCGGATGAGCACCGAGCAGGCGGCCTGCGCCTCGGAGACGAACCCCACCTTCCTCACCAACCCCGAGTACCGCGACTGGCTGAAGGTGAGCGACTGCTCCCAGGTGAGCGATGGTGCCTGCGCCCTGATCCTCGCCTCCGACGCGGGGCTCGAGAAGCTCGGCCACGGCGAGGAACGCTCGGTGGAGATCGTCTCCTACGGCGTCGCCACCGGACCGCTCGGCCGGGTCGAGGACTACACCTCGATGGGAATCACCGAGGCGGCCGCACAGCAGGCCTACCTCTCCGCCGGCTGGAACGCGACCGATGTGGAGATCGCCGAGGTTCATGACTGCTTCAGCATCACCGAGGTCCTCCTCACGGAGGCGCTCGGGTTCTGCGCGCCGGGCGAAGGCCTGCGCTTTGCCGCCGCCGGAGAGACCACCCTCGACGGCTCCATCCCGGTGAACACCGGCGGGGGGCTGATGGCGTTCGGGCACCCGGTCGGAGCCACCGGTGTGAAGCAGGCGTACGAGATCTTCCGCCAGATGAACCAGCTGTGCGGGGACTACCAGCTCGCCCGCGCGCCTCACCGAGGGATCGCCGCGAACATGGGAGGCGATGATCGCACCTGCGTGGTCACCTGCTATCGGAAGGGCTCCTGACAATGCAGCCGCTCGACGTGCCCCGCGCCATCGAGGAGCGACGCTCGGTGAAGCACTTCCACCCCGACCCGATCGCACCGGAGATGCTCGACCGGATCGTCGAGCTCACGCTCGCGGCACCGAGCAGCTGGAACCTGCAGCCATGGCGGATCGTCCTCGTCACGGATGAGGAGCGCCGCCGGGCGCTCCACGAGGTCGCCTTCCGGCAGCCCCAGGTGCTCGAGGCCCCCGTGACCTTCGTCTTCGCGGTGGACCTGAACGCGTGGGAGCGGGACATCGAGCCAATGATCGAGACCGCGCGGGCGCGAGGGGCGTGGCCGGATGCCTACTGCGAGATCGCCCGCCAGTTCTGCCCGCAGGGTCAGCACGCCCTCGCGGAGAATGGGCTTCTCCGGGAGTACGCGGTCAAGGATGCGATGATCGCGGCGACGCACACCGCGCTCGCGGCCCAGAGCCTCGGGCTCGGCTCGACCTTCATGAACGGCTTCCTGGAGTCCGGCGTGAAGGAGGTGATCGGAGCGAAGGACCGCGAGGAGATCGCGATCGCGGTGCTGCTCCCGATCGGTCGTCCGAAGGATGTACCGATGAATCCGGGGCGATTCCCCCGAGAGCACTGCGCGTTCGTCGACCGGCTGACCGGCTGACCGACTGACCGATCGATCCTCCGGTCCCTGGTCGATCCTAGGTCCCTGAACCGGGGGGGCGGACCGGGGGGCCGTCAGTCCGCTGTCCCGGAAGGGGCGCTCCCCGTCGGATCGATCCGCGTCGGCGGGTCGAGGTCACGGGGCCGACGCTCCTCCGACTCCCGTCCCTCGCTCCACTCCTGCCCGGTGGCGATCTGCCGCTGAAGCCGGAAGACATGGCGGGCGATCCGCTCCCGCTGCGGAGCGGAGAGCCCGAGGAACTGCACTCCGTAGCGTTCCGACTCGGTGGGCTCCTCGCCGTAGGCGGCGATCACACGCGCGAGCACCTCCTCGTCATCGACCACGGGGAACTCCGCGAAGGAGAGGAAGTCCCCGATCTGGAGGGGCTGCGCCGCGCGAATGCGGAAGCCCCCCGCGCTGAGGTCCTCGACGACGCCGCTGCAGAGGGGACCGTCGCCCTCCTCCCGCTCCCCGCGGAGCCAGTCCACGGCCTCGCCGTTCGGGATCCTGAGGAAGGTCACCGGCGCCTCGATCGGCACCCGCACATGAAGACGGCGCTGATGCCGCTCCAGTTGACGCGGCGGCTTCACGAAGAGGAACATCTCCCCCAGGTCCCGCACCTCGATCACCGGAGTGTCGAAGAGATAGCCGGCGTCATTCTCCCGCCAGAAATAGACCCGGACCGTGGAACCCTCGCGCCAGGGCACTCCCTCGACCTCCCTCTCGAGGCGGAGGACGACCGCATCGACATCGCGGTGAACGAGGGTCGCTCGCACGCAGAACCCTGCGGTGTCCGCGGCTCCGAAGACCTCGACCTCGAGGTTGTGATCGAGAAGGTCCGGCATCTGATCGGGTCGCGGAGCGGGCGCGGATTCCCAGCTCAGGCGGCGACGCACCTGATCGAGGGCGCGCAACCGGCGCGGGTCCGCATCGATCCAGCTCTGGGAGCCGCGGACCGCGCTCTCGAAGGAGACCCGGGAGCGAAGAAGCTCCTCCACTTCCTCCACCTCGGCCTGCCGCGCGACCGTCAGCACGAGGGCGCGCTCCTCCGGGCCGAGACCGCGGCGCTTCAGCTCCGCCTCCCAGACGCGCCGCCGACGCCGCCCGGGGATCCAGCCGAGCCAGATGTCGCTCGTGCGGTCCAGAAACCAGAAGACGAGGGAGAGGGCGGCCGCGACCGCGGTCGCCAGCAGGAGGCGACGGGTCAGCTCGGGGTCGGTCCCGCTGAACCGGAGGAGGTCCGCGAGCGGATCCCCCGCCCCCACCGGGAGATGGAGGAGGGAGCGCAGGCTCTCGATCGCGCTCTCCGGCATGGTGCGGCCTCCTCGGTCTCCGTCGCGCGCGGTGCGCGCAAGCCCGCCTCTCCCCGGATGGGAGCCAATACTCCCGGATCACTCATGTGGAGAGGGGCGGGACCCTATCGGTGACTTCGGCCGGTCCGCGCCCGGACTTGACCTCGGAATCGCTCCGATCCGGCCGAATCCGCTAGTTTCCGGCGAGGATGTAGTTCCCCCGATTCCGCTCCGCCAGCTCGCGCATGAACTCGGAGGCGAAGCCGAGGGCGATGGTGTGGATCGTCACCTGGCTCTCCTCGTTCAGGCGGGTGATCTCGCGGAGGATCGCGGCGGGCTCCACATAACGGCCCGCGCTGGGGGCGCCATCGGAGAGGAGGAACACCGTGTCCACCTCCCCCGCCCGCAGCACCAGCTCGAGGGAGTCGAAGATGTTCGTCGCTCCCGCGGGCTGGAGCCCCCGGGCGAAGCCCGCGGCCTCCGCCACGCTCTTGCGGGAGAGCTGGACCGGCTTCTTCTTCCAGCTCACGGGCTGGGTGTCGAACTTCACGATGTTGAAGGTCGTTCCCGGGCGCAGGGACTCGATCGCGCGGAGGAGCTCGTCCCTGGCGAGATCGATCCGCCGCATGGTCGTCGTGCCCCCGTCGTCGCTCGGCACGGAGACCTTCGCCTGCATGCTCCCGGAGATGTCGACGACGAAGGCGATCCGCTTGCTGATGATCTCCACCCCGAAGTAGCTCGGGCTCGCGGCGGCATCCGGATTCGCGCGACGGACGAAGGTCATCCCCTTCGGCCCCCCGCCCCCCCCACCCGCGAGGGCCGCGGCGGGGTCGTACTTCTCTCGGGCGAACTCCCAGTACTCTCGCCAGTCCGCGGCATTCGGACCCCGGTCGACACCGAGGAGGGCGATGAGCCGAGCGATGATCTTCGGGAGGAGCGCCCCGTCCTCCCGCTCGAGAAGAGCGATCAGCCCCTCGACGAGCTCCGGCTCGGCCCGCCCGACGGTCGCCTCCAGCGCGGCGGAGCGGACCTGCCACGCCGGATCGGCGAGCGCCTCGATGATGCGATCGAGGGCGGCGCGAGTCCCGACCCGACCGAGGTTTCGCACGACAAGGGCCCGGATCGTCCGATCGCGCGCATCCGAGACGGCGAGGAGCGCCTCCTCCGCCCGAGAGGGATCGAGCTGACCGAGGGCGCGGACCGCCTCCTTCACGAACGCCTCGTCCCCCCGCCGCCGCAGGAGCAGCCGTGCGATCTCCTCGCTCGCCTCGAGGATCCCCAGCCTCCCCACCGAGCGGACCGCGGCGGAGGCGACCGCATCCGAGGGGTCGAACATGGCGGCGCGCAGCGGCTCCGCCGCCTTCTCATCCCCGGTGTAGCCGAGGGAGTCCGCGACCACCGACCGTCGGAGGGTGTCCCCCTTCCCCCCGAGGACGCTCCCGAGGTAGCGCAGCGCCTTGGGGTCGCGGACTCGGCGGAGCCGGCCCTCGATCCGGGTGGTCGCGTTGCGGTCGGCGGGGCTCAGACGGTTTCCGGCATCCCCCTCCGGGATCGTCAGCACGAGGGCCCGGATCGCCTCCGCGGTCCCGACTCGCCCGAAGAGATCGATCGCGGCGTTCTGAGAGTTGCGTCGCTGCTTCATCCGGAGCTGCTCTTCGAAGACCCGCAGCCGCAGGCTCTTGAAGTGCTTCCGCTGCAGACCGCTCATCAGCGCGGTCATCGCGCCCTCATCGAGGCTCTTCACATCCTTGAGGATCCGCTGCGCCGCGCGGGGTCCTCCGACCGCGAGCAGGGGCGAGATCACCGCCGCCCGGACCTCGCCGACCTCCTTGTCGAAGAGGGAGAGCAGGTACTGCTCGGTCTCCGGTCCCTTCGCGGTGGAGAGGTCATCGAGGTGGTTCTCCAGGGCGCGCAGGAGCGGGGTCCGCTGGTTTCGCGCGGTCTGGTCGTACTCCGCGCGCTGGCGCTGATACTCCGGAATCCACTCGGCGAGCCGATCCCGCACCGGGCGGAGGGTGCCCTTCTCCTTGCCCGCCCGACGGGCGGCGGTCGTGCCCGGGAGGGCGCGTCGCAGGCGCTGCCAGACCTCCTCCGCCTCCTCGAAGCGGCCGAGCTCCCGGAGCGCGATGCCCCGCCAGTAGAGGGATTCGGCGACCTCGGGGGCGTCGGGCGCGATGCGGGCGATCTCCTCCAGTCGGGAGAGCGCGGACTCGCAATCCTCGAGCTCGATCTCCGCGCGCCCCCATCCGAGCCGGATCTCCGCGGCTCGCGTCCCTCCGCCCTCGGTCGCGCTCGCGCGCCGGTAGGTGTCCCGGGCGATCTCGTGATCCCCCACCTCCCGCTGGCACTCCGCGATCCAGTAGAGCGCCTCCTCCGCCGCGCGCGTCCCCGGCCAGGTCTCGCGGAGCTCCGAGAAGCGCTGCTCGCTCTGCATCAGTCGGGACTCGCGATCGTCGCCCAGCCCGCTCCTTGCCGGGACGCGGTTCCGTCGGGCCGGAGGAGCGGGGATGGAGATGTGGTCCGACACGGCATCGCTGAGAGCCTGCTCCTCCGGCGGGACCGCGGGCTCGTCCGGCGCGGGCTCCTCCCCGCCGTCGTCGCCCTCCGCCTCATCATCGAGAGAACGACAGAGCGGCGAGGGCGCCTCTCCCCGCGCTCCCGCGTCCGGAGCGGCGTCTACGCCGGGGGGAACCAGGAGGGAGAGGAGGAGGGCGGAGAGGAGGAGGGGAGAGTCGAGGCGTCGGCGGTTCGGGTTCAAGGATGCCTCCCGGAGAGCAGGGGTTGCCGGGGGCGGACGCGCCTCCCCCTCGCTCCATGTTCTACCGGACCAACCGGGGGAAGGTGAGCCCTTCTCGCCGCTCCCCCCGGGGACTGCTACGATGTCGCTCCCTGCTTGACGGCTCACCCGGATGGGTGAGCGGTCGGAATCGGAGGCTCCCCCGTGCCCAGCTCCTCCTCCGGCGCCGAGCGGCTGCGGATCCCCGCTCTGGTCTCGACGCTCCTGATCGCGACCCTCTCCCCCGCCGCGGGCGCGGGGGGAGACCTGATCGAGCTGATCCCCTTCCCCGGCTCGACCGCCCAGGGGATCACCGTCGACGGCGCCGACGGCACCTACTGGACCCCCTCCCTCTTCGGTGAGGTGATCCACCACTACGCTCCGAACGGCTCTCCCCTCGGGGCGATCCCGAGCCCCTTCGGACCGGGGGGGCGCCCCACCGGGATCGCCTGGTACCCCCAGAACGACACCCTCCTCGTGGTCGACGGCTTCTCTCACCGACTGATGGAGATCGATCGGACCGGCGCACCGGTCGGCCTCGACCTGTTCCTCCCCCTGGTCCCCGTCCCCAATCAGGGGGGACCGGTCCTCCGCGGGATGGCCGTGCATCCGGGCGGAGGCAATGGCGGACTCGGCTCGCTCTATGTCGTCGAGTCGGTCGCGACGCGGATCTACGAGTTCGATCTCGGCTCGGGTGTGGAGATCCGCAGCTTCCTTCATCCCCAGGACCCCGACGGCTTCCCGGGCAACGGCCTCGGAGCCCCCTCCGGAGGGATCGAGGTCCTCGTCGACGGGAGTGGCGCGCTCCTCGGGTTCGACCTCATCGGCGGGAACGGGACCTTCCCTCAGGTCCTCCGCCTCGATGCGGATGGACTGGCGACCGGCTATGAGATCACCCTCGACGCCATCGGCGCGAGCAACAGCGGCATCCCCGGGATCGTCCGCACCATCGTCATCGACCCGGACACCGGTCTCCCGGTCGAGGCGATCGTCGGCGTGTCGGAGTCCCTGAACGCGGTGTTCGTGGTCGATGGATCGCTCCCCCCGATCGCCCAGATCGAGGCTCTCGACTGCTCGACGACGGCGGACGCGCACACCCTCGTCTGGGATCCGGGGCCGGGCTACGACGCCATCGAGGTCCGGCGGGATGGGAGCCTCATCGCCACCCTCCCCGGCGGGGCGACGACGCTCACCGAGACCGGCCTCCCCGATGGGGTCCATCGCTACTCGGTGCAGGGGCGGCTCGGCCCCTTCGAGACCGAGCCGGCCTCCTGCCTCGGCGTGGTCGGAGCGGGTCAGATCCTCGATCAGGTCGAGGTGGTGGGCGATCCCTCGTTCACCCTCGACCTCACCTCGGGGGACGGGCTCATCTACCTGACGACCTCGGATGGGACGATCCAGAGCTACGGTCTCGACCTCACCTGGGCCGGCGAGCTCCCCGGACCCTTCACCGGTCCCGACGACGAGCTGACCGGGATCGCCTACCGCCCCGACACCGGCACGCTCCTCGTCGTGAATCGCTTCGACAACATGATGCAGGAGCTCGATGTCGCAGGGACCCCGATCGGGCCTCCCGTGCTCCTGCAGATCGATGTCCCCGACGACGAGGAGACCTACCTCGGCGGAATCACCTACGACCCGGCCGGGAACGGGGGCCTCGGCGAGATCTGGGCGGTCGAGTCGACGAGGTCCATCGTCTACCGCCTCGCCCTCGACGGCTCCGTCCTGGACAGCTTCCTGCACCCGGATGAGGTCGCGGATCCCACCCCCGACCCGAGCTTCATCGACACCTTCTCCCTGGGGATCAGCGGGGTCCCCGGCGCGGGGAGCGGCTTCGATCGCATCGAGCTCACCGGGGGCTCCGTCTTCGATCGTCGCATGACGCGCGTCGTGCAGGTCGACCCCCTCACGGGGGAGCCGGACGGGCCCGAGGTGCCCCTCGCCGCGGCGCTCCAGGCGCGCAACACTCGCTACTACTCGATCGAGAACACCGTCCATCTCGGGGAGCCGGTCACCTACGCCCTCGACATCCGCGCGGTCCTCTATCGCCTCCGGCGCTCCCCTCCCGCCGTCCTGCCGGTCTCCTACCTTCGCTGTGCCCAGCCCGAGCTCGTCGATGAGGTGCAGATCACCTTCCTCAACCAGGGGCCGTACGACTCGATCACCATCCACCGCGACGGCAGCCCCGTGGCGACCCTCCCCGGAGACGCCACCGCGTGGCTCGATCTCGACGCCGCGCCGGGCGTCCACGACTACGTCGTCGTGCCGTCCACGGGCGGCCTCGACGCCGCCCCGGCGCGCTGCTCGCTGCGGGTCGGGGTCGGTGCCCGCCTCGAGACCACCTTCATCTCCCCCGCGTTCAGCCCCTACCAGGTCGCGAAGGATCCCTCGGATGGGAGCTATGTCGTCTCGTCGAACTCCGGTGCCCTCGCCGAGATCCTCTACCGCTTCGACGCAAACCTCGACTTCATCGGGACGATCCCCGCGCCGGGGGTCTACCCGTGGCTGGTGGCGACGATGGCGATCCGACCCACCGCGGGCGGCAGCGAGCTGTGGTCGATCACCTGGGAGGTGCCCGCCCCGTTCCAGTCTCCGCAGGTCTTCCGCCTGACCCGACAGGCCCTCGACGGGTCGATCCTCGCCGGCCCCTTCGACATCTCCCTCCCGGGCTCCGACCCGAGCGTCGCCCTCACCTATCCGGCCGGGATGGTCCATGATCCGGAGAGCGACTCCTTCCTGCTCCTCGAGCGGAACACCGACCAGTACCTGCGCCTCGCGCTCGACGGCGCGATCACCCCCGCGTTCCCCCACCCCGCGCCTCCCTATCAGCAGTTCGTGTTCAACCTGGGGAACGCGCTCGTCCCGGAGCGGGATGTCCTGATCGCGACGACGGCGGGTCCGTTCGACGATCGGATCACGAAGGCGATCGAGATGTCTCGGGATGGCACCCCGAACGGGACCGAGATCCCCCTGACCGACACCCGCATGAACCCGATCTACGGGATCACCGATGAGGGCTCCTCGGTCCTCGCGATGGGGAGCCTCGGGAGCCTGCCGATGATGGTGAGGGTGAAGGCCTCGGATCCGGTCCCTCCACCTCTCGCCCTCGACTGCACCGAAGGGGCCCCCGGTGTCGTCGTCCTCACCTGGAGCGAGCCGATCCCCTACGATCTCGTGATGGTGCGAAGAAACGGGGTGCCGATCGCGACCCTGCCGGCGGGGAGCACGGTCTTCATCGAGCCGAGCCAGCCCCCGGGGGCGGTGACCTACTCGGTCGTCGGTCAGACCGTGGATGGGACGAGCGCCCAGACCACCTGCGCTCTGGTCGTGGCGGGAGGGACCACCCCGTTCCGTCGGGGCGATGCGAATCAGGATGGTGTGCTCGACCTCGGGGACCCGATCACCATCCTGGAGACGCTCTTCTCCGGCGGGGACCCACTCCCCTGTCCGGACGCCGCGGATGCCAACGATGACGGCGCGGTCGACATCGCGGATCCGATCTCTCTCCTCGAGTACCTCTTCGGAGGTGGACCGCCGCCTCCCGCACCTTTCCCGGGACAGGGGGCGGACCCGAGCCCGGACCTGCTCGACTGCTGAGGCGGAGGGGAACCGACCTAGCGGTCGTCCCCGCCGAAGAGCCCTCCACCGATCCGCTCGAGGACCCGCTTCGCCTCGTCGCCGACCGCATCCCCGAGCTGCTCCCCGACTTGCTCTCCCAGCTTCTCCTCCAGACGCTCGGTCAGGCGGTCCTGCTCCGCCTCGAGCCGCCCATCCAGCTCCGCCCGAGCCCGCCGGGCCAGCTCCCCCCGCCCGGCCTCGGTGAGCGCATCGATGAGGGCCTCGGGAGCGAGACGGATCTGGGGCGCGGTGAGGGGCGAGGCGACGGTGAAGGGGAGGGTGAGGCGCTCGAGCGGCTCCAGACGATCGGAGCCGGGGAGTCGCACCGAGACGTCTCTCAGGCGAACTTCCCCTGCCAGCTCGAAGAGGAGCGCATCGTCCACGAGACGGAACTCTCCCTCGATCTCGATGTCGATCTCACCCCCGCTCAGGAGCGGCTCCCCCTTCCAGCGGACCTTCCTCGCGACGCCGTCCCCATCGATGCCGGTGCGACGGAGCAGGAGCCGCTCCGCTCCCGCCGTCGCCGAGGGAAGCTCGCGGGGATTCACGGCGACGCGCAGGGAACCATCCGCGCTGTCGCAGGAGAGCCCGGGACGCTCCGGCAGGAGGGAGGGGGCCGAGGACAGGTTCCACCCCTGGATCTCGAGAGAGCTCCCCACCAGCGAGTCCGCCTCGATGCCACCGATGACGAGACGATCGATTCGGACGAGGGGGGAGTCCGACCGCAGACCGCGGGCGCGGGTGAGGGAGCCCCGGAGACGCGGGGGCGCCTCCCTCGCCGGAGATGCCTCGTCGTCAGAGCCCGGGCGGGTCCGCGAGAGGCGCCGGAGCAGCTCCTCTCCCTGACGCAGGCGCTCCGCCCAGCGCTCCGCCTCGACGAGGAGCTCGCTCAGGGGGATCTCCTCGAGATCGGGGCGAGGGGCGGGGGGCGGCTCGCGCGGAGGCGGGGGCGGCTCCCCCGCGCCGACGAGCGCGCGTCCGGGTTGCGCGCGACGGAGCCCCATCTCCGCGCCATCCATCCGCAGCTCCTCGATCTGCCAACGCCGGCGGAGGAGCGCCCGGAGGTCGAGGTCCGCCCGGGCCTGGCGCACTCGGATGAGGTCCCGACCGAGGTCGGCTCGGTCCGCCACCGCCAGCCCCTCCATCTCGACCACACCACTCGCGAGATCGAGGCGAATGCGATCGAGGTCGACGGTCGCTCCGTTCAGACGCTCCAGTCCCCCGCGGATGGCGGCGGTCAGGACCGGAGATGCGAAGAGCCCGGGGAGCGCCCAGATGATGATCACGACGCCGGCGAGCCCGACCGCCCCGAGCGGACGGATCGGGAGCCCGGCCCGGCGCTCTCCGAAGCGCTCCAGGGTGGCGCGGCGGGGGGCCGCCCCGAGCAGCAGCCAGGTGACGGCGCGGATCGCACGACTGCCGGTGATCGCCCGGAATCGAGGCGAGTCCTCGTCGAGCGTCAGCAGCGCCGTCCGCAGGCGGGAGACGAGCCGGACGAGGCCCAGGCCTCCGAGGGCCCCGATTCCCGCCCCCACGAGCCACGCTCCCGCCACTTGATGGTAGTCGAAGCCGCACCACGCGAGCCCGGGGGCGGAGACGATCCAGCGGAAGAGCCCCTCGGTCGGACCCTCGAGGAGCAGAGCCCCCGCGCCAGTGACGACCGAGTCCCGCGCTCCGAGAAGCTCGGCCCCCAGCGCCATCAACGCCGCGAGCCAGAGATTCAGAGGGAGGAGAGCGAGGACCGCGAGGAGCAGCAGGTGGCTCCCCGGAGCCACCCCGAAGCCGGGGAGGAGCCCGAGGATCGTCCCGACGATGCAGCTGAGGACGAGCTGCCAGGGGGTGGTGCCGCCGAAGGCGATCTTTCCGAGCTGCCGGAGGACCATCGTTCACGCTCCCTCGTGTCGGGATGGGGAGAAGCCCCCCTCAGCCGAAGTTCTCCCGGAGCTGCACGGAGATGACGACGATCGCGAGGGCGAGAAGGAGCGCGATCGTGCCCCAGCGCCCATCCTGCTGGCGCAGCCTCTCCGCGAGGGACGACCGCCCCCCGAGAACGCTCATCAGGAAGAAGACCGCCATCGCGGCGAGGAACTTCATCCCGAACCACATGTGGTAGCCCCCATCCGCCTCTCCCTTGGCGAGCCCCGCCGTCATGAGCTGATAGAGCCCGGTGACGATGAGGAGGAGGATCACCGTGTGGGTGATCGGAGCCCAGCGGCGACGTGCGAGGAGGACCGTCTCCGGCGCGGGGTGCACCTGGATGGCGGGACGGAGCGCGAGCAACTTGTGAGCGATCGACCCCACCGCGAACATCGCGGCGATGAGGTGGATCGTCCGGCTCGCCGTCTCCATGCCTCCGGCCCCCGTGGCCTCCGCCTGCGCGAGGAGGAGCGGTCCCCCGCCCGACTCGAGGATCGTGCTCAGTTCGAGGATCATCCCAGACTCTCCCTTCTCCCGGGGCCGCTCTCCCGACCTCGGGCGGGCAGCATGACCGATCCGGACCGCGCCGGCCACCGCACCTCCCCCGGTCGGGGCGGAACCGCCGAGGTGGTCGCCGATCGACCCGGTTCGCGTATACTCCGCGGGCAATGACCACCCGGCGGCGCGAGGCGTGCGCCACCCCCGGAGGTCCGGTGACAGGGAGTCGGAGGAGGCGCATGAAGGCCGAGGAGTTCGTCCGATTCATCGGGAAGCAGCGGGCGAGCGCGATCCTGCGCACCCCCCACGGTGACCGCGCCGTTCCGGCGATGGAGGCGGCCGCGCGAGCCGGGTTCCGCGCGCTCGAGTTCACCCTGACGATCCCCGGTGCCTTCGAGGCGATCGCCACGATGGCCCGAGATCCGGATCTCGTGATCGGGGCCGGCACGGTCCTGACCGCCGAAGAAGCGGAGCGCGCCGTCGCGGCCGGCGCGCGGTTCCTCGTCTCCCCGGTCTGCGACCCTGCGATCATCCGCGTCGCCCGGGATCTGGAGGTCGCGATCATCCCCGGCTGTCACACCCCCACCGAGATGCTCACCGCCCACCGGGCGGGAGCCCCCCTGATCAAGCTGTTCCCGATCCCGGGGACGGGGCCGGACCACCTCAAGGCATGCCTGGGCCCCCTCCCCTTCCTGAAGATCATCCCCACCAGCGGGGTCACGCTGGAGAATGCGGCCGCGTACCTGCGGGCCGGAGCCCACGCCGTCGGATTTGTCGCCCCCCTCTTCGATCCCGCCGCGATCGAGGAGGAGGACTACGATCGGATCGAGGCGCTCGGCCGCTCCCTGCTCGAGGCGACGCGCGACGCCTGACCCCCCCAGTCCGAATCGGAGACCCGATCATGTCCTATCTCGGCAAGGAGACGACCTTCACCTGGCTCGGCCACGCGACCTTCCTCATCGAGACGCCGAGCGGTCGCCGCGTGATCGTCGACCCGTGGCTCGAAGGGAACCCGAAGTGTCCGGAGGAGTTCCACGACCCCGGTCCCATCGACCTGATCCTCCTCACGCATGGTCACTTCGACCACATCGCGGATGTGGTCCCCCTCGGCCTGAAGCATGGCTGCCCGGTGGTGACGAACCCGGAGATCGCCGTGTGGCTGCGGAGCAAGGGGCTCGAGACGATCATCGAGATGAACAAGGGGGGCACGATCGAGGCGTGCGCGCTCCAGATCACGATGACGAACGCGCACCACTCCTCGGGCATCACCGACGGGGACCAGATCATCTACGGGGGCGAGCCAGCGGGGTACCTCGTGGAGACGGAGAACGAGTTCCGCTTCTACATCGCGGGCGACACCTGCGTGTTCGGGGACATGGCCCTGATCCGCGAGCTGCACAATCCGTTCCTCGCGATCCTCCCGATCGGGGACCACTACACGATGGGGCCTCGGGAGGCGGCGAAGGCGGCCAACCTCCTCGGGGTCCAGGTCGTCATCCCCTGTCACTTCGGCACCTTCCCGGTCCTTCACGGCACTCCGGAGCAGATGCGGGAGGCCCTCGGCCGTCTCCAGGTGCAGGTCGTGGACCTCGCCCCCGGTGAGACCCTGGAGTGACCCGGAGCGGGACCCGTCCAGGTGGCGGGGCCCCTGAGGGGGACGAAATGCTCGGATTTCGGGGAGGAAACCCCGAAATCCGCGTTTCCGGGCTCACTCCCCCGATCCCGGACCTTGACGCTCCTCGGCCCAGAGAGGACACTCAAGGGAGGTCCCGGAAGTCCCGGGGCCTGAGGTCCCTTCGGGGACCAGCGGTTCGGGTCTCCCCGGACCGGAACCGAGCTTCGTCGTGAGGGCCTCTGGGCCCCTGTCCCGAGCCACCTCCCTCGATTCACCTCGAGCGGACCGCGCGGGGTGGGGTGGGCCGACGACCGAAGAATCACCCGCTTCCGGGGGAAGGGACCGTCCGGTGGGCGCCAGGCCACCACGGCTCGCCCGGAACGAACCGAAAGGGCTCGACCCATGCGTCTTACCGCTCTCGCTCTCATCGCCTGTGCGGCTCTGTTCGTCTCCGGCTGTGGTCTCTCCTCGAAGACCGGTGAGGCTCCTGCCTCCGAGTGCAACGCGGCCAGCTCCTGCGCCATGAGCCAGGAGGAGTGCTCCGCGATGAAGATGAAGACCACCACCGCCGGCGACTGCTCCGCCAAGAAGGCGTGCTGCGCCAGCCAGGCGGCCCCCGAGTAGGGATCGGTCAGCCTTCCCTCTCCGCAACCGAGGAGGGAAACCGAGAACACTCGCGAAGAGCGGGAGGAACCTCGAGGTTCCTCCCGCTCTTCTTTTCATCCGGCTCCGCGCCTCGCACGCCCACCGGGAATCAGCCGGCGGAGACTTCGCTCCGCCGCCCGTCCCCGGAGGCCCCGGACTGCGACACCCGGGGATGAGAAGAAGGCCCCGGGGGTGATTCACCCCCGGGGCCTTGCTGAAGAGCCTTGCTCGGTCTCCCGCTCCCGATCAGGGGGCGCAGCCGGACTCGAGGCAGTCCTCGGGGGTCTGGCCGGGATCGGTGTCGCACGCACCGAACGGATACGGAGGCTCCGCACCCTCGAGGAAGATCCAGGTCGCGACGTAGACCGGATCGGCGAGGTCGACCAGGTCGTCGCCGTTCGCATCGTTCGCGATCGAGCAGAGGATCGGGGTGCCGTGGAACTGCTGGTTGAGGTTCGAGATGATGTCGGCGATGTTGATGATACCATCCCGGTTCGAATCACCACGCTCGAAGGGGATCGCCACGCTCCCGTTGAAGGTGACGGAGCCGTCACTGGTCGCCGCCGGGTAGCTCGAGCCGTCGACGACGACCACGAGGGAGACCGGCGGGGTGCCCACGGCGGAGCTCCAGGCCAGGGGAGAGCTGGTCATGCCCTCGACCCCGAGGAGCGCGCCGGCGACGCCTTCGTAGCCGACCGTGACGACGGCGTCACCGCCGGCGCTGTACTGCACGAAGACCCCTCCGAGGAGGTTGTTCACCACTCCGACCGACCAGGCGTCGGCGTAGAGCCCCACCTGGAAGAAGTCCGGACCGGCCCCGCCGTTCAGCGAGCTGAGAGGACCGGTCGCGTTGACCCCGGTCGGCGTGATCAGCGAAGCGTCGTTCGCAAGGGCCATCGAGAAGCCCTGGGTGTCGCTCGGGAAGGCGAGCGCCGGGCTCTGATCCGCCTCGGCGATGGAGAAGTCGGCGCTGAAGGTCAGGCCGCCGATTCCATCCCCCACCGGGTATCCCTGCATGGGGAGAGACGGAGCCTGATAGGTGAAGATCGGGTCAGGGACACCGAGGACCTCGACCGACTGCGCCTGCTGGTTCGGCGCGATCGAGGAGCCGTTGACCACGACGACGACGGCGACGGGCGGGGTGCCCAGCGAGTCGCACAGCGCGAGGTCGGAGCCGGCGGTCTCGGCGGTCGCGGAGTAGTGACCGACGCTGACCTCGTAGCCCGCGCCGGGGGCGAGCGTGGCGGCGCCGAGGAGGCTGACCACGATCCCCTTGGTGTAACCCTCCGGGAAGTCGGTGCCCTGAATGAAGTCGGCCGGGCCGCCGTTGTTCACCGTGGTCGTGGTGGATCCGTCGCTGGAGCCGTCACACGTGATGAACGCGGTGTCGTTGCAGACTCCGTAGGACCAGCCCGAGATCGGCGCGGCACCGTCGAAGGTCAGCAGTACCGGAGCGTCGAAGGTCGAGCCGACCGAGGTCGAGGAAGGCCCGCCGACCGCGAGGGTGTAGGTCCCTCCGCCCTTGGCCTCGACGACTCCGACGGAGAGCAGCGTCGCGGCGACCAACGCCGCGAAGAGCTTGAGTTTCATTGTGACACTTTTCCACTCGCTCGATCGGTCGAGCGAGATGAGTGGTCGAGAGGGAGCTCTTGGATCTCTGCAGGGAGCGACAATCACTCCCTCTCGACTGCTGGTTCTCCTCTTTCGGACGAACGTACCGGGGACGCGACTAGCAGGTCGTGTCGTCGCTGTCGCAGAGGGGCAGCTCGTCCTCGGTGGGATCGATGCCGTCCTCGAGCGGACCGGGATCGGGCGGAGCGCTGCCGCTGAGGAACAGGTAGTTCATCAGCAGGACCGAGTCCGCCAGGTTGATCTTGCCGTCGTCGTTCGCGTCGCAGGCGTCGGGGCAGAGGATGCCCTCGCCCTGGAACTGCCAGCCCAGCACGGTGGCGGCATCGGCGAGGTCGACCTTGTCGTCGGAGTTGCAGTCTCCACGCTGGAAGAGCTCATCCGGCACGACCCGCACGACACAGCCGTCCATCTGGAAGTTCTGGATCGACTCGTAGTCGATGACCGCGATGTTCTTGGTCGGCAGCGACTGAGCGGCGTTGACGCCGTCGCAGAAGTCGATCGCGAGGTCGGTGTCACAGGTGTCCGCCTCGTCGATGTAGAAGGTGCCGCAGCCGATGATCAGCGGAACCGCGGTCGGCGGGACCGTCTGATCCTCGAACGGCGGGAGGGCGTCGAGCAGGATACCGGCAATGAACTCGCACCCGTCGCCGTCACCTGCATCGTCGTCGATGCTGTAGCTGAAGAACTCGGCCCCGACCTCGTCGAAGATCGAGTCGGTGATCGAGAAGTCGAGCATCGTGAGGTTGCAGTCGTAGCAGACCGCGAGCTGGACACCCTGAATGTTGTCGTCCGGGTCGCAGTAGAAGAAGCAGACCTCGACCTCGCTGCCGTTGATCCCCTCGATCGCCGGAGCCGGGTTCGCGGCGGGGTCGGCCGTGTTCTCATAGCTGCGCGGTCCGCAGCTGAACTTCGTGTTCTCAACCGGGACACCCAGCGGCTCGCAGGTGAAGGTGCCGTCCTCCTGCAGCGGGGAGATCGACTGTCCGCCCACGACGATGACGTTGTCGAGGGCCGGGTTGCCGAAGGTGCCATCCGCGAAGGAGAGGGCGGTCGTCTCCGCCGGGGGCGGATCGGATCCGTCCAGCGGGTAGGTGATCGGGTTGTCGCAGGTGTAGCAGTAGTTGGCGATCAGCGTGTCCTGACCCGCCGGAATCACCGGAGAGGCCGGACCCGAGGTCGGGTCGAAGTCGAGCACCGCGCCGATCGTCCCGCCGTTCGGGTAGATGTTGATCACCTGGAACTCGAGAGCGCCGGTGCCCGGGACGAGCCACATCTCGGTCGCGGTCCCGTCGAAGTTGATGTCGACGAGGTCGAGCGCGTCCGCGTCGTGGGAGATCGCGAGCACGAAGCCCTGCGTCCCACCGATGTCGTTGTCGAGCTCGATCGAGACGCAGCCGGTCTCGCTGCCGATGGCCGATCCGTCACCGATGGAGAGGGTGGCGGGCGGGATGCCCTGAATCGTCAACGCAGCCGGTGCGTCGTTGAGGGCGAGGCCCTGCGCGGCGCCGATCGACTGACCGGCCTGGACGATGATGTTGTCCAGCGGCGGGTTGTTCAGGGTGCCGTCGAGGAAGCCGAAGCCGGTGGTGACGTCGGGATCACCCAGCGGGAACACCAGCAGGGAGCTCGCGGTGAAGCAGGCGAGGCTGAGACCCGAGCCCGCCGCGATCGTCTGACCGTCGAACGGAGGGCCGGAGTCCATGACGACGCCGAGGGTCCAGCCGTTCCCGAGGATCTCAGGAACGAAGAGCTCTGCCTCCGTCTCGCTCGTGAGCGCGGTCCGGTCGATCGAGTCGACGGTGACGACGGCGCTGTCGTACGTGATCGCGAGCACGAAACCCTCGACGGGTGCCGTGCTGTCCAGCTCGACGCAGAAAGTCGCCGAGCCCGTCCCCTGAACCGTGCTCGCGCCGGCAATAGAGAGCGACTGCTGAGCCGACGCGCTGCTGGTGAACACCAGAATCGCGACCGCCCCGAGCAGCCCGGTAATGCTCCGGGTACCGAGGTTGAACATGATCTCCTCCAAACAAAGCCCTGAAGCCATGGATGGTCCCACCGGAACATCCCGGCTTCGCATCCCTGCATACGAATTGACGAACAGATAGAGCTCTCCCCACGAGAAGCTCCGCATGCGACCGTCGAAGCGGATGTCGCTGACATCCGCACGCCGGTGGCAATCCCAATAGTCGTAGTGTTGTTCGGGCTCCGACCAGGCAGGAGGGGGTCGTCCTCATTCCAGACCCCTGATTGCCACACACCTGCGGGTCTCGCGGACCCTCGGTCGGATACTCCTTCAAGCTCTCGGCGCCGAGGCCCCACGATCCGCTCCCTCACCCCACAGTGAGGAGAGCCTGGTCGATTCCCCGTGCTCGTACTCCACGAGCCGTCCGAGAGCTGGTGCCGCCGCGTCGCTGAATAGTGCGCGCAGGATCATTGCACCTTTGCTTGCTCACCACTTTTCCCGGCTGAGGAAGGGCAAGTCAAGCACTGAAAGGGCCGGGACATCGAAGCTAGGTTTGAGAGGAATGCAGCAGATGCAGGTGGGTCAGGTGAGTCTGCGGACTGAGCTGTCAGACCGTCGGGGACGGCTCGCCTCTGGCCGCGACCGGCAGGGATGCAGAGGAGCCGGAGCCCCGTTTCGGGACCCCGGCTCCTGATGCTTCTCTGAACGAGGATCCTTCCGCCGTGCTCCTGGGGCGGGTCGGACGCTACTCCTCCACGTCTGACGCGGGGACGGCGACCGCCTCCTCGTCGCGCACGTACCCGAGGTAGGCGCGAGGTGCGTTGTCCCCGAGTCGGGTTCGGGCCAGACCCAGCACCCTGGTGTATCCCCCGGGTCGCTCCGAGTAGTAGGGGCCGATCTGATCGAAGAGCTTGGTGACCGCCTCCCGATCGCCGATCACGGCCATCGCGCGGCGGATGTTGTGCACGGACTTGGTCCGAGCCAGGCTGATCATCTTCTCCACCTTGGGCTGAATGAACTTCGCCTTGGTGCGGGTGGTGACGATGTAGCCCTTGCGGTCGAACTCGAGGAAGAAGGACCGCAGCATGTTCTTCGCCAGCGCCTTGCGGTGAGACGAGGTGCGGTTGAGCTTGTAGCCCGCGTAACGATGTCGCATCGGTTCGTACTTTCTCTCTGCGGCGCCGGGGCGGCCCGGCGATCGCGTCGTCACGAGGAGCCGGGGGGCAACGCCCGCGGCCCCGGGCCCGTCTAGCGGAGCGCGCCGAGCTTCAGGTCGAGGTTCCCGAGCTTCTCCTTGAGCTCATCGAGGGAAGTCTGACCGAAGTTGCGGATCCGAAGGAGATCGTCCTCCGTGCGGGAGACGAGCTCCCGGATCGTCGAGATGTTCTCGGACTCGAGACAGTTCGAGGCACGCACGGAGAGCTCGAGGTGGGAGATCGGCAGATCGTAGAGCTGACGAAGCTCCTCGTCCTCTCCCGACTCCTCGACGAACTCTGGGATCCGAGGCTGCAGCACATCGCTCCCGAGCTCGAAGTACTTCACGAGCGGATTGAGGTGCTTGCGCAGGATCTTGGCGCCCTCCACCAGGGCGTTCTCCGGGCTCACGGTCCCGTTCGTCCAGACCTCGAGGCTCAACTTGTCGTAGTTGGTGAGCTGGCCGACCCGGGTGCTCTCCACGCGGTAGCGCACGCGCGAGACCGGGGAGAAGGTCGAGTCCATCCAGATGGAGCCGATCTCCTTCTCGCCGTCGGCGTTCTCCGCCGCGGTCTGGTAGCCGCGTCCGCGGCGAACCTTGAGGATCGCGTTGAACTCGACATCGTCGGTCAGCGTCGCGATGACATGGTCCTTGTTGACCACCTCGATGTTGTCGTCGTGCTCGATGTCGCCGGCCGTGATCGGGCCCACCCCGGTCTTCTTGATGAACATCTCGCCCTCGTCCCCCTCCTTGAGGCGCACGAGGACCTGCTTGAGGTTGAGGATCACATGGGTGATGTCCTCGAAGACCCCCTCCTTGGTCGTGAACTCATGGTCCACGCCATCGATCCGGGCCTCGACGATCGCGGCCCCCTCGATGGAGGAGAGGAGGACCCGACGGAGGCTGTTCCCGATCGTGTGGCCGAAGCCACGCTCGAAGGGCTCGACCACGAAGTGACCGAAGCTCTCGGACTTCGTTTCCTCGAGACACTCCACCCGGTTCGGCAGCTCGAACTCACGCCAGCGGACTCGCATCGACATCTGGATGGGACTCCCTTCGCGACCGGCCTCGTCCCGCAGGGAGAGGCTCCCGGTCGCCCCACAACGCCCCATCCCGCCGATCCGTGCTGCGGGGGTGTGGGTCTTCGGCTTGTCGACGACCGATCGGATCCTCGGTCGCCGATACTCAGGGGGATCGGGCCGGGCAGCCCCGGCGGATCCGTTTCACGACTCGTTGGAGCGGGAGCTCAGCGCGAGCAGAACTCGACGATGAACGCCTCATTGATCGGCAGCGCCACATCCTCGCGGGTCGGCATCTGGGTGACCGAGCCCTTGAGCTCCTTGGCGTCGAGGGATAGCCAGCCCGGCACGGTGTGCCCGGTGACGTTCTCCACCTTCTGGCGGATCATGCCCTCGCTCTTCTTGTGCGACTTCGGCGAGATCACATCCCCCACCTTCACCAGGTAGGACGGGATGTCGAGCTTGCGGCCGTTCACCGCGACGTGGCCGTGGGCGACCATCTGTCGCGCCTGGGCGCGGCTCTCCGCGAAGCCGAGGGAGAACACCGCGTTGTCGAGGCGGCGCTCCAGCAGCACGAGGAGGTTCTCACCGGTGTTGCCGCGGAGTCGCTCCGCCTCGGTGAAGTACTTCCGGAACTGCCCCTCGAGGACGCCGTAGATCCGCTTCGTCTTCTGCTTCTCCCGGAGACGCGCTCCGTAGTCGGAGAGGCGGCTGCGACGGAAGGCGTGCATGCCGGGGATGTAGGCGCGCTTCGAGACCGCGCACTTCGCGGTGTGGCAGCGGGACCCCTTGAGGTAGAGGCGCTCGCCTTCACGCCGACAGAGGCGGCACTTGGGTCCGAGGTATCGGGCCATGGGAGGTTCCTACCTTCTCAGACGCGACGTCGCTTGCGCGGTCGACAGCCGTTGTGGGGAAGCGGAGTCACGTCCTCGATCGCGTGGATGTCGAGGCCCGAGGTCTGGATCGCGCGGATCGCCGACTCGCGTCCGGTGCCGGGGCCCTTCACGCGGATGTCGACTTCCTTGACCCCCATCTTCTTCACCAGGCCGGCGCAGAACTCGGCGGCCCGCTGGGCCGCGAAGGGAGTCGACTTGCGGCTCCCCTTGTAGCCCACCGATCCGCCGGAGGCGGAGCAGAGGGCGGCGCCGTCGCGGTCGGTGACGGTGATGATCGTGTTGTTGAACGTCGCCTTGATGTGGAACACACCACGGGAGACGTTGCGCTTGACCTTCTTCTTGGCCTTCTTACCCATCGATCACTTCTTCTTCTTCGCGACGAGACGCTTCGGCCCCTTGCGGGTCCGCGCGTTCGTCCGGGTGTTCTGTCCGCGGGCCGGAAGGCCGCGACGATGACGCATCCCGCGATAGCAGGCGATGTCCTTCAGGCGCGTGATGTTCTGCTGGACCTGACGGCGGAGCTGACCCTCCACCATGTAGCTGTTCTCAATGACGGTACCGATGCGGCTCAGCTCGTCATCGCTCAGGTCCCTGGCCTTGAGGGCCGGATCGATCCCCGCGACCTTGCAGATGTCGCCCGCCGTCTTCGGACCAATGCCGAAGATGTAGGTCAGGGCGACATGCGTGCGCTTGTTCGGCGGGATGTCGACGCCTTGGAGTCGAGGCATTCTCCCCTACTTCCCCTGCCGCTGCTTGTGACGCGGGTTCGTGCAGATGACCCGAACCACGCCACTGCGGCGAATGATCTTGCAGTTCTCGCAGATCCTCTTCACGGAGGCTCTGACCTTCATGGGTTCCTCCCCTACCTCGGCGACGGCGACCCTCCGCGGGGACCTCCCCCCGGTTCGATCTCCCATCGCTTGCGGTCGGTGAATTCGGGCGGAGATGCCGGGGGGCAGTCCCCCCCGATCCCGTCGCGCGGCTCCTCCCCTCACCCGAAGCTGCGGGTGTCGAGAGGTGCGTCCGGGCCACCTCGAAATCAGTCGGCAAGCTGCGGAATATAGCCAAGTTCCGACCCCGGGGTCAACAGGTCGGCGGAGATTCGAAGAGGCTTTCCCGAAGGGAGAGGGGCGGGGCCCCGATCGAGGGTCGGATCGGCCTCCCAGCCGACTCCTGAAGCCTCTCCCCGGGGGCTCCCGGGGCCGCCCAGGCCGCGGCGGGACCAGGAGGGGGCCGGGGGGCTGTCGGGAGCGGGGTCAGGGTGCGATGAGCTGCCGCGGCCCAGATCAGTAAGCCCAGGTCTCCCCGGGTGCGAGGGTGAGGATCCGGGGGCCCTCGGGCGTGATCGCGACGGTGTGCTCGCAGTGGGAGGAGACCCCCCCATCGGTGGTGACGACCGTCCAACCATCGGACAGTGTCCGGACATCACCGGTCCCGGCGTTCACCATCGGCTCGATCGCGAGGACCATCCCGGCGCGGAGCTCCGGGTCGAATCGGCCGAACAGGGGGCCGACGAAGTTCGGGACCTGAGGGTCCTCGTGCATCTCGCGCCCGATCCCGTGGCCCACATACTTCTCGACCAGGCCGAGCTTCTCCGCCCGGATGACGCGCTCGATCGCCCCGCAGAGCTCCGAGAGACGCACGCCGGGGCGGGCCATCTCGATCCCGGCCGCGAGGGACCGCATGCAGGTCTCGAAGACATGGCGGGCCTCCGGGGAGACCTCCCCCACCTCGTAGGTGCGGGCCGAATCGCCACAGAACCCCTCCTTGCGAACGCCGATGTCGACGCTCACGAGGTCCCCGCTCACCAGGGCGCGGTCTCCGGGGATCCCGTGGACCACCTCCTCGTTGACGGAGATGCAGGAGTGAGCGGGGAAGCCGTGGTAGTTGAGGAAGAGGAGCTCGCCCCCCTCGGAGCGAACGAAGTCGCGGATCGCCTCGTCGATGCGGCGGGTGGTGACCCCCGCCTCGATCAGTGGACGGACCACCTCGAGGTGGGTGCGTCCGACGATCTCCCCGGCCCGGGCCATGAGCTCGATCTCGCGGGGGGACTTGAGCTGGATCAAGGGCCGCTCCCGCAGATCCGATCGACCTCGGACTCGATCCCCTCGATCGCGCCGCTGGCGTCGATCGTCTGGAGGGAGCCGGAGGAGCGGTAGTGCTCGACGAGCGGATCGGTCTCCTCGGAGTAGACCCTCAGGCGGTTGCGAATCGCCTCCTCGGAATCGTCGCTCCGCTGGATGATCCGGCAGTCGCCCTTGCCGCAGGTGCCCTCCACCGGAGGAGGCGAGAACTCGAGGTGGAAGGTGTCGCCGCAGGTCTCGCAGACGCGACGCCCCCCGAGGCGGCGGACGACCTCCTCATCGGCGACATCGAAGAAGATGGCGTGATCGAGGGATTGGCCCATCTCGGCGAGGAGCTGCTCGAACGCGCTCCCCTGCTCGAGGTTGCGGGGGAAGCCATCGAGCAGCCACCCCTCGGCGGCATCCGCCTCCTGCAGGCGGTCCCGCACGAGGCGGAGCACGATCTCGAAGGGGACGAACTCGCCCTTGTCCATGTACCCCTGGGCCTCGAGCCCGGTCGGGGTCTGGCGCTGGATCGCGGTGCGGAGGATCTCGCCGGTCGAGATGTGCGGGATGCCCCGCTTGCTCGTCAGCCGAGCAGCCTGAGTTCCCTTGCCCGCCCCGGGAGGGCCGAGGAAGACGACCCTCACGAGGAGCTCCCCGCCTTTTCATTCGCGGGACTCTTCGCGAAGCCCTCGTAGTGACGCACCAGCAGCTGGGACTCGATCTTGTCGACGAGGTCGAGGGCGACGCCGACGACGATCAGGATCCCGGTGCCCCCGAGGAAGCTCGAGATGAAGAAGTCCACGCTGAGCGACTGGGAGACGATCTGGGGCACGAGCGCGATCAGGGAGAGGAACACCGCCCCCGCGAGGGTGACCCGGTTGATCACCTGCTGCAGGTAGTCCGCGGTGCGGCGACCCGGACGGATCCCGGGGATGAAGGAGCCGTACTCCTTCATGTTGTTCGCGATCTCGGTCGGGTTGAAGTAAAGGCTGGTCCAGAAGTAGGTGAAGAACCCGATCATGGCGACGTAGAGGACCATGTACCAGAACGCGCCGGGGGAGAAGAGGGCGACCGCTGCCCCGGCCCAGCCGCCATCCGAGCCGAGGAAGCTCAGCAGCCCGGTCGGCAGGATCAGCAGGGACTGCGCGAAGATCAGGGGCAGGACTCCCGCGGAGTTCACCCGGATCGGCATGTAGTGGCGGCTGCCCCCCATCGTCCGGCGGCCGCGGGTGACGCGCGCCTGCTGGATCGGGATCCGGCGCTGGCCCTTCGTGATGAACACGACGGCCGCGACGATCGCGAGGAAGAGCGCGACGAGGAGCAGGATCTTGAGGACGAAGAAGGGCTTCTCGTCCTGGGCGAGGGTGCTCCAGCCACCGAACATCGCGATCAGCGCGCCGGGCATCTGGGCGATGATGCCCGCCATGATCAGGAGAGAGATGCCGTTCCCGATGCCGTTCTCGGTGATCTTCTCACCGAGCCACATGAGGAAGAGCGTGCCCCCGGTCAGGACCATCAGCTGCAGCAGCTGCAGGAAGAAGGCCTTCTGACTGATCGGATCGGTGGACCCGGTCGAGGAGGTCAGGAAGCTGATGACGAAGAGCCCCTGCACCAGGCAGAGGGCCACGGTCGAGTACCGCGTGTAGCGGTTGATCGCCTTGCGACCCGCCTCCCCCTCCTTCTGGAGCGCCTCCAGCTTGGGGAACACCTTCACCAGCAGCGAGAAGATGATCGACGCGCTGATGTAGGGCATGATCCCGAGGGAGAACACGGTGGCGTTGTTCAGCTGACCGCCGGTGAGGACGCTGGTCATCTGAATGAAGTTGAAGAGTCCGCCACCCTCTTCGCGGGCGGCCTCGGTGAGCTGCTTGAGGACCTGGATGTCCACCCCGGGCAGGTAGATGTGGAAGCCGATCCGATAGACCGCCAGCATCAGGATGGTGAAAACCAGCCGACGCCGGAGATCCGGGATCCCCAGGATGTTCTTCAGGACCTTGAGTGCGGTGCCCATCTAGACTTCTTTCGCTTCCCCCCCGAGAGCCTCGATCTGCTGGCGCGCGGTCGCAGTGAACTTCGCGGCCTCAACGGTCAGCTTCTTTTCCAGCTTCCCGTTGCCGAGGATCTTGAGCTTCCCGTGCGGGTTCTTGATCATCCCCTCCGCGACGAGCGTCTCGAGGTTGACGCTGGCGCCATCCTCGAGCCGATTGAGATCCGAAACGTTCACGACGTCGTACAGGGTCCGGAACACGTTGTTGAAGCCCCGCTTGGGGAGCTTCCGGAAGAGCGGAATCTGTCCCCCCTCGAAGCTGAAGGTCCGCGAGTAGCCGCTGCGCGACTTCTGCCCCTTCTGGCCCCGTCCGGAGGTCTTGCCGTTCCCCGCCCCGGTTCCTCGTCCGACGCGCTTCCGGGCCTTGTAGCGCCCGGACTTCTCGTTCAGGTCGGTCAGGTTCATGGCAGCTTCACCCCTCGCAGCTCCTCGACCATTTCCTTCGTACGGAGCTGAGTCAGCCCTTCGAGGGTGGCCTTGACCACATTGATCTTGTTTCCGGAGCCGAACTGCTTCGTCAGGA